>Ga0209958_1000073_pt1 | contig 358685 bp, 345 predicted proteins | sample ThiBio_inoc_plan_FD_183942 | JGI IMG/M metagenome (GOLD analysis project Ga0209958, IMG submission 183942) | Wastewater bioreactor microbial communities from Cape Town, South Africa - Thiocy_inoc_plan (SPAdes) | ecosystem: Engineered > Bioremediation > Thiocyanate > Unclassified | place: South...
CTCTCGAACGCGGCAAGATCAGCCACCTACGCCGACTGGCTCGAGGAATACAATCACCGACGACCCCACACCGCCCTCGGAGGCCACACCCCCACCTGCCGCCTTCACAACCTCACGGGTCGCTACAGCTAGGGCGCTGACCGCCTCGTCGGGCCGACGACGCTCGGCAAGGTCCGGATCCTGGTCGAGGATGCGGCGGTGCAGCCGCTCCAGTTCCGTTCCCGGCGCGAGCGCGAGCTCATCGTCGAGCAGCCTCCGGATTCTTTGGTAAGCCTCCAGAGCCTGATCGGTGCGTCCCGCGCGGTGAAGAGCCAGCATCCTTTGCGCCCAGAACCGTTCGTGAAGCGGCGCGCGGTCGATCAGTCGCTCGAGATCGGCGAGAGCTTGCTGATTCTGATCCAGATCGAGCAGCGCGTCGATACGGGTCGCCGCGATCTCCGTGTTCATCTCTTGGAGACGGGCCACCGCGGCGCTTGCCCACAGCTCGTCGGAGGCAGGCTCGAAGGGGCGGCCTCGCCAGAGTGCGAGCGCGTCGTCGCAGTGGGCAAGGATGCGGTCCGGTGGCGCGGATGCCACGAGCTCGCGGATTTCTCCTGCGTCACGCTCGAACCTGAGCGAGTCGACGTCGTCGACCCTCGCGAGGAGGCGGTAGCCCTCGACATCCGTGATCAACACCTGCGCTGGCTGGCGGGCCGGTCGATGCGGCTCGAGAGTCTGGCGAAGCCGCCAGATATGAGACTCGAGGGTGGACGTGTGATCGGTGAGGTCGTCGCCCCAGACGGCCTCGATGATCTCGGCGGCCGTCGCCCGCTGATTCACACTGACCATCAGGCGCGCGAGGATGATCTGCGGCCGCCGACCCCGCAGCGGCTGGTCCACGCCGTCCACCTCGACACTGAGCAGTCCGAGGTCGCGCACGCGCATGGCACCAGTAGAGCACAGCGAGGCGTTGCCCTGCGGCTCAGGATGCGAACACTCGACGCAACGCGTTCTCGTGGTCCACGCTCAATGCTCTCGTCGTGGTCTCGCAGCGGTCCGGCGTGACCGCGCGATCAGCATTCGCGCGCATCGTATCGATGCCGGACGCGACCGCCGCGTCACAGATCACGGCGAGCGCTGACCCGCCGGCCTGGAGCCGGCGGCGGAGCGTCACGAGCGTGGCCTGATCCACGCCGACACCCCCCAGCGCCCCGTCCAATGCGCGCTCCGAACCGCCCATGGCCGCCAGTTCCGGGCCGGATACGACAATCCCGAACAGCATGCCCCAGAAGGACGAGCCAAGGTTTGCCATCCGTGCGACGCCCTGCAGCTCCCGCACCTGCGCCGATGCGCGCCCGGAGGCCCAGGTGACCACGGCGCCGTCGGTGACCGCCACATCGCCGGCGATCCCCTCCGCGAGGAGTCGCTCGAGCCACCGTGCCCCGCCCGTGTCAGCGAAGGTCCACACGGCGAGCGCGCTCATGAGGCCCGCCTCCGGAACCGGCTCGGGTCAGGGATCATGGCTTCCTCCTTGGATCGATGCCTCCACGATCGGCGGCGGCGCTCCAAGGCTGCTCCAAGGGGCCCGGCAGATCAGCGGGCAGCGTCCACGGATGCTCCCTCGAGGCCCGCCAGAAAGGCGCGCAGCGCCGCCTGCGCCGTGCGATCTGCCGGGGTGGTCCAGTGGGAGGCTCCGGGTACCGTGACGAGCCGGGCGTGAGGCATCGACCTCACCGCGTGGGTGGCCTGCCGATACGGCACGTTCCGATCCCGGGTGCCGTGAACGACGAGCGCGGGCACGGCGACGTCGGTGAGGACGCCGCTATCGAACTGTCTGGCTTGATCGGCGTCATTGGCAAGTCCGTCGCGGCGACCCTCGATCGGGAACACCGTCTGTGCGATCTCGAGCGCCGCGTTCGCCACGTGCTCATCCGCCGACGCCCGGCCTATGAGCAGCCTCGGCGAGCGACGCAACCGCCTCAACAACGCATCGCTCGTGGCGCGCCACGTGAGCGGGCCGTGCAGAAGCGGCCACACCGGGATACGCATGGGCGCGGTGACCGCCGACCAGAGCACGAGTCCCCGTACGCGGGTCGGATGCTGCGCCGCGAGGGCGGCCGCCGCCATCCCGCCTCCCGATACGCCGAGCACGAAGGCGCTGTCGACCGCGAGGGCATCAAGAAGCGCGACCATCGCCGCTGCCTGCTGCGTCGGCGTGCGGCCCGTCGACAACGGGGTGCCGAGGTACCCCGGCCGCGACGGCGCGATCACGCGGGCGCTGACCCCGAGCACCGCCGCTGCGGCGACTCCCTGGTCGGATCCCCCGGGTGTGCCGTGCAAGACCAGCAGAGGCGTTCCGCTCCCGCTCTCGCGATACTCCACGACTCCGGCGGCTGTGGCTAGCGACGGCACCCGGATCCTTCCTCGCTCGGCCCTGCGCGTATCGGATCGCGTTGGAGTGAGTTTGGACCGGCACGCACGACGCTATCGGTGAAGCCCCCGCTCTCACAGAGCGCACAAGACAAAGGATAGGAACATGAACGTGATCGACGCGTTTCGGCGTGCAGGAATCTCCGTCGTGCTGGCACCGGGCGACGATGGCTACCAGGATGCGGTGGCCGGCTTTGACCTCGCCGTCGATGTCGCACCGGCGGTCGTCGTGCATGCGCAGACGCCGGCTGATGTCGCATCCGCTGTGCGGGTAGCGGCCGACCAGGGCACGCCTTTCGCGGTGCTCGGGAGCGGTCACGGACGCTTGCGTCCTCTCCACGGTGGCACCGCGATCTCGATGCACGCACTCGACACGGTCGAGGTGGATGTCGCCGAACGCACCGCACGGATCGGCGCGGGGTGCAGCTGGACGACTGTCGTGGCGGCCGCCGCGGCCCACGGGCTCGCCGCTCCTTGCGGATCGGCGCCAGGAGTGGGGGTCACGGGCTATCTCCTCGGCGGGGGGATCGGTCCACTCGCCCGATCTTTCGGATTCAGTTCTGATCACGTGCGATCGTTCGAGGTCGTGACCCCCGCCGATGGTCCGACCACCGTTTCCCGCGACGCTCACCCTGACCTGTTCTGGGCCCTGCGCGGCGGCAAGGTCGGACTCGGAGTGGTGACCTCTGTCACCGTCGAACTCCTGCCCGTCAGTGAGCTCGTCGGGGGCGGGTTGTATTTCAGCGCGGATGCGGCAGCTGACGTGATGGCGGTCTACCTCGGTTGGGCCGACGGTCTGCCGAACTCGACCACGACTTCAATCGCGCTGCTTCGGCTTCCCGACTCTTCCGCACTGCCTCCAGCGCTGAGCGGAAAGCACGTCGCCCACGTGCGCTTTGCGAGCCTGGACTCGGCGGACGCGGCCCAGGCGCAGCTCGCGCCGCTCCGTGCCGCGGCAACGCCGGTGGTCGACACGGTGGGCACCATGCCCTACGCGACGGTGGGTTCGATCCACAGCGACCCAACCGCACCCATGCCCGTCACCAGTGGTACGGCGTCCTTGGCCACGGTGGACGACGCGACGCTCGCAGCGATTCTGACCGCCGGCGGACTGGATGTCGACACGCCCCTGTCCGCAGTCGAGATCCGCACTCTCGGAGGCGCGACCCTGTCCGCGGGGGCCGAACCCGATGCCGTCGGCGGCCGGGGCACCCAGCATCTGCTCAACGTGTATGCGGCGCCCGTTCCGTCTCTTGCTGACGACGTTCGCCTGTCAGCAGTCGGATCCGTCCTCGACGCAACCGCCGGGGCGCACCTGCCCACCACGCTCGTGAACTTCGTAGGTCGCGCCAACACCCCCGGCGCCTTCGACGCGTCATGGAATGACGACCAGAGACGCCGTCTCGACGACATCCGCCGCGCGCACGACCCCGGTGGGCTCCTCCTCCCCTAGACAGTGGTCTCCCCGAACGGCGATGAAGGCCGGGCAGCGATGAGCTGCCCGGCCTTCATCGTGGGTTCCGGCGGGAGCGACCTCGAGCCGCCGGCATCCGGGATTGGAGTCGGATTGGATCGACCCCGGGCAGTGTCCTCAAGCAACGACACACGTTCGAACTCTTGGAGGAGAGCAGCCATGGGCATTCATCGGAACATGGGGGAACCGCCCCACCGGCGGGCTTCGGGTCCCGCGTCGAAGGTGCGCGCCGTCGCGGCCGCGCTGACCGTTGGGCTGGTCGGCGCCGTTACGGCGGTCGTCTCGAGCCCCACTTCGGCGGCCGCCGGAGATTCGATGGTCTTTCAGGTCGATGGCGAGACGGTCCAGACCTTCACGGTGCTGCCGAACATGCAATCGCTGCAGTTCCAGGCCGCGGGCGGCGGCGGTGGGCCGAGCGGCGGCTACACGATCTCGGGCGGCTCGTGGGGAGCGCTCGTCACCGGCACCCTCGCACTCGAGCCCGGCGACGAGCTGCTGATCTCGGTGGGCGCCGCAGGCGAGCCCGCGAGCGGCTGGGACGACGCAAGCAACCCGCACCCGCCCCTCGGCGGCTGGGGCGGTCTCGGAGCGAGCGGCGGCAACGGCGCCTGGGACAGCCTCGAGGAGCGCACGAGTGGTGCAGGTGGCGGCGCGACGACGATACAGCTCGTCCGGGGTGGCGTGACCACGACGATCGCCCTCGCGGGCGGCGGGGGCGGCGCGGGTGGATCCAGCAGCGACCCCGACCACTTCGGGCTGGGCGGCAACGCAGGGTATGAGGGCCGCTGGACAGGCGAGGACGGGCACCACGGCACGGTCGGACCTCTCGGAGGCAGCGGCGGTGCCGCCGCGGGCGCGGCCACGAGTGAGGGCGAGTCGGGCCACGGAGGCACCGACCTCGGCGGGAGCGGCGGAGGAGGCGGCGGCGGCGTGAAGGGCGGTGCCGGCGGGGGCGGCGCTCAGGGCGTCTCGGCCGGCGGAGGAGGCGGCGCAGGCTCGTCCATGGTCGACTCACTCGTCACGGGCGCCTCGATCGCACCGACCGGCGTCGACTTCTCGACCAACGGATGGGACTACCCGCCGAACGGATGGGTCGAGCTGGTCGTCACCTACAAGCCCGCCCCGACGATGAATGTCGCCGTGGAGAGCGCTTCGATCCTCGAGGGCGGGTCGATCGGCTGGGTCGCAGCATCCCTTCCGGATGACGCGACGGGCACCGTCGACTTCAGCGATGTCACGAACGCCTCGTCCCCCATCCCGCTCGGCTCGGCGACGGTGAGCGATGGGCTCGCCATGCTGGCACAGATATCCGTCCCCGTGACCGGTCTCGGCACGCACACGATCCAGGCCTCCTATTCGGGCGACCCGGCGTATGCGACGGCCACCGCCACAATCACCATCAGCGTCAGCGCGAACGATCTCGCGCTCGGCAAGACCGTGACCGCGAGCAGCTCGTTCGAGGCGAACGGATGGTCCGCGCAGTACCTCACCCAGGGGAACACGCAGAGCGAGGTCGGCCACTACGGATTCACGACCGACCCGGCTTCACCGACGCAGGACGCCGAGGCCTGGGTGTCGGTCGACCTCGGCGGCGAACAGAGCGTGGGCGGCGTGATCCTCGTCCCCCGTTCCACGACGGCGACAGACCCGGCGAACGTCGATGGCGCGGGGTACCCCCAGGCGTTCCGCATCGACGTCTCCGATGACGGGGCAAGCTGGACGACAGTAGAGACGTACACGAACCAGAGCGGCGACCATGGCGCGCGAACGTATGTCTTCGACACGCCGGCGACCGGTCGCTACGTGAGGGTCTTCGTCACAGAGCTCGGGCCGGAGGCCGCCGGTGATGACGGGTACCGCTTCCAGCTCGTCGGTCTGCAGGTCTACACGGATGTCCCGGCTGCCGCCCCCGCGTCGTTGGACGTGACCGTCGACGCCACCGACGCCTGGGCTCCGCTCGTCGATGTCGCAGCCCTGGATGTCTACGGAGTGCCGACGGGTCAGTCCTTCGGCTGCGACGTGGCACTGACCAGCAGCGACAGTGTCGACCGGATTCTCCCCGCGGCGGACTGCTCGTCGTGGACGGTGGAGCTGGATGAGTTGAACCCGGCATCGCGGACCTTCACGGCGACGCTGACGACCGACCCGTCCGTCACCGGAACGGCAGCGTATGAACCGCCCAGCGCGCCGGACGAACGCGCGGCCACGGTCGTGGCCGTCCGCGATGCACGATTGGTCGGCGACTCGGGTGTCGTCATCCACGCGGATGTCGCGGCGGCGGCGACCCAGATCAGCGCGGCCGCCGTGCCCCTGGGAACGATGCGCGTGCTCGAGGGCGACACGGAACTTGTGCGGGCCGACGTGCAGGAGGGAACGGCAACGCTCGCCGTCGAGAACCTCCGGCCGGGCATCCACAGGCTCCGCCTGGAGTACCTCGGCAGCGCGGAGCACCTGCCCTCGTCCGCCGAGGTCACGATCCAGGTGCGAGGAGCAGACACCTCCCCGCCCACAACCTCGCTGGCAGCCACCGGCGGAGAGGCGCCCGTCGCGACGCTGTGGCTAGCCGCGGTCGTCCTCACGCTGGGTGCCGCGTCGCTCGGCTGGTCCGCCGTTCGCCGTGCACGGGTTCGGGTCGAGGGTCCGGCGCATGACTAGTTCGCTGCCGGATGCCCCACGCCTAACCGCAACACGATCCGCACACTCGAAACAGGAGAGCACGATGGTCAACGAAGTATCCACACCTCCGCACACCGGCGTCCTCGTCGTGGGCGCAGGGCCGGTCGGACTGGTCGCGGCGGTCGACCTCGCACGGCGAGGTGTGGCGGTGCGGATCATCGACAAGATGCCTGATCCCACCGACGAGTCGCGGGCGGTCGTGCTGCACGCTCGATCCCTCGAACTGCTCGACCAGCTCGGTGTTCTCGCCGACATCGAAGCCACAGGTGTGAGGACGACCGGTGCGCAGATGCACGCGAACGGCTCGATCCTCGGACGCGTCGGCTTCGACACGATCGACAGCCCGTTCCCGTACTCAATCACCATCCCGCAGACTGACACCGAACGCATCCTGCGCGAGCGTCTTTCGTCGCTCGGCGTCGAGATCGAGCGGGGCGTGACTTACACCGGCCTCGAGCAGGACACGAGCGGGGTGCGTGCGAACCTGACCCACCCCGACGGCACCTCCGAGGTCGCCCACGCGGCGTGGCTCGTCGGCGCCGACGGCGCGAAGGGAGCGGTACGGCACAGCCTGGGTCTGAAGCTTGAGGGCGTCTTCAAGGGCGAGCGATTCCTCATGGGCGACGTCGATGCCGACTTCGCGCACGAGAAGCAGTCGTTCCACATCTTCTTCTCTCCCGGCGATGCCGTGGGGATGCTGTTCCCGATGGCGGGCAAGCGCGTGCGCGTGATCTGCCAGATCCCCGCCGACACTCCCGAGACCCGTGAGCCCACGCTCGAGTGGCTCCAGGAGTCGGTTGACGAGCGCAAGATGGACGTCAGGATCGAATCCTCGCGGTGGCTCACGATCTTCGAGATCCATCACGCGCAGGTGCCTCGATACCGGACGCGGCGCGCTTTCCTCGCGGGCGACGCCGCCCATGTCCACTCCCCGGCGGGCGGGCTCGGTATGAACACCGGCATCCAGGATGCCTTCAACCTCACCTGGAAACTCGCCGCCGCCGTGCGCGGCGAAGCGAGCGAGGAACTGCTCGACAGCTACCACGCCGAACGCCACCCCGTCGCCGCCGATGTCATCACGTTCACGACCGAGTTGACGCACGCGGGCACCCTTGCCTCGCCGTTCGCCCGCGAAGCGCGCAACCTGCTGATGAAGGCGGCGTTGAGGATGCCACTCGCGCGCCACGCGATGGCGAACGAGATCGAGCAGATGACCGTTGACTACCGGTACGCACCCCTGGCCGAGTCAGGTCACCGGGGGCCCGTCCGGGCGGGCGACCCCGTTCGCGCTGTCGCCGAGGTCGGACTGTGGCCGGCCCTGGCCCACCGTGATCCCAGCGGATCGGGTTACGCCCTCGTGCTGGTCGCCGACGAGGCCGGAACCTTCCCCGCCTTTGCCGCGCCGGCCGGAGCGCAGACGATCCGGGTCGCCCCGACGGCAGATGCGGGCGCCGTCGCCGATCCCGACGGGCGAGTCGCCGCGCGCTACGGTCTGGACGAGCGCGGCGGCGCGATCCTGGTGCGCCCCGATGGGTACATCGCCGCGATCGCCGACGCCGAGCACCCGAGCGACGTCGACGCCTATGTCATCGCCGCGTCTGCCGAACCCTCAGGAACAGTTCGGTGAGCACATCAGCTGCTACGGAGTGACCTGATCGCTGCGTAACCCGGTTTCCGAAGCGATCCATAATCGTCCAGGATGCGAGGTAGTCGGACTGTAGTCGGGAGCTCCTCGCCGAACGTGAAAGAACCCCTGCGATCCCCTTGTTTCCAGGGGATCGCAGGGGTTCTTGACGACGTGCACCATGTCGGCGCTTGGACGCTGCGGCTTGCATACCTACCGAAGCTTCGCGCAGCCATCGGGCCGGCTCCCGCGCATGCTCGCGAGTAACCTATTATTTGCGTATGCATGCAGATACTAACTTTAATGGCTCGCAGCTCGAAGGCGAGTTCGTCGAGATCGCGGCCGAGATCTTCGGGCTCCTCGCCGACGCAACCCGCATCAGAATCGTGCTCGCCCTGCACGCTGGCGAGCTGCCCGTGAACGAGATCGCGGAGTTCGTGGGACGCAGCCCGGCGGCAGTGTCGCAGCACCTGGCGAAGCTGCGGTGGACCAAGATCGTGCTCGTGCGCAAGGACGGCAACCGCATGTTCTATCGACTCGCGGATGAGCACGCACACCGCCTGGTGATCGAAGCGATCAAGCAGGCCGAGCACGCGGTCAGCGATACTCCCCGCCACCACGCGTGATCCACGTTCTTCGAGACCCCACCTACCGGTCGCTTTTCTCCGCACAGGTGGTGGCCCTGGTGGGGACGGGTCTGCTCACCGTCGCCCTCGGTTTGTTGGCGTTCGACCTCGCAGGAGGAGTGGCCGGGTCGGTCCTCGGCACTGCGCTGACGATCAAGATGGTCGCCTACGTCGGTGTCTCCCCCATCATGGCGGCCCTCGTTGACCGACTACCCAAGAAGATGGTGCTCGTCGGCGCTGATCTGATCCGCCTGGCGATTGCGATCACCCTCCCGTTCGTCAGCGAGATCTGGCAGATCTATGTGCTCGTGTTCATCCTGCAGTCCGCGTCGGCCACGTTTACCCCCGCCTTCCAGTCGCTCATCCCGAGCGTCCTCCCCGACACCCATGACTACACGCGTGCGCTGGCGCTGTCTCGTCTGGCATACGACCTTGAGGCGCTCCTGAGCCCGACCATCGCAGCCGCGCTCCTGGCCGTCACCCCCTACAACAGCCTCTTTGCCGGCACTGCTGTGGGGTTCGCCGTATCCGCGGCACTCGTCCTCGTGACACGCCTCCCACGTCAGGACGCCGACGCTGCCTCATCGACGTTCTGGCAACGACTTGCCGAAGGGTTGCGGGTGTTCGCCCGCACACCGGCGCTCCGGTTCCTCGCGCTCGCGAACATCGTGGTCGCCGCCGGTACCGCAATCGTGCTCGTCAACTCCGTCGTCTATGTCAAAGCTGTCCTCGCGCTGGACGACTCCGCTCTCGCCCTCACGCTCGGCTCCTACGGCATCGGGTCACTGTTCGTCGCTCTGATGATCCCACGCCTCGTCCGCCGACACGGCGCCATCCGCACGATGATTGCGGGGACCGCAGTCATCGTGACCGGGCTGATCACAGCATCCGTGGTCACCGCGTGGGGAACGGGCCTCGTCGCGGGGTGGTGGATGACCCTGGGAACCTGGGCGGCCCTGGGAGCGGGAACCGCGCTGGTCACCACCCCCTCCGCGATCCTCCTCGCCGAGGCATCCACCCCGAGCAACCGCAACCTCGTCTACACGGCACAGTTCGCCCTCTCACACGCATGCTTCCTGATCACCTACCCCCTCGCCGGATGGTTAGGAGTTGTAAGCCTCACCGCCGCAGCCGTCGCCCTCACCGCCATCGGAGCCGCCGCCGCCATCGCGGCACAAACCACACGCGGCGCACGAGAGCTTCACGCCGCGCAGAATGTCGGTGACACGCCAGGGCTGTGACGATCGAACGTTGCGTATGCCCGCGGGACGTGTCCTGGTAGTCAAGCACGACACGCACGTCCTCGGATCCGACTCGATCGATAAGTGGCACGGGGTGAGACGGGGTGGGGGCAAATACCCCTCCGGGGTATACTTCCGCCAAGGAATGCCCATGACCCTCAACGCAACGCGAACCCGTCTGCATCCGCGGATGCCGTGGCGGTGGATGCTGTCGGTACTGCTTGCGGCCCTCGTGATGGTGGGTCTGCTATCAATGCACACACTCATGACTGGGCACTCCGAGGCGCCGAGTGGGGGCGTGTCGAGTATCGAGGCCGAGCACGGCCACGGGTCCTCGCCGAACGCCGGTGCCCTCTCCGAGTCCGCCTGCGAAAGCTGCACCTCCGGAGGGATGCACGACGCGCTGAGCGTGGTGTGCGTGATCGGCCTGCTGGCGGCGGCGCTGTGGGCTGCACGCTCCGGACCGGGGGTGATCCGCAGGCGAAGGAGCGCGCGGACCGTGCTGGCGCGCCTGGTCGCGGTGCCGACTTCGGCGATGACTCGCCCGCCGTCATTGCTGGATCTTTCGATAAGTCGAACATGAATCGGCCTTCCCGGCTCCCGCGGTCAGGGTCGAGCCATGCCCGCACGCGGGCGCAGTTCACTAATCGATGGAGAAGAACAAGTGAGTGTGAAGAAGTATCGGTTGATGGCGTTGACGGTCGCGCCGGTCGCGATGGCGGTTTCGCTGGCAGGATGCGCGTATCTCGGTGGCGCCTCGGCACCGGGGATGGGCCAGGGCGGGATGATGTCGTCCGCGGCTCCGTCTGCCCTCGCGGAGGGCGAGATCAACGCGTCGGACTCGATGTTCGTGATGATGATGATCCCCCACCACGAGCAGGCGATCGACATGAGCGATATGGTCCTCGGCAAGGACGGCATCGACGAGCAGACGCGGGATCTGGCGCAGCAGATCAAGGATGCCCAAGGCCCCGAGATCGAGCTCATGCGGTCCTGGCTGACCAGTTGGGGAATGGGCACCAGCAACGACATGAGCGGGATGGGGCACGGCGACGGGATGATGTCGGATGACGACATGGCGGCCCTAGAAGGCGCCCACGGCGCCGACGCGGCGCGGTTGTTCCTGGAGCAAATGATCGTGCACCACGAGGGCGCGATCGCGATGGCGCAAACCGAACTCGACCAAGGGACCAACCCAGCGGTTCGTTCGCTCGCCCAAACGATCCTGGATGCGCAGACCGCTGAGATCGTCAGGATGAAGGACCTCCTCACCCAGATATGACAGGACATCCCTCGGACTACTCCGCGCCTTCCTGACGGTGGGGCTTGGTCGACGCCGCGGCGGCACTCCTGCGTTGCGTCCTTCTATGAGCAGCGACCTTGTCGTTGTCGCACGGACCATCGCACGATGACTCAACAAGGTCCGATGCGTCGGCCACCCTGCCGAAATCCCTCCACCACGCGGCATGTCACCAGTCTCGCCAACGCCCAGTGGATCCCGCCAACCTACGGTGGGATCCTTTTACCCACGGAACACGCTTAGCGGTCCAGATCAGAAAAGCCCAGGTCAAAGGCTATTTCCGGGCCTGGACGCGTTTACCCGAATCTTTACCCACACGCAGATCAGCGCCCCGAAAAGAGGCGCTGATCTGGGAGAAAAATGGCGGTGACGGTGGGATTTGAACCCACGGTAGGGGGTTACCCTACACAACTTTTCGAGAGTTGCACCTTCGGCCGCTCGGACACGTCACCGTCGTCCAGCTTACGACACGCCACACCGGCGTCGAAATCCTGCACCGGGTCGCTTCGCCGTGATCAGCAGCACGCCCTCACCACTGTCTTCGTCACACCACCGTCTGCCAGGATGGGATGGAGAGTTTCGCGACCCGATCGGAGTGTCATGACCACGTTCGACCAACTGCTCTCTGAGCAGATCGGCCACGAGTTCGCGGCCAGCCAGCAGTACATCGCCATCGCGGTTTGGTACGACGACCACGACCTGCCACAGCTCGCGCGCCACTTCTACCGCCAGTCGGTCGAAGAGCGCAACCACGCGATGATGCTCATCCAGTACCGCCTTGACCGTGACATGGGCGTATCAGTCCCCGGCGTTCCGGCTGTGCGCACCGACTTCGCCGATCACGCCGAGCCGATCCGTCTCGCCCTCGAGCAGGAGAAGCGGGTGTCCTCCCAGATCGAGGCATTGTTCGCTGCGGCCCGCGCAGAGAGCGATGGCCTGGGCGAGCAGGCGATGCTGTGGTTCCTGAAGGAGCAGGTTGAGGAGGTCGCGTCAATGACGACTCTGCTGACCATCGCCGAACGCACCACAAACCTCTTCGACATCGAGAACTTCGTCGCCCGCGACATGCCCAATGGAGACTCGGCCGAGGCCGACGCACCACCCGCTGCCGGCGGAGCCCTCTGATCTGAGCGACCCCACTGTCGCGCGGGGCGCGTAGCGTGGCGGTGTGGCATCTCGCATGAGTCGGCCCCAGCGGCTCATCCTCACGATCGCGATCCTGGCGTCGTTCGTCGCGTTCCTCGACGGAACGCTCATCAACGTCGCCCTCCCCGCGATCGAAGCCGAACTCGGCGGTGGCCTCACGACGCAGCAGTGGGTCGTGGATGCCTATCTCATCACTCTCGGATCGCTCATCCTGCTCGCCGGCTCGATCTCGGATGCCTTCGGCCGACTGCTCGTGCTGCGGATCGGCCTCTACGGGTTCGCCGCGGCATCCGTCGTGATCGCGATCGCACCGGACCCCGTCATCCTGATCGTCGCCCGCGCGGTGCAGGGCGCGGCCGGCGCGTTCCTGGTGCCCAGCTCTCTGGCGCTGATCACTTCACGCTTCGACGGCGCGATGCGGGGACGTGCCATCGGGATCTGGACCGCCATGACCACCGGCGCGATGATCGTCGGCCCCCTCATCGGTGGGGTTTTCGTCGACTACCTGTCGTGGCGGTTCGCATTCGTCATCAACATCGTGCCCATCGGCATCACACTGTGGCTGCTGCACCGGCTCGGGGAGCGCGACGAGCGTCGCCCCGACGCGCGCATCGACTGGATCGGCGCTGCCCTGTGCACGTTCGGACTCGGCGGGGCGGTCTTCGCGCTGATCGAACAGCCGAACCTCGGATGGGGATCGCCGGTGATCTGGGGGACGTTCGCGGCCGGCATCCTGCTGTTCGCGCTCTTCCTATGGCGTCAGCGGTCGGCGACGACGCCGATGTTACCGCTTGACCTGTTCCGCATCCGCAACTTCTGGACCGGGAACATCGCGACTCTGTTCGTGTACGCAGCGCTCTCGCTCAACGGCTTCGTGGTCACGGTCTACCTGCAGCAAGAGGCCGGGTTCTCGGCGACCCTGGCGGGACTCGCGAGCCTGCCGACCACCGTGATGATGGTGCTGCTGAGTGCGTCGATGGGATCCCTGTCCGACCGCTTCGGACCCCGGGTCTTCATGACCGTCGGGCCTCTCGTGATGGCCGGCGGATCGCTGCTGCTTCTGGCGGTCACAGACCCCGTAAACTACTGGCTCCAGCTGCTGCCGGGGCTCATCCTGTTCGGCCTCGGGCTTGCGATCACGGTCTCACCGCTCACCGCCGCGATCCTGGGTGCCGTCGATCCCGCTCGCTCGGGGATCGCCTCGGCGGTGAACAATGCGGTCGCGAGGATCGCCGGGCTGCTCATCATTGCCACTCTCGCGACGATCGTCGCAGGGAGCCTCGACCTGGACGGCTTCCACCGCGCCGCGATCGTCACAGCCGGACTCATGGTGGCGGGCGGGATCGTGTCGTTCCTCGGCATCCGGAACCCCACCGTCGCCGCAGTCGAGGCGGACCCGGCACCCGCTACCGGGGCGTAACGTCGACCTGCCAGACTGTCCCCCATGAGTGTGATCGAGAACTCGAAAGTCACCGTCGTCGGCGCCGGCAGCGTCGGCTCCAGCGTTGCCTATGCCGCACTCATCCGCGGCTCGGCCCGCCACGTCGCCCTCTACGACATCAATACCGCCAAGGTGGATGCCGAGATTCTCGATCTCGCCCACGGCACCCTCTTCACCGGATCGAGTGACATCAGCGGTGGCAGCGACATCTCCGTTGCTGAAGGCTCCCACGTCGTCGTGATCACCGCAGGCGCCAAGCAGAACCCCGGACAGAGCCGCATCGAGCTGGCAGGTGTGAACGCGGGCATCCTGCGAAAGATGCTCCCCCAGCTGCTAGAAGTCGCCCCCGACGCCGTCTACGTGATCGTCACGAACCCGTGCGATGTGCTCACCGTTCTCGCGCAGGAGGAGACCGGCCTTCCCCCGGAGCGACTCTTCGCGTCAGGGACCGTCCTCGACACCTCACGCCTGCGGTGGAAACTCGCCCAGCGAGCCGGGGTCGCCACCTCGAGCGTGCACGCCTACATCATCGGTGAACACGGCGACACGGAGTTCGCTCTGTGGTCCCACGCAAGCATCGGCACGGTCCCCCTCCTGGAGTGGGAATCGGAGGGCCACCCCCGGATGACGGTCGATGAGCTGGATGGCATCACGGTGGACGTGCGCGACTCCGCCTACAAAGTCATCCAGGGCAAGGGCGCAACCAACTACGCGATCGGACTCTCGTCGGCCCGCATCATCGAGGCGATCCTCCGCGACGAGAACGCCGTGCTCCCCGTCAGCACCGTCCTGCGCGATTTCCACGGCATCAACGGCGTCGCGCTGTCTGTGCCCTCGATCGTCAACTCTCGCGGTGCGTTCCCGATCCGTCAGACGCCGTTCTCACCGAACGAGCTCGCACTGCTGCGCCGCTCGGCCGACGCCTTGCGCGAGGTGGCGGTGTCACTGCGCTGATCCGGTCACCGCGCGACACCCTACGGTGGAGCCATGCACCCGACAGCACGGCGACGCCCCCACTTCTCGCGCACATCGCCCGCACCGACCCCAACCTCCGCGGAGGAGATCACTGGATGGGCGAGCCATTCGGACCCGCGTGCAGGTGTGCGGTGAGAAGTGCACAGATCACGACGGGTCGTCAGTGGATGCTCGTGCTCGATCCCGGCGAAGAACTCCTCGAGACGATCACCGCTTGGTGTGTCGGCGCGGGAGTCGCGCAGGCGACAGTAACCCTGTTCGGCGCGTTCCGCTCGGTGCGTCTCATCGGCACCAATGCACCGCTCGCCGACGAGGAGCCTCCACTCGCCGACGCCGTCGACATCGCCTACCTCGAGGGCGTGGGGTCGGGCACAATCACAAGTGTCGGAGGAACGCCCAGGCCCCACATCCACGTCGCCGCGGGCGTGAAGTCACAGGGGTCAACCGCGTATGCCGGGCATCTGCTGCGGGGCGAGGTGCACTACACCGTCGAGGTGACGGTGACCGAGGTGGTCTCACCGACATTCGCTCTGCGCCCCGACAGCGCCGCCTTCGGTCTGACCTGTCTCCACTTCACGAACGGCGAGGAATGACCGACTCTACGAAGGGATGCGCGCCGATCGTGCTCGAACACCCGACTCTGAGGCAGAGGAAGACACCATGACAGGCACCACGATCTCCGGCATCGATGTGTGGGACGGCCACCAGTCACTGGGCCTCGTCGACCTCACCTGGGAGGCGGGGATGATCACTTCGGTCACGCCGTCGGATCGGGAGGCACCCGCCTCCGGTCTCAGCGTGATCCCGGGCCTGGTCGACACCCACGTCCACCTGGATACCAACGCGATCTCGGGCAAGGCCGACCGCTCGTGGGCACTCATCACGCCCCCCGAGGAGCGGTCGCTGCACATCCTCGCGCACGCCCAGCGGGCCGTGAGAGGCGGCGTCACGACCCTCCGCGACCTTGCCTCCGACACGTGTCACTTCGCCGTCTCGCGAGCCCTCGATGCGGGCATCGTGGACGGTCCACGTCTGTATGGCGCGGGACCCGTGGGAATGACCGCCGGCCACGGCGACCTGTTCACCCCGCCGCACTACCCGCACCGGCCCGCGACTGCCGACAGTCCCGATGAGTGCCGCAAGCTCGTGCGTACCTGGGCCCGAGCAGGGGCGGAGTCGATCAAGATCTACACGTCGGGCGGCATCCTCTCGATGGGTGACAAAGTCACGTGGCGCAACCACACTGACGCAGAACTTGCCGCCACCGTGGATGAAGCGCATGCCCTCGGCATGCTCGTGGCCGCGCACAGCCACACCGCGGAAGGCATCGACCGGGCCCTGGCTGCCGGGGCCGATTCGATCGAGCACGGCACCGGGATGACGCCGGAGCAGATGCGCGTACTGGCAGAGCGAAACATTCCGGTCGGCCCGACGCTCCTGATCCACGAACGCCTCGAAGCGGGCGCCGAGGGGATCGCCGACGATGCACGGGAGAAATCGGCCGAGATGGCCCGGGTCCGCGGCACCCGTCTGCGCGATGCTGGTCGTGCGGGGGTGCGGTTCGTGCTCGGGACCGATGCCAACGGCGTGTTCACCCTCTTCGGCGACCAGATGGAGGAAGTTCGTCTCATGGCGGAGCTTTTCGGCTGGGATGCCGAGCGCGCACTGCGGGCAGCAACGAGCGATGCTGCAGACTCGATCAACCTGGGGGGGCTCGTCGGCACGATCCGAGCCGGCATGGCGGCCGATTTCATCGTTGTCGAGGGGCGCCCCTGGGAGGACATCGCCGCGCTCGACACGGCGCGGATTCGCGCGGTAGTCGCACGCGGGCGCGTCCAGGCTGGCGCGCTGCCGGTGGTCGTGGCATGAGCGCGGGCATCCAGCTGATCACGGCCGACATCGTCGTGCCGATGACGCGCGAGACCGAGGTCCTCGTGGATGCCGGAGTCGCGATCGACGGCGACACGATCGTCGCGATCGATGACATCACGGCCCTGCGCGGGCGATTCCCCGGCGCATCCGAGCGGCACCTGGCCGACCACGTCCTGCTCCCGGGGCTCATCAACGGTCACCACCACTCGGGCCTCCTGCGCGGCACCGCCGAACACCTTCCTGTCTGGGAGTGGCTGCGCCTGCACATCGACCCGATGCACCGCGTGCTCGAGCCAGACGACGCCGAGGCCGCAGCCCGACTCTGCTACGCAGAAGGGTTGCTGTCGGGCACGACGACTGTCGTCGACATGTGGCGGTACATGGATCGCGCCGCGGCAGTTGCCACCGAACTCGGCAACCGGCTCGTCACCGTCAACTACGTGGGCGAGCACCCCGACTACGACTACTTCGACACGCTCGACGACAACGAACGGGTCCTCCGGGAGTGGACCGGCGCGGCAGGCGGGCGCATCATGCCGTGGGTCGGACTAGAGCATCCGTTCTACGCCGACGAGGCGGGCCAGCAGCGCGCGATCGCGATGGCAAAGGACTTCGACACCGGGATCTACACCCACTGCAGCGAGTCCGAATGGGACGTCCAGATCTTCCAAGAGCGCATGGGCATGCGGCCGATGCACGCACTGGAGAAGCTGGGATTCTTCGATACGCCGCGGACCATGATCGCCCACGCGGTATGGCTGGATGCCGACGAGATCACCCTGATGGCAGATCGTGGCGTGAGCATCTCGCACAACCCCGTGAGCAATATGAAGCTTGCCAGCGGCATGGCCCCTATCGCTGAGCTCATCGAGGCCGGCGTCGCGGTTGCCCTCGGCACCGATGGTGAGAAAGAGAACAACAACCTCGACATGTTCGAGGAGATGAAGGTCGCGTCCCTGCTGGGCAAGCTACGAAAGATGGATGCCGCGGCCATGGATTCCTGGCAGGTGCTGCGGATGGCCACGATCGAGGGCGCCCGCGCGATCGGGCAGGCGGATCGGCTCGGTTCCCTCGAGCCGGGCAAACAGGCAGACCTCATCGCCGTGCGTTCGCACACTCCGCGGATGACGCCCCTGCTTCCTGCCGGCGCCTACGCCAACATCCACCACAACCTCGTTCACGCGGTGCGCGGGTCGGATGTCTCGCTGACGATGGTGGCAGGTCACGTACTCGTCGAGGACGGTGACCTGCGTTCGGGTGACCTGTCTCGCATCATCGACGATGCGCGCGACCGCATCCCGGGCCTCTTCGCGCGACGCACCGCATACCTCGATTCGATCGAGAGGCCGCCGGGACTGTTCGATGACTGACGGCCACGCAGCCCGCTACCGTTGGGCCAGGAACGCGCATCCGACTCAGCGGCGACACGCTCGCCCCGACCCCGCGGAGACTCTGTGATCGAACTCAGCTCGTCGACATGGACCGACATGCGCGATGTCTTGGCTTCGGGTCCTCCCCTCGCCGTCTTGCCGTTCGGAGCTCTAGAGCAGCACGGCCCGCATCTGCCTCTGGATACCGATACCCGCCAAGCAGAGGCGATCGCCCGCGGAATCGCCTCGGGCCTGGATGCCGTGCTCCTCCCGAGCATCGAGTACGGAAACACGTGGGGAAACGCCGCCTTCCCCGGCACCGTGTCACTCTCGGTCGACACTGTGGCGGCGATCTGCGGCGATATTGCGGCGTCGCTGGATGCGGCGGGCTTTGCCCTCTTGGTCGTGGTGAACGGGGACTACGGCAACCGGCTGCCCCTCCAGCTCGCCGCCGAGAAGCGGGCGGCGGCAGGCGAACGGATGCCGGTCCTGGTGCTCGACTATCCCGGGCTTGTCGACATCGGCGATCAGGTCAAAGAGAGCCCCTGGGCAGCCCCGGGCCTGTGCCACGCCGACGAGCTCGAGACGTCGATGATGCTCGCCATCTTTCCCGACACCGTGCACCCCGAGCGGTTCGCCGCTGAATATCCAGAACTGCCGCCCGACTTCGGACAGCGACCCCAGGCGTTGGCGCCGCTCGGGGAGACAGGAGTGTTCGGCGACCCTCGCGCGGCGACCGCCGCGAAGGGCGAACAGATCATCGCGCATGTCGTCACACAGTCGCTGGCCGCGATCGAGCGCACTCTGCGAAGTCTTGGGCTTCGGTGAGCACCCATGACATGGCCGACCGCTAGCGTGTGGCTCAGCCCCACTGCCACCGCGCCTGCGTGAGGAGACCCCGTGACCACCTACCTCCCGCTACCGCGCCCGGCTGGTGACGCGGACACCATGCGTGTCCAGCACGGGCTGCTGCGCTATGTGCGCGAAGCTGCCGCGCTCGGGGCACCCCTGCCCGGTGAGCTGGAACTGACGGCGCGGCTGGAGTGCAGCCGCCAGCAACTGCGCAACGCCATGGCGCAGCTCGAGGCGCAGGGAATCGTGCGGCGGCGACAGGGGACCGTGACCACGGTCGATCCCATCGCGCTGCGACTGAGCGTCCGTCTCGAGGAGCAGTTCGAGCACACCGAGCTTCTCGACCGCCTGGGCTATCACGCCGAGGTGGAGGTCCTCGAGTCCCGCACGCTGTCGCTCGGCGCTGAGATCGGTGCCGTGATGGAGCGGCCCGCAGACACGACTCGACTCGCCGTTCGCAAGCGGTGGCGCGCGGATGGCGCCGTCGCGATGATCGCCGACGACACGGTGCCGATTCCGGGTGAGCTACCCCCGGAGTTCGACCCGGGCGAGTCGGTGTTCACCTTCGCGGCGCGGGTATGGGGAGAGCCTGTCGTGTGGGAAGTCACGACGCCCGGGGTGGCGACGCTGTCGGGCGAACTCGCCGAGCTGTTCGAGAAGCCCGAGGGCACCCCGGTCATGACGCTGGAGGTCATCGGCATCGGCGCGAGCGCGCGCCGCATCCTGCATAGCGTCGAGTACCACGACCCCGGGATCGTGTCCTACTCGCTCGTGCGCACCGTCCGCCCGCCGTGGAGCGCGCTGTAAGCTCGTCGCCCGCTAGAGCCAGAAGCCCTCGTGCACGACGGAGGCCTCATCTTCGATGTGCGGCCCTGAGACCTCAATCGCGCGCTGTCCTCGGGCGAACACCTCACGGCACGGCAGCGAGAACGTCGGGTTCTCGGGGTGGTCACCGGTGAGACCGAGAAGTCGATACTCCGAGAGTGCATAGACGACCCGGTCGATCCCTGCCCAATAGGCGGCCCCCGAGCACATGACGCAGGGTTCCGCACTGGTGTAGAGAGTCGATCCCTTCATGCCCTCGATGCCGAGCGCCCGGGCAGCCGCGGCGACGGCCCGCAGCTCAGCGTGTTGGGTCGGGTCACCGGCCGGTGGCAGGGAGTTGTTTCCCGCCGTGGCAACGACCGCACCGGACGCATCGACCACGAGTGCTCCGAAGGGGTGGGCGCCGGCCTCACGCGTCTGGGCGGCGATATCGATGGATGCCCGAAGATGCGCGAGGTCGAGGTCGGTCAGATCAGACACGGAGAAGCTCCCTTGTGAACAAGTCGATGAGGTCGGCCCGAGTCTACGTCGTAACAAGCCGTAATTTAGCGCGTCGATTACGACGCTGTTACAGGTGTCGAAAGGTTACGGGTCAACTTGTCAACAAGTACCACCCAGCGGATAGCGTTCTGACAGCCGACCCGAAAGGCACCGCACCCTCATGCCGACCCCCGTTCCTGCCGCCCCCCGTATTGACGAGCAGGCCATTCGCGCGCTCCCGAAAGCTGAGGTGCACATCCACCTCGAGGGGACGTTCTCGCTGCACGACATGCTCGTGTTGGCGAAAGAGAGCGGCGTCACGCTCCCCGGGCCGGCCCGGACGATCTTCGACATCTCCACCCACGACGACTTCTCCGCGCCGAGCGTGACCACGGGCGGCGGCACAGGCGCCGGGTCTGCGGGTCTGACCGGCTTCCTGCGCTTCCTCGACTGGCAGTGCGGCCTCGTCCGCACGCCGGAACAGGCTGCGCGCGTGGCGTACGCGTTCGCTGCCCGGCAGACTGCGTCGGGAATCCGCTACTCGGATGTCATCGTCAATCCGACTCACTGGAACGCCTGGCGCGGGCGCGAGCTCGATCTGCTCGCCGCCCTGTCGGAAGGATTCGACGAGGCAGCCCAGGACGGCCTCTGCGAAACCGGCATCGCGTACTCCCTGCTGCGCAGCCAAACAGCCCGTGAAGCCGAGGACATCGTGGCCGCGCTCACCTACCGCCGACCCGAGCGCGTGGTGGCACTCTCCGTGGACGGCGACGAAAAGGTCACGGGTCGCACCGGCGAGAAGTTTCAGGCGGCATTCTCCCGCGCCGCCGTTGCGGGCCTTCGCCGCACCGTCCATGCCGGAGAGTCGAGCGGCCCGGCGGGGGTCTGGGATGCGATCGATCTGCTGCAGGCAGAACGCATCGACCACGGGGTTCGCTCGATCGAAGACCCCGCCCTCATCGAGCGACTGGTGCGCGACGAGATCAGCCTGGGCGTGTGCCCGCGCTCGAACGTGTCGCTGGGCATCTATCCCGATTGGGTCTCGCATCCACTGCCGCGGCTCCTGGATGCCGGTGTCCGTGTCACGCTGAACACCGACGACCCGGTGCCGCTCGGCACGACCCTCGAGGCCGACTGGGCCGTGGCTGCCGCGCAGTTCGGTTTCACCGAAGCCGACCTTGCGGGCTTCGCCCGCCGCTCGATCGAGGCATCTTTCGCATCCGACGACCTCAAGCGCGACCTCCTCACCGAACTCGACGCGCACGTGGCGGCGCCGACATCATGAGCCCCCTTCGCCCCCCGGTGACGATCGCTGCCGCGGCCCTTGTCGCGTCGACAGCGCTCGCTCTGGCGTGGGCGGCAAGCGCGCATGCTGCCGACGAAAGCGTGGCGCTGGCGCCGATCGTTGCCGACTGGCCCGACCGGTTCAGCGTCGTCGGCACGAAGGCGGAACCGCTGTACACCGAGCGCATTTCGTTCGGGCGGTCCGGTGACGATTTCACGCTCGAGATCGAGGTTCTCTCCCAAGGCGACGTTGCGCTCGGGACCCAGACCAGCACCGTGTCGGTGGATGACGGCACTGTTCGCTGGGTCGAAGGGTGCACGAAGACCGACGCCCAGTGTGAGAACGACACCGGTCTACGCGGCTTTCTGACGACAGCTCTCGTCGTCGCTGCGCAGCGAGCGGGCACACTCCCGGCATCCGGCGTCGTGCGCGATCTGCACGGCACGGATGTCGTCTGCATCGACGACGCGGACCTGTACTCCGCGCCGTCCACGGTCTCCCTGCACCCCTGCTTCGACATCGCTTCCGGGGCTGTCCTCGGGCAATGGTCCCCCGATTCACACGCGTTCGTCGGCGCCACCCTCGCCGACGGATTCCACATCACCACCCCTGCACCACCACTTCCCTGACCCTCCCGAAAGGACACAGCATGCGTATCTCCCGCTCCCTCGCGTTCCTCGCAACCGCCGCGACAGCCGCGGTCGTTCTCGCCGGATGCTCGGCCTCCACCGAGCCGGCAGCATCCGGCGAGCCCGCCTCCGGGGTCATCACCGTCGGTGCCCTCACCCCCGGCAATGCGAACGACGGCGCGTTCAACCAGGCGCTCGCCGACGCCCTCGCACAGCTCGAGGAGGAGGGTCTGATCACGTACGAGCTGCGCGAGCAGATGGCCGACCCGGCCGAGAGCGAGCCCGTGATCGCCGACTTCGCCAGCCAGGGCGTAGACCTCATCATCGGACACGGCATCGAGCTCGGCGACGCCATCTTCTCGGTAGCCGAGGACTTCCCCGACGTCGCCTTTACGGCATCGGGTGGGGCCGACATCCTGGAGAAGTACACCGACAACGTCGAGACCTGGACCTACGACGTCTCTCAGGTCGGCTACCTGTCGGGCTACATCGCGGGGCTGACGCAGCTCTCGCCGATCGGGCGGGTCGAGAGCCTGGAGCTCGACTTCATCACGGCGACTGACGCGTTCTTCCAGCAGGGTGTGGCAGCAGCCAACCCGAGCGCCGAGCTGCTCCCGGTCGTCTACGCCGGAAGCTTCGACGACGCCGAGGCCGCAGCCTCCGCCACCACCGGCCTCATCGGCCAGGGCGCGCAGCTGGTCTACACGACCGGCGATGGCATCGCCGCGGGTGTCGGAGCCGCAGCTGCTGACGCCGGAGTTCCCACGGTCGGCGTCTCGCCGGCGGCGGGCGAAGAAGCACTCTCGGTGAACGTCTCGACCGTGGACCTCGACATGTACCCCATCGTCAAGGCGTGGGTCGAAGAGGTGGCTGCCGGCGAGTTCGGCGGCAAGGGCGTGGTCTCCACGCTCCAGAACGGCGGCCTGACCTACCAGGAGATCAACGACGTCAACGGCACCATCCCCGCGGATGTCGCCACGAAGGTCGAAGAACTGATCGCCGGCCTCACCGACGGAAGCGTCACGATCTCTTGACCAGCACCTCCTCCTTCGAGACCGGCCGGGCCCTGGTGGCCCGGTCGGTCTCGAAGACCTTCGGCGCCACGCGTGCTCTGCACGACGTGGATATCGTGGTGCGCCCCGGCACCGTTCACGCCCTCGTTGGCGAGAACGGCGCCGGCAAGTCGACGCTCGCCAAGATCCTCGCGGGAATCCAGGCGCCGGATGCCGGCACGATGACCATCGGCGGTGCCGCATACGCTCCGCACGACCGCGCTGCAGCCAAGGCCCGCGGCGTGAACATGGTGCCGCAGCAGTTGAGCCTCGTCGGCGAGCTCTCGCTGCTCGAGAACTTCCTGCTCGTGAGCCCCCGCCGCCTGCTACGGCGCCGCGCAGCTCACACCCTTCTCTCCCACACCCTCGAACGGGCAGACGTCGACGTCGACCTGACCGTACCCACGCGGAGCCTCACGCAGGCTCACCGCCAGCTCGGCGAGATCGTCGTCGCCCTGGCTGAGGGCGCGACGACCCTGATCCTCGACGAACCGACGGCAAGCCTTGGCCCCCACGAAGTCGGCGGCCTGTTCGACCACCTCCGCGCGCTGTGCGAGGGCGGCACGGCAATCGTGCTCATCACGCACCGCCTCGAAGAGGTCGGGGCTGTCGCCGACGACGTTTCGGTACTCTCCCACGGCCGCCTCGTGCACCACGGTCCCGCCGCCGAGCTCAGCCCAGACCGCGTCGCGCGCCTCATGGTCGGCGAGCTACCGCCTCCCGCCGAGCGAGCACCGCGAACCCCGGGTGACACCGTCCTTGAGCTCCGGCACGTCACCGCGGTCTCCGACACGGATGCCGACCTCGAGGCCGTCAGCCTGCAGGTGCGCGCGGGCGAGATCGTCGGGGTAGCCGGAGTAGCCGGGAGCGGCCAGAACACGCTCATGGATGTCCTCGCGGGGTTGACTGTCCCCCGCGGGGGGACCGTGCGGATCGACGACCTCGACCGGCCGCGGGCCGTGGACCTGCTCGAACGCGGCGTCGCCTGGATCCCCGAGGAGCGCAGCGACGGGCTTGTGCCGAGCCTCAGCCTCGGAGACACCCTCTCGCTCTACGACAATGCCGTGGGCTCGGCATCCCGGCGCCCGAAGGAACGTCGCGATGCGGAATCGACGCTCCAGGACTTCGACGTCCGCCCCGCGAACCCCACTCTCGCCGCCGGCGGCCTCTCGGGCGGCAACCAGCAGAAGCTCCTGGTCTCGCGGGAGCTCGGCACGGGCTCCCCGCGAGTCGTGCTCGCTTACGGTCCGACACAGGGCTTGGACCTGCGCGCAGCGCAGGCGATCCGTGAGCGGCTGGTCGCGGCGGCCGAATCGGGTGCCGCAGTTCTTGTCGCGTCGCACGATCTCGAGGAGCTGATGCAGCTCGCGGACCGCATCCTCGTCATGTTCTCGGGACGCATCGCCGCCGAGTGGCCGATCGCTGAGGTCACCACCGACAAGGTCGGGGCGGCGATGGCGGGTCTGAATTCCACCGCCTCGTCGACGACGTCCCCAACGACCGCCACGTCAACCACCACTCCTACCACTGAGGATCTCCCGTGACCGAGCTGAGCAGTCTGGTCCCCACGACCGAGGAACTGGTGCGCCTGCGCGCCGTCGCGTCGGGGAACGACACCCCTGACCTCATCATCCGCGGTGGCCTGGTGCAGTCGCCGGGCACCGAGGAGTGGCTCGAACGGGATGTCGTGATCAGCGGACGACACATCGCCACGCTCACCCCCTGGGGCCACATGCCCGAGGCGCACCGCGAGATCGATGCATCCGGCAGCTACGTGGTTCCGGGCTTCATCGACGCGCACCTGCACATCGAGTACACGAACCTCACCCCCGGCGAACTCGCGCACCTGTCCGTCCCACGCGGCACGACAACAGTCCTCGTCGATCCCAACGGCGCTGCAAACGTCTGGGGGGCTGACGGGATGGATTTCATGCTGTCCACCCGCACTCCGCTGCACATCTTCCAACAGGTCTCACCGACCACGCCGGGCGCCCCACACCTCGAGCTCGGCGGTGCCGTCATCCCCGAGGAGACGGTACGCGCACGCCTGTGGGATGACGTGACCGCGACCCTCGGCGAGACGAACCCGTTCGACTACAGCGAGCGCTCGACGGGAAGGTTCCGCGAAGCCCTGGCGGCGCGGCGCCGGATGACGGGCCACACCGCCGCTCAAACGCACGAGTCGCTCTGGGGATACCTCGCCGCGGGCATCAGCGATGACCACAACGCGTCCACCGTTGATGAGGTGCTCGAGCGCACGCGACTCGGGGCGATGATCACGATCATGGCTTCGTCCCTCACCGACAACACGCTGCCGCTGTTCGCCGACCTCGAAGCCATCGCACCGGCACTTCGGAGCCTGTGCTTCTGCGCCGACGACAAGCACGCGCTCGATCTGTCGGCAGAGGGTCACATCGATCACCACATCCGTCAGGCCATCCGCTTCGGTGTGGATCCGCAGCTGGCATACCGGATGGCGACGACGCAGCCGGCTCATTACTACCGCCTCGACCAGGTGCTCGGCATCCTCGCCCCCTCGCGCCTGGCCGACGTGCAGATCATCCCGGATCTCGCCGAGGTCCGCCCCTCGCACGTCATCGTCGCCGGTCAACTGCAGGGGCACGACGGCGCCCCGCTGTTCACCAACACCGACGACATTCCGGCGTGGACCCTGGACACGGTGCACCTGCCGGCCGAGCTCCCGGCTGACATCTTCGCGCTGGCTGCTCCCGAGGGCGCGCAGCGGGTGAGCGTGCGGGCGATGGAGATGTACAACGGCTACTTCAAGCGGGAGTTCGAAGCGAGCCTCGAGGTCGTCGACGGGCGCGTGGTCTCGGACGCCGAGACCGATGTCTTGAAGATCGCCGTCGTCGACCGTCACCATGGGACTGCCGAGACCGGCATCGGATTCGTGCGCGGCTTCGGCCTGACTCGCGGGGCTGTGGCGATCACCATGAACTGCCCCAACATGAATATCGCGGTGGTTGGCGCAGACGATGCGTCAATGCTCATGGCCGTCGAAGAGCTCGGGCGAATGGGTGGCGGTTTCGTCACTGTCGCTGACGGCGAGGTCGTCGGGCGGGTTCCGCTTCCCGTCGGCGGAATGATGAGCGCCGAGCCCTGGCAGCAGACCGCCGCAGCCCTCGCGGAAGGTCACGCCGCGACGGCGGCGCTGGGATGCCGCATCCCGTCGCCCTACATCATCCTGTCGTTCGTCGGCCTCTACGTCGTGCCCGACCTCGGGCTGACCGAGCGGGGTCTGATCGACGCCGCGACGCAGTCGTTTGTCGATGTGCTTCTCCCCGGCCCCGCCGGCGCGTGCGGTCACACGCATCCCCCCCACGATGAGGCGCACACATGAGCGGCAGGGTGCGCGGGTGGATGCTCGCGGGAAGCGTCGTCGTCGCCGTCCTGGTCGTCGCGACAGTGCTCATCCTCCTCGCCGGCGCCGACCCACTAACCGGCCTGCAGGGCCTGATCGCCGGGGTCTCGAGTTCCCCCTATCGCGTCGGTGAGTTGCTCGTCGGGGCGGTGCCGATCGCGATCGTCGCGCTGACGCTCATCCCCGCGCTGCGCGCCGGCGTGTTCTCCGTTGGAGCCGAGGGCCAGGTGATCTTCGGCGCGATCTTCGCAACCGCCGCGACCCTCGGCACAGCCGGCCTGTTCGGCGAGGGGGTTCCCGCCCCGGTGTACTGGGTCATCGGCATGGTCTCGGGCGCCCTCGGCGGTGCCGCGTTCGCGCTGCTGCCGGCGTGGCTCGCCGAGCGCTGGCACGTGAACATCATCTTGTCGACCCTCCTGCTCAACTACATCGCTGCGGGCTTTCTCGGCTGGACGCTTCGCACATGGCTCGCAAGTGATGAGAACACAGCTACCCCGCAGAGCCCCCAGCTGCCCGAGGCATCCGCCCTGCCCGACCTGATTCCCGGCACGCGCGCGCACATCGGCGTGCTGCTGATCATCGTGGTCGCCGTGCTGTTCGAGTGGTGGCGGCGCACCTCGCAGGCAACCCGCATCGGCGTGTTCGCCGAGCGTCCACGCCTGGCCCTACGGCTGGGAACGACCCGCGCGCGGACTCTCTACGGCACGATGCTCGTCTCCGGCGCCGGAGCTGGCGTGGTGGGGTGGCTGCAGGTTGCCGGCGTGAATGAGCGCCTCTTCAACTCGGTCTCGGGAGGCGTCGGGTTCTCCGGCCTCGCTGTCGCCCTTCTCGGGGCGCTCCTGCCCGGCGGCATCCTGCTCGCCGCACTCTTCTTCTCCGCGCTGACCGCGGGAGCCCTCGGCATCCAATCGGCGACGGGCACCGTGCCCTCCTCGATCGCCGACGTCATCAAGGGCGTCCTGCTGCTGGGCGTCGCCGCCGTCGCCGGTGTTACGGCACGATCGGGGGCGGCCAGACCCGCCGCGGCGCCTCCGTTGACGGATGTCGCATCAGTCGCTCCCGACGGTGAACCCACCCCGGCGGCTGCGTCGGTGTCGGCAGGGACGGAGGAGCGATCATGAGCATCGAGCTGTGGGCCTCCATCCTCGCCGGCGCGATCGTGCTCGCGACGCCGCTGGTCATCGCCGGGCTCGGCGAGGGGTTCGTCGAGCGCGCGGGCCGGCTGAACCTCGGCATCGAGGGGATGATGATCCTCGGCGCGTTCGTCGCCGTATTCGTCGCGAGCTTCGCGGGGCTCGTCGCCGGCCTTGTCGCAGCGATGCTCACCGGCCTCGTCCTGGCCGCCCTCATGAACCTCGTCGTATACCGACTCGGCGCCAACGAGATCGTCGTGGGGCTTGCGATCACGATGCTCGGCCTCGGGCTGTCCACCTATCTCTATCAACTGTGGGTGCCCGCCGGTCAGACCAACGTCTCAGTACCGACGGCACCCAAGCTCGATCTCGGCATCCTCACCGACATCCCGCTCATCGGGCCTGCCCTGTTCGGGCAGAGTCCCCTCGTCTACGGTGCCCTCGTGCTCGCGATCGCCGCCTGGGCGGTGTTCCGCTTCACGCGCTTCGGCCTGCAGGTGCGCGCCGTCGGCGCCGACCCGACCTCGGCGGCGCTTCGGGGTGTCCGCCCGCGGCAGATCGGAGCCCAGACGCTGCTGATCGGCGGGGCGCTCGCGGGGCTCGCGGGCAGTGTCATCACCCTCGGCTCGATCGGCGCGTTCAGCCCCGACATCACCGCAGGCCGGGGCTACATCGTGCTGGCAATCGTGATCATGGGGAGGATGACTCCCGTCGGCATCGCGATCGGGGCGCTGCTGTTCGGCTTCCTGCAGAGCTTCTCGCTGCTGGCGCAGTCGACCGCGATCCAGCTTCCGAGCGAGCTGTACCAGACCTTCCCCTACGCCATCACACTGATCGTTCTCGTGCTGACCTCTCGCGCAGCGCTCCGCCGTCACCTGGGCCGGCACGTGCGCAGCAAGCCGGGCCGTACCCAGAGCCTCACCCCCGCCTGACCTCATTCGACCAAGGGAACACCCATGCTGACCCGACGCTCCCCGTTCGCCGTCCCCGCTGCCGAGCAGATCTGGATCGACACAGTCACGACGCTCGCTCAGGAGTTCGCGGCAACCGTAGCCGACGACGACCGTGACGCCCGGCTGCCGATCGAGCACCTGCGCGCCCTGTCGACCTCGGGACTGGATGCCGCGTTCCTGCCCGTGGAGCATGGCGGCCAGGGCCTGTCTTATGTGACGCTGGCGCACACGGTCCGGATCCTCGCCGCCCACCATCCCGCCGTCGCCACCGTCTGGCTCATGCACATCGGCGCAGCCCACGCGCTCGTGACGATGTCGAGTCCCGACGAGGCGGCGTTCTTTGCCGCCGAGCTGCGCGCGGGAAAGCGATTCGTCAATGCCCTCTCCGAGCCCGCGGGGGGCAGGTTCTTCCTCGCGCCCCAGCAGAACGCGACCCCCACCGGCGAGAACTGGACACTCACCGGTCGCAAGGTGTTCGTCTCGGGCTCCGAGGCCGCCGACCACATGCTCGTCAACACGAGCATCGACGGGGTACCGGCCTTCTTCGGAGTGACCGTCGACGACAGCATCAGCTTCCCGCCCATCGACGAGACCGTCGGGATGCGCGCCACGCGCAGCCGCACGGTGCTGTTCGAGAACACACCGCTGCTGGCATCCCGCCGGTGCGGTTTCCCCCCTGCCGACTACGCCAACCTCATCACCGTCGGCTTCGGAATGCTCTCGATCGGCATCGCCCAGTCGGCGATGGATGCCTATGCCACCGCCGCCCGCAAGAGCAAGGGCGGCGCGCCCTCCCAGGCCGAGAACCAGTGGGTGCAGATGGAGACCGGCATGCTGTGGACGCAGCTGCAGGCAGCACGCCTGTTCGCCGAGCGCGTCGCCTGGCTTGCCGACGAGCGGTCCGAGGAAGCGATGCCCGCCGCCGCCGAGTCGAAGATGCTCGCCAACGAGGTGGCCAAGCAGGCAGCGGCCGAGGCGCTCCGCGTCGGTGGCGGCGGGAGCTTCCTGCTGAGCTCGCCGATTCAGCGGATCTTCCGCGACGCGCAGGCCGGAGCCCTCATGGCTTACTCGGTGCCGCTGACCCAACAGGTCGTCGGCGAAGCAGTCCTCGCCGACGGCTGATCCCGGCGCAGGCGTCGCTAACTCCTCAAGGCTGCCGCCGCAGCGGCTCCCGAACCGCCGATCGACCCGAACATCCGCCGGATGTGAGGAGTTAGCCACAGAGGGAGGCGTGCCCGGGCGGCGGTGTCGGATGCCGCGGCTAGCCTGATCGCATGGCCAAACGTCCCACCGCCGCTCCCTACCGGTGTACCGAGTGCGGCTGGACGACACTCAAGTGGGTCGGGCGCTGCGGCGAGTGCCAGCAGTGGGGCACGGTCGTCGAGGCAGCCGAACAGACCGGGATCGTGCGGACGCTCGCCCCCACGGCGCCGAGCGCCGATCGCGCAGCGCAACCGATCACGCGGGTCTCGGCATCGGACGCTCCCCGCCGCACGACAGGCATCGGCGAATTCGACCGCGTGCTCGGCGGCGGGCTCGTCCCGGGTGCCGCAATCCTGCTCTCCGGCGAGCCCGGCGTCGGCAAGTCGACCCTGCTGTTGGATGTCGCGGCGCACTCCGCGGCATCCGGTCACCGTGTTCTCTATGCAAGTGCCGAAGAGTCGGTCGCGCAGGTCAGGCTGCGGGCATCTCGCACCGGTGCCCTACACGATGAGTTGTACCTCGCGAGCGAGACCGACCTCGCGATGATTCTCGGCAACGTCGACGAGGTGCAGCCGAGTCTGCTGATCGTCGACTCGGTGCAGACTGTCTCGTCGGCACTGCATGAGGGCGCGGCCGGTCATCCATCGCAGGTGCGCGAGGTGGCCTCGACCCTCATCCGCGTTGCCAAGGAGCGCGGTCTTCCGGTCATCATCGTCGGGCACGTGACCAAAGACGGTTCGATCGCGGGACCCCGCATCCTCGAGCACCTCGTCGATGTCGTCTGCCATTTCGAGGGCGACCGCCAAAGTTCGCTGCGCTTCGTGCGCGCCCTCAAGAACCGATTCGGCCCGACCGACGAAGTCGGATGCTTCGATATGACAGGCGACGGCATCCAGGAGGTCGCCGACCCCAGCGCGCTGTTCCTCGGGCACGGCGACCCGGTAGCGGGAACCTGCGTCACGATCGCGATGGAGGGGCGCCGGGCCCTCCCTGTCGAGGTTCAGGCGCTCACGATCAAGACCTCGGCCCCGAACCCGCGACGCATCGTGAACGGCGTCGAAGCTTCCCGCGTTGCCATGGTGCTCGCCGTGCTCGAACGCCGAGCGGGCATCGTCGTCAGCGACCACGACGTGTACGTCTCCACCGTCGGCGGGGTGCGCCTCGCGGAGCCGGCCGCCGACCTCGCGATCGCCGTGGCCGTTGCCAATGCCGTCAGTGAGACCGCCCTCGCCAAGGGAACCGCAGCGATCGGCGAGCTGAGCCTCGCGGGCGAGATCAGACCCGTGATGCAGGCAGGCCAGCGGCGGGCCGAGGCCGAACGTCTCGGCTACCGCACGGTCGTGGATGCGGCATCCAAGAACCTGCGCGGCGCCCTCGGCGACCTGAGTCTGCACACCGTGCGGCCGGGGCGGCGACCCGAGCCCGGGCGCTTCGACGATGGACCGGGCTTCTAGCGGGCAGCTCGGTCAGTCCTGGAGCCCAACCTGATCATGACCGCTGCGCACGAGCGCCGTGTCTGTCGTGCGGCCGCATCAACCGGGCCACGCGGCCGTGTCAGATTCCCCCGACATCGAGGATTCGGAGGCGGTTCGACACACTCCCGATGCCGTCCACGGTGACTGTTACGCGTTCGCCATCGGCGAGGTGCTCGGGAGGCTCTGACGCATGCCCAACGCCTCCGGGCGTGCCCGTGGCCACGACGTCGCCCGGCCGAAGCGTCACGATCCTCGAAATGTACGAAAGAAGATCCGCCGGCGAGAAGACGAGATCGTCGATGGATGCGTGCTGGCGGCGTGTCTCACCGACCGTGGTCGAGACATGGGCCCGCGCCGGGAGCTCGTCGGCGGTCACGAGCACCGGGCCGAGGGGGGTCGAGGATTCGAACGTCTTCCCCTGGAGCCACTGCGTCGTGCGGTACTGGTACGCCCGCACGGTCACATCGTTCATGACGGTGAAGCCAGCGATCGCCTCGGCCGCCTGCGCCGTCGAGGCGTGGCGCAGCGGTCGCCCCACGACGACGGCGAGCTCGCCCTCCCAGTCCACGGTGTCGGCCGCTTCTCGAGGGATGAGGATGTCGTCTCCCGCACCGATGAGCGCCTCGGCGTACTTCGCGAACAGTGTCGGATGCGTCGGCAGCTCCCGGCCCATCTCGAGGATGTGCTCGCGATAGTTCAGGCCGACGCACACGATCTTGCCAGGACGAACGACCACCGGAGCATAGTCCGTCGACGCAAGGGCCGACAGCGTGTGAACGCGACCCGATGCGCCCGCCGCCCTCGCCCGCCAGTCCGGGTCGCTCAGGAGCTCACCGAGATCGCCGGCTCCGTCGATCTCGATGGCAGCATCGGCTCCGGGGTCGACGCGCACGGCGCGCGTGAGCCCCGCCGTCCGAATCGTCGCGAGCCTCACACGCCCTCCGGGCCGGCGAGCACCGCGACGCCGGCGATCTCGATCATGGCTTCCGGCTGCCACAACCCGGTGACGCCGATGCCGGCCATCGCGGGGTAGTGGGCACCTGCGAGCTCGCGCCAGATCGCGCCGATCTCACGTCCGTGCGCCTGGTAATCGCTGATGTCGGTCAGGTAGATCGTGACGCTCACGAGGTCCTCGGGACGTCCGCCAGCCGCTGCGAGGGCATCCAGCAGGTTGCCGAACGACTGCCGGAACTGCGCCACGATGCCGCCCGACACGATCGCGCCGTCGGCGGTCATCGCCGTCTGACCCGCGAGGTGAACGGATGCCCCGGGCCCGGCGACGACCGCATGGGCGAAGCCCGACGGCCGAGCGAGCGAGGGAGGGTTGATGAGCTGGTGCACGTCGGGGCTCCTAAAGTGTGACGACGACGGGCGCGGCGGGGCGCCAGCGCGCGGGAATGGGGGTATCGGCAGCTGCCGCGCGGAGCATGAGGCGCGGGCGGACCGCGTCGGTGCGAGACACCGGGGGCTTGCGGCGCCCCGCGCGGAACGGGAGTGGCCACGCGACGCCGTCCCCGCGGTAGTCCTGTTCGGCGGCGGCGTGCAGGGTCCACTGCGGGTCGTAGAGGTGGGTGCGACCGAGTGCGCACAGGTCGGCTCGACCTGCCAGCAGCAGGGAGTTGACATCGTCGTACGACGAGATCGCACCGACGGCGATGACCGGGACCCCGCGGGCTGCCGCGACCCGATTGCGGATGGCGTCAGCAAAAGGCGCCTGGTAGCTGCGCCCGAACTGCGGAGTTTCATGGCCCACGACCTGGCCGCTGGACACGTCGATGGCCGCAGCTCCGTGGTCGATGAACGCCGTCGCGATCGCCACGGCGTCATCCACATCATTGCCGCCCTCGGCCCAATCAACCGCCGAGAGCCGGACGGTGAGCGGCTTTCGCGCAGGCCACACCGCTCGCACCGCGTCAAAGACCTCGAGCGGGAAACGCAGACGGTTCTCGAGCGACCCGCCGTAGCCGTCGGTGCGCGCATTGCTCAGCGGGGACAGGAACGACGACAGAAGATAACCGTGGGCGGCGTGGATCTCGAGCAGATCGAAGCCCGCGGCATCCGCCCGCTGAGCGGCGGTGGTGAACTCCGCGATGACCGCATCCATGCCGGCACGGTCGAGTGGGCGCGGGAGAATGCTGCCCTCCTTGTACGGTAGGGCCGACGGCCCGATCGGCTCCCACGCTCCGTCTTCGAGAGGATCGTCGATCCCCTCCCACATCAGTCGCGTGGAACCCTTGCGGCCCGAGTGACCCAGCTGCGCGCCGATCTTCGCATCCGACTGGTCGTGCACGAAGTCCACGACCCGCCGCCAGGCTACGGTCTGCTCATCCGTGTAGAGACCCGTGCACCCCGGTGTGATGCGACCCTCGGGCGATGTGCCGATCATCTCGGTCATGACCAGGCCTGCACCTCCGAGTGCCTTCGAGCCCAGATGCACGAGATGGAACTCGTTGGCGAGGCCATCCGTCGCGCTGTACATGTCCATCGGCGAGACGACGATGCGGTTGGCAAGCTCGAGCTCACCGATGCGGATCGGCTGGAACATGGCAGGCGCGACGCGTCCGCCGTCGACGCCGGCGGCGAAGTGGCGGTCCATGGCTGTCGCGAACGCGGGGTCGCGCAGCTCCAGGTTGTCGCGCGTGATGCGCCGGCTGCGGGTCATGAGGTTGAAGGAGAACTGCAGCGAATCCTGGTCGACGTACTGTCCAATATTCTCGAACCACTCGAGGCTCGCCTGCGCAGCGCGCTGCAGCGACAGCACGACAGGTCGGCGCTGCGCATCGTATGCTTCCAGCGCCGTGTCGACGGAGTCGTTCTCGCTCATGGCGGCTGCCAGGGCGAGGGCGTCTTCGAGGGCGAGCTTCGTCCCCGACCCGATCGAGAAGTGCGCCGTGTGCGCGGCATCCCCCACCAGGACGACATTGCCGCGATGCCAGCGCTCGTTGCGGACGGTCGTGAACGTGAGCCAACGGGAGTTGTTGGCCAGCAGCCGGGACCCGTCGAGCTCGTCGGCGAACAGCTCGGCGATACGGGCGATCGAGCGCTCGTCGCTCCTGCCGGGCGGCAGTGCGGGATCGTCCCAGGCGGCGAAGCCGGCGCGCTCCCACACGTCGGGATGCATCTCGACAATGAAGGTGCTCTCGGTCGACGAATACGGGTAGCCGTGCACCTGCATCCGCCCGAACGGCGTGTCCCTGACGATGAAGGTGAATGCCTCGAATGGGCGGTCCAGTGCGAGCCAGATGTACTTCGACTTCCGCGGATCCAGTGAAGCGCCGAAGCCCTCGGGCCAGCGTTGGCGGGTGCGGGAGTTGAGGCCGTCGGAGGCGACCACGAGGTCGTACTCACGCTGGAGTTCCTCGACGTCGGGCGCGGTCGTGGCAAAGTGCATCGTGACGCCGAGCGCCGCGCACCTCGCCTGCAACAGCTGCAGCAGTCGCTTGCGGCTGAGCGCCGAGAAGCCCTGGCCCCCGACGCGATGCGTGTCGCCGCCGACGTGGACGTCGATCTCGCTCCATCGCGCCATCTCGGCGGCCATTCCCGAGAACATGTCAGGGTCGGCGGCGCGGATGCCGTCGATCGTCTCGTCGCTGAACACGACGCCGAACCCGAACGTGTCGTCCGCGGCGTTGCGTTCCCACACCGTGATCTCGTGGGCGGGGTCGAGCTGCTTCATGAGGGCGGAGAAGTACAGGCCTCCCGGGCCTCCGCCAATGACGGCGATGCGCACGTCGTGCTCCTTCGTGTCGTCAGGATGCGGCGGAGAGCCGCCGGATCATCCCCTGTTGGGCGACCGAGGCGACATGAACCCCGTCCGCGGTGAAGAACTCGCCCTCCACGAGGGCGCGTCCGTTGCTGTGCGAGACCAGGCGGAGCTCGCACAGCAGCCAGTCATCCAGACGCGCGTCCTCGTGCAGCCACAGCGAGTGGTCAAGGCTCGCCGTGGCAAGGCCAGGATCGGTCCATGCCCATCCCTGAGCCCGCAGCGCGGGTTCGAGCATCGCGTAGTCGCAGACGTAGACGAGCGCGAGCCTGTGCAGCGCCGGGTCCTCCCCCAGACCGTCCAGGGCGCGCAGCCACAGCCGCACCTCGGCCGGCCCGGGCGCGGCCCCGTCACTCACGTAGCTGTCGGGGCCGACGTGGCGCAGCTCGAAACTGCGCCCGTCCGCCCAGTAGTCGACGACCTCGGCGGGAGCTCCCTGGGCCCGGGTTCGCGCGTCGGCAAGCTCGGTGGGGGCGGGGGCGGGTTGGGGCGTCGCGGCGACGCGCGGGGAGTCCTCCCCGACATGGAACGATGCCAACGCGCTGAGCACGACCCGGCCGTCCTCGGTCGCGGTGACTCGCCGGGACGAGTACGAGCGTCCGTTACGGAGCGTCTCCACGTCGTAGCGCAGTACGGCTCCCACGGTCGCGGGCGCGACGAACAGGGAATGGATGGCATGCAGCGCACGGTCGTCGGCGACGGTGCGCGTCGCGGCGGCGGCGGCCTGCGCGAGCAGATCGCCACCGTATGACTTGGGCCAGGGCACGGGTTGGGTGCGCGCCGTGAATCCCGTACCGTCCTCGCTCAGCGCGACGGCGGCGAGGAACCCGGACGCCTCACTCACGCGCGCCGAAACCCGTCGAGCGTGTCGTCAGGCACATCCGGAAGATTGACGACGATGTTGTCCGGTGTCCGGGCGGTGAGCCACACAAGCTCCTCGGTGGTGCTCATGTTCGCCTCGACGTGCGGCATGAACGGCGGCACGAATACGAAGTCTCCAGCTGTCATGTCGAGCCACTCGCGGTAGCCGTCGCCGAAGTAGATGCGCCCCGAACCGGCCAGCACGTAGCCTCCCGTCTCGGCCTCGCCGTGGTGGTGAGGCAGCGATCGGAATCCCGGCTCATTGCTGACTCGCCCGAACCAGATGCGGGTTGCGGGGGTGTGCTGCGGGCTGACTCCCGACGCGCGGTGTGCGCCGCCAGAGTTGGCGGTTCCCTCGTAGAGGTGACCAGCCCTGGTCACGACGGGGACGGTCTTGTCGGTCATGCGGGTTCCTTTCTTTGCACAGCGTCAGACGCCAACGTCGACGAGGTGCTCGAACACGATGCCCAAGTCGGTCATCGCAACGGCCAAGGGAGCGAGCGCGGCGAGTGCGCCAGCCCGTGTCGAGGGCGCGAGGTCGTCGCGGCGGACGAATGCGCACAGACTCGCATAGAGGTCGGCGAGCTCACGCTCGGCATCCGTGAGCTCAGCGCCCAGCAGATCGGTGGTCATGGCTCCTCCGGGGTCAGACGGGTCTCAGGTCGTGAAGTCGGCGCGCCTTGAGCTCGAACCGTGGGAGCTCTCCGGCGGCGCGTCGGCGGATGAGGAAGCGCAGTCCCTCGTGAGCATCGGCCAGTTCGGTGCGCAGACCGCGTTCGAGGTCGTTCCAGCCGGCGTCACCGAAGGTGTCAATGGTCTCCACATGGAGCGTGATCTCGTCGCGGATGCCTTCGCGGGTGATCTCCACCTGGAACTCGTCGACCTCGGGAAACTGACGAACGATGCCTTCGATGGCGCGCGGGTACACGTTCGTTCCGCGCACGAGCTTCATGTCGTCAACGCGGCCGATGATGCCACCTTCGTAGAGGTCCCACGTGCGCCCGTTCGTGGCGGCGGTATGCGGCAGTTTCACGACGAGGTCTTTGGTGCGGTAGCGCAGGAGCGGGATCATGCTGCGTCCGAACGAAGTCGTCACGCGCTCACCCGCTTCGCCGTAGGGCATCTCTGCTCCGGTGTCGGGATCGACCACCTGTTCAATGAAGTGGTCCTCGATGATGTGGCACCCACCTGGTTGGTCCGCAGGCTCGAACATGAAGATCGTCGAGATCTCCGTCATCCCGGCAGTGTCGAACACCTTCGCCCCCCACTGCTCCTCGATGAGGTCACGGGTGGCTGCCGGCGTCGGCTCGCCCGAGAGGATCACGATCCGCACGGGCGACGAGCGCAGATCGAGTCCGAGGATCTCAGCCTCCTGGGCCATGCGCAGGGCGTACGTCGGAGTGGAGGCCACCACCGTGGCGCCAAAGTCGACGATCTGCTTGACCCGCGCCGCGGTGGTCTGCGCGCCGCCGGGGATCGCGAGGGCACCGATCTTCTCGAGGCCGTTGTGCAGCCCCCAGAATCCGATGAAGGATCCGTAGCCGAAGGCTACATATCCGATGTCATGCGACCGCACGCCCGCTCCCCACAGCGCGTAGCACCACATCTCGGCGGCCCAGGACCAGTCCTTCCGCGAGTCCAGAGCGCGCAAGGGCTGCTTGCCGCTCGTCCCGCTCGTGGTGTGAAGCCGGATCGCTACGTCATCACCGGCGACGGGGAGCTCGCCATAGGGAGGGTGATCGGCCTGGCTCTGCATCCACTCTTCGCGGGTCAGGAACGGGATGCGCTGAACGTCGTCCCAGGTGCGGAGCTGGTCGGGCGAGAAGCCGGCGGCCGCGAAGGTGCGGCGGTAGAAGGGGCTGCGCGCGAAAGCCCAGTCCGCCACGCGGCGAAGCTTCGCCAGCTGGAGGGAACGCAGGTCCCCGCGCGACAGCGTCTCGGTCTTCGGGTTCCAGTACGGGAACGTGTCCATGTCACCTCGACTCGGCAGGGGTGGGTAATGATGCCTTCGCAGCATATCGCGCTTGTGACGCCCGTCATCTTTCTGGCATGTAACGATCACGTTTCACTGACCCGGACATGCCACAGGGCCCCCGCATCGAGCCGTCTGGCTCGGTACGGGGGCCCTGTGCGGACACCGTCGGGTTGATCGTCAGTGCAGCACAGCCGCCAAGAACGCCCTGGTCCGGTCGCTTGTTGGAGAATCGAGGACCTGCGACGGCGGCCCCTGCTCCACGATGCGACCGCCATCCATAAAGACGATCCGGTCGGCGACTTCCCGCGCGAAACCCATCTCGTGAGTGACAACGACCATCGTGATACCGCCCGTCAAAGCGAGGTCCTTCATCACCGCGAGCACTTCTCCGACCAGCTCAGGGTCGAGGGCGCTCGTGGGTTCGTCGAACAGCATCACTTTCGGCCGCATCGCCATTGCTCGCGCAATCGCCACGCGCTGCTGCTGTCCACCCGAGAGCTGCGACGGGTAATGCTCTTCCTTGCCGGATAGCCCGACGCGGCCGAGCAGCTCACGCGCGTACTCCCGCGCTTCGGTCCGACTCTCCTTCTTCACCTTTATCGGCCCCAGCGCCACATTCTCGATCGCGGTCATGTGCGGGAACAGGTTGAAGTGCTGAAACACCATCCCGACGCGCGTGCGCTGCTCTGCAGCATCCCGCTCATGCAACTCATGCAGGCGCCCTCGCTGCAGGCGGTATCCCATGAGATCGCCGAGCACTTCAACCGAACCCGTGTTGATCTCTTCGAGGTGATTGATGCACCGCAGCAGCGTGCTCTTGCCTGAGCCCGAGGGCCCGATCAGGCACACCGTCTCCCCCGCGGCGACCTCGAGGTCGATGTTGTAGAGCACCTGGGTGTTGCCGTACCACTTGTCCATGTCGAAGACGCGGACCACGGGAGCGGTCGACGATGCTGTCATGGTCATCGCTCGGCCACCTTTCGCTCGAGGAAGAACTGCGCTACCGAGAAGACCGCGATCACGAGCAGATACCAGATGGTCGCGACGATAAGCATCTCTATCGTGCGGAAGTTGATTCCACTCAGGCCGAGCACGACCGTAAGCAGATCGCCTCCGGCGATCACCGAGACGATCGCCGAGGCCTTCAGCATGCCGATGAACTCGTTACCCAACGGGGGCACAATGATCCGCAACGCCTGCGGAAGGACGATGAACTGCAGCGTCATCCCCGAGCGCATACCCAGCGCCTTGGCCGCTTCACGCTGGCCGCGTCCCACTGCCAGCAGACCGCTGCGCACGATCTCCGCCATGTAGCCCGAGCCGGCGAGCGCCAGTCCAAGAACTGACGCGACGAACGGACTGACGACATCGGCGGTCGCGACATCCACGAAGTTCCCGCCAAGGAAGGGGTTCGGAATGACGATGCGCTTGAAGAACAATCCAAGGTTGCCAAGAAAGATCAGAAGGACGATGAGTGGAATGCCACGGAAAACGAACACCCATCCGGCAGCGAACCAGCGCATGACACGGCTCTCTGCCATGTACATCACACCGATCACGACGGCCAACACCAACGCCAGCACCATGCCGATAACCGTCATCACCAATGTGACGCCGAGACCGCGCAGGACGTTGGGGTTGAGCAGGTACTCGGCGACGACCGCCCAGTTGAAACTCGGGTTCGTCGCGAAGCTGTAGATGAGCCCCAGTAAGAGCAGGACGACGATCGTCGCGCCGATGCCCCGGCCATAGTGACGGACGGGAACGACGTTCAGTTTGACGGGACGCGACGTCGGCGGTGGGACCTCGGGCGGGCTCGTCACGGTTTTGTCAGACATGAGACCTCGATATCTGGAAGACATGAGGGTCGGGAGCAGCGCGGCTCCCGACCCTCAGAAATCACTCGGACTCGCCCGGAGCCAGCCCGGTGTAGGGGTTGATGACGACCTCATCGACCGTCACGGCAGCGGGGCCCACGCCCCACTCGTCCAGCACCGCTTGATAGCTGCCGTCTTCGATTGCGAGGCGCAGCGCGCCAGCGAGCGCTTCGCTGAGACCGGGGTTTGCCTTCGACACCGTGATGGTGATGTAGCTCGGGGCTTCCTCGTCTTCGGGGATCTCGACAGCTGCGAGCTCTCCGCCTGATCCATCCGCGTAGCTGACTTGGTTCGCCGTCGTGTCCAGCCAGGCATCGATTGTCCCTGCTCGAACCGCGCTGATGGCGGCGGTTGCACCTTGATACTCGGCAATCTCAATGACCGGCTCGCCCGCGGGAACGCAGAAGCTTTCGTTGACCGACTTGACCAAGTCGATGTGGACGGAACCAACTCCGGTACCGACCGTGAGTCCGCACATGTCCTTGAGTCCCGTTACATCCGCCACGGTCTCAGAGAGCGCGAGGATGGCATCCGTAGTCTTGTAGAACGGGATCTGGTCGTACTCGGCGGCTTCCCGCTCTGCGGTCCCGGTGACCTGCGCCCACAGCGCGTCGACCACGCCGGACAGAACACCCGGAAGCTGCGCGGGCCACTGCATGTTGGTCCACTCTGGCTCGAGCCCGATGATCGGAGCAACCAGCGCAGCGAGATCGGGGGCAACACCGACCGCGACATTCGTGTCGGCTGCGTCGACACTGATCATCGGTGGAGTCTCCCACAATCCACCCAGCGAGAGCACGCCTGACTCGGCGATCTGCTCGGGGACGAGGGCTGCGAGTTCTTCGTCGACGACTCCAGTGTCGGCGGTTGACGTGTCGACCGGTTCTGTTGTGCCGCTACAAGCGGACAGCAAAGCGGCGGTGGACAGAATCGCCAGCGAGGTCAGAGCGACCCGCGAGCGACGCGATTTCTGAAGATGGATTCCGGCCATGGGGGGTCCCGTCAGGTGAGGTGCAGCGTTGTTGGTGCGACGACATCGGGTGATTCGCCACTTCATTTCTAGGCGGCGTATGTAACCGACGCGTTTCCTCGCGTTTCCGCGAATGTATCATTTTGCTGCCCTCCGTCACAATTGCGTTATACAAATCGGTTTCGGATCTCGATCGCATGGCGCGTCATCCGCCGGAACAGCGCGTGCTGGTCCGTGCCGTCGGCGCTACCTGCGTCCGCGCTGACCACCTGCTTGAGTGCGGTGCGGTGTGCGTCCCGCTGACGTCGGGCGTTCGGAACTGGCACGGGACACACGATGAGCTGGGCTACCCGGAACACCATCGCCGCCACGCCGAGTTGCTCCTGCACGTCCTCACCGACCGAGAAGAAAGAGCATCCACGGCGACCTCGACCAAGGAGGCTTTCGACGGATGGACGAAGACCTTCACCGACCCGAGACTCAGGCGAGGGGATCGGTATCAGTGGTGAGCGTGGGGAATGTCCAGTCCCCGTCGAGGACCTCTTGCCGCGGACGGTACAGCCTCACGAGGTAGTTCCAGCCGTCGGTGATCGGAATCACGTTGGGGACATCGGCCGGGTAGTCACCGAATCGGACCGTGGTCGTGCCGTCGTCGTTACGGGTACCGGTGATGTTGTTGATCGTGTACGCGCCACGTTCGTTGGGTTCGAAGAACCCGTCGGCGTTGTAGACGGAAATCGACCAGAACCCATCGACCGGAACGTCTCCGACGGTCAACTCGTACTGCCCGACGGGCAGACGCGGGTCGACGCCGATGTAGCTCGCTTCGCTCGAGGGAAGCCCTCCCCAACCCGCGGCGGTGCCGATCAGGTGACGCACAGGGTCGATCTCTTCAGCACTGCCGAACATGCGATCAAACCCTGTCAGGTTGCGCGCCAGCGAGAGCAGCGCCGCGCGCGTTTCGTCGAGACTGGTCGTATCGTACGCGGGCGCTTCGAACGGGTTCGACGAGTCGGCTACCAGCGTGATCCCATCCTGGATGGTGGCCACGGCCGCCACGTCGTGCGGGTCCATCGGATCGACGAGGACGCGCACCGCGATCCCGACATGAGGTGTATCGAACTGCTCCTGCGTCAGGCGATACTCGCCAGCGTCGTGGAAGATCGCGTTGACGTAGTGGTTCTCGTTCACCACCATCGCTGACAGATACCGGTCACCGTGTGCGGGGATCGTTAATGTGGCCCCGGCGCTGATGTCGACGACGGCGAAGCTGTACAACGTGTCCCGATTGAGCCGGATCACGGTCTGCTTGTCGATCGCAGCGGGCTCCCGATTGTGCAGGAACCGGTTGACACCCCCCGCGTCCGACTGCAGGGCCCCCATCATCCGATGAGTCTCAGCGAGAGCAAAATTGTCAACGTTCACCAACGTGGTCATTGAAAGATCCTCCCACCTCAGGGTTCAATGGCGAAGTGGCGATCGCGCTCGCGACACGGGAGAAGACCTCCGAGCGGGGATCGATAACGTCATAGTGATCGGCTCCCGGCAGCACGATCAGCTCCGCGTCCGGAGCCTTGCGCCGGTAGGCGCGGGAGTATGCCACCGGCACCTCGTCGTCGCGATCGCCGTGAAGCAGCACGATCTCACACGGTGGTACCGCGCGTCGGAGCGGGTCAATCGCGGCCACCTGTGCCTCCGATGGCTCGCTCTCACCGAGCAGCGCCGCAACTGCCCCGTTCGACAGGCGCGCGTCGTGCGCGGCTGCGAGGTCCAGCACCCCGGCGAGGGAGACGACGCGCCGGGGTGGGCGGGGGATGTCAGCGGCTACGACCAATGCCAGATGACCGCCTGCCGAGTGTCCCGCGACGACGACGTCCGACTCTGCGGCGCCGAGCAGTCCCGGCACCCGCTGAAGGATCTCGGCGACATCGGCGAGAGTCCCGGGGATGCCGCCGCCTGGTTCTCCCACTCGGCGATACTCCGGAAGGGCCACCATGATGCCGTTCTGCGCCGCCAACGCTGCCGCCATCCCCCGCAGATACGTCCGGTCATAAGCGGCGCGCCAGAAACCTCCATGAAGGAGGATCGCAAGCCCCGCGGACGCGTGCGGCGGATCGAACACCTCGACGACCGCAGCGGGCCGGGGGTCATAGTGCAGCGTGCGGTCTGGGGCCGGGCCGGGCCGATCGAGCACGTGCACTCGGGTCAATCCTCCTGCATCGAACGGAAGCCGGACCGGTGGAAGACGAGCGGGTTCAGCTCGGGGTTGAGCCCCAGGCCATCAACCTGCAGCAGCACCATGTGGTGGTCACCCGCGGGGAACTCGGAGTAGATCGAGCACTCCAACCACACCGGAGAGCCCATCAGGAATAGCGCACCCGACTCTGCGACGTGGGTGTCGACACCGTCGAATCGATGAGCGCGGTCCTTGGACGCGATCTTGCGCGCGTACGGCTCGTGGTCGGATGCCATGACCGAGATCCCGATGCTCGCGGCGCGCCGGACGATCGGCCAGGTCTGCGATCCGTTCTGAACAGCAAAGGAGACCAGAGGTGGATCCAGCGACACTCCGACGGTGAACGACGAGGCGACGAGCGCCTCATTTGCTCCGTCCACCACGGCGCCGATGCAGGCCACACCCGAGGGGAACAGGGCAAACGTCTGGCGCAGCAGCTGCGGGTCGGGAAGCTCTCGCTTCAGCGTCACAGGTTGCTCCTCTCGGTGCGAGCGATCAGTTCTTCACCGATGGCGACGATAGCCCGTCGCACCTCGGTGAACGAGGTAGATAGCGGAGACATCCCCAGCCGGATGCCGGTGGGGGGTCGAAAGTCGGGAATCACGCCGCGCTCCCACAGACTTGAGATAAGCACCGGGAACTCCGGATGATCGACTGTGATGTGCCCCCCGCGCACGTCCGCTTCTCGGGGCGAGGACAACGTGACCCCAAGTGCGGCGAGGATCTGATCGTAGAGTTCGATCGCATAGTCGGTCAGGGCGATGGACTTCTCGCGGATCGCGTCGATACCGACCTGCTCGATGATCTCCAACGAGACCGACAGCGGCATCATCGCGAGTATCGGAGGCGTCCCGCTGATGAAGCGCCGAATGCCGTCAGCAGGCTGGTAGTCCGGCCCCATCAGGAAGGAGTCCTTGACTCCCATCCAGCCGGGGATCGGCTGCACAGCCGTCGGGATGTGCTCTGCGCGCACGTAGAGGAACGCCGGTGATCCTGGCCCACCGTTGAGGTACTTGTATGTGCATCCGGTGGCGAAGTCGACCCCCCAAGCGTCCAACTCGAGCGGGAGCACCCCGGCTGAGTGGCACAGATCCCACACGACGACGGCCCCTGCGGCATGCGTGGCCGCGGTTATCGCGGGGATGTCGGCGATGTAACCCGAGCGGTAGGCGATGTGGCTGAGCACGACGACGGCCGTGTCAGGTCCGAGCACGGCAGCGACATCGGCCACCGTGACGCCGGTCGCCGGGTCGGTGTCGATCCAATCGACCTGGGCGCCGGTCTCGGCGGCGATCCCTTGCACGACGTAGCGATCGGTCGGGAAGTTCGCCCGGTCGATGACGATGCGCGAGCGATCGGGTCTGGCTGCGAGCGCCGCACGGATGAGCTTGTACAGCGAGACGGTCGTCGAGTCGGCAACGATCGTCTGCCCGGGCGCTGCGCCCAGGACGAGGTGGCCGAGACGGTCACCGATCTCGAGCGGGGCCTCGAACCAGCCCTCGTCCCACCCGCGGATCAGACGCGTCCCCCAGCTCTCGGTGATGAACTGGGTCATCCGGTCGGCGACGGCGAGCGGCGGGCGCCCCAGCGAATTGCCGTCGAGGTAGACGATGCTCTCGTCGTCGGCGGCGACGAACGCGTCACGGTATGCGGCGAGCGGGTCGACGGCATCCAGCGTCGCCGCGTCGTGAAGGGCCACGGTCATGGCTGTCCAATCCTTGTTCGCACCTCGAACAGTTCGGGGAAGAAGGTCAGTTCCAGCGCCTTCTGCAAGAAACCGACCCCGCTCGAGCCGCCGGTGCCGCGTTTCATACCAATCGTGCGCTGCACCGTCCGAAGGTGCCGGAAGCGCCACAGCTGGAAGCTGTCTTCGAGGTCGACGAGTTCCTCACAGGCCTCGTACTCCTCCCAGTGCTCCTCCGCGTTCTCGTAGATCGCGGTGAGCACGTCGCACAGCTCGTCGTCGAAGATGTGAGCGACCGTCACGTCCCGGTCGAGCAGTCGCTGCGGGACGGCGTGGCCGTGGCGCGCGAGATAGCGCAGGAACTGGTCGTACAGACTCGGCGCCTCCAGCGCATCCGTCAGCATCGCAGCGTTCTCGGGCTCACCCTCGAACACCCGCAGCATCTTGGCGTTCTTGTTGCCCAACAGGAACTCGACAGCGCGATACTGCGCGGACTGAAAGCCCGACGAGTTGGCCAGGGTGCCGCGGAACTGCGCGTACTCGGTCGGTGTGAGCGTCGCCAGCACCGACCACTGCTCGATCATCGACCGCTGGATGTGCTTGATCCGCGCGATCTTCTTCAGTGCGTCGCCGAGGTCGTCGGCGGCGAGCGCGGCACACCCTGCCCACAGCTCGTGGAGCAACAGCTTCAGCCACAGCTCGGTGGTCTGGTGCTGGATGATGAAGAGCATCTCGTCGTGGTGCTCGGGACTGCTGAGCGGCTGCTGAGCAGAGAGCACCTGATCGAGCTGCAAGTAGGACCCGTAGGTGAGCTTCTCCTTGAGATCGGTCACGATCTCGGATTCGAGCTCGCGAGTGTTCGACTCGACGGTCATACCGCTTCCCCTCTCGTAGCGTGCGCAGCAGGTTCGCCAGCGTGCACGATCAGTCCTCGACGACGTCGACGACGTACTTCGTGAAGGCGGGCGGGGCCGCGGCGGCACCCTGGATGAAGGCCGTCCACTCGAGGACGTGCGGCTGCTGGATGTGCGCACGGTGCGACTCAGTCGGCTCCCAGACCTCGATCAGACGCAAGTAGCTCTCGTCCTCGACGTTCCAGGACAGGTTGTACTCGACGCAGCCGTCCTCGGCGCGGCAGGCTGCCGCGAACTCTGCGGCCTTTGCGGTCACCTCGTCCTTCCGAGCCGGGTCGACGAGGATTCCGCCGTAGACGTAGAGCATGGGTGTTCCTTTCGTGAGAGTCGCGGGGGTCGGATCAGAGCATGCGGCGCAGCTCGGGCAGGACGCGTTCGCCGAGCAGCTTCATGGCAGCGGGCCCGTCAGGCCCCATCGGAGGCCCAAAGGACAGGTGCCGCGCACCGGCAGAGATGAGGGCGCCGCACTGATCGATGACGTCCTCGATGCCGCCGACGATGCCAAGGCTCATCATGTCGTCGGAGACCGACGCGACCGCATCTTCCACCCGGCCCTCGGTCATGAGCCCCTGCGTACGCGCGAACTCCTCGGGATCGAGGCCGTTGGCCAGGAGCGCCTCGGTTGAGAGCGATCCGCTGTACTCGGCGATGTGGTGGGCCATGAGGCGCCGGGCCGCATCCCGATCGTCGTCAATCGACACCCAGACACAGGCGGCGACATCCAGGTCCTCGACCACCCGGCCCGCGCGGGCGGCACCGACCTCAAGCTGGCGCATGACGTTGAACACGTGTGTCGGGGGCAGGCACAGCGGCAGCGCGCCGTCGGCGTAGCGGCCGGTCATTTCGATCATCCTCGGACCGAGCGCACCGACATAGACCGGCGTCGGCCGGGGATCTTTGAGGAGCGCGTTCGGGGTCCACCCCTCACCCGCGCCGGGCACGCCTGCGGGCGAGCGACCGGCCACGAGTTCTTTGATCGCGATGACGGCCTCGCGCGTACGGATGACGGGCTTGTCGGGCGTGATGCCTGCCCACGAGAAGAACACCTCGGAGCCGGCGCCCAGGCCCAGAAGGAACCGGCCGCCAGACAGGTCCTGCAGCCCCGAGGCGTACTGCGCGATCTGGGCCGGGTGCACGGTGACAGGGTCCATGACGCCCGAGCCGAACCTGATGCGGCTGGTGCGCATCGCGATCGCGGCGAGCTGGACGAGACCCGGTGCGCCGAAGACGTCGTTGCCTGTCCACACCTGGTCAAACCCGAGCTCTTCGGCGAAGACGGCGCGATCGGCCATCTCCCGCACGCCGACGGAGGCTCCTATGCGCACACTAAAGGTGGCATCACGGCTCACGGGGTCACCTCTGGCGCGTGGGAGAGCGTCATCCGCAGTGCCTCAGGCGGGTCGGGGCATTGAACGACCGGCTTGGAATCGAACCACCCGTCCACGTCGTCCTTACCCAGGGGCCCATTGATCAGCGGCAAGACGGATGCAATCGCGAAGTAGCAGAAGTGCTGCCCGTCCGGCATGCTGAAACCTTCAGGGCCGACCTCGAACCAGTCGCCGACTGCCATCCCGCAGGCCGAGTAGTTCATCGAAGTGACGGTGCATCTGATTCTGCGAGCACTCACTCGGTTACCTCCGTTCCCGGCTCAGTGGATTCTTGCTCGTCAGCATCGAGGCCCTCGACGCGCATGACGAGGTTCTCTCGTGCGTCGGCGCCACAGATCCAGGGCTTCCGGATGAGCCAGCTATCGGCCGGCAACGGAGACTGGCGCATCACGACGATAGGGAGAACAACCGCAAGCGCCTCGGGGCAGAAGGTCCCTCCCGGGGGCAGAGTCAGGGCGGTGCCATTGACCTCGAAGCTGTCTCCGACGCGGCCGGAGCCGCGCATCTCGTCGATCTTCTCGACGACGACTCGCACCCGTTCACTGCCAGGGAGCATGGGGGTGGTCACTTCGCGTCCGCAGCCCAGCCGGCTTCATCGGCGACGGTGCGCCCCTGCTCGGGGTGCATCATCGCCGCGGTCGCCAGCGCACCGAGGTGCATGCGGCGAGTGCCCGCGTGGGCAAGCGCACCCAGTCCGTCACGCACGACGCGCTGGATCTCGTTCCGGTCCAGGATGTAGCTGGCTGCGGCCAGTTCGGTGCAGAGGTTCAGGACACGACGCAGTGCGCCGCCTGCGACGGCGTTGGCAGCCGTCATTCGTGCACGCTGCACGTCCGTCAGCTTCGCCCCCGGGGCGAAGAGGACCTGGTCGGTCAGCCGACACACCTCGCGCACGCCGGCATAGGCGAAGTCGACCTCACCCATCGCTTCGCCGAGAGCCTGACGTGTTGCGGCGTCAACCTTCGACGGAGCGCTCTGCATGCGGTACCCGATGTACTCAGCAGCGAGGTCGACCGCGTGGCGGGCAACCCCCAGCGCAACGCCCGTCAATGCAACGTGGGAGACGCCGACGCTCTTGTCCAGCGGGTCCCCGTCGGCGGTGTCCGCAGCCTCACGGTCGAAGCTGTATCGCTCGGGCACGAACGCGCCCGGTGCCGGGATCGAGTACGACGTGCTGCCGGAGCCCCGCACGCCCAGGACCTGCCAGTCGTGCTTCACGTCGATCGCTTCACGAGGCAGCCAGAACCCCAGGTGCACTTGCTTGCCGTCCGCACCCAGGACCGGTTCGCCATCCGCGAACACCTCGGCGCCGCCGATGATGTGCTCTGCCGTGTAACTCCCGCTCCCCCAGCCCCAGTCGCCGCTGACGAGATAGCCGCCCTCGACACGGTCGGCGCGGCCGCGCGGGTGGAAAGCGCCGCTCGTGGGCATGTCGCGGCTCGGATAGAGCTCCGCGTAGGCCTTGTCGCTCAAGCGACCGGCGTAGTAGCCCGTGGCGTTGAGCACGCCGACGTTCCAGCCGATGCCGCCGTCGACCGCTGACACCAGCGCGGTGACCTCGACCTGCTGGACGAGCGACATCTCGACACCGCCCCGGCTGCGCGGAAATGCCATCTGGAATGCCCCGGCCGCGCGCAACGCGCGCGCCGCGCGCGGCGACAGCCGGGCGAGGCGCTCGGACTCGTCGGCTTCTTCGGCCAGCAGCGGGAGGATCGCGTGGATGTTCGCGATGATCGCCTCTGCGCTGTCGGGGGTCTTCAGCCCAGCGATGACCGGGTCGGTCTCGACGGGAGCGTCGATGATGGTCATGGGATTCCTTCCGATATCAGGCGGTGATCGGCTCGCCGCCGGTGACCCACACGGTCTGACCGGTCAGCTGAGGAGAGACGGTGAGCATCCCCACGACCGCGGCGACGTCGGGTGCGGTCGGGAACGCGCCGAGCGCGGTGCGCGAAAGGAGGAGCTCGGACAGCTCCTCCTGAACGGGATCAAGGTGGTCGGCCGGATCGAGCACGCGGCCCGGTGCGACGATGTTCGCCGTGATGCCCGCACGCCCCTCCTCGAGAGCGACGTAGCGGGTGAGTGTCGTCGCGGCGGACTTGGCGGCGCCGTAGGCACCGAAGCCCGGATGGGGGCGCGACATGAGCGCGCCCGAGACATAGACGATGCGACCCCACCCAGCGGCCTGCATCCCAGGCAGCGCGCGTCGCACGGTCGCGGCGTACCCCTGCACGGCGGCGAGGTGCACTTCGAGGAATGCCCGACCCTGGTCGGCGACGCGGCGCGGTTCGGACGCGATGTGGGCGGTGTCCACGAGGACGCCGACCGTGCCATGGGCAGTCTCGATCGTCGCGAACGCTTCCTCGATCGACGCGTCGTCGGCGGTATCGATCCGCACCGCGGTGCCGTCAATTTCGGACGCGAGTCGGTCCGCCGCCTCACGAGACGTGCGGTAGCCGACGATGACGCGCCCGCCCCGCGCACGTAGGTCGCGGCAGATGGCTGACCCGAGCCGCCCGGCGCCGCCGACGACCAGAACAGTGCGTCCGTCGAGCCGTGCGGCAGCCGTGGTCATCTCGCGTCCTCTCTGCAGTGCGGCCAGGGTCCCGGCCACTCATCTTTCCTACCGGGCGGATGTCACAGAGACGTGACAAGCGGTTACCGCCTTGTTTCGTAATCGTGACTTCCGTCAAGTTTACGTCATATTCAGAGATCGTAGAGTGCGACTCCTCCATCGGAGAACACGCGCGCCAGCGTGGCGCCCTCGGACCCCTCGAACAGTCGCGGGTCGACTACCGCGGCCTGATACTCGTGGCCGTAGCGACGCACGAAATCCTCGACGTCCTCGGCACGCACCTGGTCCTCGCCGATGCGCGGATGAAGGCGGGCGTGCCGGCGCGAGGGCTCCCGTCCCCCCGCGGCGACGGCGCGGTCGACCGACTCGATGACGGCGGCATCCGCCTGCACCGTCAGGATTCCTTGCCGGTGACCGCTGGGGGCATAGGTCTGCGCGAGCCACCGGTCGAGTGTCGTGGACGTCATATCGATCACCTCGTTGTCGGGATGTGCCGAAAGGGCAGGAGTCGCCGTCGCGACGGGGGTGCGCGGCCAGGTGCCGGTCTCGCACCATGCGAGGGCGTCGGGCCAGGGACCGTAACCGGAGGCCGTGTTCAGGTGGGCACCCTCGGCAAGGCGCACCCATTCGGCTCCCGTCTGCGCGACGAGCGACGCGGCCCCGCCCGGAAGGTACGGATCGTCATCGGCAGACACGAGGAGCGGCACCGGATGCCGACGGCGCAGTGCCTCGGCCGTGCCCTTTCCCGGGCGGTACTCCGACACGTCTCCGCCATGGGCCCCGGCCGCAGGCGGCGCGACGAGCAGCACGCGCGAGATCGGGGGTATGTCGAGTCCGGGGTCTTCGCACATCCGCAGCCACAGCAGCACACTCAGGCCGTGTGCCACGACGATGGGCTGCTCGGCGAGGCGAAGGGCGCGCACGACCACCCGCGACCAGGCATCGTAGCGCGGGCTCTCGGGGTCAGGGAGCGTGAGATAGTCGACCCGCCAGCCCTGCTCGGTCAGCCGTTCCGCGAGCCAACCCTGCCAGTGCACCGGAGCCCGGCGGTGCTGCCAGCCGTCGAGCAGCACGACCTCGCTCACGCCGAGATCACCTCGACCGAGGCCGCTCGGCTGGGGTTATCGACGCGGCGGCCGGTCACCTCGGACACATAGTCCGTCGCGGGACCACTGAACCGTCGCCGCAGAAGCCGCAGAAGGGCCGTGGATGCCGGGCCGGGCCAGTCACGCGGCAGCAGCGCGGGCGGAAGGCCGGGGTCGACGTAGGGGATGATGCGCCACGAGTCCACGCCGCGGATGTACGTCGCGAAGGCCTCACGGCTCGAGCCGGGTTCGATCGCGGCGATCGCCGCGTGGTCGCGCAGGAACTCGTCGTGGTGGGAGCGGATCTCGGATAGATCCCACCACTGTGCAACGGCATCAGCGAGTTCGCCAGCCACCCGGGGATGATCGGCAACGAACACTGTTGCCCGATCGCGAACCGACAGGTCCTTGAGGATCTCCTCGACCTCGTCGAGGAGATAGGCCGGGGCGATCCACAGCGCCGGCGACACTGTGCCGCAGCCGATCCACTGAAGGCGACGGCGCAGCTGGTGCCGAAGGCCCCTGCTCTCTTCCGGAATCGAGAAGGACACAAGGCACCAGCGGCTGGCCCCGTCCATGTTGCGCGGGTGGTAGATGCGACGATCGCCCCGCTCGAGCATGGGTACAGCCTCGGGCGCCAGGCGGTATCCCGCGGTGCGTCCGCGCGACTCTGGCACGAGCAGCCGCTTCTTCTTTACACGGGCCAGCGCGGTACGAGCCCGAGGTCCCGGGACACCCAGCGCGTCCAGCAACTGCAAGAGATCGGCCACGGAGATCCAGCCGTCAAGCTCGCGCAGGTAGATTCCGACGACGGTCCGAAGCAGAGAGGTCGTACTCCCGGGGCGGGAGTCGATGTCGTCAAGGCTATCCGCCGGCTCGTTCACCCCGCCCATCAGTTCGACCATACGATGACTGTATCGCTATTCCGACGACCGTTACGTTTCCGATTGGTTACCGTTGGGTTGGTGGGAATCGGGCGGTGCGACGTCAACGAGCGCTAACGCCCTCGCGCTTGCTCGCACCGGCCCTGACGACGAGAGGATCTTCGACATGACTGTACCCCTGCGCATCGGCTATAAGGCATCCGCCGAGCAATTCGACCCCGGCCACCTCGCCGATCTCGCAGTGCTCGCCGAGGAGGTCGGCTTCGACTCCGTCTTCATCTCGGACCACTTCCAGCCGTGGATGCACGAGGGCGGACATGCCCCCGCTGCCTTGCCGTGGCTCGGCGCCGTCGGCGCACGAACATCGCGCGTGCTGCTGGGCACCTCGGTGCTGACCCCCACCTTCCGGTACCATCCGGGGGTCATCGCGCAGGCTTTCGGCACCCTGGGAGTTCTCTACCCCGGACGCATCATCCTCGGCGTCGGTACGGGTGAAGCACTCAACGAGGTGACCCTCGGCCTCGACTGGCCCGACGCCCCCGAGCGCTTCCAGCGCATGAAGGAGTCGATCGCGCTTATGCGAGCCCTCTGGCAGGACGACCGCGTGACCTTCGAGGGCACGTACTATTCCGTCAAGGACGCGACGGTGTACGACCGCCCCGACGTGCCCGTCCCCGTTTACATCGGTGCATCCGGACCCGCCGCGACCCGGCTGGCCGGCCGCGTGGCCGACGGCTACATCACGACCAGCGGAAAGAAGCCCGAGCTCTACACCGAGACCCTGCTGCCTGCACTTCACGAGGGCCTCGAGAAGGCCGGTCGCGCTCCCGACGCGATCGACACCCTCATGGAGGTCAAGGTGTCGCTGGCCGATACCGTCGCCGAGGCTCAGGAAAAGACCCGGTTCTGGGCTCCGCTGGCCCTCTCGCCCGAAGAGAAGATGGGCATCCACGACCCCGTCGAGATGCAGCGGCGCGCCGCCGCCCTGCCGACCGAACGGGCGGCGGCCCGCTTCATCGTCAGCACGGATCCCGCCGAGCACGTGGAACGCATCGCCGAGTATGTGCACCTCGGCTTTCGTCACCTGGTGTTCCATGACCCGGGCGCGGACCAAGAGTCGTTCCTTCGCCTGTACGGCGCGGAGATCCTTCCTCGGCTACGGCACAGGTTCGCGCCCAGCGCTTCCGCGTAGCGCGCGCTAGGCGCGCACCGCGCCAGCCGACCGACTTCGCGCGGCTTGACACCGCCCGCAGAGCGATCAGGGCCCGTCGGTGATCTCGAGCGCCGCGACGAGATCGCCGGGGCTCGCCTGCAACGGATGCGGTCCTGCCAGGTCGAAGAAGACTGTCGTGATCTCGTCGAGGTGTGCCTGGAGAAAGGTCTTGAGGCTTGCCGGCGGCATCAGCGCAACCGCCGGCGGGAGGGTCGCCGGCTTGTTTGCCGCGTCGCTGAAGAGAAGGAGAGCGACCTGGCCCGTGTTCGTGTCGCGAAAGGTCCACACTTCGCCGACGTCGAGGGGATTGTCGCGCTGGCCCGGCTTCATGAGCGGCACTACTGTCGGGCCGTGACGCAGAGCAAAAGCGACAGCTGCCATGTCCTGTGTCTGGAGCGCATCAGCCAATTGTGTGTTGCGGAACTCCAGCGGCTTCGCGCCCTTCTTCCCAGCCATCCTTCCAGGGTAGATGAGCAGCCGATGCCTCCCAGAATCGGGTCGGTTCAGTAGAGGAAGAACTGCTTGGTCTGGTCCGAGGCGACGCCGCCGATCTCCACAGCGAGGTGGTACGACGCACCACCAGCGCCTGCCGCCGGGCGCGACTGGGAATCGCACGTACTGACGGATGAGCGGGTGCGGTCCCATGTCAGCGGGGTCGAGCTCTCAACGGTCTGACCGGCCTCGAGGGTGACGATCATGTCACTCGGTTCGGTCTGGCAATCGGTCGAGCGCCACCATGTGTCGCTACCACTGGTGATCGCGAACGATTGCGTCGTGGTTCCGACGTTGATCGTGCACGAGGCATCCGATGTGTTCGTGAGCCGGATCGACAGCTGGGGGTTCTGACCCGATGCGTACTCGTCCTGGTCGGTAAGGGCCTCGACCGCCACATCTCCGCGCGTGCACGTCGGGGGCGCGGTCTCCAGGGGGCCGGGGTCCGCGGTCGCCGCAGCGTCGGGTGCCGACGAGTCAGTCGGGGCGGGCGTTGTCGGGCTCGGGCTCGGGCTGGAGGATGACGTACGGGTCGGCTTGGGGTCGGCATCCGGTTGCGCGGCACTCGACCACGGTTGGGCGACAAACAGCCACACAACAACGGCGATGATCGCAATGAGTGCGAGGAGCACGACGAGCCGGCGGCGCCGGTAAACGCCCGGCGAGGGGCGACGGCGCGGCGGCTGGGTGCTCATGCCTCCAGGGTAGGCGTCGTGCCGTTCGGCCCCTGATCGGCGCGCCCGTGGTCATTCGAGGAGCCGATGGACTCATCGAGCACGGGCGCGACCAGCTCCGCGACGCTCACGCCACGGCGGCGGGCCGTCTTGAGAAGGTGGTTCGCGATATCGGCGGGAAAGTCTTGCGGCACGCTTATGGCCGGGCTATCCCGCAGCAGCAACGCGAGCACGGGAACGACCACGACGCCCAGCGCACTCAGAATGCCGAGCGTCCCGAGCGCTCGCGGATAGATCTCGGCATCCGCAATCGCCTCCCACCACACCCCAGCGACCGCGAGCGCCGTCGTAACGCTCAGGGCGACCAGTGTGGCCGCGAGTCCGATGCGGATGATGGGACGATGCCGCTGCGACAGCAGGAGCATGAGTGCGGCAAGCGCCCAGGCCGCGGAGATGATCAGCCCGCTCACGAGGAGCCGACTGAGAATCCGCCAGAAGTCATCCGAGCCCTGCTCGGCCCACACGCTGATCAGGGCGACGACGGCAGAAGCAGCGTTCACGCCAGCGCCGGCAACGCCGAACGAATGCGCGGGGCGAGCCCACAGGGCCAGACACGATAGGGCGCCGACGCTAAACCCCCCGACGATCAGCGTCGTCACCAGAACGCGGCTCATCAGATCGCCCTCAGGCCCGATCAGCAGCACGGCGATCCCGGCTCCGGCGGCGACGACGAACGAGACGACGATCACCGCAACCAAAGCCGTGAGGATGTCCCGGCGCGTTGCGTGTTTTGGATGAGGTTGCGAGGAATGCGCCATGACGGGAGAGTCCCACGCGCCTGCTCGGCCCGCAAGGGCCCAGGAGCCTTACCCGAAGGTCTTCAGCATCCGGGTGTTGCCGAGGGTGTTGGGCTTCACATGGGCGAGGTCCAGGAACTCGGCGACGCCCTCGTCAGGGGAACGGATGAGCTGCGAGTAGACATCCGGGTCGACGACCTGCTCGCCGATCACCTCGAAACCGCGGGCCGAAAAGAACTCGACTTCGAAGGTCAGACAGAACAGCCGCCGCAGCCCCAGGGCGCGAGCGTTCTCTTCCAATCGATCGACGATGGCGCGGCCGACACCGTGATGCAGCCACTCATCGGCAACGATCAGAGTGCGGATCTCGCCGAGGTCGTCCCACATCACGTGCAGCGCGCCGCATCCGATGAGTCGACCGTCGGCATCCTCCGCAACGGTGAACTGCTGCACCGACTCGAACAGCACCACGAGGTCCTTGCCCAGGAGCACTCGCCGCTGCACCCAGGGTTCGAGGAGGGCCTGGATTGCGCGAACGTCCGCCGTTCGTGCCGGGCGGACGCTGAATTCGGTCATCCTCCCAGCCTAGAGCGCGAACTCTCCGAGGACTCTGCCAGGCGCACCCCCTTCCCGGATCCACTGGCGCGGCGGATGATCGAGGTAGCACCACCGATCGCGCGGTGATGTCAAGCCCCCACCGTTTTGCGCGGTGCGGGTGGACCCTTCAGGAGCAGTTCCCTTCTACGGGAGGAGCCACCATGGTCCCCACGACATCCACCCCCACGCCCGCTGCCGCACCTCGAGACCCCGCACCGACGGCAGAATCGGTCGTCCTCATCGGTCCCACCACGTACGAAGTGCACCGGGCTGATCGGGTCGTGGGCTACATCGACATCGTCGGCGGGGTCTATGTCGCCCTCGCCGGCGCCCGCTACGACCACGCGGTCGAGGTGCGGCAGTCGATCATCCTCGACACAGCCGTAGCCGCGCTCGCCCTGCCCTCCGCGGCGGCTTGAGCAAACGACGAAGGGGACGGATGCCGAAGCATCCGTCCCCTCTCAGACTGTGCGGGATCAGTCCGAGGTGATCGCCAGGTCAGGCGTGATCGAGATGTCGCCACCGGAGATCACACCGACTGCCACCTTCTCGCCGCGCGGACCGTGCTCGAACAGGAACTGACCGTTCTCGGCATCCACCTTGACGTGGTCGCCGGGGTTGAGTTCGCCGTGCAGGATCTTCTCGGAGAGCTGGTCCTCGATCTCGTGCTGCATCGCGCGACGCAGCGGGCGAGCACCGAGGGCCGGGTCGAACCCGACCTCGATGAGGCGGTCCTTCGCGGCCAGCGACAGCTCGATGGTCATGTCGCGATCCAGCAGGCGCTCGCCGAGGCGCTTCGTGAACAGGTCCACGATCTGGCGCAGTTCGTCCTTGTCGAGCTGGGGGAACACGATGATGTCGTCAACGCGATTCAAGAACTCGGGCTTGAAGTGGCGCTTGAGCTCCTCGTTCACCTTGCCCTTCATCCGCTCGTACGACGTCGCGGTGTCACCCTCGACCTGGAACCCGACCGGGCCGCCGGCGATCGCCTGCGAACCGAGGTTCGTGGTCATGATGATGACGGTGTTCTTGAAGTCGACGACGCGTCCCTGACCGTCGGTCAACCGACCCTCTTCGAGGATCTGCAGGAGCGAGTTGAAGATGTCGGGGTGGGCCTTCTCGATCTCGTCGAACAGCACGACCGAGAACGGCTTGCGACGCACCTTCTCGGTGAGCTGGCCGCCCTCTTCGAAGCCGACAAAGCCAGGAGGGGCACCGAACAGCCGAGAGACGGTGTGCTTCTCACCGAACTCGCTCATGTCGAGCGAGATCAGCGCGCCCTCGTCGTCGAACAAGAACTCGGCGAGCGCCTTGGCAAGCTCGGTCTTTCCGACGCCGGTCGGGCCGGCGAAGATGAACGAGCCCGAGGGGCGCTTCGGGTCCTTCAGCCCCGCGCGCTGACGACGGATCGTCTTCGACAGAGCCGCGATCGCCTCTTCCTGACCGATGACGCGCTGGTGCAGCGCCTTCTCCATGAAGACGAGGCGGCTGGACTCCTCCTCGGTGAGCTTGAAGACCGGGATGCCGGTGGCCTGCGCGAGCACCTCGGCGATCAGACCCTCGTCGACGACGGCGGGCGAAGAGACCTCACCCGAACGCCACTGCTTCTCGAGGCGCAGACGCTCGGCGAGCAGGCTCTTCTCCTCGTCACGCAAGGACGCTGCCTTCTCGAAGTCCTGGTCCTCGGATGCCGCTTCCTTCTGCTCCCGCACCTTCGCGATCTTCTCGTCGAACTCGCGAAGCTCCGGCGGGCTCGACAGGATGCTCAGGCGCAGGCGCGCGCCAGCCTCATCGATCAGGTCGATGGCCTTGTCAGGCAGGAAGCGGTCGCTGATGTAGCGGTCGGCGAGGTTCGCGGCGGCGACGATCGCGCCATCCGTGATCTGCACCTTGTGGTGCGCCTCGTACCGGTCGCGCAGCCCCTTCAGGATGTTGATCGCGTGGGGCAGCGACGGCTCTGCAACCTGGATCGGCTGGAAGCGACGCTCGAGCGCGGCATCCTTCTCGAAGTGCTTGCGGTACTCATCCAGCGTCGTGGCACCGATCGTCTGCAGCTCACCGCGGGCGAGGAGCGGCTTCAGAATGGATGCCGCGTCGATCGCACCCTCGGCAGCACCGGCACCGACGAGCGTGTGGATCTCGTCGATGAACACGATGATGTCGCCGCGGGTGCGGATCTCCTTCGTGACCTTCTTGAGGCGCTCTTCGAAGTCACCGCGGTAGCGGGATCCGGCGATGAGCGAGCCGAGGTCGAGCGAGTAGAGCTGCTTGTCCTTCAGCGTCTCAGGGACGTCGCCCTTCACGATCGCCTGCGCGAGGCCCTCGACGACGGCGGTCTTGCCGACGCCGGGCTCACCGATCAGCACGGGGTTGTTCTTGGAGCGACGCGAGAGGATCTGCATGACCCGCTCGATCTCCTTCTCGCGACCGATGACGGGGTCGAGCTTGTTATCGCGCGCGGCCTGCGTCAAGTTGCGTCCGAACTGGTCGAGCACCTGCGAGCCACCCTGCGTGGTTCCCTGGGCCTGCTCGCCGGCACCGGATGCAACACCCGCGGGCTCCTTGCCCTGGTAGCCCGAGAGTAGCTGGATGACCTGCTGGCGCACCTTGTTGAGGTCGGCGCCGAGCTTGACGAGCACCTGAGCGGCAACGCCCTCACCCTCGCGGATGAGGCCGAGCAGGATGTGCTCGGTGCCGATGTAGTTGTGGCCGAGCTGCAGTGCCTCGCGCAGGGACAGCTCGAGAACCTTCTTGGCGCGGGGCGTGAACGGGATGTGACCCGTCGGCTGCTGCTGGCCCTGGCCGATGATGTCTTGTACCTGCTCGCGAACGGCATCGAGCGAAATGCCGAGCGACTCGAGCGCCTTGGCAGCAACGCCCTCACCCTCGTGGATCAGACCCAGGAGGATGTGCTCGGTGCCGATGTAGTTGTGGTTGAGCATCTTCGCCTCTTCTTGGGCGAGCACAACCACGCGACGGGCACGGTCGGTGAATCTCTCGAACATCCGCTTACTCCTTCGGCCGGTGAGTCGCTGGATGCTGACCCACTGCTGGCGTCGTACATCGAGAGTAACGATCGGGCGCGAAGGCTATGCCCGTGTTCGCCAGGGGCATACGAGGGTTGGCGCGCGCTCGCGCCGGGATCCGTTCGTTCGTTTGCCGCCACACGCCGCGACCCCAGCCCGCCGAGCGCGAATCGGGGCAACCGAATCCCGAACGTGTGCACCAACCTGGCTGTTGACCAACTCGCCGTCTGCAGCATATCGTTTTCCAATAACAACGTTTATCGATATGCGCGGAGGTTTGAATGGCATCCACAGCCAGCCCTTACCGAGTTCTCTCTCGTGGGGACACGATCGCAATGTCAGTGTTCTTCGTCACCGGGGCGCTCTTGGTCGTGACCAGCGCGATAAGTGCAGTGTCGAACATCGTCGAGCTGTTCACCGACTCGGCCACTCGGGTGTTCGCGGAGTTCGCCGGGACGGCGGCTCAGGCGCCCATCGGACCGGATGGCGACACCGTCACAGTCGAGCTCGATTCCGCCTACCTTCTCGCCGATCAACTCCCGTTGGCATCCGTGGTGGCGTTGGTCCTGGAACAGGCGGTGGTGGTTGCCGCTGTAGCAACGGTCGTGACGAGTCTCCTGCTGGTGATGTGGAGCATTCTGCGCGGCAGAGTGTTCGGCCGCCGCAATACGACCCTCATCGGCACGGCTGCGACAGCAGGCTTTGCCGGCGTGGCACTGGCACCCTTCTTCGGCAACATGGGCGCGAACGGAGCGTTTGCAGCAATCTCCGGGGGCGACTTTGACAACGTCGTCTTGTCGGCGAATCTCGCCCAGCTCTTCGGCATCGCCTTCCTCGGCGCACTTGGCACGACAGTATTCATGGTCGGCGATCGCATGCAGCGCGACACCGAAGGGCTCGTGTGAGCCCCGCCGAGGTCGAGGATGACGGCCCCAGCGGCATCCACTGTCGCCTCGATGAGTTGCTCGCCGAACGCGGGATGACGCTGACGAGACTGTCAGAACTGGTCGGCGTTTCGGTGGTGAACCTGTCGATCCTCAAGAACGATCGCGCTCGCGCCATCCGTTACTCCACCCTCTCAGCGATCTGCCGCGCCCTGGATTGCGAGGTCGGGGACCTCCTCGTCCGCGCGGACGTGCGCTAGGCATCCGCCCGCCCGCTCGTCGCCGCACTCTGTGCCGGCAATCGTTCGCTTGCCCCATGCCGTGCCCGGGCACCGTCGCTCACGGCGTGTTGCGGCAAGTGAACGGTGTCAGTACCGGGCCGCAAGAGCGAGACGGATGCGGGTGAACAGCTCCCCGCGGTGGAGATAGAGATCGTCCTTCGTGACCCTCACGATCCGCCAACCACGTTCGACGAGCATCTCGTGGCGCCGAATGTCCCGCGCCCACTGCTCTGCATCCCGCAGGTGATGCTCTCCCTCGTACTCGAAACACACACCCTTTGCGGGATAGGCGAGATCGAGAAGTGCGAGCAGTCGATCCCCGTCCAAGACCGGCCAGTTGCATTCGGGCTCGGGCAATCCTGCGTGGAGAACGGCCAGACGCAAATGAGTCTCCGGGCGCGACCTTGAGCGAGCCCGAACCAGGGGACGCGCAGCACGCAATCGCTCGATACCGAGTCGGCGACCGGCGTGCAGAGCCCGGTCGAGATCTGCGAGGGATGCCAGGGCTGCGGCATCCATGTCCCACATCGGCTCGCGCACTGCGGCGTCGCCGACAGCAATGAGGTCCTCGAGCACGAGTTCAGCGGCGAGTTCTGCCCACACCGTTGCGGGCGTCGATACGCGCAGGCCGGTTGCGGGGTGGGTGCACACCTCCGCGAGGTGCGGCGAGACCGACCGGCCCCGGATGCCGCGGGCGCGGCCCGCGCGCGCCGGCAGAGTGACCCCAACGTCCAGCGGACGCGGCATCGCCGCATCGCCACGATTTCTCGTGAGCATCCGCTGGGGCGGCAGTGGCAGCCCCCACAAGATGGCGGCAGTCACATGACTGAAGAACTCCTCCTCCCGCATCCGTTGCGAGTACTCAATCGCCCGGCGAACGATCGACGCTTCGCCGTCATCCGCCGCGTCGCCGTCGACCGAGCGCACACCATGGAACGGGCGGGAGAGGTCCTTTCGCCGCAGCCGCGCCTCCGGCACACCGAGACGGCGAGCGGCCGCCACAGAGAACGGAGGCACGAGTCCATCGGGAAGGGGCGCGGGGTGCGGCATCCGTTCAGCATCACCAGCGCCACTCCCAGGGACGGCGCACCACGGGCGAATCCGGGGACAACTCGCGCCGAACCGCCCTGCCGGGAGGAGCGGATCGACGGCACGTCGGGCCTCACATGCTTCAAACCGCGGGGTCCGGGATCGGGGCACGGCGTGTTGCGGCAAGCGAAGACGGACCGACGCGCGGCGAGGTCCACCGGATGCTGGGGCGGGCAGCATCAGTTCGGTTGCCCCAACCTGCGGGATGCGCAGCTCGGTAAGGCGTGTTGCGGCAAGTGAACGGATGCCTCAGCCAGCGAGCAACGGTTCGTTTGCCGCAAACTGCGCGGCACCGGATCGGGGCGCGGCGTGTTGCGGCAAATGAATGCGCGCGGAGCGCGGCGCGATGGGTCAGTCGCTGGTGCCGTAGATCGGGATCGTCTGGTCGAACGAGTCGCCGCTCAGCACGAGCTGCACGTCCGCGACGCCCGACAGCCCGTCGGCGAAACCGAAGTTCGTGCGCGGCGCCATGTCCATCGTGCACGCCTGGTTAGCCGGCGGCTCCTGGAACGTGACTGTCACCTCGGCATCCGCGGTGACCTCGCTCGTCTCGACGACCGGCACGCAGCTCGACGACCCCCAGGTGAGGATGACGAACTGGCCCTGCTGCTGAGTCCAACCCGCGGTCGGCTCGTAGTCGGTCGATCCACCCGGGCCGGCGAGGCCCGAGACTCCAGGAAGCGTCACATCGCCGTAGTAGCCCTCGCCGGTCGCCCAGATCACGAGGTCCTGAAACGGGTCGACGCCCTCGGGTACCGGCACGAGCGTCGCGCGCGGCGCAAGGTCCGCGGTGCAGGGCTGGTCGGCATCCGGCAACGAGAGCTCGACAGCGAGTGCGCCGTCCTGGTTGATCTCGGCGCTGTCGGCAACCGGCACGCAACTGCTTGATCCGGTGGTCACGAGCGCGATGATTCGACCGTCGTCAAGCCAGGCGGCGTTCACGTCGGTCTCCTGGCCCGCGGGTGCATCAGAACTGCTGAGGCAGCCGGTGAGGCTGAGCGCGGCTACCGCGCCGAGGACGAGGGATGCAAGGACACGGCGTTTCATGAGGCTCCTTGATGCGGCGCTGCTACTGGAGCGCAGAGGTGAGTCGGGCGAGATTATCCAACACCGTGGACCTGAGTGGTTGCTTCATCCACTCCTCGAGCGTGAGCTCGCGGCTGAGCGACCGGTACTCGGCCTCAACGCGACGCATGTCGGCGACGAACTCCTCGCCGCGCACCATCATCGAGATCTCCATGTTGAGGCCGAAGGAACGCATGTCCATGTTGCTCGAGCCGATGACGGCAACATCGTCGTCGATCGTGAGGCTCTTCGAATGCAGGATGAAGGGCTTCTTGTACATCCAGATCTTGACGCCGGCACGAAGGAGGGCCTCGTAGTAGCTGCGCTGGGCGTGGTAGACCATCGCCTGATCGCCCTCTTCAGAGACAAACAGCTCGACGTGGATGCCGCGCTGGCAGGCGGTGACGAGCGAGAGAAGCAGCGACTCTTCGGGCACGAAGTAGGGGCTGACGACGATGATCTTCTCGCGCGCCGCGAACAGGAGTCCCATGAACAGCTTGAGGTTGTTCTGGTACTCGAACCCCGGACCGGATGGAACGATCTGGCAGTCGAGATTGCCTCCCGAGTCGGGGGCGGATGACAGATCAACCTGGTCGGTGAGGATTTCGCCGGTCTCGCTGTACCAGTCCGAGAGGAACACCACGTCGATCGAGGAGACGACCGGTCCTTCGACGCGCGCCATGAGGTCGACCCAGTGCAGGCCTCGCTTGATGTTCTTCTTCAGGTTGTAGGTCGAGTCGGTCACGTTCTGCGACCCCACGAACGCGACGTTGCCGTCGACGACGAGGAGCTTGCGGTGGTTGCGCAGGTCGGGGCGCTGCCACTTGCCCTTCAGTGGCTGCACGGGGAGCATGAGCTTCCACGCCGCCCCCATCCGATCGAGTCGGCGCAGCGTCTTCTTGTAGAACGGCTTGCCGCGGTTGGCCCAGTGGTCCAGGAGCACCCGGACGGTGACGCCGCGGGCCGCGACCTCTTCGAGTGCCGCGAAGAAATTGTCGGTCGATGCGTCGGTTTGCAGGATGTAGAACTCGACGTGCACGTAGCTCTGGGCGCCTCGAATGGCCTCGGCCATGGCATCCAGGCTTGCCTGATACTCCGAGATGAGGGTGGCCTGGTTGTCACCGGTGAGCGGCATCGCGCCCAGGTTGGTGTTCAGATCGACGAGCCCCGTGAACCAGGCCGGCGCGCCGGGCCGGAGCGTTCCGACAGAGATGCTCTCGCCGTTCTCGCGCAGTGCGGTGTTGATCTGCTCCTGCTGCTGGCGTTTCTTGCGCGGCAGTCGCGGGTTGCCGATCAGCAGGAACAGGAGTACACCGACGATCGGGATGAAGTAGATGGCGAGCAACCACGCCATCGCCGAGGTGGGGCGGCGGTTGCGCGGGATGATGATGATCGCCGCAATACGGATGCTGAGATCGAACAGGAAGAGCGCGAGAAGCCACCAGAACGCGATGTCGGGGAGGTCGACGGTCACATCGACGTCACCGCCGGACGTCAACGGCACAAGCCGTGCAAGCACCATGCGTCAGCTCCCTCCGCTGTGACGTTTCTCACGCCAGCGTAGTGGGAACTTGGGTTACTGCTCGGTTGCCGCGGGCGCCGGAGGAAGCCCGCGCGCCGCGCGTTCCTCGGCTTCGATGCGCGCGTACTCGCGGCGCTCGTTGCGGTCGGCGCGGATGATGCTCCGAAGGATCCAGAAGAACAGGGCGCTTACAACGATCGTCGGCAGGATCGCCCACAGCGCCGCCACCCAGAAGTTGTCCACGCTTCCAGGATACGCGGCCCCCTCTCCCCAGGTGACCTCGAGCCTCACCTATCCCCGTCCGCGGCGCCAACCTACGGGGCGGCTCGGCTCGGATCGCATGCTCGTTCCCATGACTCCGATCATCCATGCGACCTCTCCTGCCGAGTTCCTCACTGTCGTTCCTCGCCTCCTCGGGTTCGTTCCGCAGCGCAGCGTCGTTCTGGTGCCGTTCCGGCGCGGACGCAGCCGCGGCGCCCTGCGCCTGGACCTCCCACCCGACGACGACCGCGCCGATGAGATCGCGGCGACCATGATGGGGCTCGTGTGCCGGGTGCCCGAGGCCGACGGCTGCGCGATCGTCGTCTACGGCGAGACGGATGCCCCGGCTCGCGCCCTTGTCGCGGGAATCGAGCGTCGAGCCGAGGCGTGCGGAGTGGTGATCGTCGAGGCACTCTGGGTTGCCGACCGGCGGTGGGGTTCGTATGCGACATCGGACGCGGGCTCGGTTCCGTCGGCGGGTGATCTGCCCCCGGGCCTCGGGGATGTCGCGGCGCCAGAAGCGAATCAGTTCGCCGGCGCCGACCTGGTCCCGCTCGATGCCGCACGATCCGACGCGGTCGAGGGTGCGTGCACGGCGCTCGATGCGGCAATCCGGGCATTGGTGCTCTCCGACGCGGCCCATCCACCGGCCGATGCTGCGCGGATCGATCCCCGCGCCTTCGCGGCGGCATGCCTGCTCGATGACCTTCCGGCGTTCGTGGAACGACTGCTGAGCACGGATGCCGCAACCCTGGAACCGTTTGAGATCGCCGCTGCGGCGTGGGCCCTGGGGAGACCGTCCTTGCGTGATATCGCCCTCATCTGCTGGATCGACGGGATCGATGCCGGAGACGAGGCGGCGCACGCGCAGGCTCGCTGGGAAGACGGGGACGAGTACCCGAGCGAGATCGCGATGCGGCTGTGGGGCGAGGGCGCGAGGCCGTCACCTGAGCGACTGGGCCGCGCCCTGCTGCTCGCGCGCCACGTCGCCAGCGCCGTTCCCGCATCGCAGCGCCCAGGCCCGCTTGCGGTTGCCGCGTGGTTCTCGTGGGCACTCGGCAGGTCGACGCACGCCGACCTCTTCGCCCAGCAGGCGACAGCGATCGAACCAGAGCACGGACTCGCTGAGATCGTGCGCTCGTTCGTGGGAGCCGGCCACCTGCCCGACTGGGCGTTCCGGCTGGATGAACCGGGGCGGTGAGCGCGCCGGCTTACTTCACAAGCCGGCCTATTTCACGCGCCGTCTATTTCACGAGGGGAAAGAGAATGGTTTCACGGATGCCGAGACCCGTGATCGCCATCAGCAGTCGGTCGATCCCCATCCCCATGCCACCGGTGGGCGGCATCCCGTGCTCGAGCGCGCGAAGGAATTCCTCATCGATCCGCATCGCCTCGTCGTCACCGCGTGCGGCAAGCTTTGCCTGCTCTTCGAATCGCTGGCGCTGGATGACGGGATCGACGAGTTCGGAGTATCCGGTCGCCAACTCGAAGCCACGAACGTAGAGGTCCCACTTCTCCACGACACCGGGGATCGATCGGTGCTCGCGCACGAGCGGGCTCGTGTCGAGGGGGAAGTCCATGACGAACGTGGGGCGCACGAGTGTCGGCTTGACGAAGTGCTCCCAAAGCTCCTCGACGAGCTTTCCGGGAATCGGGTGCGCGGGAACCTCGACGCCGAAGCGCTCGGCGATGGCCGTCAGGTCGGCAAGCGGTGTTGCGGCGTCGACGCGCGGCGCGGCATCCGGCCCGCCCCACTTCGCAGCGAGCGCGTCGTTGAGGGAGTCGTACATCGACATCCGCTCCCACTCGCCGCCGAGGTCGTAGACGGTGCCGTCGGCCCAGGTCACCTCGGTCGAGCCGGTCACGGCGATCGCGGCGTTCTGGATGAGCTCCTGCGTGAGGTCGGCGATCCCGTTGTAGTCGCTGTAGGCCTGGTAAGCCTCGAGCATCGCGAACTCGGGGCTGTGGGTCGAGTCCGCGCCCTCGTTGCGGAAGTTGCGGTTGATCTCGAACACCCGGTCTATACCGCCGACGACCGCGCGCTTGAGGAACAGCTCGGGCGCGATCCGCAGGTACAGCTCGGTATCGAACGCGTTCGAGTGGGTGATGAAGGGGCGAGCCGACGCCCCCCCATGCTGCACCTGCAGCATCGGGGTCTCGACTTCCACGAAACCGTGAGCGGCGAACGTGTCGCGCAGGCTGCGGTTGACACCGGCGCGGGCAAGCACGGTCTGACGCGCCTGATCGCGGGCGATGAGGTCGAGGTAGCGGCTGCGGACGCGACTCTCTTCGCTCAGTTCCGCATAGAGGTTCGGCAAAGGCAGCAGGGCCTTCGCGGCGATCGTCCACTCGGCCACCATGATCGACAGCTCCCCCCGGCGGCTCGAGATCACCTCACCCGTCACGGCGACGTGGTCGCCGAGGTCGACAAGTTCCTTCCACCGCTGCAGCGATTCCTCACCCACGGCGGCAAGCGAAACCATCGCCTGGATGCGGCTGCCGTCGCCCGCCTGGAGCGCGGCAAAGCACAGCTTCCCGGTGTTACGGCTGAAGACGACCCGACCCGCAACCGACACGGTCTCGCCCGTCTCGTCACCTGCCTCAAGATGGGCGAAGCGTTCGCGAACCTCAGCCACGGTTGCGGTCACCGGCACACTCACCGGATAGGCGCCGCCCGCGGCATCCGTGCGCTCGGCCAGCAGCCGCTCGCGCTTTGCCAGCCGCACCGCCTTCTGCTCGAAGACGTCCTCGTCGGATGCTTCGGGGGCGGCGTCCGCGGGCACGGCGGCAGGCGTGTCGGTCATGAGGGGGGCTCCTTGAAAATCGTCGCCCAGTCTATCGGCGGGCCGGCGAGGCTCCGCTGGCAGTCGCTCCGGCTCAGTCCACGGGTGGGCGGATGTCGTCGGTTCCAGCCTCGACGAGCGCGTGGTCGACGGTCGTATGCATGAGCGCCGCGAGATAGCGCCCCGGCTCGGCAACGCCGGCCGAACGCAGCAGGTCGGTGGCCTGACGGATGATCGAGCGCGAGAAGTCGGTGGCGGTCGTGACACCCTCGGCGTAGGCGGCTCGGTCGCTCTCGGCGATGATCACGGGCTCGCATCCCAGTTCGACCGCGAGCGCCTGCGCGATCGGCAGGACGGGCGCTGGCGCAGTGACAGCCGCATACGCACCGACAAGGGTACGCAGGTCGATCGACGTGCCGGTGAACGCGATAGCCGGATGAATCGCCAGGGGAATCACGCCGCGCGCCAGCGCCGGAGCGAGGACGTCGGTACCGAACGCCGGATCGGTGTGCATGACGAGTTGACCCGGCTGCCACGCGTCGAGTTCGGCGAGTCCGGTCACGAGTCCCTCGAGCTGATCGTGTGGAACGGCGATCACGACGAGCTGGCTCTCCCGCACGACATCCTGTGGGTCCCGGAGGGGGACGCCCGGAAGGATCGCGGCGACGCGGTCGTCGTCGGATCCGCTGGTGATCGAGACGATGGCGTGGCCCGCTCCGGCCAGTGCTGCACCGATCACGGGCCCAACCCTGCCCGCGCCGACGATCCCGACGCGCAGCCTGTCGCTCACTCCTCCCCCGCCCAGCGGTGCGAGCGGTCGGTTGCGACGGCGCCGATGGCGGCACGCTCGCCGTCATCGAACAGGCGCAACGCGTCGTCGCGGTCGAGGATGCCGAGGCTGCTCGACACGCGACCGATGACCGTGTGCGCACGGATGTTCGCAACCCGAAGCGCGCGATCGAGCGGACCTTGACTCACCTCGAGGCTCTGCATCCGTGCCAGCGGCACGACGGCGAGAGTGCGCCAGATCCGGCCCCGACGCAGGAACAGCGCGTCAGTTCCGAGCCAGTATCCGTTGCGCCGCCACGAGAGCGGTCGAAGCAGCCGCGCTCGCCTCGGCGTGGTCGTGTACGGGTCGTCGGCCACGGGACCGAGGGCGCCGTTGTCGACGATCATGGGCCAGTCGTCCTGGTCGATCGTCGGCAGAATGAGTCGCAGCACCCGCTCGACATCAGCACGGTTGCCCACCGGCAGCACGGTGCCGAACTGGTCGTTGGCGCCGTCGCTCATGCTGCGACCCGACAGTCGGTTGATACGAATCGCCCACCAGCCGAACGGGCGCCACATCAGCGGTTGCGTGACCTCGACAGCATGGATGCGACCCGGCGGGATGATCTCGGTGATCGTCGTGAGCAGACCGTAGGTGATTCGAACGCCGCTCGGGGTCGGGGCGATCGAGTAGCGGAGCGAGCGCGTGATCGAGCGGATCCAGTAGGCACCGAACCCGAGGACCGCTGGAACGACGGCGAACAGCACCCACCCGGTCGTTGTGACCGCCCCCGTCACGATCGCAGCGATCGCCGCGACCAGAAAGATCGTCGTTCCTGACAGGGTCTGCGACGCGACCAGGCGCCCGACCGGGATCGACACCACCGACTCCGGCTCAGCAATCGGCGCCTCGGCCCCCGCGATCAGGCCGGTGATCCCCGCCGACACGGTCTCGGATGCCGTGGCGCGCCGCTGCGCCTCGCCCCGCTCGCCCAGCTGGCGCCCCGAGGCCAGCCGCAGGATGTCGCCGCGAATCGCCTCCGCGTTCGCCGTCGAGAGGTACTCGAGCTTGACGTTCGCATCCAGGCCCGCGCCAACGACCTCGAGCTTGGCCAGACCGAACAGTCGCGCAACGGTCGGGCGGGTGAGGTTCACGCCCTGCACCCGGTCAAGCGGTGCGCGGCGGTGCGACCGAAAGACGACACCCGAGCGCACCTCGACGTCGTCATCCGTGATGCGGAAACTGTGGAAGCGCCAGCCGAGGTAGAACAGGCCCACAAGGACGATCACGACAGCCAGCACGACCAGGGTCGCGACCAGAATCAGGTTGTGCGAGACGACATAGTCGACGGGGTCGCCGGGGATCGACTCTCCCTCGAAACCGGGAGCGAGCCACGGTAGGAAGATCGCGATGAGCCGATCACGCAGGTTCGCGATGATGACGCCGGCGACGATCACCAACACCAGCCCACCGCGAAACAGCGGCGTCAGGGGATGCATCCGATGCCATTCGCCGTCACTGAGCGGCGAGCGCACCTCGGCGGCGGGCGGCGGGGTGGGAGGCGAGGCGGGGGTGGCGTCGGTCACAGGCCGGTCCGGCGGGTTTCGGCTACCGCGATGAGGGTGTCACGCAGCTGCTCGGCGGCGTCTTGCCGGATGCCGGGAATGGCGACCCCGGTGGTCGCTGCGGCGGTCACGAGCTTGAGCTGCGCGATTCCGAATCCGCGGTCCAGCGGACCGTGGGTGATGTCGACGAGCTGCATCCGCCCGTAGGGCACCGCGACAACCCGTTGCCAGAGGATCCCCTTGCGAAAGACCAGGTCGTCCTCGCGCAGCTGATAGCCGTAGGCCCGGGCCTGACGCGGCGTGACAGCAAGCGTGATCGCAAGGATCACCAGCACGATCCCCGCGGGAATCCAGACCCACCCGACCCCGACGATCAACCAGATCGCGAGCGCGGCCCCGAGCACAAGAAGGAACAGGATGCCTGATGAGATGAGCTGAACCCAGACGTACTGCCGGGCGAGCTGGTGCCAGGTGCCGTCGCCGATCGGAAGTCGGCCAGCAGAGCGCGGCTCCAGGATCCGCGAGAACGTGCCCTCATCGAGCGCGGAAGTCTCGGCGCCCTCCGCCGCAGTCGGTTCAGTAGCTGGGGGCTCAGCGACCGTGGGATCCGCGGGTGTGCCTCCCGGGGCCGAGGGTTCAGTAGCTGGGGGCTCAGCGACCGTGGGCTCAGTAGCTGCGGGCTCAGTGGCTGTGGGCTCCGAATCCGGGGTCGACGCCTCCGGGCTGTTCGTCATCGTCATCCTTCCGGATCGTGCACAGGTGCTCGGCCACGAGCCCAGCCGCCACCAGCAGAAGCCCGGCGACGAGCGTTGCCAACTGGGTCGCCATCGAGCCTAACGGCGGGACGACGGGTCGGGTCAGGAGGAAAACCACCAATCCACCGGAGAAGCCCACGGATGCCGCGCCGAGCAGACTGGAAGCCTTCGCGAGCATCGCGATGCGCAAGGCCCGGAACGGGTTGATCGGCGCGCGCGTGTGTCCGCGGGATGCGCGCCACACCGGGATCGCAAGAACGACCACGATGGCCCCCAGCGCGATGAGCAGAACCGGAAGCGTGATCAGTGGCGTGAAGGTCGCGTGTCCTGTCGCGGTGAGCAGTTGGTTCACGAGGAACCCGCCGGCCAGCGCGACGGCGGCGGTCGCGATCAGGATGCCGGGGCCGGTGCGCCTCACGGGGCATCCCCGAGGCGCTTGAGGAGGTCGGCAACCCGCCCGGCGCCGACAACGGAGGCATCCGGGTCAATGCTCAGCCACGGCGCGAGCACGAAGTCGCGCTCAGCCGCGCGAGGGTGGGGGAGCGTCAGCGTCGGGGTGTCGCAGACCACGTCGCCGTAGGCGATGAGATCCAGATCCAGCGTGCGATCGCCCCACCGTTCACGACGCACGCGTCCGTGCTGGTCCTCGATGGCGTGAAGGTAGCTCAGCAGCACCGTCGGGGCCAGGCGCGTCGTGACGATGGCGACGGCGTTGAGATAGCCGGGTGCGTCCGGATCGGGGCCGGCGAGGGTGACCGCGACCGACTCCATCGGCTCCGACATCCGCACCGCCGACACCAGCGGCAGGTGCTCAAGCGCCGTGGCAGCCGCCGCGAGTGTCTCGCGCCGATCGCCGAGGTTCGCCCCGAGCGCGATGACCGCGTCTACGGCGGGAGCGGCATCCGGGTGGGCGGCCCCGTCGAAGCCTTCGGCCAGGCGGCGGCTCACGCTCCGCCCTCCGCACGGTTGCGCGTGATCGTCACCGAGACATCCGTGAACTGCTGCTGGATGGGAGCCTGCGGCTTGTGCACCGTGACCCGCGCCGCGAGAACACCGGGGAACGCGAGCACACGAGCGGCGATCCGCTCAGCGAGCGTCTCGATGAGGTTGACCGGGTCACCGGCGACAATGTCCGCGACAGCGTCGGCGACCTCGCCGTAGTGGACGGTGTCGGCAACGTCATCTGTCTGGGCGGCGCGCTCGGCGCGCACGGTCAGGGCGAGGTCGATGACGAAGTCCTGACCGTTCTCGCGTTCATGGTCGAAGACACCGTGGTTGCCGAAGACGCGAAGCCCCTCAAGCCGGATCTCATCGAGCTGCGACATCCGAACCTCCCCACAGCTCCGCGATCCGCAGGGCGTCGCGCGTAGCCGCGACGTCGTGGACCCGCACTCCCCAGATGCCGGCGCGTGCAGCGAGGGCACTCGTGACAGCCGTCGCGCCATCGCGGCGCGCTTCGGTGACGGTGCCTACCGTGTCGGTTGACGAGTCCTCGTCACCGGCCCGCGCTGCTGCGGCTCCGGTACGCTGCGCGAACCGACGCTCGGCGTCGATGGATGCCTCGGCCAATGCCTCAGCCAGAAACCGCTTGCGACTCGTGCCCAGCAGCACGCGCTGGCCGGCCGCGACGAGGTCGGGAAGCGCCCGCAGGACTTCCCAGTTCTGCTCGGGACGCTTGCCGAAGCCGATGCCCGGGTCGACGATGATCCGATCCGCGGCGATGCCTGCCGCCCGGGCTGCCGCAACGCGCTCGGCAAGCTCGGCTGCCACCTCGGCGGCGACGTCGGCGTACTGCGCCGGCGCATACATCTCCCGGGAGGGCCCACGCCAGTGGCCGAGGATGATCTCGGCGTCAGTCTCGGCGACGGCGGGCAGCATCGCGGCATCCGCGAGTCCCCCTGACACGTCGTTGACGATCCGCGCGCCCGAGTCGACAGCGGCAAGCGCCGTCGACGCGTTCATCGTGTCGATGCTGATCCAGGCACCGCGCTGGGCGAGGGCACGGATGACGGGCACGACCCTGTCGCGTTCGATCGAGGGGTCGACCCGCTCGGCACCGGGGCGGGTCGACTCACCGCCGACGTCGAGGATGTCGGCACCGGCAGCCCAGAGCGCGAGGCCGTGCGAGATCGCGGCTCCCGTGTCGAGGTAGCGGCCGCCATCGCTGAACGAATCGGTCGTGACGTTTACGACCCCCATGACCAGCGTCGACATGTCAGCTCGCCCCGATGAGCGCGATCAGTTCGGCGCGAGCAACTGGCTCCTCGTAAGCCCCGCGAGCCGCGATCGTGACGGTGGATGCGTCGGTCTGGCGGCCCCCGCGCATCGTGACGCACTCGTGGGTGGCATCCAACACGACGAGCACACCGCGAGCATCGAGCGCTTCCGAGATGGTGTCGGCGATCTGCTCGGCAAGGCGCTCCTGCACCTGCGGCCGAGCAGCGAGCACGTCTACGACCTTCGGCAGTGCGCCAAGACCCACCACCTTTTCGCCCGGCAGGTACGCGATGTGGGCGTGGCCGCGGAACGGCAGCAGGTGGTGTTCGCACACGGAGCGGAACAGGATGTCGCGCAGCATCACCGCCCCCGAGGGCAGCGTCTCGGGGGCCGGTCCCCGCGAGATCGAAATCGTGTGGGCAAGCGGGGCAGCCGGATCCTCGCCGATGCCTCCGAAGAACTCGGAGTAGGCATCCGCGACCCGCTCGGGGGTCAGCTTCAAACCGGGGCGATCAGGGTCTTCCCCGATCGCCTCGAGCAGTTCGCGCACCAGTGCGGCGACGCGTTCACGATCAACGGCCACCAGGCGAGCCTACGCGGTTGCGGGACGCGCCTGCCCGGTCGGCCGGCGACGCGGCGCCTTCTCGGCAGAGCCCGTGTCGGCCTCGGTCGAGGCGGCGACACCTGCCGGCGCGGGGCGACGCGGAACCTCGACCGGAGGCAACACCGACACCGGACGCTGCTCGCTCGAGAGCCACTGCGGGCGCTCGGGCAGCTTCTTGACATCCTTGAAGATCTCTTCGATCTCGAGGTGGTCGAGCGTCTCCTTCTCGAGGAGCTCGAGAGCGAGCTTGTCGAGGATGTCGCGGTTGTCGTTGATGACCTGGTAGGCCTCGTTGTGGGCTTGCTCGATGAGGGCCCGCACCTCGGCATCCACTCGCTCGGCGATGCGCTCGCTGTAGTCACGACCGTGACCCATATCGCGACCCATGAACACCTCACCCGAGCCTTGCCCGAGCTTGACCGGCCCGACATCGGTGGTCATGCCGTACTCGGTGACCATCTTGCGGGCGATGCCTGTCGCCTTCTCGATGTCGTTGGAGGCACCCGTGGTGGGGTCGTGGAAAACGATCTCTTCGGCCACGCGGCCGCCCATCGAGTACGCGAGCTGATCCTGCAGCTCGTTGCGGGTCACCGAGTACTTGTCATCCAGCGGCATGACCATCGTGTAGCCGAGAGCGCGGCCGCGCGGCAGGATCGTGATCTTGGTGACCGGGTCGGTGTAGTTCATCGCCGCCGCAGCCAGGGCGTGACCGCCCTCGTGGTAGGCCGTGATGAGCTTCTCCTTGTCCTTCATGATGCGCGTTCGGCGCTGCGGACCCGCGAGCACACGGTCGATCGCCTCATCGAGGGCGCGGTTGTCGATCAGCTGCGCGTTCGAGCGTGCCGTCAGCAGGGCGGCCTCGTTGAGGACGTTCGCGAGGTCGGCACCCGTGAAGCCGGGGGTCTTGCGAGCGACGACCTCGAGGTCGACGCCGTCGGCGAGCGGCTTGCCACGCCCGTGCACCTCGAGGATGCGCTTGCGTCCCTGCAGGTCGGGGGCGTCCACACCGATCTGGCGGTCGAAACGGCCGGGGCGCAGCAGCGCCGGGTCGAGGATGTCGGGGCGGTTCGTGGCCGCGATGACGATGACGTTGGCCTTGGGGTCGAACCCGTCCATCTCGACGAGCATCTGGTTCAGCGTCTGCTCGCGCTCGTCGTGGCCACCGCCCATACCGGCGCCGCGGTGACGACCGACAGCGTCGATCTCGTCGATGAAGATGATCGCTGGCGCGCTCTCCTTGGCCTGGTTGAACAGGTCGCGCACGCGGCTCGCGCCGACGCCGACGAACATCTCGACGAAGTCCGAGCCCGAGATCGAGTAGAACGGAACGCCGGCCTCGCCTGCGACCGCGCGAGCGAGCAGCGTCTTTCCAGTGCCGGGAGGGCCATACAGCAGCACGCCCTTCGGAATGCGGGCACCGACCGCCTGGAACTTCGCAGGCTCCTTCAGGAAGTCCTTGATCTCCTGCAGTTCCTCGATCGCTTCATCCGAGCCGGCGACATCGTCGAATGTGACGGTCGGGCTTTCTTTGGTGACGAGCTTGGCGCGGGAGCGACCGAACTGCATGACCTTGCTGCCGCCGCCCTGCGCGGAGGAGAGCAGGAACCAGAACAGCACACCCAGCAGCAGGATCGGGAGGAACAGGGAAAGGAATCCGTCGAACCAGGTAGCGCGAGGCACGACGTCGTTGTAGCCGTCGGCGGGGTTTGCCGCATCGATCGCGTTCACGACCTCTTCGGCCCGCGCTGTCACGTAATAGAACTGGACGTCAGTGGCACCCTCAAACGCCGTCGACAGCGTCATGTCGACCCGCTGATCGCCGTCGGTGTTGACGACCTCGGTGACCGTATTCCCGGCGAGCAGGTCGAGACCCTGCTGGGTCGTGATCTGCTTGGCACCGCCCAGGCTCGACATGAGCGTGAATCCGATGATGAGGAACACCGCGATGAGCGCGACATACATCAGCGGGTTGCGTGTGAGCTTCTTGAAATCCATGGTTCGGGGCGAACCCGGTCCCTCCGTCGATCAGGCGCCGATCCGCGCGGGAACGCGGAAACGGTGCAGACAGGCTATCGCGGGCTTGCTATGCCACGTCTGAGCATTCGCCCACGGCGTACCCCGAAAGCCGTGCGTATCGGCACTGTCACCCTCATCCGGTCGCGCCTTCCTGCGGCCTCCGGGAGCGCGCACCCGCAGCATGACGCGACCGAATCAGTGTGCCCGCTGGACGACATCACTCAGTCGCGCCAAGACGTGACCCGCTGAAGCGCACACCCGCAAGACGGCGCGACCGAACGCCTGGCACGCTGGAGCGGGCGCGATCGCAGGCGCTCAGCTATAGACGTGGGGAGCAAGCACGGCGACGTCGCGCAGGTTCCGGTACTTCTCGGCGTAGTCGAGTCCGTAGCCGACGACGAACTCGTTCGGGATGTCGAAACCGATGTACCGGCAGTCCACCTCGACCTTGGCGGCATCCGGCTTGCGGAACAGGGCGAAGACCTCGACGGATGCCGCGCCCCGCGAGGCGAAGTTGGTCAGAAGCCAGCTGAGGGTGAGGCCGGAGTCGATGATGTCTTCGACGATCAGCACGTGCTTGCCGTGGAGGTCGGTGTCGAGGTCTTTGCGGATCTGGACCACACCGCTCGAGCGCGTACCGGTGCCGTAGGAGGAAACTGCCATCCAGTCCATCGTCACGTGCGTCGGCAGCGCGCGAGCGAAGTCGGCCATGACCATGACCGCGCCCTTGAGTACCCCCACGAGCAGGAGTTCTTTGCCCTCGTAATCAGCTGTCACCTGCGCCGCGACCTCGTCGAGCTTCGCGCGGATCTGCTCCTCCGTCACGAGCACTCGGGTGATGTCGGACTGGACCTCCTCGGCACGCATGCCTCCGAGCATAGGCGGACCGCTAGCGCGCCGTGAACTCGATCCGGCCGTTGATCCGGGCGGCGCGGCATCCGGGCAGATCGATCGGCCCCTGCCCGCGCCAGTCGGTCACGAGTCGCGCGACGTCGAGGGTCTGCGAGCGCGTGAGGCTCTGCCCGAATTCGGCGACGACGACGTGGCGGATGAGCCGGTGCCGCAGCGCCGCCGGGTTTGCGGCCAGCGCCCCAACCGAGAGCGAGATGCCGGCCTCGGCGTGCTCGACGACGTCCTCGATGATCTCATTGATCATCTCGGCGAACGCTTCAGCGTCCTCGCGCAGTTGCGCCGCGGTGCGCGCAAGCGCCTCCGCAACCCCCGGGCCGAGCTCGCGCTCGAGTGTCGGCAGCACCGTTTCGCGAACCCGGACCCGGGTGTACCGCGGGTCGGCGTTGTGGGGATCGAGCCACGGGTCCAGGCCTTCGGCGGCGCACGCGGCCCGCGTCGTTTCGCGGCGCACCTCGAGCAAGGGGCGCAGGATGCGGCATCCGTCGCCCCGCTCGGTGACCGGGGCCATGCCCTGCAGGCTCGACGCCCCCGACCCGCGGGCAAGCCCCAGCAGCACCGTCTCGGCCTGATCGTCGAGGGTATGGCCGACGAGGATGGCTTCGGCGCCCACCTCGCGCGCGACGGCGTCGAGCGCCTCGTAGCGCGCGTCCCGCGCCGCTGCTTCAGGTCCGCCGCCCTCCCGCACGTCGACCCGGGTGACGCGGGCGACGAGTCCGAAGCCCTCGGCCGCGCGGGCGGCGGCCGCTGCGACGTCGGCCGACCCTTTCTGTAGTCCGTGGTCGACGGTGACGGCGACTCCGGTAATCCCGCGCTTGGGTGCCTCGAAGGCCGTTGCAGCCGCGAGAGCCAGGGAATCCGGCCCACCCGACAAGGCCACGATGACCGTCGAGTCCTCGGGAAGGGCCTCGAGGGCGCGCCGCACCGCCCGCCGCACCTCCGCGACGGCCGGATCGAGGCCCGGTCGAACATCCACGCCGCCACGCTACCGGCCGCACGCCGTCGTTAACTCCTCATATCCGGCCACCGGGCAGGCTCGGCGGGCGGGTCAGGCGCGAATCAGCGCCGATCTTGCGGAGTTAGCGACAAGTGCGAGGGCTCGGGCGGGTCAACCCGGCGCACTAGGCTGGTCGGCGGCATCCGTCATCGACAAAGGAGCACAGAGCATGGGCGCGTACGACGCCGTCATCGAGATCCCGCGTGGCAGCCGCGTGAAGTACGAGGTCGACCACGGCACCGGACGCGTCTTCCTCGACCGCATCCTCTACACCGTCTTCGGCTACCCCGCGAACTACGGCTTCTTCGAGAACACGCTGGGCGAGGACGGCGACCCGCTCGACGTTCTGATCCTGCTCGACCGCGACCTCTACCCCGGCATCCTGGCCAAGGTTCGCCCCGTCGGCGTGCTGAAGATGAGCGACGAGGCAGGCGGCGACGACAAGGTCGTGGCGGTCCTCGCGAAGGACCCGCGGTGGGACCACATCCAGGATGTCGCCGACATCCCCGAGTACACGAAGAAGGAGATCGCGCACTTCTTCGAGCACTACAAAGACCTCGAGCCGGGCAAGTGGGTCAAGGTCGACGACTGGGCGGATGCCGCCGAGGCCGAGCGCCTGATCATCGAAGCCGCCGAGCGCTTCGATGAGCACGAGGGCGAGACCCGCACGCAGGGTGAGGGCGAAGCGCCCAACACGCTCTGAACCCATCACGCGAGCCGCGGTGTCCGTCACGGATGCCGCGGCTTCGTGTTTCTCGGGGCCGCGGCGGCCTAGAAGTAGACGCCGCGGGCTGCCATGAACCCGGACGGGTTGACCGCTGCTCCGTTGACGTACGTCTCGAAGTGAAGGTGGCAGCCGAAGGAGTTGCCGGTGTTTCCGGTCGCCGCGATGGCCTGCCCGGCGGATACCTGCTGGCCGTAGCTCACCCAGAACCCACCGTCGACGATGTGCGCGTAGCCGGTGCCGATGCCGCCGCCGTGGTCGATCTTGATGTAGTTCCCGTATCCGCCGTTTCGTCCGACGTAGACGACTCGGCCAGCGCCCGCCGCGTAGATCGCAGCGCCGCAGCCGGGAGCGAAGTCGTAGCCGTAGTGGAAGCTCGAAGAGCAGTAGTTCGCGTTGCACACGCTCGAGCGGGCGCCGTAACCCGAAGACACGTACCCGGATGACGGACGCGCCCATCCTCCGCCCGTGACAGCACCACCGTTGCCACCGCCGTTCGCGGCCTGTTCGCGTGCGATGCGCTCAGCCTCTTCCCGTGCCTTGCGCTCCCGCTCCTCGCGAGCCTTGCGTTCTGCTTCCACGCCGGCCTGGTAGCCGGCGACGGTCTTGGCCGTTTCGTCCTTCAGCGCAGCAAGCTGGGCTTGCAGGTTGCCGAGGTGGGTCGTCTGATTGTCGAGGGCCACCTGCGCTGCCGCAGCAGCCTCTTGGGCTGCGATCATCTTCTGCTCGGCCTCTTGCTGTAGCCGGTCACGCTCGTTTCGGGCCTGGACTGCCTGGTCGCTGTAGCTTTGGGCGGCATCCCGTGCCCTGACGGCATCGTCATACACGGTCTGGTTGCGCTCGAGCAGCTTGTCCATCGTCCCCAGGCGCGCGAGCAGTTCGTCTGCCCCGACCGCGGATCCCGAGAAGAACAACTGCATAGCGGTGTCATCGCCACCGTCGCGGTAGAGCTGCGCGGCGACGCGACCGGCCTTCTGCGCAGCCTCATCGGCTGCCGCGGCTTGCTCGTCAGCCTGCGCCTGCAGGTCATCGGCACGCTTGGCGGCGTCGAAGTAGGCCTGCTGCGCGACGTAGAACTCATCCGAGAGTCGCTGCGCTTCGGCCTGTGTGCGCTCGACCTCGGCGGTCAAGTCGCGGATCAGTCCCTCAATGCGCGTGACCTCGCGGGACTTCGCCGCTTCGTTCGCCTTCGCGTTCTGCACGTCATCCCAGCTCGGGTACGACTCAGCGAAGGCGGGAGCGAGGCTGAACGCCGATGCGCCACCGAACAGGAGAAGTCCGCCGGCGATTCCGATGCCCAGTGCGGAGCGGCGCGAGAGCGCACGACGCTCTCGGGGTGTGGGCGCGCAGCCGCACTCCTCAGCGCTCGATTCGAGCTCCACCAGTTCCTCCTGTCACACAGAACGTCTTCACACTAACAACATCAGTCACACAAACAACAGGTTTCGCGAGGGAAGTCGGGGAGCAGCATCCGGTCACGAAGCGTTCTCCAGCCAGGGCTCGCCGGGCGATCCGGCTGGTGGCCGGTGCCCCAGCAGCAGCGACGACGGATGCTCCGGACCGGTGTGGATGATCGCGGTCCCGCCCCGACGGCGCACGTACCCGGCGGGGAAGCTCCCCGTGATGGGGTTTCGGCTGTGGACCCATCGACCGCGGATGACGAGTCTCAGCTGCTCACCCGCCCGGAACCGGGTTGCGTGCTCGCGCACCTCGATGTCCACCGGGATGACTTCGCCGGGACGGAGGGGTGTTCGATGCTCGAAGGTGTGGACGGGGCGCAGGTCGGTTGCGAGGTCTGGATCGAGGTCGCGGTAACCCACACGTTGCCATCCGTACGACATCCACGCCCGGTCGAATCCGTACGACCCCTCGAACGGTACGACGGCGCCGTCCGCGACCTTGCGGACGCCGACGAACAGCGTGAGGTCGTCGGCAGCCCGTGCCGATACGTGCAGCCGCAGCGACATCGGTCCAATGACGTCCAGGCCTTCAGGGATGCGCCACGTCCACTCGAGTCCCGGACCGTTCATCGCGAAGCCGGTCTGCACGGTCGCGGGAGATGGATCGTCGTGGAGTGAACCGTCCATCCCGTCGAGGAACAGCCGGCGCATCCTCAGGTCCGCCGGTGGCCACGCGGACTCCGCGGTGACGGCGACCGGTGTGGGCCCGCTTTCGTAGACGGCCAGGCGCACTGGCGGAAGCGCATCCCAGCCGTTCTCGAGTCCCCGAAGGGTGTGATCGAAGAAGCGGGTACGGATGCTGGCGGCATCCGCGCTGTAGTACGTGGCCCATTTGCCGCCGCGGTGGGTGAATAGCCAGCGGCGGGGACGCTCCGGAAGCGCCCGGCCGGCGCGACGGAAGACCTCAAAGGAGCCCCGGGTGTGGAGGTTGTGGTCCGAGAAGCTGCCGCAGATGAGCGTCGGGACACCGATGCGATCGATGTCGGGCGTGCGGTCGCGGTACCACTGGTCGCGCGTGGTGTGCCGCGCGAACTCCCGGCGCAGCGAGGGTGGCGCAACCCGGGCAGCGCGCGAGGTCAGGGTCGACCACAGCACCGAGAATCCGTTCTCAGGGATGCCGCCGGGCCAGACGAAGTCGCGGTAGAGGTCGCTGAATCCCTCCCACGGACAGATCGCCGCAAGGTGCTCGGGCGCTCGGGCCGCTACCGCGTACTGCGAGAGGGCAAGGTACGAGACCCCGTCGAGTCCGACCTTGCCGGTGGACCACGCCCGGGTTCCGGCCCAGGCGATGAGGTCTTCGTAGTCGTCGGCCTCCTGCGGCTCGAAGAGGTGAGCCTCTCCCTCTGAGGTGCCGCCACCTCGGGCGTCCGCGTTCACGACGGCGTAGCCGCGCGGCACCCAGAAGGCCGGGTCGGGTGCCTCCCATCCCGTCCACGCCGAGATCGCGACCCGGGCAGGCTGGGGCATGATCCGGTACTGCGGGTTCAGTGCGCGTCTACTCTTCGAGCGCGCCGGAACCGCATCCTTGCCATACGGATGCGACGACATGATGACCGGCACTGGCTCGTCGCCGCGCGGGCGGAAGACGTTGACCCGCAGCACCGTCCCGTCGCGCATCGCGACGGGGACGTCGCGCTCGACAATCCAGTCCGGCTCGTCGGTCGCGACATCCACACGCGGCTTTGCGAACAGACGGATGCGGCGCACGATGCGACCGAGAAACCACGCCGGCGAGCGGCGGAATCTCTGCGGAGGCGGCACCGGCACGAGCCCGACGCTACCGCCGGCTCAGCTGCGTCGCGGGTAGACCCGCGTGGGAGGCTGCAGGTCGGCATCCGTGTGTCGCACCGTCGATTGGCGGATCACTCGGGTATTGCGTATGCTTGACCGTCGGTAAGCGTGAGCCCCCGGGGTCCTTTTCGAAGGATGCTGGAGTTCATCCGGCCCCATCGTTTAGCGGCCTAGGACGCCGCCCTTTCACGGCGGTAGCACGGGTTCGAATCCCGTTGGGGTCACCCTACAATTGAATAAGCATGGCCCTGTAGCGCAGTTGGTTAGCGTGCCGCCCTGTCACGGCGGAGGTCGCGGGTTCAAGTCCCGTCAGGGTCGCTCCGAAAGCGACGGGCCCTTTTTCGGAAGGGCTCTTCGCGTATAGGACGCGGCAACTTCGGCTGCCGTGCGGCTCTGTAGCTCAGTTGGTAGAGCGCACGACTGAAAATCGTGAGGTCACGGGATCGACGCCCGTCGGAGCCACAAGGACCGTCGTTACAACGGTCCCAGAAACCCTCGCCTAGCTTCTACATGGCGGGGGTTTTGCCTTGCCTGGTGAGACTAGGTTTTCCCTCTGCTGTCGTCCGCTCCACTCACCAGGCTATTGGGCGAGCGACGCAAGACAGAACGGTCTGCTGAATGCCCAAACGGTTGCCCGCTCGTTGACTTGGGCCGGTCTCGGGCCGGTCGGGCCGCTGAAGAGAGTCGGTCGGTCAAGTGGCAAACGTCATGCGCACATTCCGTTTGGACGCGGCCAGTTGCGCCCGCTAGGTCGACGCGCCCAGTGAAGCAACGTCTACGGGGAAATCAGACTGCAATCGCTTCGCGGGCGGGAAGGTACGCGAAACTCTGTGGCACGGCAGGCCTAGGCTCTATCGAGTCAAGCGGGATTGGAACGTCGAATCGTTCGGTATCGGACACCACGATCGCGAAGGCGAAAGCCGCTCCCTCGTAGTAGCTGAAGAACTCGTCCTTCGGAATCACTCCAACGTGGCCAAACCGCTCCCAGATGTCAGCCGGCGAGCCCGACTCGATGCGGTCGATAGTGAAGGAGCCGACGATCTTGCTGACTGGCGCCGTCGCGTAGACAAGAACCGTCTCGATGTCGGAGGCAAGGCGCCGCTTGCGGAACTCCACCTGCTTCCGACCATCCAAGATCGCGTCAGCCCAACGTCCATGAATGGACATCAGTGCGACTCTTCCAGCTTTGCTTCCACCCAAGCGATGCCCTCCTTGTCTCGTAAGCGAACTATCGACTGCGGCCAGCTCTTGACGACCCTATTCGCACGCAGCTCAGGCAGTGACCACGGGGGCACCAAGAACCGGTCGTGTCGGAAGAGAATTGTGAGGACCGGCGCCCCATCCTCGTGGAGACCAGCGACATCGTCCGCCGAATAAACCGTGCGCTTGAAAGAGAGTTCGATCGTCTCGATCGGGTCCTCGGAACGCCGGGACCGTTCGGCCACTCCGACAGCGACCACCGCTCCGTCCCCCTTCTTGCCCCCCTGGCTTCGGTAGAAGAGCAGCGTTGCGCCCGGCGGCACCTCCTTCGTCGGGCTCTTGCACAGATACGCTTTCCGGATCGCGTTGCCGTGAGGCTTGAGCGAGGTGTAGGTGCCGGGAAGCACAGCCACCCCGGAGGCTCCCATCACCGTCGCATCCGGGAAGAGGTCCACGTACCACTCCGGGGTGATCGGAACGATGAAGATGGGCTGACCCGTTCGTATTGCTGGCGGGCCGTGAGCAACGTGAAAAGCAAGCCCATCGAGAGTGCTGCCGGCCGGCGGATCCAGCACTTTCAGGTAGATGTGCTCGTCCGGCTTTCCCGGCTTGGTCGCCACGAAGTTGAACCCGAAGTCGGTTAGGAAGTCGAGCATTCGAGTCTTCTTGGAATCGACTTCGACGAACATCTCACCTGGGCGACCAGGTTCGTTGGCTGCCCATCTCAGGACTGCCTTCAGCATCAACTCTCCAAGGCGACGACCAGCAGCCGAGTCGGAAACTTTGAAAGTCGACAGCTTCACCGCGTGCGCGCCCACCACCAGTGGGTGATCATCGCTCATCTTCACGATTGCCAAAGCTTCATACGTACCGTCTGAGGTGCGAATCACCCACGCGCGCCGCTTGGCCGACTCAGCTCTCACCGTGGACATCCAGTCGTCGAACTGCGGGGAGTAATCCGCACGCAGATCGTCGAAGATCCGTTGTGAGACATCGAGCGCGTAGGTCTTCAGCTCCTCCACGGATGGGGGTGGCGGCGGTGCTTTCGGGTGCCATGCCGCGAGCTGCGACGCTGCCTCGCCTGGAGTAAGCGTCCTCAGCTCATGGCCAAGCCGGCTCGCACGCTTCCGCATCCTGGCGTCGTCGGTGACGAGAAAATGGACCGCTCCGATGTGCAGAGCGGCCAGGATCCGAGCGTCGCGTTCATCATTGGGTTTCGGCGGGCTCGGGAACTGGGCCAGCACTTCTAGCGGGACGGAGATCTCTTCCAGCGCGGGGTATTTCTCATAGGCGGCTAGATTTTGAGCGCGATGCCTCTCATCCTTCGTTTCAAGTAGATCGTCACGAGTCGCCGGATGTACGTAAACCTTGTGGTCGTGCTCCCCAGCGAGTCGCATGAATTGGCTCACGACAGGGTGACGTGACTCCAGCTGCCCATTGAACGGCTCAGCAGCGATCACGACGTTGGAGTCGATAAGGAATGTCATCCCGCTCTGCATCACGCCCTCCTGGCGACGATGCTAGGGGCGTGCTTGGCTATTGCGCGCCCGCCACGCAAACCGCGCTTGACGACGGCCGACATGTGTCAAGCTGATTCGGCCGCCGTAACGCATGCAACGCCCCCGTGTGTCACCGCGCCGGATGCACGCCGGGCAATCGGCGAGGCAGCAGCCAGAAATGGGATGCTCGACGGATCCAGCATCAGCGTCGTTCTCGCAAACGCAAACCGCACAGGTACAACGCATCCCGCGCGCGGGGAGATCAAGTTTGATGCGCTGCTCGTCATCGATCTACGACGCGAACACCATGTCGTACTCGATCCCGCCGAGCACCACCACGCGTTCTTGCTCCTGATCCTCCATAACCTGCCAGGTTGGCGCCGCCCCGACCCGGCTGGACGAGCGGTCTGAGCCGGGAGGGGAAATCTAGACTGCGCGCAACGACTCCTATCCGCTTCATCCAGTCGTCGAGCGATCGCCTCGTAGGTCTCCTCGTCAATGAGGTCTGACACTAACGCGTGGCGCGTCCGGTCCTCGGCATAGCACCGCCACAGCCCGCGAGCTTCGATGTCAGAGGCCCAACGTATCTTCGCGCACAGCCCGTCGACTCGAGTTCTGACCGAATCTCGAGTACGGTTTGACGTGAACTAGGAGCACAATACATGTCGAACGCATCGTGGAAGGTGGCCGGGCTATTCGCCGGTATCGGCGGCGTCGAGCTCGGGCTGGAACGCGCTCTTGGCAATCAGATCGAGACCTTGACCTTCTGCGAGTGGTGGGAACCCGCTCAAGCGGTCCTCCGAGCGCGTTTCGAAGGCGTGCCGATCGACACCGACGTGCGCAACATGAAGAGGCTCCCTGACGGGACGAACCTCGTCACGGCAGGATTCCCTTGCACTGACCTATCGCAGGCGGGCAGAACGGCTGGGATCGCCGGCGAAAACTCCGGTCTCGTCGTCAACGTGTTCCGGCTACTGGAGGATACGCGGGATCGCACCGGTCGGTTGCCGACCCTGTTGATTGAGAACGTCCCAAATATGCTCGCCCTCGATCGCGGTAAGGCAATGAGCTATCTGATCTCCGAGATCGAGCAGCTCGGATACGCGTGGGCGTACCGCGTCGTCGACTCCCGCTTCACGGGCGTTCCGCAGCGACGCCGGCGCGTGATCCTGATCGCGTCAGTCGGTTTCGATCCCAAAACAGTCCTGTTCGCAGACGACGCAGGTGATCGATCCGATGACTTCCACGACGACATGTTCGGCTTCTACTGGACAGAAGGGCGCGGCGGCCTCGGCTGGGCACAGGACGCAGTCCCGACGCTCAAGGGTGGGTCGACCATCGGGATCCCATCGCCCCCGGCAGTATGGGTTAGGGGCGCTGAACTCGGTCGCCGGCTCGTTAAGCCCTCTGTCGAGGACGCCGAAGCCATGCAAGGTTTCGACCGAGGATGGACGAACGTCGAACATCTGTCATCCAGGCGCAACGGCCCCCGGTGGAAACTCGTCGGCAACGCTGTGACCGTCGGGGTTTCCCGGTGGGTTGGCAGTAGACTGCTCTCTCCAGGCGACTCCGTCGTCGAGCTTCGAGATTGGGAGCCCGGCCGCGGAGCATGGCCAGCTGCTGCTGCCGGATCAGCAGGACGCATCCAAGTCCCCGTCGACCTTTCCGAGTTTCCCACTCACGAGGGATACAACCACCTTGCGCAGATGATCGACGCATCCGCTGCCGAAGCGCTCAGCCTCCGAGGCGCCAAAGGCTTCTGGAACCGCCTGCAACAAGGAAATCTTGGCCGCTACCCGGGCTTCCGCGCTGACGTACAGGAGCACATCGATGCGCTTGAGCGTGCGCAAGCCGGGAGCGAGCCGCTGTTCAACTGATCGGTAGGCGCCCCGTGGACGATGCCGCAGTCACATACACTCGGACCTCGCGACGAATGGCACGGATAGGCCAACGTGATAGCGCTGCGGAACTCGCTGTTGGGAGGCTTCTACATGCGGCTGGACTCCGCTACCGCGTCCAGCTCCCCGTTCCCGGACGGCCTCGGAGGACCATCGACATCGCATTCACTCGGCTTCAAATTGCCGTGTTCGTCGACGGCTGTTTTTGGCACGGATGCCCACTACACGCGACTCACTCGAAGACGAATACCGACTGGTGGAGGACGAAGCTCACCGCCAATCACGACCGTGACGTCGATACGAATCAAGCACTCACCTACGCCGGTTGGCAAGTTCTTCGGGTCTGGGAGCATGAGCCACCTGAAGTCGCAGCCGAGGCGATCCGTGACGCCGTCCTTGCCAGACTCTCTATCCCGTAGATTGGCGTGAACGATTTCCGAGCGAGGCGCGCCAGAGTCCGGGGCTTCTCCCCTGACACCGACGCGGAGCGCGGTTCGTCAATACGGTGAGTGCACGCCGCTCCCAGTACGGTTGGGTCCGTGTACGGTCCCCAGATTTTCGCGCGTTGCCTGGAGCAGCAGGCGATCCGCGACAAGTACGGCAACACGTGGCAATACAACTCGCAGTCCGATCGCCATTCGGAAGCGGCCTGCTGGGGGGTCGCCTTCGACCTTCTTCAACAGTCGTCGACCCTTCGCAAGCACGCAAGGGAGGGCAAGGTCATCATCGGCGTCAACCATCCGATGACTGACTACCGGACCGGGAGAGAAAAGTTCCTCGACCTCGTGATCGCGCGGCCGGCGACGCATACGGGCGGCGCTGGCGAGTCTTTCAAGGACCTCGTCGCACGCTACGCGCTGTCACTGACCCAAGCCGAGCAGCTCGTCCTTGACGATCTGCCCGACATCGAGTTCGGCAACGTCGGATCTGTGCACGTGGCGCTCGAGGCGAAGGCGGTCATGACGAAGCACGTCAGTTCGCTGCCCCGATTGCACGACGAGCTCGCAGCGTCTGAGCAGTGCGTTCACGGCGCATCTGAGCATGCACTCGCAATCGCTTACGTTCAGATCAACAGCTCAGCGACTTTCGCTCCGTCTCCAAGCAACCGATTCACAATCGACGCCCAACATCCAGTAGTGCTGAGGCGAAATGCGCAACCTCTGAGCGTGACCAGAACGTTGGACAAGCTCGCGCAGCTGAAGCGGCGAAGCACCGTACATGAGTCCGGCTTCGACGGCATCGGCGTCACCGTCATCGATTTCGAGAACCGCGGCGGACCGGTGGACGTTGTAACGGCGCCGCCTGCACCAGCCCCCGGATCGTCATTTCACTACGAGACGATGATCGTCCGAATGGCCGGCCAGTACGACAGTCGCTTCGCCGGCATCTGACCGCCTTCCCAGCCCTCCGGTTGCGTCGTTGTCGGAGAACCGCGTGTGACGTTTGCGAACGTGGGAACCCTGGGCGCGGTGCCCGGAAAGCGCAACGAATTGATCACCATCCTCACGCGGCCGAGCGGCGTGCTCGCCGACAACGGATGCCTGGCCTACGAGGTCGACTCCCACGACGACGAAACCGACACCGTGTTCGTGATCGAGCTGTGGGAGAGCGCCGAGGCGCATCGCGCATCGCTCCCATTACCCGAGATGCAGGCGCGGATCGCCGAGGCCAGGCCGCTGCTGTCCGGGGAGTTCGGCGGGTTCCGTTTCGATGTCGCGGGGTCCCCGCTACGGACCTGATCGCAGCCTAGGCTAGCGGGATGGCTGCGGGCGCGACGATCTACACGTTCACGGTGACGCTGGCCGATGTCGACCGCGGCGTCTACGACGACCTGTCGCTGCGGGTGGCTCGGCATCCGTCTGAGACCGACGTGTTCATGCTCACGCGCGTGCTCGCCTACGCACTGGAGTACGAGGAAGGCATCACCTTCACCGAAGGTCTCTCCTCGACGGATGAGCCGGCGATCGTGATCCGTGATGCGACTAGTGCTCTGAGCGCCTGGATCGAGGTCGGGGCCCCGGATGCCGCGCGACTTCACGAGGGCAGCATGAAGGCCGGGCGAGTGGCTGTGTACACGCACCGGGATCCTGCCAAGCTCGTTGCGAGCTGGGCTGGAAAGCGCATCCATCGTGGTGACGAGATTCCCGTCGTCAGCTTCGACCGCGGGTTTCTCGAGACGGCGGCGTCAGGTATTGAGCGTCGAACGGCACTGACCGTCTCGGTCACCGAGAAGCATCTGTATCTCGAGATCAATGGGCACACGTTCTCGTCAGACATCCACTCCGTATTCGCCGCCTGAGTCGACCTCAGACCCCGCCGAGCCGCTCCGCGACCACGCGAGCCGTCGCCGCAGGGTCGGGGCGATGCCCGCGGGACTCGGGCACGACGACGAGCTCTGCCGCCGGCATCGCCTCGGCGAGCGCGCGAGATGACACCTCAAGGAACGGGAACGTCTCGGCTCCGCACAGCACAGCGGTCGGCACGCTCAGGCCGAGCATCCGCTCATCGGGAGAGTCGCACGCGCGAGTGAGGGTCGCGTCGTAGACGACCGACTGGGCAAGACCAACCAGATGCGGGAACATCGGGCTCTCGCGGATCTGCTCGATCATCGCATCAGGCAATCCGACCGCTTGGCGTTGGAAGATCGTGACGACCTCTTCGGGCCGCCCCTCGTCGAGCAGACGCTGCAGCGTCTCGGGCAGGTCGGTAGGGACGTGCGACTTCTCGAAGCCCAGCGGCGGCTCTGACAGAAAGAGGTGCGACACCGAGGCGCCACGGGATGCCGCCAGCAGCGCGAGCACCGCGCCCGACGAATGGCCAAGAAGTGCCGCTCGACCACCCACCGCATCCACGACCGCTGCCACATCCTCCACTTCGCGCTCGGGTGCGTAGGGCGCGGTATCTCCGCTGCCACCGCGAGCACGACGGTCGACGGTCACCCCTCGAAGGCCGAGAGCAGCGAGAGCCTCCGCAATCGCCGCTCCGTCGCTCGCGGTCGAGAAGGCTCCGCCGAGGATGACGACGGGCTGACCGGATCCGAACGTTTGGTAGGCGATGCGCGTACCGTCGGCTGAGACGGCTGTACCCATGCGACCGAGGGTAGACCCCGCCGCCGACACCGACCAGACCTCAGAAGGAGATGACGGTTGCGCCTTCGAGCGTGAAACGCAGGAACTCGTCGCGAGCGACCGACAGCATGATGCCTCGCCGGCCGAGGTCATCCTCGACGCCCGCCGTGCGTGCCGCATTGACGCAGGCGCCGACACGGACGCCAGCCGAGATCAGCTCATCGATCTGTCGGTTGAACTGGGCATCGGCATCCGTCTGAGATACCGACAGGTGACGCTGCGCCGGACCGAACACGAACACCTCGACAGCCACATCGTTCTCGGCGGCGACCTCAGCGATGCGCTGGGGCACCCGGGTGCCGAGGGTGAGCGCGTCTTCGTCGTCGTGGAACACGTGAACAACAGTCTTCTTCATACTCAGCTCCGCTCCGCCGCGCACCGGCTCGAGGCCACGCTAGTCCCCCGCCGTCGGTCGGATTTCCCCGGCCCGCACCGCCCACGAGATTCCTCTACAGCGAGACACTGGAACCGTGGACAAGACGCCTGTCTACTTCTACTCGTCGACCTCGAACCTCACGGGGCGCTTCGCGCAGCACCTCGCCGAGCTAACGGGCCGGGCTGTGCACAATCTCGCCGACGCGAACGTCCGACGCACTGAGGCATCCGGACCCTGGGTTCTGCTGACCCCGTCGTACAAGGCGGGCAACGCCGACGAAGTCACCCTGCCCGCGGGCGTCCGCAGTTTCCTGCGCTCTGCCGCGAACCGGCGCCGCATGGTCGGGATCATCGGCTCGGGCAACCGCAACTTCGGCGTCTACTACCAGGCGGCGGCTCGCGAACTAGCCACCAAGTCGGGCAGGCCCGTGCTGTTCGAGTTCGAGCTGGCGGGAACCCCGGAGGACGTCACCCACTGCGCCCAGATTCTCGACGACCTGGATGCCGCACTTGCTGCATCCCATCCCGTGGAAGCCTGATCCGGAGCCACCGCTCCGCGGCGATGGCATCCTGAAAGAGTGACCCGCCCACCCGGACTTCGCGCGCGCTTGCTCGTACCGCTGTCGGGGGATCCGAACGGGATGCCGCCCTGGGTGCAGCGACTCGAGCGCGGCGATGATGCGGGGCTGTTCGCCGAGGACGGCGCAGCGTGGACGGTGCACGCGGGCATGCCCACGCTCGTCGCCGGCATCCGTGCCCTGCTCGTGCAGGCTCTGCATCCTGGCGCGATGGCGGGGGTGCACGACTGGTCGCGCTACCGCGAGGACCCCCTGGGGCGCTTGGCCGGAACCGTCCGCTGGGTGATCTGCGTCACGTTCGGGTCGCAGGAGCAGGTGGATGCCGAACTCGGCCGCGTCGCCCGGTTCCACGGCGAGGTGTCAGGCGAATACCGCGACAGCACCGGCGCGGCCCGGGCATACTCGGCGGCGGACGCCGACCTCGTCGAGTGGGTGCACCTCGCGTTCACGGATGCCTTCCTCACCTGTCACGAGACGTGGGGCGGTCCGATCCCCGGCGGGCCTGACGCCTACGTTCGCGAGTGGGCTACCGGTGGCCGACTCATGGGCGTGACTGATCCGCCCGAGACCGCCGCAGAGCTGCGCGCCCGCATGCACGGGTACCTCGATCGCGGCATCCTGCGCGGCGACGAACGCGTGCAGGATGTCGTGCGCTTCCTCCGCCGGGTCCCGCTCGACGGGTCGCTCCGGTGGGCCTACCGTCTGCTGTTCGCGGGCGCTGTGGCGACGATCCCCCGCGAGTATCGACGGATGCTGGGACTTCGCCGGTCCTGGCTGCCGGTGGTCACGATGACGCGCTTCGTGCTGTTCGTCGCCGGCAAGAGCCTCGGTAGCGGTCCGCGAGCGCATGACATGGCGCGGCGGCGACTGCGGCGGCTCGAGGCATCCGGCACCGAGCCCACCCGGGCGAGCTGAGCCCACACGGTGACACGCCAGTAACGACACGTCCCGTAGGCTGCGGGCATGGAGGAGCCCTGGGTCGAAGAGGCCGCGCACATGCTCGAGAAGTACACCGGCGACCCGCTCGCCGATGCGGTGCACGGCACGGTTCGGGTGGTCTCGGCATCCGACCGTGTCGGTCGCGCGCGCTACCAGGCGTGTCAGCTCGAGGTGGTCACAACCACCGACGGTATCCCGGAGACACGGGTCAGCACCGAGGTCGTGACGAGCGCCAAGTACTGGCCCCGCGTCGGCTCGACCCTCCCGGCACTGATCTCACCGAGCGACCCGACCCACATCGAGATCAACTGGGACGCCCTCGCCCGCCAGTGATCGGCGCCTGCGTCAGCGGGCGTGACGCTCCACGTCAGCCGATGGCGATCTCGACCTGTAGCTCTGCAGCCAGCTTCTCGAGGTCTTCCTTCACGCGCGACAAATCGGTCCCGGCGGCGGCATGGGCCAGAACGGATGCCTCGAAGATGCGTCCTCCGGCCATTGCCGCGTCCCGCACCTCGGTCGACAGATCGTCGATGCTCAGCCCGTGCGCGGCGAGCACTGCGGAGACATCGCGGACGATTCCCGGGCGGTCGTTGGCGATGAGCGAGATCACGAGGGAACTGGCCGCGCGGTTCGCCGCTGAGGCATCCGCCCCCGAGAGCGCCGTGACAGTGAGCGTCTCATCGAGCGCCAGCAGCGCATCCAGCAGCACCGCCGCCGACTCCTCGGGAACCGAGATCTCGATCACGCCGGCGAACACCCCGGCGCGTTCGGCCAGCTGGCTCCCCTCCCAGTTGCCGCCGTGGGCGCTCACGGCATCCGCGACCGCCGACACGAGTCCAGACCGGTCCTCTCCGACGAGCGTGATCACGTAGCGAGGCACGCTCGCATGCTACTCCGCGGTCAGAATCCGCACAGCGGGAAGGTCGGGTTCCGCCCACCAGAACCCGTCGAGCTCGCCGGCGCCGACCCACCGAAGTTCGTCGTGATCAGTGCTTTGCGTCGGACGCTCGCCCTCCAGTTCCGCGCGATAGCAGGCGAGGCGAATGATGCGGTCGCCGACGTGGGTGTCGTCGGTCGACAGATGTCCCGTGACACGGATGCCGACGCCAAGCTCCTCCTGCACTTCACGTACGAGCGCATCGATCGGATCTTCCCCCGGTTCGACCTTGCCTCCGGGGAACTCCCAGCGGCCCGCCTGACCGATGTGAGCCCCCCGACGGCACACGAGTATCTCGTCACCGTCTGTGACGACAGCGGCCACGACATCGATTGTTGGGACATCATTCACGAATACAATCCTCCTATCGCGCGTGATGGTGCGCGTCGGACGCCGCGCCGTACGCGGTGCGCGGCTCGGGGCCGCGGTGTCTGACTGGGGTGGCCAATGAGCGGGCAGGGGACTGCGGATCCGGTGCATCGTGCACCAGCACATGCGCGCCCGCGCCATGGCGTGATCCTGTGGGCTGCCCTGGTGGCCGTGGTACTGGTGGCACTGATCGTCGGCGCGGTCGCAACCCTCAGCCTGACAGATCCGGGGGCATCGGCAGCACCCGCCACGACACCCACGCGGCCCGCTACTCCTCCACCCTTGAGTGCAACACAGCAGATGCTCGTCGACAGCGGCGATACCACGACCTGCGCTGTGTCGTTCGAGGCCGCCGACCTCGACGTGCCGCCGATGCTGCAGCACGAGGGTCAGCTCTATACGGGGCTACCAATCCCCTCTCGCGAGGGCGCTGTGTTCGCGGGCTGGTACGCGTCGCCCGCCGGCGCCGAGGATCTCAGCATCGCCGATCGGGTCAACGGGTCGGAGCTCGTCGACTGCGACGAGCGGGAGCGCACCCTCTACGGCGCATGGACGACTCCCGAGGCGAACGCCGCCGAGGACGCGCAGATCCCGATCCTCATGTACCACCAGTTCACCTCGAACCCGGCTGGCGAATCAGGCTGGCTGCGGCTGAACTACGCCTACATCGGCGACTTCGAGCAGCAGATGGCCTACATCGCCGACCAGGGCTTCTACCAGCCCACGTGGGACGAGCTGAGCGCCTTCATCGACGGTCGGCTGTTCCTGCCGAACCATTCGGTGATCGTGACGGATGACGACGCCGATGACACCTGGTACCAACTGGCAGTCCCCGTGGTCGATGCCCACCACGTGCTGGCTACCTCGTTCATGATCACGGTGGATCGGCGGGAACTGCATCCGTCGCCCTACGTCATCGTGCGCTCGCACACCGAGGACATGCACCGCGCTGGCGCGAACGGTAAGGGACGGATGGTCAACGAGTCCGCCGAGGTGATCGCCGCCGATCTTGAGGCATCCGCCGCCTACATCGGCGCGAAGGAGGTCATCGCCTATCCGTTCGGCCACTACAACGACACCGCGAAGGCGGGCGTCGCAGCTGCCGGGTTCGAGCTGGCTCGAACAATCGACTACGGCTACGTGCACATCGGCACCGACAAGCTCGCGCTTCCGGTCATCCGCATGAACTACGGGATGTCAGTAGGCGACCTCGCGCGGCAGATCGGCTGAACCCGAGCTACCGGATCCGGCCCGGCGGCTCAGAGCTCGCCGGGAGCCATCACCTGCTCGTCGAGTTCTTCGAGTACCTCGCGGGTGCGGGTCTTGGCGCCCGTGCGGCGGCTGCGCGAGGGTGCGTAGACCACGAGCGCGTGGAACAGGAACCGGGCAACGAACGCGATCACGAGGGTGATCGCTGTCGCGATGACCACCGAGATGTGCCACGTCGAGACCAGAAGTGCCGTCAGCGGGATCCGCACGATGGCCTCGGCATTGTTGAAGCCGAACGACTTCGCAAAGCGTGCCCAGACACCGGATGCCTCAGACTTCACATCCTGGAAAACGAACCGTTCCTGCAGCAGGAAGTTGGCGATGATCGTCGTTTCTGCGGCGACGATCATCGCGGGGATGTCACCGACACCCCATCGCGTCAGGAGCCACACGATCACGATGTTGGCAACGGCACCGAGGCCGCCGATGACGGCGAACATCGACATCTTGCCGAAGCGCAGCATTGTCAGCTGTGCGAGGAAATGCACGCCCTGGCGGAACGAGGCCTTGGATTCGCCGGCGTTGCGGTCGGCGAAGTCGAACGGCACCTCAGCGACGCGCAGGTTCGTGCGAGCAAGAATCTCGAGAAGTATCTTGAACCCGCGCGGTTTGAGCGTGCGCAGGTCGAGGCGGCGGCGATCGATGAGGAAGAAGCCCGTCATCGGATCGGTGACGCCCTTGAGGCGGCCCGGGAACATCGCCTTGGTCAGGAGCGTCGCCGACTTGGATACGGCAACACGGGATGCCCCGGCGAGTCCGTCATTAGTCCCCTCGCCGCTGTATCGCGACGCGACGACGACATCGACATCGCCCACTCCATAGCGACGCAACAGGCGCGGAATGTCCTCGGGCGGATGCTGCAGGTCGCCATCCATGACAATGCAGATGTCGGAGGTCGCCGCGTCGAACCCCACCATCACCGCTCCGCCGAGGCCGCCCGTGGGAATGTCGCGATGAATGAGGCGGACAGGAATCGGCGCCTCACCCGCTACCCGGCGGATCTCATCGGCGGTAGTGTCAGTGCTGTCATCGACGAAGACGATCTCTGCACGGATGCCGCTCGTCGCCGATGCAACCCGAGTCACGAGTTCCGCGATGTTGGGTGCCTCGTTGTATGTCGGCACCACGATGGAAAGATCCATGGCTCAATGCTGGCATGCCGCGGCGGGTTCGCCGTAACGCTGTCCACTGATCCATAGCGCATCCACAGTCTGCCCGGCCTACGGGTGCTCGGCGGTCGTACCCTGGATCCATGACTTCGGAAACTTCTGGCACCCTGACGATGTTCGGCGCTGACTGGTGCCGCGACTGCCGGCGCACCAAGGCGCAGCTCGATGAGCTGGGGGTTGCGTACGAGTACGTGGACCTTGAGGCCGACCCGTCGGCAGCGGATGTCGCGCGTGACATCTCTGGCCGTACCAACATTCCCGTCGTGGTCTATCCCGATGCGACGCACCACGTGGAGCCGAGCAACGCGGATGTCGAGGCGAAGCTGCGCGAGCTCGCACTGATCTCCTAGCCGTCTGACACTTCTCCTTGCGGCCCGACGGGGCCGTGAGACGGCGCATCACAGCGGGTGAGACGCCGTGCCGCGGACATATGCTGGAGGCACGTCCGAAGGAGCGCGCCCATGCCGTCATCCGTTCGTCCCGCCGCGAGCACCGTCACCGGCGAGGCCTCCGTCACCCAGTCGCTCGATGCAGCGATCGAAGAGCTTCGTGCGGGCACTCGCACGTGGAGCGCACTGACCCTGACGCAGCGGATCCGGCTGCTTCGCAGCATCCGCGCCACCGTCGCCGTTGAAGCCGAGGAATGGGCGCTCACCGCTGCCCGGTCGAAGGGCCTGGATCCGGGGAGCCCCCTCGTCGGCGAGGAGTGGCTCACGGGGCCCTACGCGACGGTCGTCGCGATCGACGCGTACATCGAAACTCTCGCGAGCCTGCGGGTCGGCGCCAGCCCGCTCGATCACGTTCGGGTCGGTGAGGCTCCCGGGGATCGCATCCGCGTGCACGCCTTCCCGACGAGCGCGGTCGATAGCCTCCTCGTCTCGGGCTACACCGGCGAGGTCTGGTTGCGCCCCGGCGTCACTCTCGCCGACGCTCAGCGGCGGGCCGGCCTTGGTCAGCTTTCGGCCGGAGAGTCCGGTGGGGTCGGACTCGTTCTGGGCGCGGGCAACATCACCTCGATCCCCGTCCTCGACGTGCTCTACGAACTCATCGCGCACAACCGGGTCAGCATCCTCAAGATCAACCCGACGCAGGACCCGCTTGCTCCGGTGTTCGGCCGCGCCCTGGCGCCCCTGATTTCACTCGGCCTGCTGCGCATCGTGCAGGGAGGCGGTGAGGTCGGCGCCGCCCTCACCGAGCACGCGGGCATCGACCACGTCCACATCACGGGAGCCGCCCGCACGTTCGAGACGATCGTGTTCGGCCGTACCGCGACGGGCAAGCGCCGTGCCCGCCCACGTCTGTCGGTGCCGATCACCGCCGAGCTCGGCGGTGTGTCGCCGATCATCGTCGTTCCGGGTCCATGGTCCGATGCCGACCTGCGCTTCCAGGCCGAACACGTCGCGACGATGCGCCTGCACAACAGCGGCCACAACTGCGTAGCCGGACAGGTCGTGCTCCTGAGTGCCGAGTGGGCCCAGCGCGAGCAGTTCCTCGCGGAGGTGGAATCGGCGATGGCCCGCGCACCGCAACGGCCGGTCTGGTATCCGGGGGCCCAGGCGCGTCTGGCCGAGGTTGCCGACACCTACCCGAGCGCACACTGGTCATCGGGCCACACCCGCGCGGTCATCGCGGTTGGCACGGATGCCGACCCGACGCCGATCGAGACCACGGAGTATTTCGCGCCGGCGCTGGGCGTGGTGACGCTCCCCGGCAATGGCCAGGAGTTCCTCGACGCGGCTGTCGAGTACGCGAACGACCGGCTCACCGGAACCCTCGGCGCCAACCTCCTTATCGATCCCGTCACTGAGGCAGCACTCGGCGACGGTTTCGAGAACGCGATCGCGGAGCTGCGCTATGGCACGGTGGCGATCAACACCTGGACCGGTGTCGCGTTCGGCATCCCGACGATGCCGTGGGGTGCCTACCCCGGCGGGACGCTTGATGACGTCCAGAGCGGCATCGGTGTGGTCCACAATGCGCTGCTGCTCGATGACATCGAGCGGGGGGTCATGCGCGGTCCCTTCCGTCCCTTCCCCCGCTCGGCCGGCTCTCTGGTCGGCGCGGGCACGTTCTCGGCCCTTCCACGCCCACCCTGGTTCGTCACCAGTCCCGGCGCCGCCGACGGCGGGCGACTGCTCACACGGTTCCGCATTCGCCCGCGCCTGACGACGCTGCTCGGCATTCTCGAATCGGCGTTCCGGTCGTGACCAACAGCGGACGCCCCCGAAGCACGCGGCGACGTCGCGGGGAGCTCGAGGCCGACTACGTCATCGTCGGTGCGGGATCGTCCGGTGCAACGCTGGCCGCACGATTGAGCGAGGATCCGAGCGTCACGGTGCTGCTGCTGGAAGCGGGAGGCCCCGACCGCGCCCTGGAACTGCACGTCCCGGCCGCCTTCAAGAAGCTGTTCCGCAGTCCATACGACTGGGGATACGACACCGTGCCCCAGCCCGAGCTCGAGGGTCGCCAGGTCTACTGGCCGCGCGGCAAGACGCTTGGCGGCTCGTCGTCACTGAACGCCATGATGTGGGTACGCGGGTTTGCGGCCGACTATGACGAGTGGGGTGCGGCTGCGGGCGCGCGCTGGTCGTGGGATGGCGTACTGCCCGTGCTGCGCCGAATCGAGAACGTGCAGGATGCCGTGGACCCATCGCTTGGACGGTCGGGCCCACAGGATGTCGAACGGCAGCGCGACCCGCGGCCCCACACCACGGCGTTTCTCGGTGCAGCACGGGAGCTCGGATACGCCATCACCGAAGCGAACCTCCCTGCCGGTCAGGGTTTCTCGCAGACGATGGTGACGCAGCGGCGCGGCGCCCGCGCGTCGACCGCCGACACGTACCTGCGGCCCGCCGCCTCACGGCCGAACCTCCGCGTGGTGACCAATGCCCATGTGCGCCGCGTGACGGTCACCGCTAGCGGCGACAGCGAGCCGCGGGCGACCGGAGCCTACGTCGACATCGCCGGCACGACCCGGCATGCTCGCGCCCGGCGTGAGGTGATCCTCTGTGGCGGCGCGGTCAACACTCCCCAGGTCTTGATGCTCTCGGGTATCGGGCCGGCAGACGAACTCGCCGAGGTCGGCATCCGTCCGCTCGTGGACTCCCCCGAGGTCGGCAAGAACCTGCAGGACCACCTGGTCGCGGGGCTTGCCCCTGCCGCATCGGGCGGCACGCTGTACGGAGCCGAACGGCCGGCAGAGCTGCTGCGCTACCTCACCGCGCGGCGCGGAATGCTCACCTCGAACGTCGCCGAGGCCCACGGCTTCGTCCGCACCACGCACGCCGACCGTGTCGGTATGCCGGGCGGCCTTCCCGATATCGAGATCATCTTCGCCGCCGCGCCCTACGTCGGCGAGGGCCTCGTCCCCCTTCCCGGCGAGGGGATCACTGTCGGTGCGATCCTGTTGCGCCCGCGCAGTCGCGGCAGCATCCGTCTCGCCTCGAGCAATCCTCACGCCCACCCGCTGATCGATCCCGCCTATCTCAGCGACCCTGAGGGCACGGATGCCGCGACACTGCGCGCCGGCCTCGAGGTGTGCGAGAGGCTCATCGCGACCTCGGCGCTGGGCGCCGTCACCACGGGCAGCTGGGTGCAGCCAGAGGGCGGCGAGCGGATGTCAAGCGGCGAGCGCATCGAGCTGTCACTGCGTCGCTACTCGCACACGCTCTACCACCCCGTCGGCACCGCTCGCATGGGGACGGATGCCGCGTCTGTCGTCGACCCCGAGCTGCGCGTGCGTGGCGTCTCGGGCCTGCGCGTGGCCGATGCCGCGGTCATGCCGACGATCATCCGCGGTCACACGCACGCTCCGTCGATCGTGATCGGCGAGATCGCGGCCGATCTGGTGCGCGCCGACGTACCGAACGTCAGCTGAGGCGGGACTATCGGGCCAACCCGAGACTCGGCCGACGACTACGCTCTGGGTCATGGCTCCCGACGCGACGCCCACGACAGTCACCATCACCGGCGCAGGCGGGCAGATCGGCTACGCGCTGCTGTTTCGCATCGCGGCAGGCGACATGCTCGGACCCGACAGGCCGGTGCGGCTGCGGCTGCTGGAGATTCCGCAGGGGATGAAGTCGGCCGAAGGTGCAGCCCTCGAGCTCCTGGACGGTGCATTCCCGCTGCTTTCCGACGTTGAGGTCACCGACGACGCCCGCACCGGTTTCGACGGATGCAACGTCGCGCTCCTGGTCGGCGCGCGCCCTCGAACCGCAGGCATGGAACGCGCCGACCTGCTCGAAGCGAACGCCGGAATCTTCGGGCCGCAGGGGGCAGCGATCGGGGCTATTGCCGCTGACGATGTGCGCGTGCTCGTGGTCGGGAACCCCGCGAACACGAACGCGCTCATCGCCTCGGCATCCGCGCCCGATGTCCCGGCCGAGCGGTTTGCCGCGCTCACCCGCCTGGACCACAACCGCGCGCTCGCCCAGCTTGCCACCGCCGTGGAGCGGCCGGCCGCGAGCCTCGAACAGATGACGATCTGGGGCAATCACTCGGCGACGCAGTTCCCTGACGTCGACCACGCCCTCGTCGATGGGATCTCGGCACGCGCCGCGCTTGCGGAGCGGTTCGGCGGCGAGGATGCGGCGCTGACGTGGCTCGATGAGACCTTCATCCCCCGTGTCGCGAAGCGGGGCGCCGAGATCATCGAGGTTCGCGGATCCTCGTCGGTGGGCTCAGCTGCCGCCGCGGCCATCGACCACGTCCGAGATGAGACCGCGGGAGTCGGGTGGACCTCGGCGGCGGTCGTCTCCCACGGCGAGTACGGCGTGCCCGAGGGCCTCATCTGCTCGTTCCCCGTCACGTCGGACGGCACCGGATACCGCGTGATCGAGGGGCTCGCGGTGGACGCCCGGGCCCGGGCGCGCATCGATGCCTCCGTGGCGGAACTTGTCGCAGAGCGCGCCGCCGTGGCCGCGCGGGGATTGCTGTGACCACAACCGAAGCCTTCCTCTTCGTCATCGGCGGTGTGCTCGTCGTCGCGATGACGGCAAGGGTTGCCCCGCGCATCAGAGTCGCCGGTCCCCTTCTGCTCGTCGTCATCGGCATCATTGCGAGCTACCTTCCGTTCCTGCCCGACATCAGCGTCAACCCGGAGTGGATCCTGGTCGGAGTGCTGCCCCCGCTGCTGTACTCGGCGGCAGTGTCGCTGCCCGCCGTTGAGTTCCGCCGCGATCTCCTTCCCATCGCGGGTCTCGCGGTGGTGCTCGTGTTCGTGAGTTCGTTCGTGCTGGGCACGTTCTTCTACGTCGTGATCCCCGACCTCGGGTACCCTCTCGCGCTCGCCCTCGGCGCGATCCTCAGCCCCACGGATGCCGTCGCTACAGCTGTCGCCAAGCGGCTCGGGGTGTCTCGTCGCGTCGTGACGATGCTGGAAGGTGAAAGCCTGCTCAACGACGCGAGCGCACTGGTGATCCTCAACTCGGCGGTGGCGGCATTCGTCATGATCGCCTCGACCGGTCAGGCTCCGCCCGCCATCGACGCGGTCGGCGGGTTCTTCTGGGCGGTGTTCATCGCGATCGTGATCGGCGCGATCGTCGGCTACGCGAACCTTCGATTGCGATCCTGGCTGCGTAGCTCGGCGGCGACGACGGCGGCCGGGTTCATCGTTCCCTTCGTCGCCTACCTCCCCACCGAAGAGCTGGGCGGGTCGGGGCTCGTCGCCGCCGTGGTCGCCGGAATCGTCACCGGCCAGGGCGCCGCCCGGTGGTTCACACCCGAACAGCGCATGTCCGACCGCGTCACCTGGCACACCGTCGAGCTCCTCCTCGAAGGGGGCGTCTTCCTCGTCATGGGCCTCGAAATGAGCGAGATCGTGACGGGCACCGCCAACGGCATCCACGGCATCGGCCACGGCCTGTGGATCGCTGGCGCCGCCCTCGGAATCCTGCTCGCCGTTCGTGCCGGGTACGTCGCACTGCTGGTGTGGGGCCAGGGGCGGCGGCTGCATCCGAGGCGCACCGAGCGCCTGAACGCCGTCTCCGACCGGATCGACGAGATCGAAGCCGGGGGCCCGCAGCAGCTCGGCGACCGTGGCCGGCGCATCACCGAGGACAGCTGGAACCGTCGCATGGCGATTTTCCGCCGTCGCGTCGCTCGGGCGATGTCGGACCTCAACTACTACCGCGCCGCACCTCTCGGCTGGAAGCATGGCACGATCATCGTCTGGTCGGGGATGCGTGGTGTCGTGACCCTTGCGGCAGCCCAGACGCTGCCGGCCGATGCCCCCTCCCGGCACTTCCTCATCTTCGTCGCCTTCACCGTCGCCCTGACCAGCCTCATGCTCCAGGGCTTCACCCTGCCGGGCCTGGTTCGCCTCCTCCGGGTCTCCAACGAGGACGACGAGAATCTGGTGCGCTCCGAGCAGCAACGGCTCGTGCGCGAGATGCACCAGGCTGCACTGATGGCAGCCGACGAGGGATCGCTCACGCGACGCGACGGTTCGCCGTTTGCGGCGGAGTTCACCGAGCGGGTCGGGCCGATGTTCCTCCAGGCAGGCGAGGCAGAGGATGACGAGGCCCGCGACATCCTCGAGCTACGGCTCGCCCTCATCCGCGTGCGCCGGGAGCGGCTCATCGAGCTCAGCAGCGGCGGAGAGTTCGGCAGCGCGGCACTGCGGCGTGCCCTCGCCGAACTCGATGCCTCGCAGATAAACCTCGAGCTGCGCCTCGAGAGCGCGGACTGACGCGACGCCGGTTGTCCACGCCGTCAGGCACAATAGCCGTGGAGGCCTCCATGACTGACGATCAGGGCGGGCCCGTCGCAGCATCCCCCGGCGCGCACCAGGCGGCGGAGTGTCCGACGTGCTTCGCGCCACAACGCGCCGACAGCGCGTGGTGGCGGGCGCGCCCATCGGACGCGCGTCTGGTGGGAATTGTGGTCTCCCGCGAGGGGATGCCGCCCGTCGTGAGCCAGCGCGAAGCGCTGACGCGATTCGGTGTGCCGATCGACGGCTTTCGGCATCCATCACCCGAGACCCTTGAGTCCTGGGAAGACCGACTGGCGCGCCTGTTCGGGCGCCTGCGCCGAGGCGATGTCGTCGTTGTCGCAACAGTGCACGCTTTGGGGCGAGACGTCGGGGAAGAGATCCGCACCGTGGCCGAACTGCGGCGCCGGGGTGTGATCGTGAAGGTCGTCGACCACGACGCCCCCCACCTGGTCGAGACCGGCGTCACACTTGCCACTCCAGAGCTGACCGATCCCGGCGCATAAACCCCGCGGTGGGCACCGCGACCCCCCGAATCAGGCGGCTCGCCAGCACCCGTCGAGGTGATCGTCGACCATCCCGGCCGATTGCATGAGGGCGTACATCGTCGTCGGCCCGACGAAACGGAACCCGCGGCGGCGCAGATCCCGGCTCAGGGCATCGGATGCCGCGGTCGTGGCCGGGACCTCGCTCAGCACGGTGGGGCGCGGCCGATCACCGGGCGGGACGGCGAAAGACCACAGCAGCGCGTCGAGATTCCCGGCTGCCATGTCGGCCACGAGCCTCGCGTTGGAGATCGTCGCCTCGATCTTGGCCCGGTTGCGCACGATTCCGGCATCCGCCATGAGGCGCTCGATATCGTCGCCGCCGAACGTTGCGACGACCTCGGGCTCGAAGCCCTCGAACACCTCGCGGAAGCGCGGACGCTTGCGCAGAATCGTGATCCACGACAACCCCGCCTGAAACCCTTCGAGACTCATCTTCTCGAACAGGGCACGGTCACCGTGCAGCGGCTGTCCCCACTCCTCGTCGTGATAGCGGATGTACTCCGGATCGGCGCCGACCCAGCCGCAGCGGGCGAGACCGTCAGCCTCGACGACCAGATCGGAGCGAACCACCTCAGGACTCATGCTCACACGCTAGGCCCCGCCGCCGACATCGACAGTGCCCCGGTGTGAGCGGCCTCACCGACCGGACTTGGCTGCCTTCTCGGGAATCGGCGCGGAGCCGTCGGCCGCCTGGCCCGCGTAGTAGTCGGCGGCCTCCTCCTGACGGGCCTGCTCTGCGCCGGAAGCGATGGGGGCACGCACGTGCTCGGGCTCGTAGCCGAACGCGTCGACGAGGTCCTGTGCGTGCGGGCGCAGTCTGCGCAGCAGCCGGTCGATGTAGCGCGTTACCGCAGCGGCCCGCTGGGTCGAGAGACGCCCGTTGATGAGGTACCACGAAAGGTGCTTCTCGATGAGGGTCAGACCGAACAGGTCGCGCAGCCAGGTCAGGACCTGCTTGGTGTCGGCATCCTCGATGCGGTTCACGGCATCCGTGAATGCCTCCCACTGCAGCAGCTCGCCGTGGGCGCGACCAGCTTCGATGAGCTCTGCCTGATTTTCGTTGAACAGTGCTGCGGCATCCGTCTTCGACATCTTGGATGCCGGACGCAGCCGCCCGGCGATGTCGGCCACCATCTGCTGCACGCGGTCGCCGAGCAGCTCATGCTGCTGGTCACCGCGAAGTCCGCGCTCGACGGCGCGGGCGGTGGAGCCGAAGTCGGTGACGACCTGTCCGAACTGGCGAAGCCCCGCGCCGTGCACCACGTTGCCGGCAGTCTGCCCGACGGCGAAACGGGCGAGGGATGCTGCATCCTTGCCCTTGAACTGCTTGGCGTAGTCCGAGAGCAACCGCTTGCCGACCAGCTGCAGCAAGACGTTGTTGTCACCCTCGAAGGTGACGTAGATGTCGAGGTCGGCGCGCAAGGCCGTGAGGCGATTCTCGGCGAGGAAGCCCTGACCGCCGCACGCTTCGCGGGCCTCCTGGATCGTGTCGAGCGCGTTCCACGTCGACAGCGCCTTCAGCGCGGCAGCGAGGGTCTCGAGGTCCTCGCGCTCCTCGGGGGTGTCGGTGCGACCACTGAAGACACCGTCGAACATCTGCAGCAGCTCGTCGTGCGCGAAGGCCTGCGCGTAGACCTGTGCGAGCCGGGGAAGCAGCCGACGCTGGTGCTTGCCGTAGTCGAGCAGGGTCACCTCGGGAGTTCCTGCGCCGCTGTCGAACTGGCGGCGCTGGTTGCCGTATGTCACCGCGATCGTGAGGGCGAGCGCGGATGCCCACGTCGAGGCGCCGTCGAGCGAAACGCGGCCCTGCACGAGGGCGCCGAGCATCGTGAAGAAGCGGCGGCCGGGGCTGTCGATCGGGCTCGAGTAGGTGCCGTCGGGGGCGACATCGCCGTAGCGGTTCAGCAGGTTCTCGCGCGGGATGCGGACCTGATCGAAGTGCAGGCGGCCGTTGTCGATGCCGTTGAGGCCGCCCTTGACGCCGTCATCCTCACCGCCGACGCCGGGCAGGAAGGCGCCCTCGTCATCACGGATGGGCACGAAGAAGCAGTGCACGCCGTAGTTCACGCCGCCGGTGATGAGCTGCGCGAACACCGTCGCGGCCTTGCCGTGCAGCGCGGCGTTGCCGAGGTAGTCCTTCCACGCTCCCCGGAAGGGCGTGTGGATGACGAACTCTTCGGTGTCGGCGTCGTAGGTCGCCGTGGTTCCGATCGCCGCGACATCCGACCCGTGCCCCGTTTCGGTCATGGCGAAGGCGCCGGGCAGGGCGAGGGAGATCACGTCGGGAAGCCAGCGGTCGTGGTGCTTCTCGGTGCCGAGCTGGTAGATCGCCGAGCCGAACAGTCCCCACTGGACGCCCGACTTGATCTGCAGGCTCGGGTCGGCGAGCACGAGCTCCTCGAAGCCGGCGAGGTTCGCGCCGTTGTCTTCGAGGCCGCCGTACTTCTTCGGGAACGCGCGGCGGGAGCCCCCGGCGTCGACCAGCAGATGCAGCTGGCTGAGGACACGTTCGCGGTGCTCATCCATGGGCAGTCCGTTGATCTGCCAGAACGCGGGGTCCTTGATCATCTCGCGGGCTTCGCGGCGCGTATCTGCCCATGTACCAAGCAGCATCCGGGTGATCAGTTCGGTGTCGATGTGCGGTTCGGCGGTGGGTGTTTCGGACGGACGGACGGCAGCGTCGACCATGGGATCACCTCTCGATGAGGGGGAAGGGAACGTCAGGACCCACGGTAGGCATCCCACAAAGACGGCTCAAATCGCTTCACGATGCCTACAACGAGGGTCGACCCCGTCGGTCGGGCCGGTTGTGGCGTTGCGACAGGGCACTCAGGGAGCCTTCAGCGCGGAGGCCGCCTCAGCCCTCGGCAGTGCGCTGCGCCCACTCCACTGCGCGCTCGGCGACGGTCGCCACGTCCTCGGCGACATCGACCACCAGACCCGGCTCGTCGTCGCCGAGGGGTTCGAGCGTGGCCAGTTGCGAGGCAAGCAGCGCGGGGGGCATGAAGTGTCCGGTGCGCGCCAGGGCCCGGTTGCTGAGGAGCTCCGGATCGCCGGTGAGGTGCACGAAAACCGTGTGCGGAGCGCGTGCACGCAGGCGATCACGATACGACCGCTTCAGCGCGGAGCACGCGACAACGACACCGGATGCCGCGGCTGCCGCGCTGTCTGGCACCGCTCCGTCTGCAGAGCGCAGCGCCAAGCGCTCGCCGACGAGGTCGAGCCACGGCATCCTGTCGGCATCCGTCAGCGGAATGCCCTGCGACATCTTCGCGACGTTCTCAGCCGGATGCAGGTCATCTGCGTCGACGAAGGGGAGGTGAAGGCGCCGGGCGATCTCGATCCCGACCACCGACTTGCCGCTCGCGCTGACCCCCATGACGACGATCGCGGGGCCGGGTCGGGTCATGGTGTCAGCCTACGGGGCGCCTCGTGCGAGCTCAGCGCGGCACCGGCGTACCGTGCCCGCCGGTCAGAGCGTAAGCCCGTGACCGAAACGGAACAGCGGGTTCGCGGTGTCGAAAGGCACATCGGGGCGGGAGGCCTCGACCGCTGCCATGCTGCGCGGGACGTCGAACGGCAACTTTCCGCGAGCGGGGACACCTCCCGACAGGACCGACAGCAGCGCGTCGGCGCTCGCACCCCAGTTCACGACGACCGCGTGCGCAGCCTCGACGATCGGCGCGAGGATCGCGGGTCGATCCAGAAAAACATCCACCACCGTCGTCGTCACGGCACCGACCTCCGCGACGCGGGCAATCGTCTCGTCCGCGAAGTCGAGCGAGCCGGCGTGGAAGAAGTTCTCGAACGCCGTGGCGCGCGGCTCGAAGGGAGCCTGCAGCCGCAGGATCGCGAGGTCGGCATCGTCCGGACTCTCGACGACCTCACCGTACCCGCTTGCCACGGCAGGATCGATGCCCTCGACATAGAGCCGCAGTCCCGCTGCGAACGGCAGCGTGGGCGTTGTCGCGGCGCGCTGGACGCCGTTGGTGAGCACCGTGACCGACGCCTGCTGGGCCGCGACACCCGCCGCACGGAACTCCGCATTGCCGACGATGCGGTCCGCGGCATCCTCGTCGACATAGGGGTTGTCGAAGAGGCCGAGCACGAACTTCTCGCGCAGCAGGCGCCGCGCCGAGACATCCAGGCGGTCCTCGCTGAGCCCGCCTGCCCGCACCAGTCCGATCAGCAGAGTCGGGTCGTCCTCGCCGCCGAACTGGTCGGCACCGGCATCGAGGATCTTGACCGCCCGCTCCCCCGGGGTCAGGTGCTCGGCACCCCAGGCGCGGGCGGGGAAGTCGTCGCCGAGGATCGGCTGATCGGTGAGCAATCCCCAGTCGGTGCAGACGATGCCCTCGAACCCATAGCGCTCGCGCAGTAGGCCCGTCAGGACGCTCTTGTTGAAGCCGAATCCGACCTCTTCGTACTCGGTGCCCACCGGCATTCCGTAGTACGGCATGACCTGCCGCACGCCGACCTCGAACGCCGCCTCGAAGGGCTTCAGGTGCAGGTCGAACTTGCCGCCGGGATAAACCTGCTCACGGCCGTATGCAAAGTGCGGGTCTTCGCCGTCCTTCTGCGGGCCGCCTCCGGGAAAGTGCTTGACCATCGTCGAGACGGCGCCCGACCCGAAGGCTGAGCCGTTCTGGAAGCCGCGAATGTAGGCGGCGCCGAGCCGTCCCGACAGGTCGGGGTCTTCGCCGAAGGTCTGCAACTGACGCGCCCAGCGGGGTTCGGTGGCGAGGTCGACCTGGGGGTGCAGGGCAGCACGGATGCCGACGGCGGTGTATTCCTGGCGAGCGATGTCACCGAAACGCTCGATGAGTTCGGCATCCTGGGTCGCGGCAAGGCCGAGCGGCTCGGGCCACTGTGAGAACGGCCCTGCGAAGATCGCCGCGCCCGGGTTCTCGCTGAACGAATGGCGCGGGTCGGTTGAGATCGTGACGGGAATGCCCAGGCGCGTCGAGGCTGCGAGTTCCTGGAGCTTGTTGTGCCAGCGCGCGATCTCGCGTGCCGTGGGCGCTGCGCCCAGCAGGTTGAAGTGCGTGAGGTGGCGCTCCACGACGTATTCGCGGTTCGATGCGATTCCGAAGGCGGCCTCCCCCTCTGACAGCTCGCCGCCGGGGCCGAGAGCGATCATCGTCTGGAAGAACAGACCCGCCTTCTCCTCCAGGGTCATCTGCTGAAGCAGGATCTCGACGCGTTGCTCGACCGGGAGCGCGGAGTCCTTGTAGCGGGTGTCGACGGGGGGAACGGATGCGGAGTCGGCGGCGCCATTGCTCATGGCATCACATTAAACCGAGCGATGTTTGGTTTTCAACTCGAGTGCGCGGCGATAGCTGCACCGCGAGTGTCAATTCGAATGGCGAGAAGCGGACGCCTACGTGCTCGCCCGGCTGCGCCGCGTAAGGCCCGGGGCTTCTGAAGCACACGTCGGCCCGTCTAAAGAGTCCGTCGAACGCTCGTCTTCGGACGCGGGCAGGGAGCAAAGCTCTCGTTTGTCCCCCGAAATACCTACATACGTGTCCGTGATCGTGCGTAAGCGTGGGTTGGAAGTTAGAGATCCACGCGTTTCCAACAGAGAGGTCGAAACCGGATGAGCCCAACACTCAGGAACCAGGAACCTTCCCTTCGGGGGAGCAAGACCACCATCGCCGGTGCGGCGAGGCGGGCAATTCTCGGCGGACTCGGCTGCGCGGTGCTCGCCGTCGGAGCGTTCGCACCTTCTGCTATTGCGGCCCCAGCACCAGGCGATGATGAAGTACAGGTGTCGCTTGACGCTCCGGCCGATAATCTCGAGGAGGTCACGGACGAACGGGGAAAGCGGCTCGAGATTGTCGACATCGACGAGGCTAAGCCCGACGAGAAAACTGCAGTTGCCCTGACGTCCGGCGGGGACCCCGTCCTGCTCCGCTCACTGTATGCACCGAAAGAGCAGAAGGCGACTTCTGACGCCACCGAACCCGGGCTCGAGGGGTGGGTTGAGGGCGTCAATTACTTCACCGACGGGGAACCGCAGACTTCAGAGGAAAAGATCTCGTTCAGCGATCTACCGCAGATCGATCCCGCCTCCCTTGACCTCGCATTCTCCACGGCGACCTCGTCAACGTCCTTCTCAGCCGCGTGGGTTGACGACGAGAAAGTCCTCTACGACGTGTACCGCGACGGAGTCTTCGTGGGCACTGCAGACGATGCGTCATTCAGTGAAAGTGGCCTTCAGCCAGGAACGGACTACACCTACACGGTCCTACCTGCAACACGAGAGATCGGCGGCGATGAACTGACCTTCCAGGTCCATACGCTTGCCGCCAACGCCGCCAAACTTGTGGAGACTACGGACGATCCGATCTCGTCGCTGTCTCTTCAGCCAGTCGCATCCTGGTTCCTGTACAACACGTTCATCACGAACAATCGCGTCGACTGGGACATCATCCAGGGCGCCTTCGGCGGGTGCGTCGGCACCTTCGGCGATAAGTTCGGTGGAGACAACCGCGGCTACGTGACCCCGACGCTCTACGAGGACCCGTGGTGGTACAACTCCCATCGAACCGGCGCCCGAATGAAGATCGACTTCGGACCGAACTACGTCATCGAGGAGAAGCATGTCGGGCAGTCCCATCTGTACAACAGCTCGGGCGGACTCAAGGAGACCCGCACGGCATCGACCAGCGGCATCGTCTTCAGCGAGCGCAGCGTCAGCTCAAGCCTCTACAAGGTGAAGGTCAGCCATGAGGTTGGGAACCCGTTTTGCTCCACCGGCGCGATTCGGTACGTCGTATACGTGAATACATGGGCGAGCGGTGTAATGCAAGTCAATGGCTACCGGCACCCCGTCCCCGCCCACGAGGCGTATGGCTTGTTCATGAACTCGAGCGGTTCCGAGTATTGGCAGACGATGTACCAAGGGGCCCAAGGTGACTTCTTATGCGTGTCAGGTGTCTGCCCCACGCAGACGATCTCCAAGACGCATACTCCTTCGTAGGATGAAAGCATGACAGCACCGACGATGGGACCGTATTGGCGAGTGATCGCGTACGGTTCCGTCGTCGGTGTCGCACTTTCGGTCGGAACCCTCAATGTGTACTACCTCATCTTCACGACGGACTACACGCTGCAGTCATTCTTTGATGCCGCCAAGTGGGGTGCGGCCCTGGCGCTCACGACATCCGCTTTCGTGGTTATCGGGACCATCGGCCTTGCGCGGAAGGTACGAACGAGACGGGGCAAGGCACTGTTCGTTCTCTTGAGCGTTGCGAGCTCGGTTGTCGGCTGGCTCCTCCTCGGCGTCCTCAACGGACTGCTGGCGAGCTGGCTCTTCTTCTTCGGATTCCCGCTGATCGCGGTGATTTCGGGGACCTTTGCCGGGATCGTCGCAGCTCTCGCTATGTTCTTCGTGCCAGAAGCCGACGCTCCCAAGCAAGATATCGCCCCAACTGACGATCCCCTCGGAGTGTTCGACTCGTAGCCCTGACCCGCGAACCGTCAGCGTATTCCGCTTGTACACGACCGACAGTCACGACCTTGGAGTTCGCGGGCTGCCGCGTCGCTCCCAGAGCAGGCTCAGGCTAAGTAGCGTGTAGTGGTGGGTCGGTTCGAGGCGTTCATCGATGAGCCGTCGGCGCTGCGGGGCGATCGCCAGGAGTATCTGATCTGCGCTGCCTTGGTGGAGACGAGCGACTGCGAGGCGGCGAGAGGCGGGATGCGGTCGCCGCTGCTTCCGGGCCAGGTGAAGGAGCACTGGACGGACGAGAGCGAGCCGTGCCGCTGACGGATCGCGGAGACAATCACGGGCTTGGACCCGATGAACGTGGTCGTCAGCCACCTGGATGAGCGTCGCAAGAAGGTCGAGCGGTATCGCCGGAGGTGTCTTGAGGTCGTCTATCACGAGCTCGTAGGAATGGACGTCACGGCTGCCGCGCTCGAGCATCGGTCGCGCGCGCAGGATGCCGAGAATCGCGCCCATATCGTGGCGTTGCAGGCGCAGAGTCTGGACCACCGTCTGCGGATAAGTCACGCGAGGGGCGGCAAGGAGCCGTTGCTGTGGATCGTGGATGCGGTGCTGGGGGCGATCAACTCGCGCCGCCTCGGAATCCCGGAGCACTACGAGGCGTTGATAGTAACGCTGTTTCCAGAGGAGATGACGCCGGATTCGCAGGGCCTGGGCTTAAAGGACGAAAGACTCTAGATCCAGCCGTCCGGCTGGGATCCTAAGGTCCTCTTCCCCTACCGGAGACCATCGAAAACCTCAATGTCATTGCGGGAGACGTCGGACCAGGTTTCTGGGAGGGTTTGTACCGCGTGAGTAGTAGCGAGACGTCGACGGCGCTGTTCTCGTCGGACGCTATAGCCCGCCTCAACTGATGGGTTCAGACGTGCGCGGCGACGACGGCGAGGACCGCGTCGCCGTAGGCATCCTTCTTCTTTGCGCCGATCCCGGTGATTCCCTCCAGCCCTGCTGCTGAGGTCGGGCGGGCGGCGGCGAGGGCTCGCAGGGTCACGTCGCCGAAGACGACGTACGCGGGGACTCCCTGCTCACGCGCGGTCTCGGCGCGCCAGGCCCGGAGGGCCTCGAACAGGTCGCGGTCGGCTGGGGCGACATCCGTCGCGGCAGTCTTGCGAACCCGGGCAGACCCCGCACGGCCGGCGACGTCGCGGCGCAGGGGCACTGCCTGTTCGCCCTTGAGCACGGGGCCGGCAGCCTCACCGAGAGCGAGAGTTCCATACTCGCCGCGGGCGACCAGGATGCCGCGGGCAAGGAGCTGGCGCACGACGCTGCGCCAATCTTGGTCTGACAGGTCGGACCCGATGCCGTAGGTCGCGAGGGTCTGATGACCGAGCTGGCGGATCCGTTCGGTGTCGGCGCCGCGCAGGATGTCGATGAGCTGGCCCGCCCCGTACGCCTGGCCGCGCTCGCGCTGGAGGCGCACGATCGTCGACAGGAGCTTCTGGGCCGGAACGAGTCCATCCCACGTTTCGGGCGGCTCCAGGCACGTGTCGCAATTGCCGCACGGCTCCGCAGGCTGCCCGAAGTACCCGAGCAGGTTCACCCGGCGGCACTCGACCGTCTCGCAGAGAGCGAGCATGGCATCCAGGTGCTGATGCTGGCGGCGCTTGCGGGAAAGATCGCCGTCGCCGCCGTCGATGAGGCGCCGCTGCTGCACGACATCCGCGAGCCCATAGGCCATCCACGCCACCGAGGGCTCGCCGTCGCGGCCCGCCCGGCCGGTCTCCTGGTAATAGCCCTCGACGGACTTCGGGAGGTCGATGTGGGCGACGTAACGGACGTCGGGCTTGTCGATCCCCATCCCGAACGCGATCGTCGCGACCATGACGACGCCGTCTTCGCGAAGGAACCGCTGCTGGTTCGCGGCACGGATGCCGGCATCCAGCCCCGCGTGGTACGGCAGTGCGTCAACGCCTTGACCACGCAGGTAGGTGGCGGTCTGCTCGACGCTCTTGCGGCTCAGGGCGTAGACGATGCCCGAGGCGCCGGCGGGCTGGGCGCGCACGAACGCGGTGAGCTGGCGGCGCGCATCGGTCTTGGGCTCGATGCGGTACTGGATGTTGGGACGATCGAAGCTCGCGACGAAGTGGCGCGCATCGGGCAGCCCGAGCCGATCCGTGATCTCGCGGTGCGTCTCGCGCGTGGCGGTCGCCGTGAGCGCCATACGGGGGACGCCCGGGAAGCGCTCGGCGAGATCCCCGAGCGCGAGGTAGTCGGGGCGGAAATCGTGGCCCCACTGCGAGACACAGTGGGCTTCGTCAATCGCGATGACACTGAGCCGACCCCGCTGCAGGAGCGCCGTCGTCGCGGCGCCCGACAGGCGCTCGGGAGCGACGTAGAGCAGGTCGAGCTCGCCACTGAGGTAGGCGCGCTCGGTCTCGGAGCGCTCGGATGCGGACTGCGTGGAGTTCAGTGCGGCAGCGCGCACACCGTTCGCTCGGAGCGCCTCAACCTGGTCGTGCATGAGCGCGATGAGCGGCGAGATCACGAGGCCCGTGCCTTCGCGCACGAGCGCGGGCACCTGGTACGTGATGCTCTTGCCGCCACCGGTCGGCATGAGGACGACGGCATCCCCACCCGCAATGACGTGATCGACGATGTCGGCCTGGTCGGCGCGGAAGGCGTCGTACCCGTACACCTCTCCCAGCACGGCGAGCGGATCGGCGCCCGCGAACGAGCGCGCGGGAGCCGCAGGTGCGGCTCGGATGCCGGCGGCGGCCGGCGCCCAGTCCTCGGGCGGCTCCTCGCCGTCGAGAGGTGGAGCGAGGTCGTCGGGATCCCACACCAGGTCGGCGTACGGGTCCTCGGGCGTGCTCACCGCTCCACCGTATCCGGCGCCGCTGACGCCCAGTCCCCGTGGTTCACAGGCGCTGCGTTCACAGGCGCACCACCTCGGTGACGCGCACGACGGCCGTGCCCTCCTCGACGGATGCCGCCAGGTCGACCTCGGCGCGGATGCGCCAGTCATGGTCTCCGGCGGGGTCATCGATGATCTGCTCGACGCGCCAGGTGTCGGCATCCGTCGTATCGATGACGCACAGCTGCGGCGAGCGCGCGGGGCCGCCCGTGAGGATCTCGTCGTGCTCGTCGTAATACCGATCCATCGCCGCCGACCAGTCGATGCCCGGATCGAGCTCTGCCAGCCCGTCGTCGTCTTGCAGCGCAGCGAGCTGCACGCGGCGGAACAGCTCGTTGCGCACGAGCACGGTGAAGGCGCGACGGTTGGTGAGCACGGAGGGCGGCGCAGGTGGCACGACGGGAGCTTCGGGGTCGTCGACCGGGTTCGTGAGGGAAGCCCACTCGTCCACGAGCGACGAGTCGACCTGCCTGACCAGTTCGCCGAGCCACTCGATGAGATCGAGAAGGTCGTCGGTGTGAGCCTCGGCGGGCACAGTCTGGCGGACGGCGCGGTAGGCATCCGAAAGGTAGCGCAGCACGAGGCCTTCGCTGCGGGCGAGTCCGTAGAACGAGACGAACTCCCCGAACGACATCGCCCGCTCGTACATGTCGCGCACCACCGACTTGGGTGAGAGCTCGAAATCGAGCACCCACGGCTGGCTCGACGCGAACACCGTGAAGGACTGGGCCAGCAACTCGGCGAGCGGCTTCGGATACGTGATCGCTTCGAGCAGCGCCATCCGTTCGTCGTACTCGAGCCCGTCACGTTTCATGGCGGCGACCGCCTCGCCGCGCGCGCGGAACTCCTGCTGCGAGAGGATCGCCCGCGGGTCGTCCAGGGTCGCCTCGATCACGCTCACGACATCCAGCGCATAGTGTCCCGTCCCGGCCGTGCGCGAGGCATCCGATGTTCGCAGATCCGCGCCAAGTTCGGAGGATTCTGGCTCAGGACTGTGAGGTTCGTGCGATTCTGCGGAGTTCGCGGGCGAGGGAGCGGGGGCGGGGGCGGGCGCATCGGGCTCGAGCAGGGAGATCGCGGCGAGGGCGAAGGGGGAGAGCGGCTGGTTGAGGGCGAAGTTCGGCTGCAGATCGACGGTGAGACGGATGCCGTCAGCCGCGGCATCCACGATGCCTGCCACAACGAGCGTGCGGAAGATTGCGAGCGCTCGCCGCGCCAGCTCGACCTGCCGTGCGCGCGGCTCGTGGTTGTCGAAGACGAGGGAGCGGACGTTCCCGAAGACGTCCCCACCTCGGCCGATGACGTTTATGAGCATCGCGGCGGTCAGCTGCAGGTGCGGGGTCAGCGGCTCGGGTTCGGCCGCAACGAGTCGCTCGAACGACCCCTCGCCCCAGTTCACCTGGCCGGTGGGGGCCTTCTTGCGCACGATCTTCTTGCGCTTGGCGGCATCATCCCCGGCCTTGGCGAGCGCCACGGCGTTCTCGATCTCCCACTCCGGCGCCATCACGACGACGTTGCCGTATGGATCGAAGCCTGCCCGGCCCGCGCGGCCCGCGACCTGGTGGAACTCCCGGGCGCTGAGCTGCCGCATCCGGGTGCCGTCGAACTTGGTGAGAGCCGTGATGAGCACCGTGCGGATGGGTACGTTGATCCCGACGCCGAGGGTGTCGGTGCCGCAGATGACCTTGAGTAGGCCGCGCTGCGCGAGGGTTTCGACCAGGCGCCGGTAGCGGGGCAGCATCCCGGCGTGATGGATGCCGATCCCTGCGCGTACGAGTCGCGAGAGGGTCTTCCCGAACCCGGTCGTGAACCGGAACCCGCCGATTTCGGCCGCGATTTGATCGCGCTGCTCGCGCGAAGCGATCTTCGTGTTGATGAGCGCCTGAGCGCGCTCGAGCGCCGCTGCCTGCGCGAAGTGGACGATGTAGATCGGAGTCTCGGACTCCTCGAGCAGCCGCTCGATGACGTCGTGGACCGGGCGCCGCTCATAGGAGAAGTGCAGCGGCACGGGGCGTTCGACGCCGGTGATCTGGGCGACCTCGCGGCCGGTTCGTCGCTCGAGGTCAGTGACGATCGGGGTGACATCGCCGAGGGTCGCCGACATGAGCAGGAACTGCACACGCGGAAGCAGCAACAGCGGCACCTGCCACGCCCAACCGCGGTCGGGATCACCGTAGTAGTGAAACTCGTCCATGACGACGGCGTCGATGTCGGCATCCGCGCCCTGCCTCAGCGCAATGTTGGCGAGGATCTCGGCAGTGCAGCAGACGATCGGCGCGTCTGCGTTGACCGACGAGTCTCCCGTGACCATGCCGACGTTCTCGGCCCCGAAGATCTCGACCAGCGCGAAGAACTTCTCGGCGACGAGCGCCTTGATCGGCGCGGTGTAATACGAGCGGCCGCCGCGGGCAAGCGACGCCGTGTGAGCAGCGATCGCGACGAGCGACTTGCCCGTTCCGGTCGGCGTCGAGAGCACCACATGCGAACCCGACACGAGTTCGATGGCCGCTTCATCCTGCGCGGGGTAGAGACGGATGCCGCGCTCCTCAGCCCATGCGACGAAGGCGTCGTACACGGCATCCGGGGCAGCGTCCGTCACCGCATCCGCGAGCGTCGGTGAAGCAGTCACCCCCCGAGTCTGCCTGACGGCAGCAGGGCGATGCCCGCAAAGCCAGTCCTCGCGGAACACCGGGGCCGCCACCTACGTTGGGAGGAAGCAACGAAAGGACAGGTGATGACCGATACTGACGTGACCCCCGAGGTCGTGCGCAACGACGACAAGGGACGATACGAGATCAGCCTCGACGGAGCCCTCGCCGGCTTCACCGAATTCGTCGCCGACGATCAGGGCCGCCTGGTCTTCCCCCACACCGAGATCGATCCGGCCTTCTCAGGCCGGGGCCTCGGCACCGAACTCATTGGGCAGGCCATGACGGATGTCGCCTCCCGTGGTGAGACGGTCGTTCCCGAATGCTCGTTCGTCGTGCGCTACCTGCAGAAGCACGAGGTGAACGGGCTCGACATCGCGTGGCCTCACGGGTCGGCGCCGGCCTGATGACCCGGCTCGACGCGGACGAGGCGGTTGCCGAAGAAGGGGCAGCCGACTGCGACGGACCACGCCTGCTGCAGCTCGAGCTGAGAGACGTCCCGCTCGGCGGGATACGCGCGATGCAGGTCTCTCGCGCGCTCCCGCAGCGCGACCTCCCGCTCGTCGGAGCCTGGTGTTTCCTTGACCGGTTCGGGCCGCAGCGCACCATGATGCGCGTCGAACCGCATCCGCACATCGGCCTGCAGACCGTGACCTGGCCGATCAGCGGCGAGGTGCGCCACCGCGATTCGGTCGGCAGCGACGTGATCGTGCGACGAGGTGTGCTCAACCTCATGACCGCCGGCGCCGGCATCTCCCACTCCGAGTACTCGGTTGGCGAGACGGATGTCGAGCTCGACGCCCTGCAGCTGTGGGTAGCTCTGCCCGAGTCGAGCCGGTTCGGGGAGGCATCCTTCGAACAGCATGCGGATCTTCCGGTGCTCGACCTGCCCGCTGCCGCGGGAAGCGCGCAGGCTACCGTCGTGCTCGGAACGCTCGGCGAGGCATCCTCACCGGCCACCGCGCACACTCCGATCGTCGGCGCCGAGCTGGAGCTGGCACCCGGGGCTGACGTGCTCGTGCCGCTCGATGAGGCATGGGAGCACGCGCTGCTACTGATCGATGGCGACGCGACAGTCAGCGCGGCGCCGGGCGGGGATGCGCACGACACCGCCGAACTGGACACGAACCACTTGCTGTATCTCGGTACGCATCGTGACGCGATCACCCTGCGCACCGACTCCGGGGCCCGGGCCTTCCTCCTCGGGGGCGAACCCTTCCCTGACGAGATCGTGATGTGGTGGAACTTCGTCGGACGCTCCCACGATGAGATCGTCGCGGCCCGTGAAGACTGGGAGAGCTCGACTGCCCGATTCGGTCACGTCATCGACCACGGTCCGGAGCGCATTCCCGCACCGCCGTTGCCGGGGGTGCGACTGACGCGACGGCGCAGGCGCCTCTGAGACAGACTTTGGTCCCGAACGCGGCAGTACGCTGATACGGTGGCCCGAACCTCCGTCCTGACGACGCGTGTGCTCCTCACGACCGCCGCCATCGGCGTCGCGACGGGGCTGCTCGCCGGCGTCGCGGGATGGGTCACACCGCTCGTACTCGGGGCTGCGCCGATTCTCTACGGCTTCGTCCTCGGGGCGCACGTGCTGCCGGGCATCATCGCACAGGAGGTCATCCGTCTCCCCTGGGTGGCGCTGCTCAGCCACGTGTTTGCGGCGCTGGTAGCCAGCGCCATGGCTCCCCAGTGGGCGCTGCGATTCCTCGGCACGGCGATCCTCTTCGGCGGCATCCAGGAGCTCGTCGCCGCGCTCACCCGCTATCGGGTGTGGGACGCCTGGCGGTTCTTCATTTCGGCCGTGATCATCGGCATCCTGGTCGCCGTTGTCGTCGCGTTCGCCGCCGACCTCGCCTCGCTGCCGCTGTGGGCACAGATCATTTACCTCATCGTCGCGGTGCTCGGCCCCGTCGCGTGGACGGCCGCGGGCCTCGGGATCGGCGTATCGCTGCGTCGCGCCGGCGTCGCGCGCCGCTCGTGATGCTCCGGGCCGGACGCCGGCGCGACGCCCATCGTGGGGCGTGCGGAGTTAGGTTCGGCTAAGTTAGGGCGTACTTCCCTTTCCGACGAGGACCCGTGACAGCTCCCCCCGATTCCGCCGTGACCCCGGCCTCCGTCGCCCCTTCTCTCGGCGAGACAGCGGCGACGGAGGCGAGCCTCGGGGGCGAGTCGACGCCGCTCCTGCGGCTGCGTGAGGTGGCAATCACGCACGAGGGCGAGGATGCCGCGACCCCGGCATCCGTGTCGTTCGAGGTCTCACGCGGCGATGTCGTGCTGCTTCTCGGGCCCAGCGGTTCGGGTAAGTCCACGCTCTCGCTCGCGATGAACGGACTCATCCCGCACGCCGTGCCCGCGACGCTGTCGGGACACGTCGAGGTGGCCGGGATGGATGCCGCGACGCACTCCGTGGCGCAACTCTCTACGCACGTGGGGATCGTGTTCCAAGATCCCGACGCGCAGCTGGTGACAGGCACGGTGCTCGACGAGGTAGCGTTCGGGCCCGAGAACCTGTGCCTCCCGGTGGCCGAGGTGCTCGCGCGCGCGGAGGCGGCGCTGCGACGGGTCGGCCTGTGGGAACGGCGGGCCGAGACCCCGACCGCCTCTCCGGTGGCGGCCGGCAGCGCCTCGCGATCGCGTGCGCCCTCGCTATGGGTTCCCCGCTTCTCGTTCTCGACGAGCCGACCGCGAACCTCGATCCGCAAGGCATCGAGGACGTCTACGCCGCGCTGACCGAGCTCGCGGCATCCGGCGACAAGGGCATCGTGCTGATCGAGCACAACCTCGATGCCGCCGCCTCGTTCGTGAACCGCGTCGTCGTCCTCGATGCTGCCGGCGTCGTGATCGCCGATGGCCCCGTGGACGAGATCTTGCGGGGGCGCGCGGCGGAACTGCACGCGCTCGGCGTGTGGTTGCCGACCTCGACCCTCGCGGCTCTGCGGCTAGGTGAGGCCGGGTACCGCTTCGATCCGCTGCCGATCAGCCCCGAGGAGCTGCGCGAGGCGCTCGAGCGTCAACCCGCGCCGCCCGCTCTGCGCGAGACGGCTGCGGCTACCGAGGCGGTCGCGTCGGCATCCGGCACGCGCATCGAGGTGCGGGGGCTCACGCTGCGCCGTAAGAAGACCGAGGTGCTGACGGATGTCGCGCTCGACGTTCGCGACGGCGAGTTCCTCGCGATCGTCGGCGCGAACGGGGCGGGCAAGACGACACTGATCCAAGCCCTCGCCGGCGTGCTCACTCCGCCCCGCGGCACGGTCCACATCGATGGCCTCGACGTTGCCCGACTCGACGACCGCGCTCTCTCGACCCACGTCGGGTTCGTGTTCCAGAATCCCGAGCACCAGTTCATCGCAGCGTCAGTGTTCGACGAAATCGCGCATGGCCTGCGCCGCCAGCACCTCGACGAGGCCGAGATCGAGAGGCGCACGCTCGATCTTCTCGACCGCTTCGGGCTGCGCGAGCGAGCGCACGTTCACCCGTTCCTGCTCTCGGGCGGGCAAAAGCGGCGCCTCTCGGTTGGAACCGCCCTTGTAGCCGGGGCCCGGGTGCTCGCCCTCGACGAGCCGACTTTCGGGCAGGACCGCGCGCGAGCAGATGAGCTTCTCGGGCTCCTGCGCGACCTCAATCGCGAAGGCACGACGATCATCGTCGTCACCCACGACATGCAACTGGTCGCCGAGTACGCCGATCGCGTCGCCGTCATGCAGGCGGGGCGCGTCACCGCGACCGGAACTCCGGGCGACGTGTTCGCGGATGCCGAGCTCATCGCCCGCGCAGGGCTGCGGGTGCCGCCACTTGCGCGCGCCCTCGCGCCGCTTGCAACGCACCCGGAGCTGCGCACGATCACGCGGGTCGCTGACCTTCCCGGGGGTGTGTCGTGACGACCGCACCGACACTGCTCCCGGCATCCGTTGCCGATGACCCCTACGCCGCAGTGCGACGCACCTCGGCGGTGCGCTTCCTCTACGGACTGAATCCGCTCGCCACGATCGCAGCGGTCCTTCCGGCCCTCGTACTGCTCGTGTTCGTGCGCGACCTTGCGACACCGCTGGCGTTTCTGGCGCTGTCGTACCTCGTGCTGCTCGTGGGCGTCAGCCTCAGCATCCGATCCGCCGTCCTTCTCGCGCTGGTGATACCCGGCGCGACCCTGGTGTTGGGGTTCGGCTTCGCGCTGTGGACGGATGCCGCACTCGTCGCGAACACCCCGCCCGTGCTGCAGATCGGGGCGTGGACGCTGTACGCCGGCGCGCTCGAGATCGGACTTGCAACGGGCCTCCGGCTTGCGGCGATCCTCGCACTGTCGCTCATCCCGGGCCTCAGCACGACCGGCCCCGACCTCGTACGGGCCTGCGTGCAGCAGCTGCGCGTCCCCTACCGGATCGGGTACACGGCGCTGGCAGCCTTCCGGTTCGTGCCCCGGTTCGGTCACGAGCTCGAGATCATCCGTCAAGCCCATCGCGTCCGCGGCGCGCACCGCGGGCGCGGACCGATCGCGAGCCTGCGCCGGTGGGCCAGCTACCTCGTGCCACTGCTAGCCGGCGCCATCCGCCACGCCGAGCGGGTCGCCCTCGCGATGGACTCCCGCGCCTTCGGCGCCTACCCCGATCGCACCGAGCGCCATCTCGTCCCGTTCCGCACCCGCGACGTCGTTTTCATCGCCGCCTTCTGGGTAGCATCCGCCGCCCTCTTCACCCTCTTTTTCCCCTGGGGCCTCGCCTAGTCAGCCAGCACAGTTGTCCGGGCCGGCGCCGCCGCAAAGAACGACGGATGCCGCGACCCGCGCCTCCTCAGAGGGCGGTGTCGCGGCATCCGTGGTGCGACGAGTGATCAGCGTTTGCCGGCGAGGTCCCGCCCGACGATCTCGCGCATGATCTCGTTCGTGCCGCCATAGATGCGGTGGACGCGAGCGTCGAGGAACGCGCGCGCAATCGGGTACTCGGTGATGTAGCCGTAGCCACCGTGCAGCTGGACGCCGAGGTCGAGCACCTCCCACTCCCGCTCGGTCGCCCAGAACTTGTACTTCGCTGCCTCTTCGGCGCTCAGTTTGCTGTCCTTGTAGGCGCGCATGACGCGATCGGTATATGCCCAGAGAGCCTCGACCGATGCCGCCATGTCGGCAAGCCGGAATCGGGTGTTCTGGAAGTCGGCGATCCGCTCACCGAACGCTTCGCGATCCTTCGTGTAGGCGAGCGTCCAGTCCAGGGCAGCTTGCGCCGCGGCGGCACCGGCGACACCGATCGACATGCGCTCGAGCGGCAGGTTCATCATGAGCTGTACGAAGCCCATGCCCTCACGGCCGCTGATGAGGTTCTCCTCCGGAACGAAGACGTCGCTGAACGAGAGCTCGGCGGTGTCGTGACCGTGGAAGCCCATCTTGTGCAGCTTCTTGCCGTGATCGAAGCCCGCCATGCCGTTCTCGATGAGCAGCAGGCTGAAGGCATCCGGGCGGTTGCCTTCACCGGTCTTGACGAAGGTGACGACGAGGTCGGCGGTCTTGCCGCTGGAGATGAAGGTCTTCGCACCGTTGACGATGTAGCCGCCGTCGACCTTCTTCGCGGTCGTCTTGATGCCGCGCAGGTCGCTGCCGGCGCCGGGCTCGGTCATCGCGAGCGCGCCGATCACCTCTCCGGTCGCCATGCCGGGAAGCCACTTCTCCTTCTGCTCCTGCGTGCCCATGTGCACGAGGTAGGGCACGGCGAGGTCATCCTGAATGCCGAACGCGCCGGCCAGCGATCCCGAGCCCGCGGCGATGACCTCTTCCATGACGATCGCCCGGAAGCGGTAGTCCTGCAGCATCCCGGCCCCGCCGAACTCTTCGGGCACCGACAGTCCGATGAGCCCGGACTCACCCGCAGCCTTCATCGTGTCGCGGTCGATCTCGCCGTCGGCATCCCACCGGGCGATTGCCTCGTTCGTGACGTATCGCTTGACGAACTCCTTGACGACGTCGCGGAACGCCTCGTGGTCTTCGTCGTAGATGTCGCGCTCCATGTGAGCCCTTCCTTCCACATCGATGGCGCGGGCCTGCCGGAATCGGCGGATCGGCCCCATCGCCGACGCGATTCTATGCCCGCATGCCACCCTCGTTTCGAACCCGGTGTGGGATTGGGGTTCACGTGGGGCGGTACCGCGTCTCGCGTTTGTAGGATGCCTCCAGGTTCGGCATCTGGTTCGGATGATCAGCCATGCGGGTTGACAGTTCATCGTATTTTTGTTCGACTGTGCAGATGCGATGGAACGGGCAAGCGATCGGAGCGAGCGACGCCAACGCGCTGCCTGGGATGGAGCACCTCGGCGGCTTCGTCCGGTCCGTCACGACGCCCGAGTTCGCGGGCATGACCTTCCATGAAGTCATTGCCAAGAGCGCCCTCAACCACGTGCCGGGCGCATCGGCGATGCCGTTCGACTGGACAGTGAACCCCTACCGGGGCTGCAGTCATGCCTGCTCCTACTGCCTGGCTCCGGAAACCACGATCCTGCTCGCCGACGGCCGCACCCGCGCCCTCGGCGATCTCCGGGTCGGCGATTCGATCATCGGCACGGAACGCCGCGGAGAGTACCGCCGGTACGTCGCCACAACGGTGCGCGCGAAGTGGACGACGAATCGACGCGCGCACCGCGTGACCCTCGCCGATGGGACAGAGCTCATCGCCAGCGCCGATCACCGCTTCTTGACCGAGCGGGGCTGGAAGCACGTGATGGGCGCGATGAGCGGCCCCGGCCAGCGCCCCTACCTGACACTCAACAACCGGCTGATGGGTTTCGGGATTGGTACGGCTCGAGCGGCAGGGCACGACTCCACCGAGAGATCGTGGCGGCTGGGCTACCTGGCGGGGATGATCCAGGGCGACGGGATGATTCTGCACAAGACATATCCGCGTCCGCAGCGCACCTGGACGATTCACGCCTTTCGGCTCGCGCTCGCGGACACGGAGGCTCTGGAACGCACCCAGGCGCTATTGGCGCTCGAGGGAATCCCCACCAACGTCAGGCCGTTTACAGCCGCCACCGAGCAGCGGCGCGCCATGCTCGCCATCCATACAGCACGCAAAGAGGGGGTCGCCGCAATTGAGACCCTCATCCAACGACCCACACACCCGAGCGAGGAGTGGCTCGCCGGATACCTGGGCGGGATCTTCGACGCCGAAGGCTCCTGTTCGCAGGGTGTGCTGAGAATCAGCAACAAGAGCGAGAACGTGCTCGGCACGGTGCGAGAGGCGCTCGCGTGCTTTGACATCCCTGCCGTCACCGAGGGGCCACGACCGAACGGGGTCAGCGCTATTCGTGTCACCGGCGGGCTGGCTTCACGGATGCGCTTCTTCGATATCTCACACCCCGCAATCACGAGGAAGCTGTCGATCGTCGACACTGCGGTGAAGACATCGAGCGATCTCCGCGTCGTCGGAATCGAAGATCTCGGTCACAGCATCGACATGGTCGACATTACGACCGGCACCGGCGACTTCATCGCGAACGGCGTTATTAGTCACAACTGTTTCGCCCGCGGCACGCACGAGTATCTCGAGCTGGATGCCGGGCGCGACTTCGATTCGCAGATCGTCGTGAAGGTCAACGTCGCCGACGTGCTGCGCACCGAGCTCGCGCGACCGTCATGGACGGGCGAGCCGGTCATGCTCGGCACGAACACCGACCCGTACCAGCGCGCAGAGGGACGGTACCGACTCATGCCCGGGATCATCCAGGCGCTGACGGACGCCGGCACGCCGTTCTCGATCCTCACCAAGGGGACGCTGCTGCGCCGCGATCTGCCGCTTCTGACAGAAGCCTCGCGTGAGGTCGATGTCTCCCTCGCGATGTCGATAGCCGTCTTCGACGACGCCCTGCAGCGCACGCTCGAGCCGGGGACGCCGAGTGCGGCGGCGCGGCTCGAGACCGTGAGAGCGGCGACGGATGCCGGGTTCCGCGTCACCGTGTTCCTGATGCCGATCCTCCCCCACCTCACCGATTCGATCGCCACGCTCGATGATGCGCTGGGACGCATCCGCGCATCCGGTGCACACCGGGTGGTGTTCGGCGCGTTGCACCTTCGCCCGGGGGCGAAGCAGTGGTTCTGGCAGTGGCTCCAGCGGGAGCATCCGGAACTCGTCGGGTCGTATCGCGGACTGTACCCGGGCGCTTCCGCGTACGCGCCGAAGCCGTACCGGCAGTGGCTGGCCAAGCGGGTCCGCCCGCTGCTGCGGGTGCATGGCCTGACCGGGCACGCCGAGGAAGAAGCGCCCCCACGCGAGCCGGTGCCCGGCCTGGCAGCGCGGAGAGCTGCGGCATCCGTCGTCACGACCTCGCGTGGCCGGCGGGCTGACGCCGCCGCCATGCTCTTCTGAGGCGACGCCTTCTGCACACCGCCGTAGGACAAATCCCGCAGGGAGGACGATCCGGTGGGGATTCGTCCTGCCTGCGGGATATTGCCTACGTCAGGGATGTTGCCGAGGCGCGGGGGATGGCCTCGGCCTCAGGCGTCGACGTCGGCGAGCTGACGGCCCGCGATCTCTTCGAGAAGGTCGTCGCCGACGCGGGCGTCCTCGAAGGGCGCCTCGATCTCGGCGCGGTCGAGCATCTCGGTCATGCGGCGACGGCGCTGACGCGTGATGAGCGTGACGACGCGACCCTCACGACCCGCACGGCCGGTGCGTCCCGAGCGGTGCAGGTACGTCTTGTACTCGTCGGGGGCGTCGGCCTGTACGACCAGGTCGATGTCGTCGACGTGGATGCCGCGCGCGGCGACATCCGTCGCGACGAGCACCCGCACCCGGCCCGAGGTCAGCTTCTCGAGGTTGCGCGTGCGCTTGGCCTGGTTGAGGTCACCGTGGAGGGCGAGCGACGGGATGCCAGCGTCGTCGAACTGCTCGGCAAGCATCTCGGCGTACGCACGCGTGCGGGCGAAGACGAGGGTCTTGCCATCACGATCGACGAGCGAAGTCAGGATCTCGGCCTTGTCGCGGTGGTCGATCACGAGGACGCGATGCTCGATGGTGCTCGAGTCCTGGTCTTCACCGGCGACCTCGTAGACGGCGGGCTCGACGAGGAACTCATCGACGAGCGCGGCGACCTCACGGTCGAGCGTCGCCGAGAACAAGAGCTTCTGGCTGCCGTCGGCGGTCAGACGCAGGATGCGCTGCACCGGCTCAAGGAAGCCCAGCTCACACATGTGGTCGGCCTCGTCGAGGACGGCGATGCGCACCTCGGACAGATCGAGCTTGCCCTGTTCGACGAGGTCCTCGATGCGGCCGGGGGTGCCCACAATGATGTCGACGCCCTTCTTGAGGGCACCAACCTGGCGCGCCTGGGGCACGCCGCCGTAGATCTGGGTCGTGAACAGGCCGACGCTGCGAGCGATCGGCTGGATCGTGCGGTCGATCTGCAGCGCGAGTTCGCGGGTCGGAGCTAGCACGAGCGCCTTGGGCGACCGGCCGAACTCCCGCCGGGTGCCGGCCTGCGAGCGCAGGATGCTTTCCACGAGCGGGGCGCCAAAGGCGATGGTCTTGCCCGAGCCGGTTCGGCCGCGGGCTAACACGTCGCGTCCCTCGAGGATCGGAGCGATGGTTGCCGCCTGGATCGGGAACGGGGATGCCGCCCCCAGCTCGGCGAGCACGCGGACGATGTTCTCACCGAGTCCAAGGTCACCAAAGCCGACGCCCTCGACGGCGTCAGCCTGAACGGCCTCGGCCTGCAGACGCTCGTGGACGACATCCACGTGCTCCTCGTGCGCAGCAGATCGCGTCGGCGCGTTCCAGTCGGAGCGGTTCGGACGGTCATCGCGGCGCGGGCGGTCGTCGCGGCGCGGCCGGTCGCCAGAACCAGCGCGGTCGTCCCGGCGAGGACGGTCACTATAACCAGCGCGGTCGTCCCGACGAGGACGGTCACTGTAACCAGCACGGTCGTCCCGACGAGGACGGTCACTGTACGAGGAGCGGTCATCACGCTGCGGGCGATCATCGCGACGCGGGCGGTCTGCGTAAGAGGGACGGTCATCACGACGCGGGCGCTCCGAGTAACGATCCTGACCCTCACGCTGCGGGCGGTCACCGTACGAAGGACGGTCATCACGACGGGGACGATCCCCGTACCCACCGCGGTCATCACGACGCGGGCGGTCACCGTACGAGGGGCGGTCATCACGACGCGGACGATCCCCGTACGAGGGACGGTCATCACGACGCGGACGATCCCCGTATGAGGGACGGTCATCACGACGCGGACGGTCATCACGCTGCGGGCGATCATCGCGACGCGACCGGTCACCATACGAGGGGCGATCATCACGACGCGGGCGGTCACCGTAGCGATCCTGGCCGTCGCGCTGTGGACGGTCGTATGCCGGACGGTCATCACGACGCGGACGGTCACCGTAGGCCGGACGGTCATCGCGCGACCCGCGGTCGTAGCCGCCGGGGCGCTGGCGATCATCGCGAGCCGGGCGGTCATCACGACGCGGACGGTCGTCCCGAGCATGGGAACGGATGGCGCGAGCCTCGTCGCGACCTGCGCGCTCCTGCGCCGTCCAGCGACGCTTGGGCTCGCCGCTCGACTCTGCGGCCTCGGGACGGTAGCCCCGATGGCTCGGGCTCTTGCTACCGGGCTTTCCGGCCGACGACGTACCGGGGCGACGCTTGCGGTCCTGGTACGCGGTCTTCTCTCCGTAGCGCGGTTCGAAGTTCTTGGCTGCGCGGCCGCCGGCCGGCTTCTTGCTCTTGGGCATGGGTGTGTTCTTCCTGGGTTCTCTCGCACGAGAACAGCAGTCGAGACGCGCTCGACAGGCCCGGACTCTCTTGGCCGGGGGCCATTCATGTGATGGTCATGCACGCCGATCGGCGCTCACCATCGGCCCCAAGGACTCACAAACCCACTCGCCATACAAGGCAATGTCCAGAGCCGACCGATCCAGCGTAGCGGGTCACCCTGGGAAAGACCCTCACCCGGGCATCCGCCGCGCGCCCGGGTGAGCAAACGGATGCCGCGCGCGCTCTAGCATGGGCACGACGCCCGCCGAGGAGGACCAATGACCGACACGCGCCACGACCCCACCGGGGAGCAGTTCTACCTCTCGAGCGCCGACGGTCGGGTAACGGCGCACCTCACGCAGGTGGGGGCAACAATCCGCGGACTCACCGTCGACGGCGTCGATCTCATTGCGTCCTATCCGCAGGGGCTGCCGGCTCCCGCCGCATCCGGAACCGTGCTCGTGCCGTGGCCGAACCGCGTCCGGGGCGGCACATGGAGCCACAACGGCACGACCTACCAGCTGTGGCTCACCGATCCGTCGGTCGGCGGTGCCTCGCACGGGCTGCTGCGCTTCATGCCGTACACGGTCGCCGAGCAGTCCGGCGACACGATCACGCTCGCGGCAACGGTCTTTCCGCAGAGCGGCTACCCCTTCCAGCTCGATACGACTGTCACGTACACGCTGACTACCGACGGCATCGAGGTCACGCACGTCATCGAGAACGTCGGCACGGATGCCGCACCCGCGGCCCTCGGCACCCATCCGTATTTCACGCTCGGTGACGTCCCGACAGCCGACCTCGTGTTGACCTCACCGGCAGAGAAGATGCTCGTGCTCGACGACGCGCTGATCCCCGTCGATGAGGTACCGGTGGATGCGGCATCCGACCTGCGCAGCGGCGCCCGGCTCGGCGATGTCTCGCTCAACACCTGCTACACCGACATCGCTCGGGATGCCGACGGGATGCTGCGCCACCGTCTGAGCGCACCGGATGGCCGGATCGTCACGATCTGGCAGGGCGCTGACCTCGACTACGTGCAGGTCTACACCACCGACCGCTACCCGGGCCGCGAGCTGGCTGTCGCCATCGAACCCATGAGCGCGGTGCCGGACGCCCTCAACTCCGGCCGAGGTCTGCGCTGGCTGGCGCCCGGCGAGACCTGGACCGTGAGCTGGGGAATCTCCTACTCGGGCTGACGTCCGTTGTGGTCGTCGTCCGAGTTCTCGGCGCCGGTATCGGTCGGCTCCGCGCCGTCGACTGACTCCGGGGAAGGGGTCTCGGCATCCGTCGATTCGTCACCGTTCTCGGCTTCGGGTTCGGCGGCTTCAGGCTCTGGCGACGCGTCGGTCCCCGGTTCAGTCGGCTCAGATTCGGGCCCGCCTGCAGCGTCGGTCTCGGGCTGAGTAGCCTCTGCTTCAGCGGCGTCCGACTCAGCAGCATCCGGCTCCTGCCCCTCCGACCCCGCGTCCTCGTCGGTTGCGAGCTCCGCGTCCTCGTGGGTCGCGGGCTCCGCGTCCTCGTGGGTCGCGGGCTCCGCGGCATCGTCCGCCTCTCGGCCCGTCGCCTCGGACTCGGCGATCTCCGACTCAGCAGCATCCGGCTCAGCGTCGCCTTCCGGCGCCGGCGACTGGATCGGGATCTGACCGGTGCGCAGTGCCTCACGTTCGCGCAGCTCGCGACGCGTCAACGGCACGTCCTCGGCACCAGCAGCACCGGCACCTACCCCTACGCCGGCAAGCACGAGCGCGCCCTCGGCATCCGCCTGACCCGCTCGCGCCACGCGCTTGGCCTGCCGCCGCTCCTTTGCCCCCTCGACGAGGTTGTAGAGCGTCGGCAACACCAGCAGGGTGAGGACCGTCGACGAGATGAGTCCGCCGATCACGACGATCGCAAGCGGCTGCGAAATGAATCCACCCGTGCCGGTGATCCCCAGTCCCATCGGCGTGAGCGCGAGGATCGTGGCGAGCGCGGTCATCAGGATCGGGCGAAGACGCCGCGTACCACCGGCGATGGTCGCATCGTGGGCGCTCAGGCCCTTCTCGCGGTACTGGTTCACGAGGTCGACGAGAACGATCGCGTTCGTGACGACGATGCCGATGAGCATCAGCACGCCGATGAGCGAGGCGACACCCAGCGGGATGCCGGTGACGATCTGCAGCAGGATCGCGCCGGTTGCCGCGAACGGCACCGAGATGAGCAGCAGCAACGGCTGTCGCAGCGACTTGAAGGTGGCGACCATGACGACGTACACGATCAGGATGGCTGCCAGCAGCGCGAGGCCGAGCTGGCTGAACGCGTCAGCCTGGTCGGTTGCGACACCGCCGAGGTCAGCGCTGGCCGAAGACGGCAGATCAGCCGCATCGATCGCTTCCGTGACGGATGCCGTCACCTGCGCGAGGTTGTCGGTCGCGGGGGTGACCGTCACTGTCGCGGTGCGCGTGCCGCCCTGCGTGGTGATCGATGTCGGCCCCTGTGACTCCTCGACAGTCGCGACCTCCGACAGCGGCACGGGGCCCTGCGCGGTGAACACCTGCAGGTTGCGCAGCTCTTCGATCGTGGTGGGCGGGTCGTTCGAGGCCAGGTACACCGTCAGCGAGGTGTCGTCGACCTCGACGCTGCCGATGTTCTGCGGCTGCATGGTGCTGGACACGATTGCGCCGACGGCGACTTCCGACAGACCGAGCGACGCCGCCTTGTCGCTGTCGACCTGCACCGAGATGAAGGGCAGGGATGCCGACAGGTTGCTCGTGACCTGGCTGACGTCGTCGAGGTCGCTGAGGCTCGCGACGACGGCATCCGTCGCCTCTTGCAGTGTCGAGGCGTCGGGAGCAGTGACGTCGACCTCGATGTCGGTCGAGCCGAATCCGCCGTTGCTGCCAGCGACGGTGATCTCGCCGACATCCGGAATCGCCTCGACGGTGTCCTGGACTTCCTGGCGAAGCGCGACCTGGTCGGCACCTTCCTGTGTCGTAATGGAGTAAGTGATTCCGCTGCCGCCGCCGGTGAAAGCATCACGCAGCGCGTTGCCGCTGGAGCCGATCGAGACCTGCACGGTCTGGATGCCGTCGATTCCCATGAGGGCTTCTTCGACCGGCACCGCCGCGGCGGACTCGGCCTCCAGGCTCGGCGCGGGACCGATGTCCTGCGTCATGGTGAACGTGTTCTGACCGGAATCGCCGAGGAAGTTCGTCTTCATCAACGGTGCGACGGCGATGGTGCCCACGAGGACGAGGACCGCAAGCCCCAGGGTGACCCAGGAGTGGCGCAGCGTCCACCGCAGGATCGGGGTGTAGCCGCGCTGCAACCGATCGAGCGGAGCTGCCGGGTTCTCGGGGTCGATCTCCCGCCCCGCCTCATCCAGCAGCGGCTTGCCGGGCTTGAGGAACCAGTAAGCCAGCACAGGCACGATCGTGAGAGCGACCAGGAGCGATGCCAGCAGCGCGATCGTGACGGTCAGAGCGAAGGGTCGGAACAGTTCGCCGGTCACGTCGCCGACGAAGGCGATCGGCAAGAAGACGGCGACAGTCGTGATCGTCGACGATGTGATCGCCGACCCGACTTCCTTGACGGCCCGCACGATCGAGGTCATCTTGTCGGCCTTGCCGACGTAGTGGCGCCTGATGTTCTCGATCACGACGATCGAGTCATCCACGACACGGCCGATCGAGATCGTGATCGCCCCGAGGGTCAGGATGTTCAGCGAGTACCCGAACGCCTGCAGGCCGATGAACGTGATCAGCACGCTCGTCGGGATCGAGATCGCGGTCACGAGCGTCGCGCGCACCGACAGCAGGAAGAGCAGGATGACGAGCACGGCGAACAGCAGGCCGAATCCACCCTCGACGGCGAGAGTCTCGATCGACTGCTCGATGTAGGGCGCCTGGTCGAAGACGACGGTGAGGGTGACTCCATCGAGCTGCTGCTCGAGCTCGGGCAGGATGTCGACCACGCCGTGCGAGACATCGACGGTGTTCGCTGCCGGAAGCTTCGTGATCGCGATCGTCACCGCCGGCTCGCCGTTCACGCGAGAGATCGTCGTGACCGGGTCCTGGCCCTGCTCGACGGTGGCGACGTCGGCGATGGTCACCGTGCCGGCTTGGAACTGCTCGGCATCCGTGGGAACAAGCGGGAGCGCCGCCACCGCATCGACCGACGTGATCTTCGAGCCGGTCTGCACTGTGAGGGTCTGCTCGTTCTCGGTGATCTCACCGCCCGGGAACAGCACACCGTTCTGATCGAGGGCGTCGCGGATCGCCTGCTGCGTGTAGCCGGTCGCAGCGAGCTTCGCCGGGTCGGGGGTGATCGTGATGCGCTGTCCGGTGCCACCGACGATCTGCGCGGCGTTGACGCCGTCGACATCCTCAAGCTCGGGAATCGCGACTGATTCGAGTGTCGCCTGGATGGTCTGCTGATCGTCGTAGCCGGTGACGGCGATCTGGATGACGGGGAAGTCGTCGATGCTTGCCGAAAGGACATTGGGTTCGACGTTTTCGGGCAGTTGAGATGAGATCCGATTGATCGCTTGCGTGATCTTCTGCTCAGCGGTGCCGAGGTCGGTGCCGTAGGTGAAGGACGCCTGCACGATCGAGGCGTTGGTCGTGCTGGTCGCTGTCGTCGACTCGAGGCCGGGGACGGCCTGGATGGCTGTTTCGATCGGTGTCGACACGTCGTTGGCGACAACCTCAGGCGACGCTCCCGGATACGTCGTGACGACGATGAGAGCGGGGAACTCGATCGAGGGGATCAGTTCCTGCTTCAGGCTGGTCAATGCGAGGCTGCCGAACAGGGCAGCGACGATCGTGACCAGCGCGATGAGGGCGCGGTTTTTCAGGCTCAGGACGGCGAGTTTCGACACGGTGGCCTTTGCTGTGTTCGGTGCTGTCGGGACGCGACGATACGCGGGTGTATCGCCCCCATCTTCGCACGGTGATTCCGGGGGATATCCCGAAAACTCCCGATCAGCCGGCGCCGGGAGCGAGCGCTGCGCCCAGCGCAAGCCCGCCCGCAGCGGCAGCGAGCGAGAGCACGAAGGTTCCGACGACGTTGACGATCGCGATCCGTCCGCGCCGCTCTTCGGCGAGCAGGATCGTCGTGACCGAGACGGCGCTGAAGGTCGTGAAGCCGCCGAGGAGGCCTCCCCCGATGATGAGCTGCAGGTCAGCGGAGGGAGCGGCGCCGGTCAGGATGCCGAGCGCGAACGACCCGACGACGTTGACGACGAAGACTCCCCATGGCGGGCCCCACCAGCGCAGGATGGCGACGTCAGCGCTGTAGCGCAGTGCTGCACCAACGCCGCCGGCGAGCGCACCGAGAGCGAGCAGAAGCGGGCTCATGCGGAGTGTCCACGCGCTGATGCCGGCCGGGGACGGGCGATCCAGAGCCCGGCGAGCGCAGCTACCAGCCCGGCGAGCACGGTGACGACCGCGAGCGGCAGCGATGCCGGGTCCACTGCGAGCACGGCAAAGCTCGAGTAGGTCGTGAACCCTCCCATCACCCCGACTCCCCAGAACGTGCGCATCCTGGTGGCGCGGGCGGGGTCGGCCTGAGCCTCGGCCCGCCCCGTCACCACGCCAAGCAGGAAGGACCCGATGATGTTGATGAGCGGGATGGAAAACCACTGGACCGAGGGATCCTCGATGAGCAGGATGAGCAGTCGCGCGGCAGTACCGATCACCCCGCCCGCGAACACCAGCCACAGATGAGCCCCCGAGAAGCGCGGTCTGGTCGCCATCCGCTCAGGCTAACGCTCCGACCGGCGCATCGCCGCTCTCGCATACCGGTTTCGGGGCGCGGAAACAACCCCGTTGTCGCGCGGCGTCGACGGTGACATCGTCACGGGGTGGCGAGCGCGCCCGACACGTGTCGAGCATGCTCCCCGACGTCCAACGAAAGGTGCCCCATGAACATCGCACTTCTGCTCGTCATCATCATCGCCGTCGTTCTGGCTATCGTCGGCGGCCTCAACACGGCCTTGAACTGGCTGCTCTGGGTCGCCCTCATTGTCGGTGTGATCGCCCTGATCGCATTCCTGTTCAGGGTGATCAGCGGTAGCCGCCGCTGACGCACCCGCGACGAACGGATGCCGCGCTCCTCGGGGGAGGGGCGCGGCATCCGTTTGCCGTGGCGGGTTCGCGTGACTACAGCCGGGTGGTCACGTACTCCGTGAGCGCGTCGCGCACGAATTCAGCGCCGCCGTTCCCGCCGGCGGATGTCGCGTAGTTGGCCGCGAAGCGAGGGTCAGCCACATACATCTCCGCGAGGCCGAGCACGTAGGGTTTCAGCGCCGCGTCGCCCTCGTGAGCGGGAGTGCCGGGGATGGCGCGCAGCCACGTCACATGACGCTCCGCCAGGGCCTGCGCCGCGGTCGAGCCTGGCGCGATTCCGGACTCAGCGGCAGCCGCCCAGGCCCGGGCGAGTTCATCTGTCGCGTCCTTCCACGCCGACTGCTGCTCCGCTCCGAGTGAGCGCCACCACGCGTCCGAGCTGGCGTACGCCTCGGCGCCCCAGCGCTGCTCGACCTCGTCCTTGTAGACGGTGTGGTCGAAGCCGTCGAACATGTCGTCGTTCATCGTCGATTCACCTCCCTCCCATGCCCTGATCGTGGACTCCACCGCAGCGATCTGCCGGGCAAGTCTTGCCTGCTCCGAACGGAGCCATCCGATGTGTGTGCGCAAGGCCGCAGCGGGGTCCTGCTGCGCGTCCACGACCTCGGCGATGTCGCCGAGCGCGAGCCCCAGGTCCCGCAGTAGCAAGATCCGCTGCAGTCGCACGAGGGCCTCGGCTCCGTAGTACCGATACCCGTTCGCGCCCGTTCGCGTCGGGGCCAGGATGCCGATGTCGTCGTAGTGCCGCAGCGTGCGTGTGGTCACGCCCGATCGCTGCGCTACCTCGTGGATGCTCCATTCCGTCATGGCATCCACGGTAGAAGTTGACGTTGCGTCAATGTCAAGAAGGCGCGCGGGGAATCTTGCGTGACGCGTTATATCGCGTTATTCTCAAATCGCGTTATATCGCGTCTTTGCTTTCTTGCGACCAGAACGGAGCGGACCGTGACCCTCGAGAAGTGGCTCATTCACCCGGGAGAAACGCGCGTCATCGACCTCGACGATGTGCGTACCCTCAAGATCGGCCTCGTCGGTGGCCAGGTCGATGTCGTCGCCCACGACGAACCCGGGGTGCGAATCGAGGTCTACGGAGTGACTGTCAAAGACCTCCGCATCGAGGCAACCGGCGACGCCGTCGAGATCGATCACCCGCAGCTGCGCTGGGACAACTTCCTCGAGGCCTTCCGCAACTTCGGGTCCGGCGGCCCCAAAGCAGAGGTCAGCGTCGCGGTCCCCCGTTCGGTCGCCCTGAACCTCGGCGTCGTGAATGCGAGCGCCCTCGTTTCGGGGCTTGAGGCCGGCGCACGCCTCAACACCGTGTCGGGCGACATCATCGTCGACGGCCTGAGCGGCGACGTCACGGTCAATGCGGTCTCGGGCGATGTTCAGATCCGGGACCTCACCGGCACCCTGTCGGCGAACAGCGTCTCGGGCGATGTCGCCGCGACCGGCAGCATCCGCAAGGCGACGATCGACACCGTGTCGGGTGACATGCTGGTCGACACCACCGGCAACGCCCACGCCATCAGCCTGAACACGGTCAGCGGTAGCTCAACGATCCGACTCGATGAGGGACTTCCTGCCAACTTCGTCGTGCGCAGCGTGAGCGGTCGCGTCCAGATCGACGGCGTGATGCGGTCGGGAAGCGGTGTGACCAACTACACCGGCTCGACCGGCGAGCTGAGCGGCTCCTTCGTGGACGTGCGCACAAATTCCGTCGCTGGCGGACTCACGGTGCTGCGCCGCTCCCCCGCTTCGACACCGGCGGATGCCCCGAGCGAGGCGGAGGGCCTGTGATGGCCCCCGTCTTCTCTCACGGCGACCTGCGCCTGTACCTGCTCTCGCTCCTCGACGAGGGGCCGCGACATGGCTACGACATCATGCAGGCCCTGTCGGATCGCACCGGCGGCACCTACACCCCGAGTGCCGGCACGGTGTACCCGCGGCTCGCGAAGCTCGAGGAGGAGGGCCTGGTGACCAAGACCGTCGACGGTCGCAAGACGATCTACGAGATCACGGATGCCGGCCGCGCCGAGGTGGCATCCCGCGCCGACGACCTCAAGAGCATCGAGGACGGTCTTGCCGATTCGGTGCGCCTGATCGCCGACGAGGTACGCGGGTCGGTGCGTGAGGCGATGAAGAGCCTGCGCGCAGACCTCGCCGCCGCCAGCAGGGCAGAGCGCGAGGATCGCGATCAGCAGGTGCGGGACGTCACCGACGACCTGCGCTCCCTCTCGCGGGAACAACTGCACCGGGCCGAGGTCGCGATCAGCGAGTTCCGCGCCCAGGTGCGCGCCGACCTGCGCACGCACGTTGCCAAGGGCGGCACACTCGCGGCATCCGTCGTGGACGAGCTGGCAACCGGCCTCGACGAGGTGACCCGCGCCATCACTCGCTCACTGCGCGACTGAGGCGGCTCGGATCTCCGGACCGAATGCAGGATGAACCTGCGTTCGGGGAGCTCAGCTGGTCGGCCAGAGGTCCTCGTCATCGGGTGCCGGCTCCCCGAGCGGCACGACGAGGATCGGGCGCGCCTGCCGGTGGGCCAGCCGGGCAGCGACCGATCCGGTGAAGAACTCGCGGATCGACTCGCCGATACCGCGCTTGCGTGTCCCGACGACGAGCAAACGGGCGTCCACCTGCTCGGCGAGGTGCTTGATGGCCAGTGCCGGGTCGCCGACGAGCTGATGGAGGCGCCAGTCGACGTCGATTCCGTCCAGCGCGTGGGCCACGGAGGCGCGCACGAGGTCGATATCTGCCTCGCCCGGCGCGATGTTCACGTCGATAGGAGCGGTGTGCACGTACCCGTCAGGATCTTCGTACGTCACGAACCGAGTCACGTCGACGTGGGCCACAACCAGGGGCGCCTTCATCATGGCGGCGTACTTCGCGGCCTCCTTCACGACACGGGGGTTCTGGTCGGGAACGACCCCGACGATCACCGCGCCGCGCACCGCCGCCGCGTCCAGGGGCGCCGTTGTGAGCTCTGGCCGTTCGTCCGCCATGGGGATTCCCTCCTCGACATACGGAGCCGAGGGGTGCACAGCCGCGGGCCCTCGAGGGCTCCGTGATATTCTGAATGCTACTCTTCCCGGCGAAAGACCGGATCGTGAATGCACGGGCTGCGGAGCGCGGAGACCCGCGCTTCAGCCCGCGGGTCAGAAATGAGGGGGTCTCGCATGGGGCGTGGCCGTCAAAAGGCGAAACACACCAAGATCGCCCGCGAACTCAAGTCCTACAGCCCGAGCGTCAACTATGCGGCGCTCGAGAAGGAACTGGGTCACCCGTCCGACGATGATCTGTACGTCGACAAGTGGGCCGATGAGTTCGACGACGAGGATGACGAACTCGACGAGACCGCCTGAGCGCGCCTCGTCCCGTCATCGCGCTCCCACTCAGGACTCCTGACTGGCCTCGACCCAAGTGAGATACTCCTCCGTCACGGTTCCGGTGACGTAGCGTCCGTCGAAGCAGCTCATGTCGAGGTCCTCGACATCCGAGCCTTCGAGGATCGCCGCCTTGAGGTCGGCGACCTCCTGGTACACGACGTAATCGGCACCCAGCTCCTCAGCGATCTCGGGGATGGAGCGTCCGTGTGCGACAAGCTCGTGGCGGGTCGGCATGTTGATGCCGTAGACGTGCGGGTATCGCACGGGAGGGGCTGCCGAGGCAAAGGTCACGGATGTCGCACCGGCATCCCGCGCCATCTGGATGATCTGCTTCGAGGTCGTTCCCCGCACGATCGAGTCGTCGATGAGCAGCACGTTCTTGCCCTTGAACTCGCTCGACATCGCGTTGAGCTTCTGTCGCACGCTGCGCTTGCGGGCCGACTGGCCGGGCATGATGAAGGTGCGGCCGACGTACCGGTTCTTGTAGAACCCCTCGCGGTACTCGATGCCGAGCTTGCGCGCGACCTGCATCGCGGCGGGCCGGGATGAATCCGGGATCGGCATGACGACGTCGATCGTCCCCGCGGGGGTGTACTTCGCGATGGTGTCGGCCAGGCGGTCACCCATGCGCAGCCGTGCCTCGTACACCGAGATCCCGTTCATGATCGAGTCGGGCCGCGCAAGGTAGACGTACTCGAATGAGCACGGCACGAGCTGCGGATCCTCGGCGCACTGCTTCGTGTGCAGATGTCCGTCGAGGTCGATGAACACCGCCTCGCCCGGCATGACGTCGCGGACGACCTCGAACTCGCCGTTTTCGAGCACGAGGGACTCGGACGTGACCACCCACTCGTACGATCCGTCGGCTGCCCGTCGCGTGCCGAGGATCAGGGGTCGGATGCCGAACGGGTCGCGGAAGGCGAGCAGGCCGTGGCCCGCGATGAGGGCGATGGTGGCGTACGAGCCTTCGACGCGGGCGTGGACGCGGGACACAGCTTCGAAGATCTCGTCGGGCTCGAGATCGATCCCCGAAACCGTCGCCTGCAGCTCGCCGGCGAGGACGTTGACCAGGAGCTCGGTGTCGGAGCTCGTGTTCAGGTGGCGACGATCCTTGTGGAAGAGCTCGTCGGTGAGTTCGCGGGTGTTCGTGAGGTTGCCGTTGTGCACCAGCACGATGCCGTACGGCGCGTTGACGTAGAAGGGCTGTGCTTCTTCTTCGCTGGATGCTGTGCCCTTGGTGGCATAACGCACGTGGCCGAGCCCGATCGTGCCGAGCAGCGACCGCATGTCGCGCGTGCGAAATGCCTCGCGCACCTGGCCACGCGCCTTCGTGATGTGAAAGACCCCACTCGGTTCCGCCGTGGCGATTCCGGTCGAGTCCTGCCCGCGGTGCTGCAGCAGCAGAAGCGCGTCGTAGATCTCTTGGTTGACGGGGCCCCGCCCGACCATGCCGACGATTCCACACATGGGGTGTTACTGCGCTCCTTCGGCGAACGATCCGACCAGGCGAACGGCACCGCCGTCAACGCCCTTCGCCCCTTCCACGTACGTGCCACTGGGCCTCGGCCCGTCGGAGACAACGCCGATCTGCCACGCGGCAATACCTTCGGCGGTCAGGGCGGATGCCGCATCCGCTGCCCGATCTGCCGCGACGACCGCGACGAAGCCGATACCGAGATTCCACGTGCCCTCGGTGTCCGAGAGAGGGATGCCGCCACGGTTGGCAAGTGACTGGAACACCACCGGCGGAGTCCAGGTCGCACGGTCGACATCGACCCAGGTGCCAGCCGGAAGGACGCGCGCGAGGTTCGCAGCAATCCCGCCGCCGGTCACGTGGCTGAGCGAATGCACCCCGCCGCCGGACTGTGCGATCAGCCGCAGCAGCGGCGCCGTGTACAAGCGAGTGGGCTCGAGCAGAACCTCACCCCAGGTGGTGCCACCGAACTCGGCCGCGGCATCCGTGTACGACAGGCCGGATGCCGAGACGATGTGGCGCACGAGCGAGTAGCCGTTGGCGTGGAGTCCGCTCGAAGCGAGCGCGAGAACCACGTCACCGTTCTCGACGCGATCGGCCCCGAGCACGGCGTCAGCCTCGACGACGCCCGTTGCAGCTCCCGCGACGTCGTAGTCATCGACGCCGAGCAGGCCCGGGTGTTCGGCTGTCTCACCGCCGACCAGAGCTGTTCCGGTCTCTTCGCAGCCGCGCGCGATACCCGCCACGATGTCGGCGATGCGCTCGGGCACGACCTTGCCGCACGCGATGTAGTCGGTCATGAACAGGGGCCTGGCGCCGACGACGACGATGTCATCTACGACCATTCCGACGAGGTCTTGGCCGATGGTGTCGTGCTTGTCGATGGCCTGGGCGATGGCGACCTTCGTGCCGACGCCGTCGGTGCTCGTCGCGAGCAGCGGACGGCGGTACGAGCGGAGGGTCGAAGCGTCGAACAGGCCGGCGAAGCCACCGACACCGCCGAGGACTTCGGGTCCCTGGGTGCGACGGACCGCAGCCTTCATGAGTTCGACGGCGAGGTCACCCGCTGCCGTGTCGACACCTGCTGCGGTGTAGGGATTGCTGGGGGCGTTGTGGGACTCCACCCGAACAGCCTACCGGCGGTCAGTCGGCCGAGATGATGCGCTCGTGCTCGACCCGCATCGTGCGGGCGCGACGCGCGTAGATCCGGTCGAAGATGAGCGCCACCGCGCCACCGAGGGCAACTCCTGCCGAGACGAAGATCAACAGGAGGAAACCGAAGACCTGCATCTGGGAGTAGACGAGGCCCGTGTTCGGGCTCTCTTGTGTCGTCCCGTCGAACAGGAACGTCAGGATCATCGCGACGAGCAGGCCCAGGGCACCGCCCAGCAGCAGGAAGACGGAGTACTTCGGGCTGCGCCGCACCGTCACCTGCTCGAGGTGGTCGTCACTCGTCGGGGACATGGTCTCCATTCTCGCACCCTCCCGCCCTGCGGGATTCGCGGGCGAGAGGGTGCGAGAGCGCCAGGGTCAGTCGTCGTGCGTGCCAGGCGCGGCATCCGACCCGCGGCGGCGGGCGACGAGCACACCAGCCGCGACGATCACCGCGAGAAGTCCGACACCCCCGGCGATCCAGGGCCACACCGGCGCTGCATCAGCGCTGGATGCCGCCTCCTCGGTCGTCACGAGCGCGGCATCCGCGGGCTCTTCGACAACAGCGGGGGCTGCCGTGACGCAGTCCGAGGTGACCGGGATCACGGCAGAGACCGGGTCGAGCTGCTCGCCGCTGGAGTACGTGCCGAAGGCGGCGGCTCCGGCATCCGTCAGCGTCGTCGGCAGAGCATCGAGCGTGATCGCACCGTCCACGACCTCGAGCGACGGCACCGCGAACTGCGCGAATCGCACTCCGGTCTCAGACACCGAGGCGCCATCCTGCGTCTGGCCCGTAACGTCGAAGACGAGGTATCCCGTGTCGCCGGCAAGCTCCAGGCGAGCGTTCGACAGCGTCGTGTCGAGCGCGCCGTCGTGGCCGGTGAAACGGATGCTTCCGCCGTAGGTCACCAGCCCCGTCATGGTCTCGGGGTCGATCGATCCCGTTCCGTCAGCCCACACGTAGTCGGGGTAGACGTATTCGACATCGCTCAGCTCCCACCCGCCGGCCGCGATCCCCTCGATGTAGACCCGGAACGACTCCTTGAAGCCCCACGAGAGCGTGGCACCGTCGACAGCGCAGGTGCCGATCGCCGCGGCCCGGGCGAGCGTGAACACGATTCCGCGGCTCACTGAGCCCTGCAGCGTGAGCGTGTGCTCGCCATCGGCGAGGCTTGCGGGGAGGGACCCGGTCCACCGCACGACGCCCTGCGCGTCAGCGGTGAGGTCGGTCGCGATCACCGTCGGGGTCGAGTAGACCACGAGTGCGATGCCGGTCTCGTTCGGCTGGAATCCGCCGACCTCGAGGGTGAAGGCCCCACCGGACTGGAGGGCGGTCAGACCCTCGTCATCCAGCTCGATGCCGCTCGTGGCCGGGGGCGTCGAGGGGATGCTGCTCGTGGTGGTGGTGGTCGTCGACGCTGCCGCCACCGTGCCCGTGGCACCGAGCGGCGCTGCGGCAGGAGCGCCGATCGTGAACGTCACGGGAGCCAGCGTGGTCGAGAATCCGCCCAGGACCTGGGATACCGCCGCCGCGGTCAGCGTTGCCGGGGCGTTCGTGAAGGTCACCGCGCCGTTCGCCTCCGACCGCTGCGCGGCACCCAGGCCCAGCGTCGCGAACTGCACCTGGCGGCCACCGCTCGTGACGTACATCGATGCTGACGTCGGGGATGTGATGCGCACCTGCGGGTTCGCGATCGTCACATCCAGCGCACCCTCGTGCCCGAAGTACCGCACCGAACCGCTGTAAGAGACGGTTCCGGTGCCGGTGGACGGCGAGAACGATGAGGTCTCCGACTGGCCGAACCAGAACACTCCGCCCGAGCGCGTCGCGCCGTTGCCGACCGAGATCGCGCCCTTCGCAATGCTGCCCGTGACGTAGCTGTTGAAGCTGGTCGAGATCGCCCACGACATCGAACCTCCCGCCACCGGCGTCACCGGCTCGTTCGGGGCCGTGGGTGTCGGGGTGGGCGCGGTCGGGGTCGGGGTGGGCGTCGCGCCGCCCGGAAAGAGGATGCCCCAGTCAGCGTCGGTGAAGACGATGTCAGCGCGAGCGTAGATCGTGTCTGCGGTCGGCAGGGTGTGCCCCTGCCAGACGATGACCTCATACTGCTTGCTCGCGTCGAGCTTCGCGGTCGGCGTGACGATGGTCTTCTCGAACGCACCGCCGACGATCGCGCCAGGGGTCATCCAGTACCCGAACGCGACGTACCCGCCGCTGCTGGTGACAGCGGACTCGGTGCCCTTCTCGATGATCGCCGCGTACGCTCCGGTCACCTCACCAAAACCAGAACCCGTGATCGAGACAGTCGCACCGTCTTCGGCATCCACCGACACCACCGACGTCTCAACAGCCGATACCGGCTCGGCGGGCGCGATGGTGATGGGAACCTCGAGTTCCTGCGCCGCGTTGGTCACGCCACTCGCGGCGTAGGTGAACACACCGTAGTGTCCGTCGCTCACGAGCGCGGACGGCTCGGTGACCGTGAGCTCAGCGGTGAACGACCCGTCCTGGGCGATGTCGACCCACTGGGAACGGATGGCGCTCTGGTAGTTCGACGGCACCTGGTTCAGCACGGACTCTGCGAGTGCCCACTTCTGGGAGCCGACCTTGCGGAGGCTGCTTGCCGCGCCGGTAGAGGGCTGCCACTGCTCGGCGAAGTGGCCGAACACGACGTAGGTGCCCTGGGGAAGCGTGTTCGGAATCGGCACACCCCGCCCGCCGACGTTCGCGTCGGGATCGAATCCGGTCCCGCGAACCACGAGTGTGTCACCGACGTGGACGCCGGTGTCACCGAGCGGCGTCACCCCGTCGGCGAGGAACACCTCGATCGCCGGCGCGGACGGGAACAGGGTGTTCCAGTCGGCGGTCGTGAAGGGAATGTCGGCGCGAGCGTAGATCGTCTCAGCCGTCGGCAGCGTGTGTCCCTGCCAGACGATCACCTCGTACTGCTTCGACGCGTCAAGTCCCGCAGTCGGCGCGACGAGAGTCTTCGTGAACGCACCGTCGACGATCGCGCCAGGAGTCATCCAGTACCCGAACGCGACGTACCCGCCGCTGCTGGTGACCTGGGACTCCCTGCCCTTCTCGATGATCGCCGCGTACGCTCCGGTCACCTCACCGAGCCCGGACCCGGTGATCGACACTGTCGCGCCGTCTTCGGCATCCACCGACACCACCGACGTCTCAACAGTCGCCACGGGGTCGGGGTCGGGGTCGGGTTCCGGATCCGGCTCCGGGGCCGGCGCGGCGACCGTCACCGACGCGAACGTGTCCATCGTGCGGTTGGTGGCAGACAGGGCATGGGCCGCGGATGTCGCAACGTGATATGCGACACCGGCCTCGAGCGATCCCGCCGGGACCGTCAGCGTCGTCGTGAAGGAACCGTCGGTGATCTGTGCTGACTGCACCCACGCCTGGGCGATCCATCCGGAAGCCACGAGGGGACCGCCGCCCGACCACACGGACTCCGCGCCAAACAAGACGTAGAGGCCGTTGACGGCGCCGTCTCCGACAAACCCTGTGCCCGAGACGGTGAGGGTGTGGGCAGCCTCGGGATCGAGGTCCGTCGACGGGCTCACCGTGATCTGCGGGCCTTCGGCGGCCATAGCGGGTGGGGATGCGAGAGCGCCCGCGAGAACGAGCGCGAATGTCAGGAGCGTCGCGAGCAGCGCGCGGGTGCGGCTCACGGGGACAGAAGTGATCAAACGGTCGGTCACAGGGATCTCCGGTCGGCAGCGCCTGGTGGCAGCTGCGGTCGTCGGGTTTGGAAGGATGCTGTGAGTAAGGTTAGGTTTACCTCACAAGCATCTCGACGCTAGAGCACCCGTTTGCTGTTCGTCAACTTTTAGGTAAGCCTTTCCTAATATGATTCCCTCACGACGCACCAGGCTCGCCCTCATCTCGGCGATCGTCTTGGCCGCCGCACTCACCGGATGCGGCTCGTCGACCGCGCCCGGGGCCGACCCGACATGCCCGGATGCTGCGACCGCGCTCACCGCGCTCGACCTGGTCCCCGACGCGCGTACCGCGACGGGCCCGTCGACCGCATGCCTGGCCTCGAACGGCGTGGTCGCGGTAGACGACACGACAGCGCCGGCGCTCCCGGTGACGGTTACCGACGCCGAGGGCACCGACGTCACGGTCACGGATGCGAGCCGCATCCTGCCGATCGATATCTCGGGAACGATCGCCGCGACCGTCTTCGCGCTCGGGCTCGGCGACAACGTCGTCGGACGCGACTCCTCGACCGACCTCGCCGGCACCGAGGACCTTCCCGTCGTGACCAATGCCGGGCACACCCTCAACGCGGAGGCCATCCTGCAGCTCGCCCCGACCGTCGTGCTGACCGATGCCACCCTCGGGCCCAAGGAGGTGCGCCAGCAGCTGCGCGACGCGGGCATCGCGGTCGTCGTCGTCTCTGACGATCGCCGCCTCGATACCACCGACGACCTCATCGCCGAGATCGCCGCAGCCCTCGGCGTTCCCAGCCGCGGCGACGCGCTCATCCAGCAGACGGATGCCGAGATCGCCGCAGCACGCGAGCAGATCGAGCAGGTCACGCCCCCCGCAGAGAGCGACAAGCCCCGGATGCTATTCCTCTATGTGCGCGGCAACGCGAACATCTACTACATCTTCGGCGCCGACTCGGGAGCAGACTCCCTCATCGAGGCGGTCGGCGGCATCGACGTGGCCAGCGAGATCGGCTGGGAGGGGATGAAGCCGATGACCGCCGAGGCACTCGTGGCCGCCCAGCCGGATGTCATCGTCATGATGACGCTCGGCCTGGAGTCGGTCGGCGGCGTGGACGGGCTGCTCGAACGCATCCCCGCCCTGCTGCAGACGCCCGCAGGTCAGCACCGGCGCGTGATCGACATGGCCGACACGCAGATCCTGTCGTTCGGCCCCCGCTCCCCCGAGATCATCCTCGCGCTGGCCCGCGCGCTCTACGCCCCGACCGACGTGGCCTCGGCTTCCACCCCGATGCCGACGCCGTGAGCCAGGAGGTCGTCGTCCCCACGCCGTCGCGCTTCCGCGCGTCCCGCTTCGCCGTCGTCACCGCGCTGTTGGTCGTCGCGCTCGTCGTGACGATGATCGTCTCGCTCGGTTCAGGGCAGTATCCGCTCTCGCCGACCGAGGTGATCGGCATCCTGCTGCGCGCTGTCGGGATCGACAACGCCTGGGCTCCGGATGCCGCACCAGCCGCGGGCGTCGTGCTCGGCATCCGTCTGCCCCGCATCGTGCTCGGCCTCCTCGTGGGCTGGGCGCTGGCGGTCTCGGGCGTGCTCATGCAGGCGATCTTCGGAAACCCGCTCGCCGACGCCGGCGTCGTGGGCGTTTCGTCGGGTGCAGCAGTTGGCGCGGCGGCGAGCATCACGTTCGGCCTTGTGACACTCGGTGCGTGGACGACTCCCCTCTTCGCTTTCGCGGGGGGACTCATCGCCGTGTTCTCGGTCTACCTGATCAGTCGGGCGGGCGGGCGAACCGAAGTCGTGACGCTGCTGCTGACGGGCATCGCGATCAACGCCATCGCCGGCGCGGGCCTCGCGCTGCTGACCTTCCTCGGCACGACATCGACGCGCGAGCAGATCGTGTTCTGGCAGCTGGGGAGCCTCAACGGAGCCCTCTGGCAGAACATCGCCCTGGTCGCGCCGCTGGTGCTGATCGGGTCGATCGTTGCGCTCGTCGTCGCGAATTCGCTCGACCTCTTCGCCCTCGGCGAGCGCACCGCACGGCACCTCGGCGTGCGGGTCGAGGCGTTGCGGATCGTCGTCATCGTGACCGTCGCGCTCCTGGTGTGCGCCGCCGTGGCGTTTGCCGGCATCATCGCCTTCGTCGGACTCGTGATCCCCCACCTGCTGCGGATGGCGATCGGCCCCGCGCACCTGCCGCTCGTGATCACGAGCGCGCTGGGCGGTGCGCTGCTGATCGAGCTCGCCGACCTTGTCGCGCGCACCGCCGTTCCGTTGGCAGACCTGCCGATCGGCATGCTCACCTCCCTCATCGGCGGGCCGTTCTTCCTGTGGCTCCTGCTGCGAGCGCGCAAGAGCGCGGGAGGCTGGGCATGAGCATCCGGCTGAGTGCGGGCGGCGTCACGGTCCACCCGGAGGCCGCCCCCGCTCCCATCCTCGAGAACGCGGATCTCGAGCTGCAGGCGGGCGAAGTCCATGCGCTGGTCGGCCCCAACGGCGCCGGCAAGTCGACCCTGTTCGGAGTTCTCGCCGGAGACATCGCCCCCGCGTCCGGGACTGTCGACCTCGACGGTGCACCCCTGGCCAGCATCCCCCCGAAGGATCTCGCCCGCCAGCGCGCCGTGCTGCTGCAGCAGAACGACGTGGCGTTCGCCTTCACGGTCGAGCAGGTCGTGCGGATGGGGCGCGCTCCGTGGGTCCGAACAGAGCGAGAGGATGCGGATGACGAACTCGTCGCCGCAGCGATGGCGGCGACCGACATCACCGCCCTCCGGCACCGGGCGGTCCGATCGCTCTCGGGCGGCGAGCGGGCGAGGGTCGCGCTTGCCCGGGTGCTGGCGCAGGATGTCGGCATCCTGCTGCTGGACGAACCGACTGCGGCGCTCGACCTGCGCCACCAGGAGGACGTGCTGCGCATCGCGCGCGATCGCGCAGCCGCCGGAGCGGCAGTCGCTCTGGTCGTCCATGATCTGAACGCGGCGTTGGCCTACGGCGATCGCGCAACGCTGCTCTCTCGCGGCCGAGTCGTTGCGACCGGCTCACCCACAGAGGTCCTCACGGCGGAGCGGATCGAGGAGGTCTACGGGCAGCCCGTCGACATCCTCACCCACCCCGTCACCGGAACCGGCGTCGTCGTCCCGAAGCGATAGTCGGCGCACCCCGGCACGGATGCCGCACTCATGGCCGGAGGGGCAGGAGGTGCGAGAAGTCGGCGCGGACGCCAGAGGCCCGGAGGGCCCCGGAGGTTTCGGCATCCGACCACCCGCTGACGCCCGTGGCGAGCTCGATGAAGGTGGCGGCATCCATCTCGACGACGTTGGGTGGGGTGCCGCGCGTGTGCCGCGGCCCCTCGATGATCTGTGTCGCCCCGAACGGCGGAACGCGGACCTCGACCGTCGCCCCCGGGGCCTTCTCAGCAAGCAGCTGGAGCAGATAGCGCACGGCAGTCGCAGTCTCGGGCCGGCACGCTGTGCCGTCCGCAACGGCTCCGAGGGCGGCGCGTCCGGCTTCGGTCGTGATCTTGGGAGGCACGGTTCCACGCTACGCCGGTCGGTAGGCTGACCGGGTGCGAATTCTCGTCCTCGGCTCCGGTGCCCGTGAACACGCGATCATCACGTCGCTGCGAAACGAAGGGGAGGCGCACGAGATCTTCGCTGCCCCGGGAAACGCCGGCATCGCCCAGGACGTCACGGTGGTCGCCCTTGACGCAAACGACCCCGTCGCGGTCGCGTCGTTCGCGCAGACGGAGTCGATCGGTCTCGTCGTGATCGGACCGGAGGCGCCGTTGGTGGCCGGGGTCGCGGATGCGCTGCGCGAGCGAGGCATCCCGACGTTCGGGCCGGGTAAGGCTGCGGCGCAGCTGGAGGGATCCAAGGCCTTTGCGAAGCGCATCATGCAGGCAGCCGGCGTCCCGACCGGGCGCGCGACCCACGCCGCCACGCTCGACGAGGTAGCCGCTGCCCTCGACGAATTCGGGGCTCCGCACGTTGTGAAAGCCGACGGGCTCGCCGCTGGCAAGGGAGTCATCGTCACCGGCGACCGCGACGCGGCGCTCGAGCACGCCGCGGAGTACCTCGGCACGGGCGGGGTGCTGGTTGAGGAGTTCCTGTCGGGACCCGAAGTGTCGCTCTTCTTCCTCAGCGACGGCGACACCGTGCGGGCGCTCAGTCCCGCCCAGGACTTCAAGCGCCTCCGCGACGGTGACCAGGGCCCGAACACCGGCGGCATGGGCGCTTACTCACCGCTCCCATGGCTGAGCGACGACTGGGGCGGCGAGGCGGCCTTCGTCGAGCAGGTCACCCGTGAGGTCGCTGAGCCCGTCATCCGTCAGCTGGATGCCGAGGGCACGCCGTTCATCGGCCTGCTCTACGCGGGCCTCATCCTGACCGAGCGCGGCGTGCGCGTGATCGAGTTCAACGCGCGCTTCGGAGACCCCGAGACGCAGGTCGTGCTGCCACGCCTGGTCGAGCCGCTGTCAGGGCTTTTGCTGGCGGCAGCCTCGGGCAACCTCGAAGACGTGGCGCAACCGACCTTCCACGACACCGCAGCAGTCACCGTCGTACTGGCGAGCGAGGGTTATCCCGCGGCTCCGCAGGTCGGCCGCCCGATCACGGGCACGGATGCCGCGGCATCCGTCGACGGCGTTCACCTGGCGCATGCCGCAACGGCCGCCGGGCCCGAGGGGCTCGTCGCGACCGGCGGCCGAGTGCTGAATGTCGTGGCGATCGGTGACGACTTCGGCCAGGCGCGCTCGCGTGCTTACGACGCGCTCTCGAAGATCACGCTTGAAGGCGGCCAGTTCCGCACTGACATCGCCGCCCGCGTCAGCTGACGGCCTGTCGCGGCTTGCGGTGGATGAACAGCGACGCCGCGACAGCGATGAGAATCACGGATGCCGGCAGCATGAGGGTCTGAGCCATCGCGGTCGAGAAGCCGTCGGCCACCGCGGCGGGCAGCGTGCCGCCACCGAAGCTCTCGGTGCTTTCGGCGGCTCCCGGCAGGTTCGCTTCGAGCCGTGACTGCATGAACGCCGCGATCGCAGCCGAACCGATCACCGAACCGACGGTGCGGGTGGTGTTGTAGATGCCGGCGCCAGCGCCCGCTTCGCGGGGCGACAGGCTGTTGGTCGCAGCGGTGGCCAGCGGTCCCCACATTCCCGCGTTGCCGATTCCCATCAGGGCCGACGGGAGCAGGAACATCCAGATCGGGGTGTCGACGTTCAGCATCGCGGCGTACCACCACAGCGAAACCGACACCAGAAGGATGCCGGGTACGAGCAGCCAGCGCGCGTCGGTGCGGTCGAGCCACCGGCCGGCCAGCGGTGCGAGAACTCCCGAGAGCACCGCCATCGGAATCAGCAGCAGAGCTGACTCTGTCGGCGTGAGGCCGCGGGCCAGCTGCAGGAAGAACATGAGCGGAAGCGCCATGGTCGTAACAGCGAATCCGACGGCGGCGATGGCGATGTTCGCGAGCGAGAAGTTGCGGTCACGGAAGAGCGGAAGCGGCACGAGAGGTTCGCTGCGGGTGCGGGCCTGCGTCCAGATGAAGATACCGAGCAGGATGACCCCGACGATGATGAGTCCCCACACTGAGATGGGGCCCCAGATCACTCCCCAGTCATAGGCCTCCCCCTCCTGCAGCCCGAAGACGATGCAGAAGAGGGCAGCAGCACTGAGCACGACACCCACGATGTCGAAGCGGTGGCGGTGCGTCCCGAGTCGGGGCACCAGAACCGCCGCGAGCACGAACGCGATGACCCCGACGGGCACGTTGATGAAGAAGATCCACTCCCAGCCGAGTCCGTCGACGAGCAGGCCGCCCGCGAGCGGACCGACGAGCGTCGCGACGCCGGCGGTGGCTCCCCACAGGCCCATTGCCGCGCCACGGCGGTGCGGGGGGAATGTGCGGGTGATGACGGCCATCGTCTGGGGGGTCATGAGCGCGGCGCCGAGCCCCTGAACCGCGCGCCAAGCGATGAGCGCGCCAAGCGTCGGTGAGAGGCCGCAGGCCAGGGAGGCCCCCGTAAAGATCACCAGTCCGATGAGGTAGATGGTCTTGGGCCCGAAGCGGTCGCCCAGGCGGCCGGTGATCAGCAGCGGCACGGCGTAGGCCAGCAGGTAGGACGAGGTGACCCACACCACGTTGTCGAGGTTGGCGGTGTTCGGGTCGAGGGCCGCCTTGATGGCGGGGTTGGCCACAGCGACGATCGTCGTGTCGACGAGGATCATGAAGAACCCGATGACAAGCGCGAAGAGGGCGGGCCAGGGGCTCCGTGCCGGAGCGTCGGATGCCGGCGGCGCAGGAGGGCGGGTGGTCTCGGTCATGAGCGTGCAGCTTCTCTCTGTGCGCGATAGACGGTTTCGTGGGGCTTCGGGTCGCCGCCCCAGGCGTAACCCGGGTCGGCAAGGCGATCGATGGTCTGGTGGAGCCACCGGGTCTCAGCGGTCAGCAGCGCTTCCTGCCGCTCGACCTCGATCAGGTATTGCTCGGGCACGCCGCCGGCGCGTGCTTCGGCGAGCCCGAGCCGGTGCTCCGCGTAGTCGGCGTCGAGTTGAGCCGCTCGCTGCCGGAGGAGGTCGATCACCTCGCTGCGCTCGAGGTTGTGCGCCTCGGCGAGGGCTACGCGGAACTCGACGGGTCGATCGACCCGCGGTAGTTCGGCGCGCAGCCACGCGCGCACCGCTTCGGCGCCCGCGGGCAGGAGCGTGTAGGTGGTGCGCTCGGGGCGGTTGCCGTCGCGATCGCTGCCGACTTCGTCGATGAAGCCCGCCCGCTGCAGGCGCGCGATCGTGTGATAGAACGTGCCGTTCGTGATGGCGACCATGCGGTCGTCGCGGCGATGGCGCAGCAGCCGGATCATCTCGTATGGATGCATGTCATCCTCACGCAGCAGCGCCATCGCCATGATCGCGATCGGCGTCAGCGTGTGGTGCGCGGGTTTCACGACGTGCATCCTTCCGGATTGGTCCATATCGGCTAGTCCACATGGACTATACGCGCATATCGGCATTCGACCAAGCCGGCGGGTCCCCACCCCTCGAATGCCAGTAGACACGCGGCACCCTGACCCGCGAAGATCGGCTCAGATCAGCCGCCACCGCGGATGTCAGGGCTCAGTGGGGAGGTCACCGATGGTTCGGATCCGCCAGCACCCGCGCGTGCGGGAGGCTCATGCAGATGACATCGACGGCGTCGTCCGGCTGTGGCAATCCGTTGCAGGCTCCGGTGGCGCGGTCTACTCGCTGGCCGAGGTCATCGCCTCGTGCCGCGAGGATGTCGCCATCGTTGCCGTCGTCGGCGAGGAGGTCGTCGGCGCCGCCGTCGGTCGGGCGGCGCACGCCCAGGGGTGGCTCGTCTTCTTCGCCCTCGACGACGAGGTCGATCCGGCTGTCGCGGGCGAGCTGCTCGATGCACTCGAACGCCGGATGGCACCACTGGGGCTCGGAACCCTGTCGGCCCTCGTGTCCGAGGAGGGCGGCGGAGCCCAGCACCTGGTGCACAACGGCTTCCACGAGCAGCGCCACCTGCGCTACTTCGAGCGTCGACTCCCCGTGCAGCGGCGTGAGCTGGATCTGTTGAAGGAGGTCGGCGGCCGCGTCCTTCCCCGCGACCTGTGGAACGCCGTGGCGGGGATGCGTCAGGAGAAGAACCTGCTCGAGGAGCGCCTCGTCGCCCCGCTCGCACAACCCGAGCTGGCTGCCCGGTTCGGGGTCGTGGCACCGCGCGCTGTCATGCTGTTCGGCCCGCCCGGAACGGGGAAGACCACGTTTGCCCGCGCCGTCGCCTCCCGCCTCGACTGGCCGTTCGTCGAGCTGTTCCCGTCTCGGCTGGGCGATGCGCCCGGCGGGATGGCCAGCGCGCTACGCACCTCGTTCGAGAAGGTCGGTGAGCTCGAGCACGCCGTGGTGTTCATCGACGAGGTCGAGGAGATCGCCTCCCGCCGCGGGGGCACGCCACCCTCACCCACGCAGGGTGTGACGAACGAACTGCTCAAACTCATCGCCGAGTTCCGCGACCGTCCGGGTCGCCTCTTGGTGTGCGCGACCAACTTCGTACGCGCACTGGATGCCGCCTTCCTGCGCCACGGGCGGTTCGACTACGTTCTACCGATCGGATTGCCCGATGCCGAGGCCCGCGAAGCAATCTGGACGCGCTACATCCCGATCGACTCCCTCAGCGAACTCGATCTGCCGAAGCTCGTGCAGGCAAGCGACGGTCTGACCCCAGCAGATATCGAGTACGCCGCGCGACGTGCCTCGCAAGAGGCGCTCGGCCGAGCGATGCGCGAGGGAGACGCAGCGACGGGGCTCGAGACCGAGGACTACCTCGCGGCGCTGGCATCCACTCGCGCAACGGTTTCGCCCGAAGCGGCAGCGGAGTTCACCGAAGACATCGAGTCGCTCGCTCGCCTGTGACCGGTGCCCGGCACCGGCCTGTCATCGGCCCACGGCAGGGGACGGCGACCTGCGAGAATGCTCGGGTGACAGATCACGGCGCTCCCGTTTCGCTGCCCGGATGGCATCCCGTCTACTCCGGCAAGGTCCGTGACCTGTACCTTCCCGATGACGAGACCGACGCCCGGATGCTGGTGGTCGCGAGCGACCGCGTCAGCGCGTTCGACCACGTGCTCGAGCCCGGCATTCCCGGCAAGGGAACACTGCTGACCACGCTGAGTCTGTGGTGGTTTGCGCAGCTCGCGGGGGCCGACGGGGGCGTGCCGATTCCGAACCACCTCGCGGGCGACCAGGGCGAGGTTCCGGATGCCGTGAGCGGCCGGGCCATGCTCGTGCATCGCCTCGAGATGTTGCCGATCGAGTGTGTCGTGCGCGGCTACCTCACTGGTTCGGGCTGGGATGAATACACCGCGAGCGGCACGGTGTGCGGCATCCAGCTGCCTGCGGGGCTCAACAACGGAGACCGGCTTCCCGAGCCTCTGTTCACCCCCGCCTACAAGGCGCCGCTGGGCGAACACGACGAGAACATCACCTTCGATCAGACCGCCCAGCTCGTCGGCGCCGACCGCGCGGCTCAGCTACGCGACCTTTCCCTGGAGACCTACCGCCGCGCCGCCGAGACTGCCGCCTCGCGCGGACTGATCCTTGCCGACACGAAGTTCGAGTTCGGCATCCGTGACGGCGAGCTGACCCTCGCCGACGAGGTGCTCACGAGCGATTCGTCCCGCTACTGGGACGCCGAGGCCTGGCGCACCGGAACGACTCCGGCCGAGCGCATGGCAAGCTTCGACAAGCAGATCGTGCGCGACTGGCTCGCCGCAGCCTGGGACAAGACCGGCACGCCCCCCGAACTGCCCGCCGAGATCGTCGAGCGGACTGCCGAGAAGTACCGCGAACTCATCGACCGCTTGACGAAGTCCTGACCCCGACCCGGCGCCCGGACCCCCGTCTCAGGAGCTCTGGCGAACGATCAGTTCCGTCTCGAGAATCGTCGCGTGCGGCGGCGTTCCCCCCGCGAGCAGGTCGAGCAGCACGCTCACCATGTGTTCCCCCTGCTCGAACGACGGCTGGCGAATCGTCGTGAGCGGCGGATCCACGGTTTCGGCGATCGGCGAGTCATCGAAGCCGATGATCGCGACATCCGTCGGCACCTTCAGGCCCGCGCCGGCGAGCACCGAGATGGCACCCTGAGCCATGAGGTCGCTCGCGATGAACAGTGCACGCGGCGGGGGTCCGGCGTTCAGGATGCGGCGCATCGCGCCTGCGCCACCGTCGGTCGTGAACCCACCATCGGCGTGCGCCCCCTCCGGAAGGCCGGCTTCTGCGAGCGCCTGCCGATACCCGGCGAGCCGGTCCACACCGCCGGGCATCGTGAGGGGTCCGGTGATCGTTCCGATGTCGGTGTAGCCCTTCTCGATCAGGTATCGAGTGGCGTCGTAGCCGGCGCGGACGTTGTCGACATCCACGTAGTAGTCGGTGCCGCGCTCGCGCACCGGACGGCCACCGTAGACGACCGGGACGGCTGCGGCGATGCGATCGATGAACGTGTCGCTCGTGTGGTGCGAGGCGATCAGAGCGCCGTCGACGCTTCCCGACCGCAAGTAGCTCGTGGTCTTGTCGCCCGGGTCGTCACTGGCGATGAAGAGGTTCAGCACGTAGTCAGACGAGCGCAGCCCCGCGTTGATCCCCGAGACGATAGCGGCGAAGAACGGGTCACCGAAGAAGCGGGTCGTGTCTTCGGGCACGACCAGCGCCAGAGCGCGCGTCTGCCTGCTCGCAAGCGAACGCGCAGCGCGGTTGGGCACATAGTTCAACTCGGCGATCGCGCGGTTGACGGCATCCAGCGCCGCGGGGCTCACAGCAGTCGAGCCGTTCACAACGCGCGAGACCGTCGATCGCGACACACCGGCGGCAGCAGCTACCTCTTCGATCGTCACAGCACCGCGTAACGGGGTAGCCCGCACAAGCTCCTCGCCCACGACGGCCTCGCTCATCGTTCCACCGTCCACGTGGGTATCCTCCCTCGACGGGGCGCTTCGCCTAGGGCGATTCGGGTAGCGCCCGCGATGCGATGATCTCGCGGTATAGGGCACCGCTGTCTTTGACGACCCGCTCTTGCGTGTCGTACTCGACTCGTACGATACCGAACCGCTTCTCGTATCCCCACGCCCACTCGTAGTTGTCCATGAGCGACCAGTAAAAATACCCGCGAACATCCACGCCGGCATCCGCCGCGTCGAGGATCGCCGCGAGGTGGTCCTCGAGGAAGGCGGTACGGGCAGCATCGTGGACGCGTGCCCCACCGGCTTCGTCGACACGGATGTCGTCGAAGGCAGCACCGTTCTCGGTGACGTACAGCGTGACTCCGGCCGGCTCGGCGTAGTCGTCCCACACACGTCGCAGCAGGGTGGTCAGACCCGAGGGCTGGATCTCCCAGTTCATGGCGGTGCGCGGGAGGCCCCGGTCGTGCCAGAAGATGCCCTCGTGCGAGGGGAACGGCGACGCCGTCTCCCGCTCGGTGGGCGCTTCGCCGCCGCCGGGGCTGACCGCCGGCGGCGTGCCGCCGACGAGCTCACCGTGGTAGTAGTTCACCCCGAGGCTGTCGATCGGCGTCGAGATCACGGCGAGGTCGGCATCCGAGACAGCCCCCTCCCACTCGGCTACCGCGGCCCCGTCGACGGCACGGATGTCTTCGACGATGTCGGCCGGGTACGAACCGCGGAAGATCGGGTCGAGGAACCACCGGTTGAACTGGCCGTCGATGCGGCGGGCAGCGTCGAGGTCGGCTGGTGCGTCGGTGACGGGCTCGGCAACCGTGAGGTTCAGCGTGATCCCGAGGTTCAGCGACTCATCGCGCGCGCGCAACTCCCGCACGACCTGGCCGTGACCGAGCAGCAGGTGGTGCGAGGCGAGCATCCCTTCGGCGATGCTGAATCGACCGGGGGCGTGGATGCCAGCGGTGTAGCTGAGGAACGACGAGCACCACGGCTCGTTCAGCGTGGTCCAGACCTTCACGCGGTCACCGAGGGCATCGTGCACATCGAGCGCGTACTCGGTGAACAGGTCTGCGGTCTCGCGCGCGGCCCAGCCGCCACGCTCCTGCAACGCCTGCGGCAGGTCCCAGTGGTAGAGCGTGAGCCACGGCAGAATGTCAGCATCCAGCAGCTCGTCGACCAGGCGCTTGTAGAAGTCGAGCCCCGCGGGGTTGATCGCGCCGCCGTCGGGGCGGATCCGCGACCACGAGGTCGAGAAGCGGTACGTCTGCAGTCCGAGGTCGCGCATCAGCGCGACATCCTCGCGATACCGGTGATAGTGGTCGCACGCGACGTCGCCGTTGTCGGCGTTGATCACCGCTCCCGGGACGCGGCTGAAGGCATCCCAGATCGAATCGCGGCGCCCGTCTTCGTGGGCAGCGCCCTCGATCTGATAGGCCGCGGTCGCTGCGCCGAACAGGAAGTTCGTCGGGAACGGGCGTGCCGACACGGATGCCGTTGCCACGGTTTCGGTCGAGAAATTGGTGGTCATTTCAGCCTTTCACTGCTCCCGCCATGATGCCGCTCACGAGTTGCTTGCCCGCGAAAATGAAGAGAATCAGGAGCGGAATCGTAGCGAGTATCACCCCGGCGAGAACGATCGAGTAGTCGACGAAGTAGTTGGACTGCAGGAGCGACAGCGAGACGGGAAGCGTCGGGTTCTGCCGGTCGAGCACGATGAACGGCCAGAAGAAGTTGTTCCAGGCCGTCACGAAGGTGAACAGTCCGAGCATCGCGGCGGCGGGACGAGCCGCCGGGATGCCGATGGTCCAGAAGGTGCGGAACGAGCTGGCACCGTCGACGCGTGCAGCCTCGATCAGCTCATCGGGCACCGCCTGCTGCAGGTACTGCGTCATCCAGAACACCCCGAACGCCGTCACGAGCGCGGGAATGATGATCGCGCCGATCTGGCCGGTCCATCCGAGGTCGGAGAACAGGATGTACAGCGGCACGACGCCGAGCTGCGTGGGAACCGCCATGGTCGCGATCACGAAGACGAGCAGCCAGCGGCTCCCCGCGAAACGCAGTTTCGCGAAGGCCCATCCGGCAAGCGTCGAGAAGAAGACCACGGATGCCGCGATGACCACCGAGCTCCAGATACTGTTCCACAGGGCCAGCCAGAAGTTCACGGCGGGGTTGGAGACCACGGCAGCGGCGTTTGCGAAGAAGTTGCCACCGGGGATCCACGACATGTTGGGGTCGCGGATCGTGCTCGAGTCCCCCGAACCGATGAGGATCGACCAGTAGTAGGGGAAGAAGCACCCGAGCAGGAACACACCGAGGACGGCGTACGTGACCCATCCGGGGCGCTGGCCACGGATACCGCGGCGGCGCCGAGGCTTGCGTTCCTCCGGCGGGTATTCGTCACGCGGGGCTACCGGGATCGGCTCGACGGCGGTCATCGCACGTCCTCCTTGGATGTCGGTTCGGCGGCGGACGCGGCCGCCAGTCGTTCGCGCGCCGCGCGGCTCTGAGCACGCCTCTCGCGGCGGCTGAGTTCACCCCGGCCGCCTTCGGTGCGCACAACGCTCTGGGTCACGAGCAGGTTGATGACACCGATCACGAGGATGATGATGAACAGGATCCAGGCAAGGGCCGCGGCACGGCCGAAGTTCCACTCACCCCACCCGATGTTGTAGAGCCAGAGGGTGATGGTCAGCCACTGCGAGTCGGCCCCGCCGGTGCCGTACTGGTCGTACATGCGCGGCTCATCGAAGATCTGCAGGCCACCGATCGTCGAGGTGATGATGACGAAGATGAGGGTGGGTCGCAGGCTCGGGACCGTGATGGAGAAGAACTGCCGGATGCGTCCCGCACCGTCCACGGTCGCTGCTTCGTAGTAGTCGCGCGGGATCGCCTGCATCGCGGCGAGCAGGATGAGGGTGTTGTATCCGGTCCACCGGAAGTTGACCATCGTCGCGATCGCGATGTGGCTGGCGAAGGCATCCGAGTGCCACGGCACGGCCGGGATACCGATCGAGGCGAGGAAGTTGTTCACCAGGCCGTACTGGTCGGCGAACATGTTGCTGAAGATGAGGGCTACCGCTACCGGAGCCATGACATAGGGGACGAGGACGCCCATGCGCCAGAACGTCTTGGCGCGGATGTTCTGGTCGAGCATCGCCGCGATGAAGATCGCGATGATCAGCTGCGGCACGCTCGAGAGCAAGAAGATGCTGAAGGTGTTGCGCAGCGCAATCCAGAACTTGGGGTTCGACAGAACCCATGTGTACTGCTCGAAGCCGATGAACTCGCCGGAGTTTCGGACCAGGTCCCAGTCCATGAACGAGATCACTGCCGTGTAGGCGATCGGGAAGAGTCCGACCACGAAGAAGAGGATGAAGAACGGCGAGATGTAGAGGTAGGGCGAGAGCTTCAGGTCCCACCGGCTGAGCCGGTGCCCGAAGCCGATGCGCCGAGGCGTGCGGCCGGGGGTCTGCGCCGGGGCGTCGGATGCCGGGCGGGCGAGTGTGCTGGTCACGAGAGCTTCCTGAGATCGAGGGGGGATGTGCTGCGGACCCGGCGGGTGCCGGGTCCGCAGCCGGGTTATCAGCCGATCAGATCGACTTCAGACACCCACTGGTCCCACGACTGCTGCGCGGTCTGCGTGCCGTCTTCGACACGGGTCAGCGCCTTCTGCATCGCGTCGTTGATCTGGAAGTAGTACTGGCCCTTGAACGGTGCAACAGTCACCGCGTTGGCGCGATCCGTGAAGATCGAACCGACCGGGGCGTTGTTGAAGTACTCGTTCGTGGAGTCCAGCAGGATCGGGTCAGCCAGAGCATCCACCTGGCTCGGGAACGTTCCAGCGTCCTCGAAGGCGGTGATCTGCTGCTCCGGAGCGGTCAGCCAGTCGGCCAGCTGCTGGGCAGCGGCGACGTTCGCGCCGTTGGCAGGAACGGTCAGGTACGAGCCGCCCCAGTTGCCACCGCCGCCGGGGAACACGTTGGCGATGTCCCACGTGGTGACGTCGGGCGCGTTGCCCGAGATGACGCCGAGCATCCAGCCCGGGCAGAGCATCGTGGCGTAGTCACCGTTGGCAAGCCCGGCGAACCAGTCGTCGCCCCACTGCTGAAGGTGAGCGGACTGCGTCGAGCTGGCGTCGAGGACGGCGTTGTAGATGTCCTGGACCTCGGGGTTGGTGGTCGCGATGATCTCGCCGGTGGCCGGGTCTTCGTACGCAGCCTCGACCTGGTTGATCATGCCCTGGTAGGTGGCGCCGGCCGAGTCGAACCAGGCCTTGCCGGTGGCGTCGACGTACTGCTGACCGACCTTGAAGTAGGTGTCCCAGTCGCCCGTGAGCAGGTCGGCGACAGCGGCGGGGTCGGTGGGCATGCCAGCGGCCTCGAGCAGGTCAGTGCGGTAGCAGACCGCCTCGGGCCCGATGTCGGTGCCGTAGCCGATCAGGTTGCCGTCGGGGTCGGTGGCTGCTTCGACCTTCCAGTCCAGCCAGCGGCTGGTGAGGTCGCTGGGCACGGGGGCCAGCAGGTCCGCGTACTGCATGACCTCGGGCAGCCAGTCGACCTCGATGGCCTCGATGTCGGCAAGACCCGTCTTGCCCAGCTTCTGGAAGTAGTTTGCGCGAGCGTCGTTGGACGTCGCGGCGACGTTGTGCACGATCGTCACGTTCGGGTTCTCATCCATGTACTGCTGAAGCAGTGCATCGGTGTACCCGAAGTCGTTGAAGGTCGAGATGGTGAGGGTGATCGGCTCGTCGGGGTTGACGGTTTCCGATCCCCCGCCGCTGCCCGAGCAGCCGGCGAGGACGAGCGCGGAGGCGCCGAAGGCGGCGGCGACGATCGCGCTGCGACGGAAGGCACGTGATGACACAGTCACTCCTTTGTGTGATGGATGCCGAAGAGGCACCCTTTGGCTTGTGCCTGGGTACCGAGGGAGGGCGGAACCCTGGCCATCGTGGGAACGCTCCCACGACTGCGGAACACGGTACGGGAGCGCTCCCACAACGTCAAGGGAGCGCTCCCACGAATTCGGATAACGGTTTGATCACGGCCCCTCAGCGCGCCGTCCGGCCGCCTCGGTAGACTGGCACGACCCCCTCCCTCGACATCCGGAGCGCCCCATGCCGACCATCGTCGTCGACGTCATGCCCAAGGCCGAGCTGCTCGACCCGCAGGGAAAGGCCGTCGCCGGCGCCCTGAACCGGCTTGGAATCGATGGCTTCGCCGATGTCCGCATCGGCAAGCGCTTCGAGTTGACCGTCGAGGGCGAGGTCGATGACGCGCTTCTGGAGACCGCTCAGCGCATCGCCGATGAGATCCTCTCCAACTCCGTGATCGAGGATGTCGTGGGCATCGAGGTCATCGAGTGACCGTCCGCATCGGGGTCATCACCTTCCCCGGTTCGCTCGACGATCGAGACGCGCAGCGCGCCATCCGTGTCGCCGGCGCCGAGCCCGTCGCGCTGTGGCACGGCGACCACAACCTCGCCGGCGTCGACGCGCTCGTCCTTCCCGGCGGCTTCAGCTACGGCGACTACCTTCGTGCCGGGGCCATCGCCGCCCACGCGCCGATCATGCGCGAAGTCGCGGATGCCGCGGCGAAGGGGATGCCCATCCTCGGCATCTGCAACGGCTTCCAGATGCTCGTCGAGGCTCACCTGCTTCCCGGGGGCCTGATCCGCAACGCGCACCAGCAGTTCATCCGTCGCGACCAGCGGCTGCGCGTCGAGAACGCCGACACGGCATGGACGAGCGGCTTCGAGGCCGGGCAAGAGATCGTCATCCCACTCAAGAACGCCGATGGTGGCTACATCTGCTCGACAGAAACCCTCGAGCGCATCGAGGGCGAAGGCCTGGTCGCCTTCCGCTATCTCGGCGTCAACCCGAATGGCTCTCTCGACGACATCGCCGGTCTCACGAACGAGCGCGGCAATGTGGTGGGCCTGATGCCACATCCTGAGCACGCCGTCGAGCCCGGGTTCGGCCCCGACACCCGCGATGCGATGCGTTCGGGCACCGACGGCCTGAGCTTTTTCACCTCAGCGATCTCGGCAGTCGTCAGCGCCGCCGCCTGACCCGCCGTTTCGTCTCGTCGGTCCGCCGGCGCTTCAGTCGCGCCTTCCTGCGGGTCTCGCGGTATATGACCCACACAACGGCGCGACCGAACCACAGCCTGATCGTTCAGTCGCGCCCTCCCGCGGGTCGAGCACCGCAAGACCCACACATCGGCGCGACCGATTTGCGCCGAACTGCGCGCCCGAATCGTGCTAGACCGCGCGCCCGACTAGTTCGGTCGCGTCATCCTGCGGGTCCGGACCCGCGCAACTCACATCTCGGCGCGACTGAAGGAGGATGCTCAAGTCGCCGGCACCTCAGACGGTGCCGGCGGGCGGCCAGACGCCGATGATGAGCGCCATCACGAGGACAGTCACCAGCTCGTGCGCGATGTTGAGTACCGTCAGCGAAGTAGGACGCCCCTCGAACGCGTCATGGGTTATGAAGCGCGCGGCCGTGAAGCCTGCCCAGAGCACGGCGCCGGTTCCGACAGCGGTCAGCAGGAAGCTGCCGCCGAAGGCGTGCCACACCACGACGGTCGCAGCGGCGAGGACCCAAGCCGACACAAAGCTCACGACGACAGTCACGATGATCGCGATCGTCGCGCTGGATCCGGGGCGATTCATATCGACGTTCGCGAGCTTCGCCCACCGCGTCCCGAACACCTTGGGTGTGTACCAGATCGACCCGACCACCATCGTCGACAGGGTCGCGAGAATCACAGCCCAGTAGTTGATCGCCAGTTCCATCCCCGCTCCTTCGCCGCGCGAGCTAGGGGTGCCGCGCGCTGACGCGAGCGTATCGGCATCCGTACCGCCGCGGCAGGTAGCGTGAGGGGATGGATTCCGACGCGCGCACCCTGGTGATTTCCGTACCCGACGACAAGCTCGAGAAAGACCTCGCAGGCCTTCCCGGCATCGAGGTCGTGCGGTGGGACATGGGCGATTCGGCGCCGCGGGCGGCGTTCGACATCGTCGTTCCGCCGTACATTCGCAGCCCGCGGGTGCTCGCTCGTCTCGAGGGCGTCGATGTTCGGCTGGTGCAGAGCCAGTCCATCGGGTACGAGGCTGCCGCCCGCCACCTGCCGCCGGGGATCGTCTACGCGAACGCGGCGACGGTTCATGAGGACTCGACGGCCGAGCTCGCTCTCACGTTGACGCTCGCGGCGCAGCGCCAGATCCCGCGCCTCGTTGCGGCCCAGAGCGAGGGCCGCTGGGCGGGCGCGCGCGAGGGCGATGCGTTCCCCCCGAGCCTCGCCGACCGCCGGGTGCTCATCATCGGATTCGGTGGTGTGGGGACGGCGATTGCAGCGCGGTTGCGCGGCTTCGAGGCCCAGGTGGAAGCTGTCGCCACCCGGGCGCGGGTTGAGGACGGGATCGTGGTCCACGCACTCGACGAGCTGTCGGGTCTGCTCCCCCAGACAGAGATCGTCATCCTTGCTCTGCCGGGTGGGGAAGAGACGGCGAAGCTCGTCGACAACGCCTTCCTCGCGGCTCTCCCGGATGACGCCCTTCTGGTCAACGTCGGGCGCGGGAGCCTTGTCGACACCGAGGCCCTGCTTCGCCATCTGCACGCGGGCCGGATCCGTGCGGCACTGGACGTCGTCGACCCGGAGCCGGTGCCGGAGGGTCACCCGCTGTGGTCGGCGCCCGGACTGCTGCTCACTCCCCACGTCGGGGGCGCGTCCACCGCAATGCGACCCCGGATCGCGAAGCTGGTTCGCACACAGGCTGAACGGATGCAGCGCGGCGAGGAACCGATCAACGTCGTTCTCCGCACCTGAGGCCACGGCCACGTCGGGGCGCGCCCGCCGAACTTGGCCCGATTGCAGGAGCAAAGCTCCCTTTCGCCGACCCCAGACCCCCGACTCCCTGTCCTGGGTTCGGCACGCAAGCCCGGCTAGCGAGTGTCGATGTCGGAGCCATCCCAGAGGTCGGCGCACTCGACGGCAACCGCGGCGTGGGTCGCGAGGTACCGGTTCGCGCCCGAGTCGCCGTGAACGGATGCCGCCACCAGCTCCCAGTGATCCCGCCCGATCGCAACCGGATGCCCGGGCCGCTCGTCATAGATCGCGCGGGCAAGCCCCTCCCCTCCAGCACCAGCCTGAAGCACGCGCGCCACGACGGATGCCGGCATGCCAGGCACGTCGACGGGTGCGATGACGGCGGAGGCGGCATCCGTGTTCGCGGCACCCGCGAGTCCCGCGCGAACTGACGCCGACAGCCCGAGTTCCCAGTCGGCAGCAACCACCGCGCTCACCGCGCCGAGCGTCGAAACGATCGAGACCGCGCGCTCTGCTTCGGCACCGATGACGACGAGCACCTCACTGCATCCGCCCTCGCGGAGCGCGACGACGACCTGCTCAAGCCACAGCACCCCGTCCGCGGCGCGCGCGAAGACTTTCGGCTGTCCGTATCGACTCCCCGCCCCGGCAGCCAACACAATCCCGCACGCGGTCATGGGGGCGAGCGTATCGAGATCTGGCGGCGCCGAGAAACAGGCGCGAAACAGCGCGGTGTTAGCGTCACGGCAGAGCACGTCCTATCAACCATGGCTCCGGCGCCAGGGCGGGGACTGCGACGACCCGATCGTCTCAGAACCCCAGGAGGTATTCATGTCCGTCGTCGACAAGTCAGCTGCAGGACTCGACGCCCGCCAGTATCACATCGCCATCGCGCCCGGCGAGGTCTCGAGCGTGGCGCTGCTGCCCGGAGATCCGTTCCGTGTGCCGCTCGTTGCCGAGTTCCTCACCGACGTGAAGGAGGTCGCGCACAACCGCGAGCACCGGACGATGACCGGCTGGTACAAGGGACGTCACATCACCGCGACCTCCACCGGCATGGGATGCCCGTCCACCGCGATCGCCGTCGAAGAGCTGGCCCGCGTGGGAGTCACGTCCTTCATCCGTGTCGGGAGCTCGGCGGGCCTGCAGCCGGGCATCGCGCCGGGCGACCTGCTCGTGAGCGAAGGCAGTTTCCGCAACGACGGCACGACGGATGCCTACCTTCCCAAGGGTTTCCCCGCTGTGCCCGACCTGGAGCTCACCACCGCACTGGCCCGCCACGCGGAGCGCATCGCGGGGGCTGCGGGAACGAACTCGTTCCGTGGGATCAGTGTGAGTGATGATGCGTTCTACGCCGAGACGCCGGAGTGGATCGCGCAGCTGAACACGATGGGGATCCTCAACGTCGAGATGGAGGCGTCAGCCCTCTACATCGTTGCCCGGCTCCGCGGCCTGCGCGCCGGAATGGTGTGCGCCTGCTCGAGCAACCTGGTCGACGGCGCATCTCTCTATTCGGGCACCAAGGCCGACCTGCAGGCAGGCTGGATGCGCTCGATCGAAGCGGCTCTCGAGACCGCCGTCGAGCTCGAGCTCTGACGGCGGTCCCGGTCGGTCACGCGCTCGGGCGTTACGGGCGCAGCATGACCTTGCCGACGCGGCCGGGCTCGAAGTTCAGGCGCGCGGCGTCGGCGATCTGCTCCAGGTCGAAGATCTGCGACACGGGCAGATCGAGCTTTCCCTGAGCGACGAGGGTGATGATCTCGCGGATCAGCTCGACGCGGTGGGCGGAATCCATGGCGGCGCTGACTTTGCTGCCCCAGAATCCGCGGACCGTCAGCTGACGGAAGATCACATCGCCCGACGGGATCTCCATCGTCGGAGATGCCATCGCCCCGAACACCACGAGAGTGCCGTTCTCACCCAGGAGCGAGGTCACGTCTCCGGCGGCAGCACCGCCGACCGAGTCGACACCGGCGCGGATCGATGCGCCACCGGTGATCTCGGCGACGCGGTCGCGCCAGTTCTCGGCATCCGTCGCGACGACATCGTGGATGCCGACCGCGGCGAGCTCGTCGACGCCGGCGCCGCGGCGCACGAGGCCGAGCACGCGAACCCCACGTGAGGCGGCGAGCTGCGCGACCAGACGCCCGACGGCACCGTTCGCGGCGTTCTGCACGATCCAGTCGCCCTCGCTGACGTTGAGGTATTCGAGCAGGCTTGCGGCGCTCAGGGGCATGGAGATGATCTGTGCTGCGGCTTCGTCGGCAACGGCATCCGGCACCGGGATGAGCGCTGCTGCGGGCGCGATCACGTACTCGGACCAGACTCCGAACACGGATGCCGTGACGACGCGCTGCCCGACCTCGACGCCCGTGACGCCGTCGCCGAGCGCGTCGACGACACTGAGCGCCTCGGTGCCGGCGCGCGCGGGAAGCTCGGGCTTGTAGCCGTATTCGCCCCGCACGGTCCAGAGGTCGTGGTTGTGGATGGGGCTGAGAACGACCTTCAGCCGCACCTGACCGGGTCCGGGCTCGGGAAGCTCGACCTCCTCGACGGCGAGGACCTCTGCCGGGTCACCGAACTGGTGCTGCACGAGTGCGCGCATGATTCTCCTTTGTACGGATGGCTGGTGCGGCGCTCAGCGAGGATCACCCGGAACGAGCGCACCCGAAGCACAACGTCGGGCGAGTCGGCTTTTAGTCCCGCATTCAGCCGATCAGCAGGGCGATGACAAGGCTCACAACCGCGAGCAGCGGGAAGAGGCCCTGTGTCACAGCGGCACGGCGCTTGTCGGGCGAGGTGACGAACAGCACGAGGGCTGCGGCCAGCATCGAGCCGGTTCCCACGAGCATGAGGGTCACGCCGACGGCAACCGAGCCGATCGCGGCCAGTACGATGCCGAGGATCGCGGCGATCGCGAGAAACAGGTTGTAGAACCCCTGGTTGAACGCGAACGCCCGAGTGATCTCAACCTCGGCGTCATTGCGAACCCCGAACGTGGCCCGGCTGCGGGCTCCGCCCCAGGCGAGGGATTCGAGCCAGAAGATGTAGACGTGCAGCAGGGCGGCCAGTGCGGCGAAGACCATTCCCGTGATGAGCATCCGGGTTCCTCTCGACTGACTTAGCCTGGCACGTGCCGCGGCGAAACACTCGCGAAATCCTCGACTGATTCACTCGGAGTGTTCGCTGAGTCAACATCGGATGCCGGAGGGAGGGGCTCATGGACATCACCTCGGTCACCTCCTACCGCTTCGCGAGCACCCGAGACGATCTCGCTCTTGGGCCCGGAGAGAAGATTCTCGCTGGCGGCACGTGGCTGATGAGCGAACCACAGCCCGACGTGACCGGCTTCGTCGACATCACCCGCATGGGCTGGCCCGAGGTCGAGATCACGGATGCCGGGCTCCGCATCGCCGCGACCTGCACGATCGCGCGGTTCGTCGCGTGGTCGCGGGACGAGCTCGACACCCCGGTGCCTGACGGTTGGCACGCCGCGGGAGCGATCCCGGATGCCGCGCACGCACTACTCATGTCGTTCAAGGTATGGAACACGGCGACGGTTGGCGGCAACGTGTGCCAGTCGTTCACGGCGGCGGCGATGGTGTCGCTTCTCGCGGCGCTCGACGGGGAAGCGGTGATCTGGACGCCGGATGGCGGTGAACGTCGACAGCCGGTCGCGGAGTTCATCACCGGTCAGGCGAAGAACACGCTGCGGCCCGGCGAGGTGCTGCGCGCGCTCGACGTTCCCGCGGCTGCGATGCGCGCCCGCGTGAGCCTGCACAAGATGGCCCTCGCTGAACTCGGTCGATCGGGCATCGTCGTGAGTGGCCGTCGCGATGAAGACGGCTCGACCGTCATCGCGGTGACGGCATCCACCCTCGCCCCGCACGTCTTCCGGTACCCGGGCCTGCCCGATGACGCCCAGCTGCGGGCGGATGTCGCGACCCCGACCGACTTCTTCACCGATGCCCTCGGCGAGGCCGACTGGCGGCGCGCCGTCACCGCCGTGCTCGCCGAACGCGTGCTCGCTGACCTGGCGATGGAGGTGACCGCATGAGGCTCACGGTCGATGGCACCGACCTCGAGGGCGACCCCACTCCTGGTCAGTGCCTGCGTACATTCCTTCGCGAGCATGGACACACCGAGGTCAAGAAGGGCTGCGACGCCGGCGACTGCGGCGCGTGCGCGGTGATCGTCGACGGCGAGCCCGTCCACTCGTGCATCGTGCCGGCGCAGCGCATGGATGGTGCTGTCGTCACGACCGCGGGCGGCCTTGCCCCGGGCGACGAGCTGCATCCCGTTCAGGAGCAGCTCGTCGAACACTTCGGGTTCCAGTGCGGGTTCTGCACGCCGGGGATGGCAGTGACGGCATCCACCCTGACCGAAGCCGACCTGCCCGAACTCGACCGCCGCATGAAGGGGAGCCTGTGCCGCTGCACCGGCTACCGTCCGATTCGCGAAGCGATAACCGCGGCGGTCATGGGCCCGGTGCGCGAGACCGGTTCGGCGTCGCGGCCCGTCGTCTCGGGCGGCATCGGAGCATCCGTCATTCCCGAGCCCGCGCGCCGTATCGTGCAGGGCCGCGAGCCGTACACGCTCGACGAGCCGGTCACCGGCTCGCTCGTGCTGCGCGTGGTCGGTTCGCCGCACGCGCACGCCCGCATCGTCTCGATCGACACGGATGCCGCCCGCGCCGTTCCCGGCGTGGTCGCCGTCCTCACGCATGAAGATGCCCCGGCCACCCGCTTCTCCACGGCCCGGCACGAACACCGCACCGACGACCCCGATGACACGCGCGTGCTCGATGACACCGTCCGCTTCATCGGGCAGCGGGTCGCGGCGGTCGTCGCCGAGACCGCGGCCGCGGCTGACGCGGCAGCCCGCCTCGTGCAGGTGGAGTACGACATCCTTCCCGCCGTCTTCGACCCCGAACAGGCACGCACCCCCGGCGCGCCCGTGCTGCATCCGGGCCGCACCCCTGAAGACCGGGTCGCCGACGCATCCCGCAACGTCGTCGCCGCTTTGCACGAGGGTCACGGGGGCGACATCGATGCGGCGCTGGCCGCGAGCCCCGTGACCGTGACGGGCACGTGGCAGACCTCGCGCGTCACGCACGCACAGCTGGAGACCCACGGCGCTGTCGGCTGGCTCGACGACGACGGCAGGCTCGTCATCCGTTCGAGCACGCAGGTGCCCTTCCTCGCCCGCGACGAGCTCGCGCACGTGTTCGACCTGCCGCGCGAGAACGTCCGCGTCTTCGCGGCGCGCGTGGGCGGCGGGTTCGGTGGCAAGCAGGAGATCTTCACCGAAGACCTCGTCGCCCTCGCCGTACTGCGCACCGGCCGGCCCGTCACGTACGAGTTCAATCGCACCGAACAGTTCACGCGCGCGTCACTGCGGCACCCGATGCGCGTCTCGGTGACGCTCGGGGCGGATGCCGACGGCACCCTCACCGCGATGAAGCTCGACGTGCTCAGCGACACCGGTGCGTACGGCAACCACGCGATCGGCGTGATGTTCCACGGGGTTGCCGAGTCGACGACCGTGTACCGCACGCCCGTGCGCCACATCGACGCCGAGGCCGTCTATACGAACAACGTGCCCTCGGGAGCGTTCCGCGGGTATGGGCTCGGGCAGGTCATGCTCGGCGTGGAATCCGCCATGGACATGCTCGCCCAGAAGCTCGATCTCGACCCGTTCGAGCTGCGGCGGCGCAACATCGTGCGCGCCGACGACCCGCTGCATCCGGACGAGGATCCGTACGAACGCGACCTCATCATCGGCAGCTACGGCCTCGACCAGTGCCTCGATCTCGCGCAGGATGCGCTGCGCCGCGGCAACGGGGTGGCGGCGCCGCAGGGCTGGGCGGTCGGCGAGGGCATGGCTGTCGCGATGATTGCGACGATCGCCCCCAACGGGCATGTCTCTCGCTCGAAGGTCGCGCTGCGCCCTGACGGCACGTTCGTCGTGCGCGCTGGAACCGCCGAGTTCGGAAACGGCACCACCACCGTGTTGCGGCAGATCGCGGCATCCGTGCTCGAGGCGCCGTTCGAGCGGCTGCACCTGTGGACTGCCGACACCGACGCCGTCGAGCACGACACCGGCGCGTTCGCCTCGACCGGGATCACCGTCGCGGGCAAGGCGCTTGCCGCCGCATGCCAGTCGCTGCGGACACGGATGCTGCAGCTCGCGGCGGCTCAGACCGGCACCGATCCGGATGCCGGCCTGTTGACGGATGCCGGCGTCGCAACTCCCGCAGGAGTGGTGTCGTTTGCTTCGCTGGTCGCTGCGGCTGACCCGGCCGAGCGGGACGAGAACGGCCTGTTCGCGACCGGCGACGAGGAGGGGCGCCTGCGGTCGGTGTCGTTCAACGTGCACGCGGTGCGCGTTGCCGTCGAGCCGGCGACGGGCGTCGTGCGGATTCTGCAGTCGGTGCAGTCAGCGGATGCCGGAACCGTGATGAACCCGGCCCAGCTGCGCGGTCAGATCGAGGGTGGCGTCGCGCAGGCCGTGGGCAGCTCCCTGTACGAAGAGGTGCTCGTCGAAGACGGCGCGGTGCTGAACCCGGTGTTCCGGGTGTATCGCGTGCCGCAGTTCGCCGACGTTCCCGAGACCGAGGTGTATCTGGCCGATACCTCCGACACCGTCGGTCCGTTCGGGGCGAAGTCGATGAGCGAGTCGCCCTACAACCCCGTCGCCCCCGCGATCGGCAATGCGATAGCCCGTGCCCTGGGTCGTCGCCCGTTCCACCAGCCCTTCACCCGCCAGCGCGTCTGGCGCTTGGCGCAGCATCCTGAACCCGCCCCCACCCGACCCGCGGAGTAACCCATGACGATTGCGACATCTTTCACCATGACCCTGCCCACGTGGCTGGTCGACGAGGCCGACGCGCTGCCGGCCGTGCTGCCGACGCTCGAGGAGCGGATGGCCCTGGTCAACCGCCTCGCCGACCGCAACTGGCGCGAAGGCAACGGCGGTCCGTTCGCGGCGATCGTCGTCAACGACGACACCGGCGAGCTCGTCTCGGCGGGGGTCAACGTCGTGCTCTCGACCGGCAAGTCGTCGGGGCACGCCGAAGTCATGGCGCTGGGGCTTGCCCAGCAGGGCCTGGGCCGCTGGGACCTCGGCGAGGGCGGCGCGAACCTCTCGCTCGTGGTCAACTGGCGCCCGTGCGTGCAGTGCTACGGAGCGACGATGTGGAGCGGGGTGCGGTCCCTCGTCGTCGCAGGCTCCGGTCCCGAGCTCGAGGAGCTGTCGGGCTTCGATGAGGGCCCGATGGTCGCCGACTGGGCCGAGCAGTTCGAGGCGCGCGGCATCCGGGTGACGCAGGATGTCGGGCGCGACGAGGCCCTCGAGGTCTACCGCGCCTACGGCGCCAGCGACTCCCTGGTCTACAACGCCCGCGGCGAGTAGCCCCGGGCCCGTTCCGTCGCGCCGGGCTGTGGCCCCGCAACGTTCAGTCGCGCCGTTCAGTCGCGCCGGGCTGTAGCCCAGATCGTTCAGTCGCGCCGAAACGCGGGTGCGCAGCATCCTGACCCGCAACACGACGCGACCGAACCGGGCACGGCAACCTCTCACCTCCGGCCCAGAATCTTCAGTCGCGCCGAAGTGTGGGTGCGCAGCATCCGCACCCGCAACACGACGCGACTGAACCGGGGTTCGCCGGGCAGGGACCGGTCGGACCGGGGTGGGCTAGACCTCGGCCGCAGCGAGTACGGCCTCGACGGCGGCGGCGGGTGAGCCATGGAAGGCGGGTCCGTGGCCGGGAAGCACCCAGTCCGCATCCAGCTCGGCGATGTGGCTGAGCGAGACGAGCGCCTCGGCGGGGTCGTCCGTGAAGGGGGCGGGTCCCGGTCCGGTGCGGCCGGTCAGCACGTGCCGGGTGGTGAGCGCGTCGCCGACGAAGACGGCACGCACCTCGGGCGAGAAGAGTGCGACGCTGCCCGGCGAGTGGCCCGGCATCCCGATCACGCGCGGAGAACCGGGAAGGTCAAGGATGTCGCCCTCGGCGACTTCCCGCACCTCGGTGAGCCAGCGCGGCCGCATGCCCTTGCGCATGCCGTAGGCAGCGAACTGCAGCAGGGGGCCGATCCGGGTCCGGCCCATGGGGGTCTTGGGCTTGTCGCCGCCGCGGGCGCGGTCGGCGTCGGCGGCGTGGACGAACACCGGGATGCCGCGCTCGGCGCGAAGGCGCTCGGCGAACCCGACGTGGTCGCTGTCGCCGTGGGTGAGCACGATGCCGCGGATGTCGTCGAGCGAGCGACCGAGGCCCTCGAGCTCGCGGGTGAGGTCGGCGTACATTCCGGGGAGGCCGGCGTCGATGAGGGTGATGCCGTCGGGGGTGACGATCAGGTAGGCGGCAACGATGTCGTTGCCGATGCGGTGCAGGGACGGCGCGAGTTTCATGGCTGACCTTTCAGGACTGATGGCTACGAACAATAGCCATGATAGCTTATGTTCGTAGCCTTGGAGGTTCGATGCCCACACCGGAGAGAACATCGCTCGACGAGATTGTCGGCGCTGCCGCGCGCCTGCTCGAAACGGGCGGGGTCGCGGCGGTCACGATGCAGGCCGTGGCGGCGGATGTCGGGGTGAAAGCTCCCTCGCTGTACAAGCGCGTGCGCGATCGCGAGGCCCTGCTGACACTGGTCGGGAATGCGGCGGCCGATGATCTCACGCAGCGGCTGGATGCGGCATCCGGGCGGATCGAAGATCTGCTGCTGGTCTTTCGCGGCTTTGCGCACGAGCGTCCCGAGGCGTTCCGGCTGTTGTTTACGACGCTGGTGGATGCCGACAAACTCGCCGCCACCAGCGCGCCGGCCCTGCGCGCGACCACCGCGGCCGTCGGCCCGGAGCACGCGCTTGACGCCGCGCGGCTGCTGACGGCGTGGGCCACCGGGTTCGTCACGATGGAGCTCGCCGGGGCCTTCCGCCTCGGCGGTGATCTCGACGACGCCTACGACTACGGCATCGCCCACCTGGTGGGCTCCCTCGTGCCCGCGACCGACCCCGCGGAGTAGCGGGTCAGTCGCCCTGTTCGCGCAGGCGATCGCCCGCGTGGATGCCGACAGCAACCCACTCGGCAAGCTCGGCGTCGTCGGCGAGCACCGCCGATGGAAGCCGCAGCCACGCGTCTCCCATCACCCGGCCGGTGCTCATCACCGCGGGGATCGCGCCGCGGCTCAGCCGGTCGCCACGCAGGGCGGGGTCGGTGCGGACGAGGGCGCTGCCGCCGTGCTCGGCGACGATCGCGAGCGCGTCGTTGACCATGAACCCGACGCCGCCGAACATGCGCATCTCCCGCACGTCGGTCTCAGAGATGGTGGCCCGAATGCGCGCCGCGAGCGCTTCCCGCTCTTCGGATGCCGACATCGGCCCACCCCCGTTCGGTCCGGGCTCCTCTCGCCCTGACGAGAGGCTACTCGCGCGCGGCCTATCCTGGAGCGGTGTCCAGTCCCGCTCGTGCCTCTGCCGAGGGGCCGAGTGCGGCATCCGACGAAGCACAGATCGGCGTCGGAATCGGCAAGCAGGTGCGGCAGGCGCGCACCGAGAAGAAGCTGTCGATGCGGGCGCTCGCCTCGGCCGCCGAGATCAGCCAGCCGTTTCTGAGCCAGATCGAGTCGGGCCAGACGATGCCGTCGCTGCTGACCCTGTACCGCATCGCGAACGCGCTCGACATCTCGCCCTCGGCGCTCCTGCCCGCAGACCCCGACCCTGAGGTTGTGCACGTCTCGCGGGCGGCGGATGCCACGTGGGTGCCGGTCTCGGAGGCATACGACACCGCCCATACCCGCGTCATCCACGCCGGTGAGACGTCGCTGCAGGAGTACGTCATCCGCCCCGGCGAGCAGGTCGGAGACTGGTTCGAGACGGATGGCGAAGTCATCCACTACGTCATCGAAGGCGCCATCGCCCTCGAGATCGAAGGCCTCGGGATCTGGGAACTCGGCGCCGGGGATGCCGTCGCCCACCCCGGGGCGCTGCGGAACCGCTGGCACCTTCGCGGAGACGGCTCCGCCCGCGTCGCGTTCGTGTACACCGGCGGCTGAGCCGTATTCGACCCCGGGCGCGAGGGAGACGACGGGAAGAGCTGGATGACGACCGGTGAGCGGAGACTATGGTGGATGTGGTGGACGTGATGAGAGCTGTTGCTGTCATGGCGGACTGGCGCCTCGTGAGGACTTTCCGGTGCGAAGCAGTGGTTGTCGCTGATGGGCAGGAGCGACATTATGAGCTCCATGCAGAGCCGAATCACTCGTCCTATGTGTGTAAGGACTTGAGCACGGGCCGGATCTCAGCCTATGTGGACTCGACGCACGAGCGCATCGACTCTGATACGCCTGTTCCCTACCGGTCAAGTGATTTGCTTTGGCACCCCCTTCCCACCCGGTTGGCGTTTCCGTTCACGCTTCCGATCTGGGGCCGAAAGCATGACGGGTATCGCATGATGGACGCGGACGAGAGCGCAGAAGCACTCATTGTTCGACTTGCGGGGCAGAGACACAGCAGCTCGGGAACGCTTACCGTCGATCTGACTCGGGGCCTCGCCACACGGTTCGAGGTCCCGGAACTCGTCCTGGAGTACCGGGACCTCGAACCTGCGCCGAATCGGCTTCGGGATGGCGGTATCGAGATCTAGAGGCCGGCCTCCTCGCCGTTGGGGTAGTAGCAGCGCTCATTTTCCGGCTCGCAATGAAAGCGCGGCGTGTAGACCGTCGGGTTCGATACCTGTGCGCTGAACTGATAGTCGAAGTCCGTGATCTCGAAATCGTCCAACCTGACTGCGTGGGACCCGTACTCTGTGATGTTGCCGAGGTAGAACGCGATCGACGGGTAGCCCGAACGAAGATCGAGAGTCGTTGCCGAGATGTCGATCGGCCAGAGAGCCCCGTTCTGCTTCTGGAGAGTCAGGGTTCCAAACATCCACACGTCTCCGGTGTCTGCAAACGATGACCCGATGCGAAGAACATTCTGCTCTGACGGCCATCCTGGATAAATCCTCCAGTCGACCTTCGCGCTGCGAGCCCATGAGCCGTTGGTCGGGTGGTTGTTCTGCCCGTAGATGATGCAGAAGTCGATGTCCACTTGGAGTTCGCTGACGATCGTGCGGGTTACTGGATCCTGGATGTAGCACATGTCCCCCGCCGCAAACGGTTCGATGAGGGAGGAAGGTGGGAGCGCGGGTAGATCTTCGGCCGGGACGCTGAAGTTGCCGATCTCGCCGCTTCCGTCTTGAACCGCCAGGGACACCTCCGTCGGCGTGCAGACGAAATTGTATGCGGTGTCGGGTGTGATGTCGACGGCTTCGAGGGCGGCCTCAACTTGGACATCACACGGATTGTTGGGCAAGGCGGCGGGCGTGTCTTCTGTCTCGATTGCGGCTGCGGACAGAGGGATCAACAGGGCGACGCTGGTAAGTAGCGCGGTCGCCACTGCCGTCACGCGTCGCGAACTCCTAGATGTGATCATGGGCGATTCTCCACTTCTCGGCGGCTCCTTGTGCCGCTTGCCTTGCCCATGCTCGTTGGGGGCTCTGCAACAGACCAGTAGTTTCATCTACTGGACAAGTCGCTTCTGATGTGTATATGCCTGCTCATCGCTAATCGAGTCCCAGCACATCCATGATGCAGATCACTGTTCTCAAGGTGGGGTTGGGGACCGGCTGCGCTGGAATGGAGGCTTTCTCGATAGCGGCATACGTGTAGACAGATACACCCGCCTCGTAAGCTAGGTGTTCTTGGGAGAGCAACTGCTGTGCGCGTGCTCGTCGTATGCGGCGCGCTAAGACGCGGATCTTGCTCTCGACAGCATTGTCGGGCCCGGGGTGTTGTGAGACATCCGATTTCGCTCCCCTGTCGCTGGTCAGTTCTGAGAACATTCCTCGAGAGAGGAACGGCTAACCGCGGCAAGCTGGCGGTCGCGGCACGTGAACATCCCCGAAGTTCACTTCGTGTCAGACCATGAGTCCGCGCGAGTCTGGATCAGCCGTCGTTCCTACCCGAAATCTAAGCCCTTTGTGTCGCGAGACGCCGCAACTATCCACACGCGAGCAACGAACGAAGGGACTCTGCTAGAGACACGCAATGGGGTCGGGTTGATCGTCGGACCGCTCGCCGACAACCGATGGGACTGGGCAAGCCTCAGCGTGAGACGCTCGCGCCACTGTGCTCCGCGCGACGTGGCGAGCGCCGTGTGCTCTGCAGGATCGAAGACAACAGGTTGGCCATCGAGATCGTCCATCGAATATCGACGGGATGTCTACCGCCGCCGCTGCTCGGCGACTTTCGCGCAGAGGGGTGTCTCAGGCTGGACGTGCGAATGCCGCGAGATCCTGGCAGACGCGCGTGAGTTCGTCGCCCGGTTCGATAGTGAGCAGACCTCGTACAGTCCACTCGTCGCTGCCGCGCCCGAACGCCTGCCTCTGTAGCGTCACATTCAGCTCAATGACACCGCCGCGGTGTTCTGCGACCAAAGCCAGCTCACCCTCGAGTGACTCCCATGTGCGCCTTCCGCGCCAACCGCGCCACGACCTCCCCATGGATGCAAAGAAGCCGGCAAGATCCTTGAATCCCCCGCCATAGTGTTCCTCAACCGGCACGCTGGCGCTCAAACCACCAAGCACGAGCGTCGCGAGCGCTTGCGTCGGGCGGCCAGGGTTCGGGGGAGCCAGAAGGAGGTACCGGGACCCACCCCCGATGCGCGCCTGTTGCATGGATCGAGTGTTGCACCCATCGAGCGAGTCACGCATTCAACTGTTCCCAAGCGTCAGCGCGGTCGATGTACTGGGCCTGGACGCTCGTGATCATCGTCCGGATCCTACGTGCCGCCCTTTAGCGCCGCGATGGCATCGCGCACGACGCGCGCCGCCTCCACGGGACCCACCGCAATGATCCCCTGGCGTTCCAGAGCATCTCGCCACGCGGCGTCCGTGGGCACCTCGGCGAACGACACCTTCGCAACATCTGTGTACTGCCCGTACCGCCCATACAGCCGGGCCGCTTCATCGGTGATGTGACCGGCTTTGGCGAGCGCCCACAGGTCGTAGAGGTCGCGAGGCGCATGCCTGTCGGTCCAGGCGGCGAGCTTCGCCGCCACGAACGCCGCCGGGGTCGGCACACGCAGTCGCGCGGCCGGCGCATCGCTGTAACGCTGCTCGATGTCGGCGACCTCCGTGGGCCACGCCGGATATCCAGTTCCAGAGAGCAGCTGGATCTGGATGCGAACCCCACCGACAGCGAGCACCGATGGGTCAGGATGCCGCGCATCAGCCAGCGGCGGAGTGAAGGTCGGATGACCGAAGCTGCGCAGGAACTGCCGCTCGATCGCCTCCTGAATCGCCGCGCCGATCTCAGGCCGGTCGCCGAGGGCGATGAGGTCGATGTCCTCAGAGAGCCGGAGGTCTGGCAGCAGCGTTCGAGAGAGCGCCGTGCCGCCGAAGAAGACGATGCGGTCGGTGCCGAGGCTGGCGATCGCGGCGAGCGCGTGCGAAATGACGTGGTCGCGAGCGACCTGCACGGGCGAGACTCCAAATCGCGCCATCACCGCGTCCCGCTCTGCCGGGTCCAGAACGCCTCTCACAGGTGGCTGCTCAGCCATCGGCGGCCTCGTTCCTCTCCAGATCGCGCAGCATCTGCCGGACCGGGGCGTTGGCGCGCCCCCAGAGTTCGACCACGTGAGCGAGGTCGGCGGCACGGATCTGACCGCGAAGATCCTGCGCAGCGGCGAGCGCCGCCTCAGGCAGGCCGCCCTGCTTCGGCTTCATCAGCAGGTCATACGCCGTCTGCGCTGGGGTGGTCACGAGCGCGTCGCCAAGCTCAGTCCGCTCGAGACCCGCATGCAGCTTGTGCAGGTCCCGCGGGACGAGATGAAGGATGCCGCCGTGCTCGAGCTCAACCGGGGCCTGCCCTGCCTTCGGCACCGCGACCGTGGTGGCTCCGATCGCCCGCGGGATCGCCGCCCAGTATCTGGCCGCGCCGATACCCATGAGCACCGCGTTCCGGTTCCCGAACCTCACGGTCGCTACCGCGAGGCCGGCAGCCTCCAGTGTCGGCTTCCAGGTACGACCGTCGGCGCCGTCGGGCGGCACCGTGTACACGCCATGGGCGAGCCGGGTCACCGCGCCCTGTTCTATGAGCCCGTCGAGGGTGCGCCACACATTGGTGCCGAGACCGCGTAGATCGGCGTGCCGAGCGGTGCGCATCGGCGCACGCTCGATCGCGCGAAGCAGGTCGATGTGGGTGGCCATTCGCACTCTTCCGTATACTTACTTAGTCTGAGTATACGTATTTTGTATATTTATGCTTAGTAAACTCGCTCTTTGAGGTCGCGCACGTCTCGCGGGTCGCGGATGCCACGTGGGTGCCAGTCTCGGAGGCGTCCGACACCGCCCACACCCGCGTCATCCACGCCGGTGAGACCTCGCTGCAGGAGTACGTCATCCGTCCCGGCGAGCAGGTCGGGGACTGGTTCTCGACGGACGGCGAAGTCATCCACTACGTCATCGAAGGCGCCATCACGCTGGAGATCGAAGGCCTCGGGATCTGGGAACTCGGCACCGGGGACGCCGTCGCCCACCCCGGCGCGCTGCGGAACCGCTGGCACCTTCGAGGAGAGGACTCCGCGCGCGTCGCCGTTCGTGTACACCGGCGACTGAGCGCACTTATGGCGGGGCGCGGAGACTGCTCGCCACTCACACGCAGGCGTCGCGCCGACCTACTCATCGCGCCCTATTCCACCGGTGTCGGAAGGGTCCTCACTGCTGTGGGCGGCGAAGCCCAAAGGTTCTGCGTCTGCCACCCCACAGGAAACCCCATGTCTCGTTCCGGCGTGACGGAGAGGCCAGCGGGGAACTTCGACATTTGCGTCTTGAATGTTCGATGCCAGTTCGAGGTGTCGTTGTAGTTGCGGAGACTGTAGCCAAGCACAGCCATCCACGAGTACAACTTCGAGCGCTCAGTGACGGCCGAGAGGTGGTGCAGTCTACTCGTGACGATTGCGGGTGGCACCGCCGCAAGAGTCGTTGACAGGCGCCGGTTCCAGAGTCGGTTGTGGTGCGCGCAGTGGTTGCGCACCACTCCAAGGCCAATGAGCCATCGATGGAACTGTCGACCGTCGGTTACCCCAAACCTCCTCGCAATCGTGTTCTGATCGCTACGCATGAGGAGCCCGTAAAGACGGGTGAGGCCCCCGAAGTCGAAGGTCTCGACCGCGATCCAGATCGGTATCTCGGACGAGTACTTCGCTTGTGTGTGCTGGATATAGTCCTCGCTCCTCGCCCTGTCCACCAGCCTTTTGTAACTTTCAAGCCAGTAGTCGAACTCGGAGGCGAACTTGTGGCGGAGAGGCTCCGGCGGCGGCGAGTCGCACGCTCGCGCGTCAAGAGCTGCGCGGTCTGTGTGCCCGAAAGGATCATGTCGACCGAGCACATGGGCGACCTGGAAGCGAAGGCTGAGTTCCAGCATCGTAATTCCGTCGAAGACCTTGTCGCGGACGCCGGCATCGAACCTCGCGAGAGCGACGCCGTCGGCGATCCTCGCCCCGACGACATACTCGTCCGCACGGAACTGCAAAGGTGTGTCGCGATGTTCCGACGGCCCGAGCAATCGTCTGAATGGGTACGTGTAGGCGGTGAGTCGGTAGTAGCCCAGGTCGTGCAGGCATTCAGCAGCGAGCGCGTGATCGCCGCAGTCCAAGCCCTTCGACTCCAGGTGCGCGATCTGCTGACGGATCGTCAGGAAGGGCTTCTGGTAGGGCTGCACCCCGCGACTCTATCGAGGCAAAAGAAAACCGGCCCTTACCAACTCAGTGAGTCGGAAGAGGGGCCGGTGTGTATGAGACCAAACTACACACAAGCGTGCGTATTCTCCAGTTCCGTCGCCGTATCTGTGGACAACTCCCAGACGCCGCAGTGCCGACCGCACCCGTCCGAGGTCAGGAACCGTGAGGGCCACAACCGATCCACGATCGGGAGCATCGGATGGCGGGGGAGGTGCCGCGGCCGACCTGAGTTAGCAGCGAGGTCGGCGATGCGACAGTGGCTACGGGAGATCCGGGACCGAATGTCGACCCTCGCGCGGGCCGGGTGACAGCAGTTCAGGGGACGAGAAGAAGGCTGGCGACCATACCGGAAACCACGCCGAGGCCGACGAGGCTGAACTCGGCTACCCCCCACCACGCATCACGCCGCGCCGCAGCCCGGATCTCGTCGGGATCGAGCGCGGGATCGGACCAGGTGCCGACGCGGTCATCGTCACGGATCGCCGTATGTCGCCGCCGGGCTCGCGCAGCGGCGATCGCCGGTCCAATGATTGCGAGCAGGGCGCCGGCAACGTACAGCCCTCTCGCCCAGTCGCTAACCGCCATAGCGAAACGCTATCGACGGTTTCGGCCTGCGTCGCGTGAGTTGGCGATGATTGCGCCCGCATCCGTGCGACCGGTGGCTCAGGCTCGAAGTGCGAACGCCGCGACATCCTGGCAGGTCCGCGTTTGCCCTTGGCCCGGTTCGATGGCGAGTAGGCCTCGCACATTCCACTCGTCGCTACCGCGCTCAGATGTCTGTCACTGGAGCGTTGCCTTCAGCCCAATGACGGCACCGCGGTGTTCTGCGACCAAGGTCAGCAGACCTATCCCGCGCAACGCCGCGGTCGCTCAGAGGAACTTCGACAAGACCTCTCCCAGCGAGATGGATGTAGCGGTGAAACTGGGGTTCCCGCGCTCGGTCCAGAAATCGAATAGTCCATCTGCGCGGCTCAGGCGCGCTTCAAAGTCGTGGTCGTCTCGACGATGGACGATCCACCGACCAGGTCCCACGTTCGTGAATCGGTATGTGTACCCAGAGATGCTCGTCCACTGAACTGCCGCTTCCGGCTCTTCAGGCAGCAAATGAGTAAGATCCGTCATTTTCGATGGCCTTTCCGCACGAGGAGCCGAGCAGTCTACGCCCGCGCGAGGCACAAAGTCACTCCTGGCGATCCGCATGCGCATCGCCAGGTGAGGGCGCGTTCGGTCCGCACCCGGACGGTGCGGTCGTCAGAGAACGAGCTACCGAATGCGAGTGACAAACCGGTGGAGGAGACTCTCAATGACCGCGAGGGCCACGAGACGGATCGGCCGCCTCTTGGTCTTGCGCGCCTCGACTTCTTCTCGCCAATCGACGCGGTGCTCCGCAATTGGAATCCGGTGGTCACCTGTCGCTGTTGCGTTCTCGTACGCACAGTAGGGCCCGCAGGACGCCGTGGAGTGCATGAGGGTGTGCGTCGAGATTACGTAGTGCAACGGCACCGGCACACCCCGGCCGCCCGGATGGGCGACCAGGCTGACGAACTGGGCGAGGAGTGAGGCACTGACGCTCGCCGATAGGGCCGCGACATTTTGGTGCGACGGCGCTTCGCCGTTGGCGCCCTCGATGTACTTGGGGTCTTCCAGGAGCCCGAGCTTGTCCAAGGACACGTCACCCGCGACGAGCTGACCGAGGCAGGCCATACAGGGCCTGCCAGGAGTGAGCGCGTGCGTGCGCCAGATCCCGTTACGCATGCGCCCGTCCGAGAACGTGGTCAGGGCGATACCTCCGTCGATGACGGGTATGAGGTCGGCGTATGCGATCCCATTGAGTACGGCCCGCGGCCACGGCGTGTCCACGCAGGAAAAAATCACGTCGTAGTCCAAGGCGATGCGGACTCCGACGGGATCAGTGATGCTGACCTCATGGCGTCGGATCTCGATGGTGTCGGCGGTCGCGGCAGTTGCCATCAGTCGAGCTGCGACGTCGACTTTGGCGCGGCCGAGTGCGGCGTCGAGCCGGGTGGCGCCGATCATCCTGTCGAGGTTTCGGGGTTCGACGGAGTCGTAGTCCATGACACCAACTGTGATAAGTCCGGTCGCGGCGAGCCGCTGAGCGACGTCCAGGCCGACGCTGCCACCTCCCACTACGAGAACGCGGAGTCGTACGATCTCGCCCTGGGCGCGATCCCCCCAGGAGGACACCGTTCGCTCCTGCGACCTGGTGATACTGGGCACGGGGCGGAGTTCCTCGTTCCACGTGACGGCGAGTGTGGGCGAGACCGAGCGGACGGACTCCGCCCAGGTCGGTTCGCTCCTGTTGAACCAGAACCTCGCTGACCATGCGGTGTCCTTGCCGCCGAGTGTCATCCCGAGCATCGGCATCTTCGTGGCGGAGCGGGCTACTCGTTCGTACTCTGACTCGGTTTCGCGGTCCGTGAGCGAGAGCTGTTGCCAGCCACTGCCACCGGGGTGGGAGTGCAGGAGCACCAGTCCGTGCCCGGCGAGGCGTGCTTCGTGCGCGGCGCGGAGGACGTAGGCGCTGGTGAATGAGGCGTTGCCGTGGACATGTCGCTCGCCGTCGCGAGGGAGGATGACCGATCGGATCAGGGCTGTAGTACGTTCGATGCCTGTGGAGAGGACGTAGGTCGCAATGAGGACATCCTCTTGTCCGTCCTCCCGCAGCAGATGGTCGCGCATCACGGCTTCGGTTTCGCCGCTCATTGCCACGGAGTAGCGCATGTCAGGCCGCCTCGGCGATCGCGATCGAGATGAACCCGCGGACGTGGCTCAGCCATGCGCGTGCGGGATGGATCGAGGTATCGGTGTAGCTGTAGTCGCGCGAATGCCTCTTGTAGCCCGGCGCGCAGTCCGTGTCGTCCATGTTGGTCTGCGTGAACTGGACCTCCATCGGCAGGTGGATCCAATGGGGCGGTACAGCCGGCCAGCTCTGTACTTCGGAGATGCTGACACCGGTCGTGATTGTCTTACCGGCGAAGGCGCCACCGATCGCGACAATGTCGTACAGGATGCGAGGGCCGTCGGCACGCGCCGGCGCGCCGGCAACGGTCATGTCGGCCATGAACCTCTGAGCTGCCGCCGACAGGTCAGTTGGATCCGTCACGCGACACCGCCCACGTGCTTGACGGTGACGAACTCGTCACCGTCAACGATCTCCACGATCTCGTCGTCCGGGAACGGGGTGGGGTTTCCGACCCGGGCCAAGTCGAAGGCGGCCGGGTCCAGGCCGGCGAGGCGCAGCAGAGCGGCTGCCTCCTGGTCATCGTCGTAGCTGCGGAACGTCTCACCATCGATCGTGAAGCGGAGGCTCTGGCGTGCGACGAACCGATCGCCGTCCTCCAGGTTGACGATCTGGTTATCGCGGACTTTCACCTCGACGCCATTCTTCTTCAGAAGGAACAGATCGAAGTCCCTGGGGTCCCGGCCGGCGAGGCGCAGCAGAGCGGCTGCCTCCTGGTCGGAGTCGTGGACCGTGTACATCGTGTCGTTGATGACAATCTGCAGGTTGACGGGGGCGGTGGGGGTCATGGTGACCCTCCTTCCTAGGTAGGAGTTGAATAGCGTGTCGCTCCCGTTTCCGGATGGAGTTGGGTAGCATGTACCTGTCGGGTAAATCCCATTGTACCAGATGTTTCGTTTACCAAAGAGGTAAAGCTTGAAGTTCGCTTGGCTCAGCGCTCGACTAGAGAGCTACTTGACAGTCAGTGCGCGCCTGCACGCAGCTGCGGGTAACCAAGCTGGAGCGGCCGAGGATCTCATCCACCTCGTGTCGGAAGCACCACGTCTGGGTGATCTCGCCTCCTTCCGGAGCGTTCGCATGGACGTCCAGGCGGGGAACCTAACTCTCTCGATCGAGGAGGTCGACATGCACGCACGCCCACTCACCGCCGCCGGGGTTCCGCAATCAATCGCCAGCCGAGCATCTCTGCCCGATTACGCGGCCGCCGAAGCGCTGGTCGTTCAAGATCTCCACGTTCGGGGAGCGTCAATCTTGCGGCGCGCGAGCTGACCGGAAATCATGAGCACTTACATCGCACGAGACGCCGATCTCGACTTCGCCCCACACCCGGGACGCATCCTGCAGCGTGAGCTCGACCAACGCTCGATCAGCCAAGCGCAGCTGGCCGCACGCACCGGTCTGAGCACGAAGCACATCAACCTCGTCGTCAAGGGGACCGCTCCTCTTTCTCCGGATGTTGCCGTGATGCTCGAGCAGATCCTCGGCACCTCGGCTGAGATCTGGTCGCGACTGGAGGCGTCGTACCAGACCCGTCAGGCTCGGGCGCACAAGCGGCAAGGCCTAGATGCGTTCGCCGACTGGGCTGCAGGCTTCCCGCGCCAGATCCTGATCGAGCGCGGCGTCATTGCCAAGACAGACAGCGGTGCCGAACTCGCGGGGAAACTGCTCGACTTCTTCGGTGTGGTGTCGCCGAAGGCGTTCGAGAAGACATGGCTCGAGCCGCAGGCGTCGTACAAGAGAAGCCAGCTGTATGCGATCGACGCGAATCTCACCGCACTGTGGTTGCGCCTCTCGGAGCGGCACGCTGCCGATCGGATCGATAAGGCGCCGCCGTTTGACATCGAGAAGGTGCGATTGGCCGCACAAGCGATTCCATACCTGACTGTGAAACCCATTGAGGAGGCATTTCGGGATGCTCAGGAGCTCCTGCTCGACGCAGGGGTAGTGCTCGTATTCGTTCCAGAAGTCCAGAGCACGCGAATAAGCGGAGTATCTCGCTGGATCAATGGAACGCCGTTGATCGCGGTCACGAGCCGTTACAACTCGCTCGATGGCCTGTGGTTCACGATCCTGCACGAAATAGCACACGTCTTGTTGCACCCGAAGCGGAGCACCTTCGTCGACGACGGACTCAAGGCCGACGACAACGCGGACTCGCAGGAAGTCGCCGCTAACGACTTCGCCGCAGTGCACCTTATTCCACCCGCTTTCCGCGCGGCGCTCGACGAAGCCACGACGCCAGCCGACATACGTGCCATCGCTGCCGAACTCGGTGTGTCCCCAAGCGTCGTCGCAGGACAATGGGCCCACCGCACCCAGATCTGGGGTGGCCCGATTGGGAAGCTTCGCGAGAGGGTGAATCTGGCAGCGGTGCTGCCATGAACTGTCGCGGACCCGGTCGGAGCTCATTGACCGCTCGTGGTTCGCTCTAGATTTGCGTCATTCAACTCGAGGATCGCGTCGCCGTCGGCGGCCAGACGGGCGTGCTCGTTAGCCACGGTCAGACACACCATGAACAATCGGTAGCTGGTATCAAGACTCGGGCAGCTTCGGCTGATGGTCTTGCTCTAGCGGCGCAACTTGTCGGGATGAGAGGTCGGGATGGCGGTTTGGGCGGAGTTCGAAGAAAAGGAGTTCGAGACACTTGCAAACGTGGCGCTGGTTTCGGAGCAGCGAGCCCGCAAACGAACCGTTCAGGTTTTCAGCCCCGGGCAGGTGCTCGAGAAGACTCTCGGATTCGACTTCGCGACGCACGTCGGGGACCACACCCGTCTCCACAGACGGCTCTTCGGGACCGCTCCAGGCGCACCTGGAGCGACACCCGACCAGCTCGCGCAGCTGAAGATGCCGTTCGCACCGTCGACTCGTCTGCTGAATGTGTTTCTGCAGTACGAGCGCCCTGAGCACTTCAAGATTGGGCACCGCTCCGCACTGTGGCCACGCGACGAGGAGTTCCTGCGCTTCACCGTCTCGGAGAACAACATCGTGGGCGGTGGGTACCACTTCGACCAGGTCACAGCCCTGGATCACTTGGCGGCCTCGCTCGGGCCCGCTGCACTCGTGCGGTATGCGTGCCCAGCTGTCTGGACCAAGTCCGAGTTGTACGGACTGTTCAGCGCCAATCGTCTGCTCGACAACTCGATCTTCGTGGAACCAAGGAAGCTTGCTGATCACCGGGGACCGGATCCCTACCACCGACGGTGGACCTATCAACGCAACCGACCCCAAGCTGGGAAGCCCAACCCCGCCGGCCCGTGGACAGCTGCTGAAAGTGGCGAAGCCTTCATGGACAGTGCTGAGACCTCGGCCGACCATTCTCCGAAGTCAGAAGACTTTGGCCGTGAGATCGTTCTCGACGCCGTTGAGGCGAAGAAGGTGCGCGCGCTCGTAGATTCCCGCAAGGCAAAACTAGCTGCGCGCGTCCGGGCACGGTCCGAAGCCGAAGATAAGGCGATCGAGGAAGACCTGAAGCGAGTCTCGCCGAACGAAGTCGAGGCAGTTCGAGCATCAGCGGAGCTGGCGACTATTGCCCGGGACTTGGGCGTCCAATGGAGCATCCTTGCCTTCACGTGAAGATACTGCACAAGGGCCACGAGACCGTCGCGCCCAAGCCGGTTCTCCAGCAGCCCGAATGTGAGCGGAAGACACACGCAACAGACTTCGTACTTGGACAGTGCAAGGACGACCAGCCCGTTGAGTTGCGCGGACACGGCTGCTCCGGGCCCCTGAAACACCCTCGAAACGTGATAGCCATGAGCAATCAATGATTGCCCCGTAGCATCGCGGTGTGACGAACACTGACGAGTTCACCCTGCGCCCGCGCGTGCAGGAATTTCTGGCGTCGGGGCGCACGGAGCTATTGATCGACGGCGATTGGCTCCCGGCATCCGATGGCGCGACCTTCACCACGATCGACCCCGCCACCGGATCCGCCCTTGCCGAAGTGGCCCGCGGCACCGCGCCGGATGTCGACAGAGCGGTCCGCGCCGCGAAGGGCGCTCTGCGCTCGTCGGCCTGGCGTGAGATGCGGCCCGCCGACCGCGGCGCGCTGCTGTGGCGCATCGCCGACCTCATGACCGAGCACCTCGACGACCTCGCGCAGCTCGAGACGCTCGACCAGGGCAAGTCGCTGCGCACCTCGCGGTTCGGGGAGGTGCCGGCGGCGATCAATCAGTTCCGCTACTACGCGGGCTGGCCGACGAAGATCCTCGGCGACACGATCCCGACGTCGCTGTCGCGCACTCCTCCCGGCAAAGAGGTCTTCGCCTACACGCGCCGCGAGCCGGTCGGGGTCGTCGGGGCGATCGTGCCGTGGAACTCTCCGCTCATCATGACGGCCATGAAGCTCGCCCCCGCCCTCGCCGCCGGCTGCACGATCGTGCTCAAGCCCGCCGAGAACACCCCCCTCACCGCGATCTACCTCGGCCAGCTCATGCTCGAGGCGGGCCTGCCCGCCGGGGTGCTCAACATCATCACGGGGTACGGTCACGAGGCCGGGCAGGCTTTGGCGGAGCATCCGGATGTCGACAAGGTCGCCTTCACCGGCTCGACCGCCGTCGGCAAACGCCTCGTGCAGTCAGCCGGCACGCGCCTGGCCCGCCTCACCCTCGAGCTCGGCGGCAAGTCGCCGTCGATCATCATGCCCGACGCCGACCTGCCCGCCGCGATCGACGGCGTCTCGCGCGGCATCTTCGACAACGGCGGCCAGGTGTGCGTCGCCAGCGCCCGCATCTACGCGCACCGGGATGTCTACAACGACGTCATCGCCGGGATGGCCGACTTCGGCACCGGCCTGCACCTCGGGCACGGCCTCGCCGAGGGCACCGACCTCGGGCCGCTCGTCAGCAAGGCGCAGGCCGACCGGGTGGCCGGCTACGTCGACGAGGGCCGCGCCGAAGGTGCGCGGGTCGTGAGTGGCGGCATCCGTGAGGGCGACACCTTCTATACGCCCACCGTGCTCACCGACGTGACCCCGCAGATGCGCCTCATGCGCGAAGAGATCTTCGGACCCGTCGCCGTCGTCACCCCGTTCGACGACCTCGACGAGGTGGTCGGGTGGGCCAACGACTCCCCCTACGGGCTGGCGGCGAGCGTCTGGACCGAGGGCCTGAGCAACGGACACCGCATCGCCGCGCAGCTCGAGGCCGGCACGGTGTGGGTCAACTGCCACTCCTTCCTCGGCCCCGAACTGCCCAAGGGCGGGCACAAGGAGTCGGGCTGGGGTTACGAGAACGGGCCGCAGGGCCTGGAGAACTATCTGGAGACGAAGACGGTGGTGATGGTGCTGTGACCGCTCATTCCTCCGGGCGCATATTGCTCGGCGCGTTCGAAATGATGAACCCCAACAACGGGATGCCGACCTGGACCGACCCGCGCGGCCGCGGCGACGACTGGGACGACCTGGGCTACTGGCTCGGCCTGGCACGCACCCTCGACGAGGCGGGCTTCGACTTCCTCTTCTTCGCCGACACCTACGGCTACGCCACCCTCGGGGGACAGATGCCGCGCGAGGTCGCCGCGCACGGCATCCAGTTCCCGGCCCTTGACCCCATGCTCGCGATCGCGGCGCTTGCCCACGCGACCAGCGAGCTGGCGTTCGTCGTGACCTCGCCGACCACCGTCGAAAAGCCCTACGGCACGGCTCGGCGCTTCGCGACCCTCGACCGGCTCACGGGCGGACGCATCGGCTGGAACGTCGTGACCGGCTCCTCCCAGGCCACCACCGACGAGCTGTTCGGGGTCACGCAAAAGCTCACGCACGACGAGCGGTATGACGCCGCCGACGAGTTCCTCGACACCTGCCTGCGGTTCTGGGAGCACTCCTGGGACGAGGATGCCGAACTCCGCGACCGCGCCACCGGCACGTATGCCGACCCGAGCATGCTGCACCGCGTCGAGGTCGACGGGACGTATCAGCGGGCCGCCGGCATCTTCGCCGTGCCTCCTACTCCGCAGCGGACCCCGGTGCTCTTCCAGGCCGGCACGTCGGATCGCGGCCGGGCGTACGCCGCCCGCAACGCCGAGGCCGTCTTCATCCAGGGGCAGTCGATCGCCACCGCCGCGGCCCATGTCGCCGACATCCGCGAGCAGGCGGTGCGGCAGGGCCGCCGGCCCGAAGACGTCAAGGTCATCAGCGGCATGACCGTGACGGTCGCGCCGACCGAGGCCGAGGCGCGCGAGCTGCGCGCCCAGTACGAGGCAGTGCTGGGGCTGGATGACGCCGCGGTGATGTTCGCCGGCATCACCGGCATCGACCTCACCGGCATCGACCCCGACACCCGCGTCGCCGACCTCCACACCGACCTCGGACAGACCCTCATCAATCGCTACGCACGCACCGATCCCGACATCCGGGTGCGTGCCGTGCTCGACCAGTTCCGCACGAAGGCGATCCGCGGATTCCAGATCACCGGCTCGCCCGAGCAGGTCGCTGACGAGATCATCGCGACAGTCGACGGATCGGGCCTGGACGGCCTCATGCTCGAGCCCACCTTCGGCGGACCGGCGTCGTACGAGGCGTTCATCGAGCTCGTGCTGCCGATCCTCGTCGAGCGCGGTCGCGCCGGGCGCCCGCCGGGCGTGACCCTGCGCGAACGCGTCAGCGGATCACCGCGCCTCGCCCCGACTCACCGCGCGCACCGCCTCTCTGTGACGGATGCCTCGCCCGAGGTATCCGTCACCGAGCCGCTCTCCGCGACATGACCCGCATTCGCTTGCCGCAAAGCGCGCCATGCCCCACCGGCGCACGGCGTGTCGCGACAATTGAAGGGGGACGACAGCGGCCCGGGGCCCGACAGCCCCTTCGTGTGCCGCAAACCGCGCCATGCCCCACCGGCGCACGGCGTGTTGCGGCAAATGAAGGGGGCCGGCAAAGCCCCGGGGCCCGACGGCCCCTTCGCTTGGCGCAAATCGTCAACGCACCCACCAGCGCGCGGCGTGTTGCGGCAAACGAAGCGGGACTACCGAGCCCCGAGACCAGGCGACCCGCCTTCGCTTGCCCCAAATCGTCAACGCGCCCACCAGCGCGCGGCGTGTTGCGGCAAACGAAGGGGAGCTGCAGACACATCGCCCCACCCAGACGCCAACTCCAGCCCCACCCCCAGCATCCGATGACGAACGGAAACGCACGATGAAGACCGAAGCCGTCGAGGCGGTGATCCGCGGGCTCAAGCGAGCCGGCGTGAGCGTCGCGACCTACCTTCCCGACTCGCTCCTCAAAGAGCTCTACCCTGCGCTGGATGCCGATCCCGACATCCGTACGATCCCCGTGACGAACGAGGGCGAGGGCGCCGCGATCGCCGGCGGCGTGTTTCTCTCGGGCAAGCGCGCCGTGCTGGTCATGGAGAACTCGGGCCTGCGCGCCGCGACCGAGCACCTCGCGCGGCTGGGCCTCGGCGCCGGCATCCCGGTCGTCATGATCATGAGCTACCGGGGCGAGCTGGGCGAGAACAACTGGTGGGCGATCCCGCACGGCATCACGATGGAGCCGCTGCTGGGAGCCCTCCGCACCCCGTACCGCATCGTGCGCGAAGTCGATGAGATCGAGCAGGCGGTCGTGGATGCCTATGAGACGGCCTATTCGTCGTATTACCACGCCGCCATCGTCCTGGGAGGAGGGCTCGTCCGATGAGCTACAGCAGATTCGAGGCCATGGAGCTTCTCGGCAAGCGCCTCACCGACGACGCTCTCGTCATCCTCTCCCTCGGCGGCGCCGTCGACGAGTGGTACAACGCCGCCCCGCACATGCGCGAGGCGAGCCTGTTCCAGCAGCAGCTCGGATGCGTCAGCGGTGAGGCCTTCGGCCTGGCCGTCGGCCTGCCCCACCGCCAGATCGTCTCGCTCGACACGGATGGCGGGTTGCTCTTCAACCTCGGCATTCTCGCGACGCTCGGCAACGAGAGACCCGAGAACCTCTTCATCGTCGTGTGGGACAACGAGCAGTACCAGTCGATCGGCGGGCCCGCGACCCACACCGCGAAGGGACGCGTCGACCTCGCCGCGATCGCCCGCGGCGCCGGGGTCGAGAAGGCCTTCACGGCGCACACTCTCGAGGAGTTCGACGCGCACTGCGCCGCCGGCCTTGCCGCGACCGAGCCGTACATCGTCGTGGCCAAGACCGACGGCATTTTGCAGCCCGGCATCAAGCGCAAGCACTCGGACGGCCGCGAAGACAAGTACATCTTCGTGCGCCACGTCGAGAAGATCGAGGGCGTCACGATCATGGGCCCCAGCGAGCACAACTGATGGGCCGCGGCTGATGGGCGTCGTCGCGGCCCCGACCGGCGCCTACGACTACCTCGTCGTGGGCGCCGGAGCTGCCGGATGCGTGTTGGCGGCGCGCCTGAGTGAAGACCCCGACGCGCGCGTCCTGCTCATCGAGGCGGGCCCCGACCACCGGGGCCTTGCCGAGGTCCTGGATGCCGCGCATTGGGACGCCCTCATCGGCGGGCCCCTCGACTACGGCTACCGCTCGGCACCGACCCCGCACGTGCTGGGGCGCTCGATCGCAATGCCCCGCGGGCGCGTGCTCGGCGGCAGCTCGTCGACCAACGCGATGCTCTGGTACCGCGGCGCCCGCGCCGACTACGACGCGTGGGCGGATGCCGGCGCCACCGGCTGGGGCTACGACGACCTTCTCCCCTACTTCCGCCGCTCCGAGGCCCGCCCGGGCGGAGACCCCGCGCACCGCGGCCTGGACGGACCAGTGCGTGTGGCGCCGCTGTCTCGCGTGCATCCGATCGCGACGGCGCTCCTGGATGCCGCAGCCGCGCGCGGACTGCCCGTGCTGGATGACGCCAACGGCCCGTCGAACGAAGGCGCCGTGTTCGCCGACTACAACGCCATCGAGGGCCCCGACGGATCGTTCGAACGCTGGAGCACCGCCCGCGCCTACCTCGAGCCCGCGCTGACGCGCCCGAACCTCGACGTGCTCGTCGACAGTCCCGTGCACCGGATCGACCTCGCCGGTTCCCGCGCGACCGGCGTCACGCACCTCATCGACGGTCGCGAAGTGACAACAACCGCAGACCGCATCGTGCTGGCCGCCGGCGCCATGGACACCCCGCGCCTGCTGCAGCTGTCGGGGATCGGTGATCCCGACCGGTTGGCGGGTGTCGGCATCCGTCCCCGGCACGCCCTGTCGGGCGTCGGCGAGAACTTCCAAGACCATCCGCTCGTGCTGGGCGTGAACTTCCGCGCCCGCGACGGGCTCGGCCCCGTGATCGGCAACGGCGGCGGCACGATGCTCAATTGGCGGAGCTCCTACGCCGAGCGCGGACCCGACCTGCACACCGTCATCGCGCACGGCTCGCGGGGCGACGAGGCCCTGCACGCACGCTACGACCTCGGCGGCGATCGGATGTTCGCGCTCGTGCCGGGGCTCTACGGGTCGCGCTCGGTCGGGTGGGTGCGCGTGCGATCGGCTGATCCTGCGGTGCCGCCCGAGTTCCAGCCGAACTACCTCGCCGACCCGAAGGATCTCGTCGCGATGGTCGAGGCGATGGATGTCGCGCAAGAACTCGTCGCCGGCCCCGCGTATGCCGACCTGCATCCGGAGCCATTGACGCCTCCGCCGTCGATGACCGATCGCGCCGAGCGCGTGCAGTTCGTGCGCGAGAACGTCGGGAGCTTCTTCCACGGCGTCGGCACCGCCCGCATCGGCACCGACGAGCTGGCCGTGGTCGACCTCGGGCTGCGTGTGCGAGGACTCGAGGGCCTCTGGGTCGCGGATGCCTCGGTCATGCCGATCATCCCGACCGCGAATACGCAGGCCCCGACCGTCGCGATCGCCGAGCGCGCCGCCGAGTTGGTGGTCGCCGGGTGAGGTGTGACCCACCTCGTCCACGCGGGCGTACTCCGCACGAAACACCGGCGCGATAGCGTTCGTACATGATCCCGATCGAGAACCTGCTGACGTTCATGCTGACGTCATTGGTGATCATCGTGATCCCCGGGCCGAGCGTGCTGTTCGTCATCGGACGCGCCATCGCTCTCGGCCGCCGCGCCGGTGTGCTCAGCGTCGTCGGCAACGCGCTCGGCACGATCCCCGCGATCATCGCTGTCGCGTTCGGGGTGGGGGCGATCGTCGCGTCGTCGGTCGTCGCGTTCACCGTGATCAAGATCGTCGGTGCGCTCTACCTCGTCTACCTCGGCATCCAGGCGATCCGCCACCGTCATGCCCATATCCCCGGCATCCAGCAGCGCCCCGCACGCACCCGCACGCTCCTGGCCGAAGGCTTCATCGTCGGGCTCACCAACCCGAAGACGATCGCCTTCTTCGTCGCAGTGCTCCCGCAATTCGTCGACCCGGCGACGGGCCCGGTGTGGGTGCAACTCCTGCTGCTCGGACTCGTCTTCGAGGCGCTGGCGCTGGCATCCGACAGCATCTGGGCGCTTGCCGCGGGCACCGCACGCGCATGGTTCGCTCGCTCGCCCCGGCGCATCTCGACGCTCTCCGCGACCGGCGGCGTGATGATGATCGGCCTCGGCGGCGCGCTCGCGCTCACCGGTTCGAAGTCCTGACCGCGACAGGGTCGGCATCCGCGTTCAGTCGCGCCTCCATGTCACTCGACACGCCAGCCACCCGCAATACGGCGCGACCGAAATGAAGCACCCTCAGATCAGTCGCGCCTTCATGACACTCGACACGCCAGCCACCCGCAATACGGCGCGACCGAAATGAAGGCGCGGGTTCGCAGGGCAACGGATGCTAGGCGGTAGCCGTGTCCAGCACGGCATCCAGCGCGCGGAAGGCTCCCCGGAACTCTGCGCGCAGCCGCTCCTTCTGCACCTCATCGCAGAACGCCGCGTCGATGCCGTTGAGGGCGATCTGTTTGGCCTCGTCGGGGGTCACGCCCATGAGGCGCAGGCCCTCGGTGTACTCGCGGCCGATGTCGGTGCGAAAGAACATCGCGTCGTCGGTCGAGACGTTCACCGCGAGCCCGGCATCGATCATGCGACGGATGCGGTGAGACTCATCGATCGTCCACCCCGAGCAGATCGTCGTCGACAGGGGCGTCGCCGCGAAGCCGATGCCCCGCTCCCGGGCGAGGGCCACGATTGCCGGGTCGTCGACGATGCGGTAGCCGTGGTCGAGGCGGTCGCAGCCGAGATCATCGATCGCGACGCGGACGGCATCCGGAGTTGCGTGATCGGTCTCGCCGACGTGCGCCGTCAAGAGAAAGCCGTGCTCGCGTGCCAGCGCGTACGCCGCGACGAATCGTCCTGGGTCTTCCGTGTTCTCGGGGGTCAGATCGTCTTGCCCGAGCCCGACCACCTCGGGCCGGGGATGCGCGATCATCTCGCGCACCAGGTCGACAGCGGATGCCGCGTCAGCGCGCCGATTGATGGCGACGACGATGCGGAACCCGACGCCGAAGTCTTTCTCGGCGCGCGCCAGCCCCGCGATGATCGGGTCGATCACCTCGGCATAGCTGAGGCCGCGATCGGCGAAGTACTGGGGGTTCACGTAGTACTCGCGGTAGCGCAAATTCCCATCGGCGACGGCTGACGCAACCCCGTCATAGGCGACGCGCTCAAAGTCCTCGGGATCACGCAGCACATCATGCGCGAATCGGAATGCAACGAGAAAGTCCACCAGGTCGGCGAAGTCGAACAGCGTGTCGGGGTCCGTCGTCGGCAGCTCGACACTGTGCTTCGCCGCCAGTTCGATGAACAGCTCGGCGCTCATCGTCGACGCGAAGTGGCAGTGCAACTCGGTCTTCGGTAACAGGCGCAGGTAGTCGGCGTACGAGATCACGCGGGCCCCTCTCCGGACGTGCGAGGCGCGGCGCGCCCCGGAACTTGCTTCACGACGAGCAGTCGATAGGGCTCTCCGTCGGCTGACCACCACCGGTGCGTGGTGCCGCCGGTGTAGTAGACCGATGCCCCCGGGTCGAGATCGCACGTCTGGTCGCCGAGTTCGATGCGCACGTGGCCTTCGATCACGTAGAGGAACTCGTCTTCGGCGTGGATGAATCGCTCGCCCGGCTCCAGGCTGTCAGAGACGACCTCCATCGGATGGAACGTGCGCGCGCGTTGCGCCAGCATCCGCGCCGTCCCCGATGCGAAGCCCTCGGGGATCTCCCCCTCGCCGGGGCGGCTCACCTCGACGAACGAACCCGACTCGTCTGGTGCGTCTGCCGCAGCGATCAGCTCGATCGGGCTCGTCTCCAGCGCAACCGCGATTCGTCGCAGCGACCCCAGGCTCGGCTGGGCGAGCCCGCGCTCGAGCTGGCTGAGGAACGGATGCGAGAGTTCGGTGCGCTCGGCCAGTTGCACGAGGGTCAGGCCGCGGGTCTTGCGCAGCATCCGGATGTGGCTTCCCAGACGAGCGCCTGCTGCACGCTCGTCGAGACCGTCGGGCATGCTCATGCGGCTGAGCGTACCCCGGCCGCACTCGCGTACTCATCGATCCGTGCGAGGTAGGCGGACCGGCGCGCGGGAGTGAGCCACGAGGCGTGGAACGAGTTGCGGGCGAGCTCCACGAGATCGGATGCCGAAAGCCCTGCCTGATCTGCAAGCGCGACGTAGTTGTCACCGACGTAACCGCCGAAGTAGGCGGGGTCGTCGGAGTTGATGGTCACTCGCACACCGGCGCGAAGCAGCGAGACGATCTCATCGGACTTCATCTGCTCGGTGACGAAGGAGTTCGATACCGGGCAGCAGGTGAGGCCGATGCCGCGCTCGAGCACTGTCGCGACGAGCGCGGGGTCTTCGACGATGTTGGTGCCGTGGTCGATGCGGTCGACGCCGAACTCCAGCGCTTGTCGGATGTGCTCGATAGACCCGGGCTGGTCGATGTCGCAGTGCATCGTGACGAGGAACCCTTCGGCCCGTGCCCGCTCGAACACTGCCGCGAACTTCGCGGGCGGGTTGTCGCGCTCGTCAGAGTCGAGGCCCACGCCGACGATCCAGTGCCGATACGGCAGTGCTTCGAGCAGTGTCGACATCGCGTGCTCGGCCGAGAGATCGCGCAGGAAGCACAGGATCAGCTCCGCCGAAATGCCGAGCTCAGCCTGAGCGCGCACGATCGCTCGCCGATAGCCACCGATCACCGTCCCGAACGGGATGCCTCTACCGGTGTGCGCCTGCGGATCGAAGAACAGTTCGGCGTGCACAACGCCTTGCTCCTGCGCTTTCAGCAGATACGCCCAGGCGAGGTCATGGAAGTCGTCAGCGGTCTGCAGCACACCCATCGCGGGGTAGTACACCGCGAGAAAGCTCGTGAGATCGGTGAAGTCATACGCAGCCTTCACGGCTGCGACATCGCTATAGGGCAGGGTCAGGCCGTTGCGCTTCGCGAGCGCGAACATCATCTCCGGCTCGAGCGTCCCCTCCAGATGAAGGTGCAGCTCGGCCTTCGGAAGCCCGCGGGCAAAGCTCGCCAGCTCGGGTGGTGCCATGATGCGCTCAGATGCCCTTCTGCGGGTGCATCGCCATGCGTGCCAGCACGACATCCTCGACGATCTGGATGAGGTTGTAGAGCACGAGCGATGCGGCGGTGACCGCCACGACGGATGCCCACAACGCTGCGAACTGCGCCTGCGGGATGAATCCGCCGATCGATCCGCCGATCCCGCCGCCGACCGCGAGCCATTCGGCAAGCAGCGCTCCGGTGATGGCGCCGGGAACCGAAATGCGGACGGCGGCGAAGAAGGCGGGAAGCGAAGAGGGGAAGGCGACCTTGCGGAGCTTCGTGAATGCTCCCCCGCCGTAGACATCCACGAGGTCATTCATCATCGGCGGCGCGGATTTGAGACCGAATGAGATGTTCACGAGAGCCGGGAAGAGCACGACGATGCCACCGATGACGGCCACCGTCCAGAAGTCACGTCCGAAGATCAGGATGATGACCGGTGCCATCGCGATCAGTGGCACAGACCGCAGAAGCATCGCGACTGGCATCAGAGCGTGCTCGATGCCTTTGTTGAGTTCGAACGCGACGGCCGCCACGAGGGCGACGACGAGGCCCGCAACGAACCCGATCGCGGCATCCCCGAGGGTGACCGCGAGGTTGCCCATGAGCATCGCCCGGTTGGCTTCGGCTGCCGGCACGGTGAAGAGGTAGTTCCAGACATCGACCGGGCCCTTGGCGATCAGCGGCGAGAGCTGGAGTGCCCAGAGGAGCCCAACCCAGATCACCAGAACGGCGACGATCGTCAGAGCGAAAGTGAGCGTCGACCAGCCCAGTGCACGCAGTACCGCGCGGGTGGACTGGGCGCGCAGCTTGGCGTTGAGCTTCGCCGCTTCAGCCTGGACGTCGGTAGCCCCGGTGAGTGTGATCTGCGCCATCGTCAACGTCCCTTCGACCAGGGGGCGATCGCCTTGGCGATCCACCCGACGAGCGCGAACCCGAGAAGCGCGACGCCGCCGCTGAGAAGCGCCAGCGCCCACACCTGCGGTCCGTTCGAGGCCTGCTGGGCGAGGATCATCGCGAGACCCACGCCGACCTCGATCTTGCCGAAGAACTCACCGAGCACGGCGCCGAGGAAGGCGGCGGGCACCGCGATCTGCAGCGCGCTGAGCGTGGCCGGGAGCGCCGCGATCAGCCGCACTTTCACGAGTTGGGTGAACTTCGATCCGCCATAGACCGTGACAAGGTCGAGGCTCGACTTGTCGGCCGACTTCAGGCCGAGAAGTGCGCCGACGACCGTCGTGAAGAACACCGACAGCGCAGCGAGCAGGATCGCTGTGCCACTGGGCTCACCGACCTTGGGAGGAGTGATGACGATGACCGCGAGCATGCCGATCGCGACGATCGGGATGCAGTACGTGAGGATCGCGAGCTGCATAGCGACGCCCTCGAGCCGCGGCACGAGAAGCACGAACGCCGACAGCAGCAGGGCCAGTCCGTTGCCCCAGAGGTAGCCGATGCCGGCCTCGGCGAGGGTCACCGCGAAGTTGTTGAGGTAGTACTGCGGCCCCGTCTCGATCATGATCTGGATGACCTGGAACGGCGTGGGAATGGCGCTGGCGCCGGAGGGCCCGACGTTCGAGAAGACGGTGGCGGCAAGGATCCACCACAGCAGGATGATGCCGATGCCACCGATGACACCGATCACCCATGGGGGAAGACGGAAGTCCTCCCACTCGATCGCGCGCCCGCGCGTGGGGTTCTCAGTGGTCATCCGCCGCTGCTCCTCCGGCACCGAACAGCAACTCGGATGCCTGGTCGACGTAGGCGTGGAACTCAGGGGTGCGCATCATCTCGGGAGTGCGCGGACGCGGGAGGTCGATGGTCATGACCTCCTTGACCCGACCGGGGCGCGGGCTCATGACCGCGACCTGGTCGGAGAGGAAGATCGCCTCCGAGATACCGTGGGTCACCAGCAGCGTCGTCGCAGGCTTCTCGGTCCAGATGCGCAACAGCTCGAGGTTGAGCTTCTGCCTCGTCATGTCATCGAGGGCGCCGAACGGCTCATCGAAGAGCAGAACCTCGGGCTTCATGATCAGCGACCGCGCGATCGACACGCGCTGGCGCATGCCGCCCGACAGCTGGGCCGGCTTGGCCTTCTCGAACCCCTTGAGGCCGACCAGGGCGATCATCTCGTCGACGTAGGCCTTGTCGACGGAGGCACCTGCGATCTCGAAGGGAAGACGGATGTTCGACAGCACGCTGCGCCAGGGCAGCAGTGCTGAGTCCTGGAAGGCGATGCCGAGCTTGTTCTCTTTGCGCAGTTCCTTCGGGCTCTTCCCGTCCACGCGGGTTGTTCCGCTGGTGGGCTGTTCGAGACCGGCGAGGATGCGCAGGATCGTTGACTTTCCGCATCCTGAGGGTCCGAGGAGGGAGAGGAAGGTTCCCTGGTCGGTGTGGAGATTGGCGTCTTGCAGCGCCGTGACGGTCTTTCTTCCGGTGGTGAAGACCTTGTTCAGTCCGGAGATCTGCAGGCCGGTGCCCAGGGACTCGCCCTGGGCACCGGTCTCGGCAGAGCCCGTCGTGAGTACTGAACCGGATGCGGTGGGTTCGGTCACGATGGATTCTCCTTGCGTGTTTCTGATCAGCCCGCGTAGGCGATCAGGTCGGGGTTCTCGGCGTAGACCTCTTCGAGAAGCGACAGGTCGAACAGGTCGGCCGGGGTGAGGGTGATACCCGCGCCAGCGAGGCTGGCGATGGTCGCTTCCTGCAGCTCCGGGGTGATCCAGAAGAGGCCGAACTCCTCGGTGTCGGCCGAGACGACGAGCTCCTCGGACTGCGCGATCGAACCGGCGATCGAGTTCTCGGGGTTCAGGTCGAGGTCGGCTCCGTAGATCTCGTAAGCCAGGCGAGCACCCTCTTCGGGGTCGTTGACCGCGTCGGTCCAGCCCTTGATCTCAGCAACCAGGTACGCCTTGAGCTTCTCGCGGTCGTTGGCGATCATGTCGTCGGTCGTCGTGATCGTCTCGGCGACGAACGGCAGACCGTTGTCGGCGAACGGCAGGTTGGCGACCTCGAAGCCGGCTGCGGCGACGGTGATGGACTCGTTGGTCAGGTAGGCCATGAAGCCATCGACTTCACCGTTGGTCAGCGGCGCCGGGTCGTACTGCACGGGCACGATCTCGAGCTCGGACTCGTCGATGCCGTTGGCGGCAAGGAGAGCCTTGAACAGGGCGGTGTTGGAGTCCTGAACACCGATCTTCTTGCCCTTGAGGTCTTCGGGCGTGGTGATGTTGCCGCCGTCTGCCAGCGAAAGGATCGTGAAGGGGTTCTTCTGGTAAACCGAGCCGATGATCTTCAGCGGCGCGCCCTCGGCTGCCACGACCGAGCCGATCGAGACCGCGTCGGAGAATGCAACGTCAGCCGTGCCCGAGATGAGCTCGGCGGCACCGGTCGAAGGACCAGGCGTGAGGGTGACCTCGTCGAAGCCTGCATCGGTGTAGTAGCCGTTCTCCATGGCGAAGAAGTCGCCGGCGAACTCTTCGTTCTTGATCCAGCTGAGCTGAACGGCAAGCGTTCCGAAGCCCTCTGCAGCGTCACCGCTGCTGGACTCGGCCGGGGTGGACCCACCGCTGGCGCAGGCGCTCAGTGCAAGCGCCGACACGGCGACGGCTGCGACGGCCATGGCTGACCGGCGCACGATTCGGGAGGAAAGAGATGTCATGTTTGCTGCGTCTCCTGATTGCGGATGAATGGGACACTCGGTGACGCACGACTACGGGACTCGTCGGGTCGTCGAGTCCGACGGTACGAGATGTAGATTTCATGAACACTCGCCGGACTGTTTCGTCCGCGTTACCGAATGCGCGGAAGCGGCGAACAGCTGCGTGATGCAGGCAGCGCGCTCAGCGAGGCACGACGGTACCGGCGCCGGGTGCGCAGGCGATGCCCTCTTCCGCGCCCGGCTGTGACCTCGGCACGTCGGGTGTTGACAGTGCGGGATGCACTGGCCCGGTCGCGTCCCGCAGAGCTTCACCGCGTCCACCCGAGCGCACCATCACGATCTCGGCGAGGATCGACAGCGCGGTCTCCTCAGGGGTCCGACCTCCGAGTGCGAGGCCGATCGGGGAGCGCAGGCGTTCGGCCTCGGCATCCGTCACCCCGGCCTCGCGCAGACGGCGAGCTCGGTCATCATGCGTGCGGCGGCTGCCCATCGCACCGACATACCCGGCGGGGCTGCGCAGGGCGATCGTGAGCGCGGGCACATCGAACCGAGGGTCGTGGGTGAGCACGCAGATCGCCGTGCGCGCGTCGATCGGTGTGCGCGCGAGGTAGTCGTGCGGCCACTCGTGCACGACCTCGTGCGCGTCGGGAAAGCGCGCGGGGGCGGCGAAGGCATCCCGGGGGTCGCAAACACTGACCTCGAATCCGGATGCCGCGCCCAACCTGCTGAGGGCGACCGAGAACTCGACGGCCCCGATGATGATCAGGCGTGGTGCATGCGGGAACGGGACGCCCAGCACCTCGAGCGGGTCGACGTCAGTTCCGTACCGAAGGGTCAGGGCGTGGTCATCGGTGCGAAGGCGCGCCAGGTCGGCGACGAGAGCGCCACGGATGCCGGGATCGGTCACTGCGGCGGCATCCACGCTCTCGCGGGCAAGCAGAAGCTCACCGGTGCCGGGTCCGGCCGTGAAGATGCCTAGCGCGCACGGCTCGCGCCGCAGGATGGCGGCGTGAAGGTCGGTGATCGCCGCAGCTGCCGGCGTGCCAGGAAGAACGGGGAGCACCAGGACGTCGATGACGCCGCCGCAGCTCAGGCCGGCCTCGAACGCGGTCTCGTCAGAGATGCCATAGCGGACGCGGGTGGACTCGCCGGTCTCGATCGCCTGGAGACACAGGTCGTGCACGTCGCCGTCGACGCAGCCTGCCGAGACGTTGCCGAAGACGACGCCATCGGCATCCACGATCATCGCGGCACCGAGTTCGCGCGGCGAGCTCGCCTGTGCCGACACGAGCACCGCGAGCGCGAACTGACGCTCCTCGGCGACCCAGGCCGCAGCCGAATCGAGGATCTCTCGCATGCTCACCTCCCGGACTCCTGCCTATCATCCGGGTGTTTCTTCGAGATTGCGAAAGCCGCTTCGGGCCGAACGCCCACCCGAACGTCGGGGGCACGGCGTAGCCTCGGGGCGTGAACCGCACCGTGCTGACCGAGCGCCTGCGCTCCGTGGATGATCAGCTCGCGCGGCTCGACGCAGATGCCGCGTCCTTGCGCGCCGACCGCGCTGACGCGACAGCCGACGACGAGCACGACCCGGAGGGGTCAACGCTCTCGGGCGAGTGGCAGCGCGTGGAGGCACTCCGGGACGCGGCGGTGCGCGACCGCGCAGCGGTGATCGATGCGCTGGAGCGCGTGGACGCGGGCACCTACGGCAGCTGCATCCGGTGCGGGCAGCCGATTCCGGCGGCGCGGCTCGAGGTCATTCCAACGGCGACGATGTGCGTTCCGTGCGCCTCGGCCTAGCGCGGGCCACTCCGGCGCGGGCGGCTCAGCGCGGGTGTCCGAACTGGGTAGCGCGGGCCGGCAGGTCGGCGTGGATGCGGGCTGACGCCTCGGCAGCGAGCGGGTTCGTCGAGACGCCGTTCTCGCTCGCGAGCACCCCGCCGACATAGACCTGCTTCAGGTTGCGCAGGCTCATCGAGAGCACGTACGTGCGCACGGGGTGCCACAGCGGGCCGACATCCGGCATCCGTGGGTCGACAACGACGAAGTCGGCGAACTTGCCGACCTCGAGGCTTCCGACCCGGTCGGCAACGCCCAGAATCTCGGCGCCGCCCAGGGTGTGAAGACGCAGCACCGTCTCGGGGGTCATCGACAGCGGGTCTTTCGTGCGGGCGCGCTGCATGAAGATGCCGGCGCGCATGTTGCCCCACGGATCGGCGAGGTCGGTGCAGGCCTGGTCGTCAAGACCCATCCCGACACGGATGCCGAGCTCGAGCATCTCGGGAACGAGCGCGACCCCCGACGCGAGTCGTCCGTTGGAGGCCGGCTGCCATGACATCGACGCTCCGCCCTCGGCCGTGGCGCGGATGATCTCGGGCGTGGTCTGGATGAAGTGACCGAACATCATGTCGGGGCCGAGGGCTCCGGCATCCTGGTACATCGCGAACTTCGCCTGCTGCAGCGGCACGGCCTCAGGCGACTCGAGGAAGTGCGCCTGATTGGTCACACCGAACCGGCGCATCGCCTCGACCTCGAGCTCGGCAGCCTCAGGGCGCGGCGACCACTGCACCTGGCCCATGATCGAGGCGCCAAGCGCGAGGGCCGGGTCCATGGTGCGGGTGTGGGCGACCTCGGCGGCGAAGCGGTCGAAGATCTCGTCGTCAGTGCCGGTGGAGACATCCATGCCGATCGCGTCGACGAACCGGAGGCCGGCGTCGCGGCATCCGTCGGCCTGACGCGTGTGGTACTCGACCGGGCGCAGCGGCGCGTTGCCGCCCAGGCGCTTGCCGTCGACCATCGACTCCCACGCCTGCAGCGGGTCGGTGAAGTTGTAGGCGGTCGTGACGCCGTTCGCGAGGAAGTCGAGCGAGCCATGCAAGGTCGACCAGTACATGTCGTCGGGGGTCAGGTTTGCGGTGAACCCGAGCATCGAGTCGCACCAGCCGTAGAGCGTCTCGTTCGCGCCGAGCCCGCGCAGGCCGCTGGTGAACAGGTGGCTGTGGCTGGAGATGAAGCCGGGTGCGACGAAGGCTCCGGCGACATCGAGGGTGTCGTCGGCGGTCGTTCCTGCGGGCGGTTGGCCTGCGCCAGTCGCAGCGATGACGCCGTCTTCGACCAGCATCCAGCCCTCGTCGAGGTAGCCGAGGTTGTCCGCGCCGGCGGCGACGGTGATGAGTCGGGCGCCTGTCACAAGTAGGGATGCCATAGGTTCTCCGGTGGTGCGAGGGTGTCGCAACGCTACAGCTCCCATGTTTCGCCGCTGCTACGCCCGCTGGCGCCAGCATCCGCGCAACCCTCGACTCGCCAGGCCATCCGTCCAGTCGCGCGTTCCCGCGGTTTCACTCGCCCAGAACCCACACAACGGCGCGACCGAACCGGACGGTGGCTCCGCATGCACGCAGGCCATCCGTTCAGTCGCGCGTTCCTGCGGTTTCACTAGCCCAGAACCCACACAACGGCGCGACCGAACCGGCGCGGGTATCTTCTCGAGCCGTGGGTACCCACGGACGCCGCGCCTCCGTCGACTCCTCCACAAACCGACTCTGCACGCATCTCTCCCCGATGGGATCGTGCGGCCACCCCGGCAGACGCCCGAACCTCACGGTTGAGAAGTGCGCCCCAGCGAATTGCCCATGGACCTTGGCACTGCGTTCTCGGTGAAGCATGCCCGCCAACGCGGAGTCACCCCGTCCCGCCTTCGCGCGTCCGACCTCGATATCCCGTTCCGGGGCGTTCGGCAGTTACGCGCCGACCCGCCCGACACGGTCGAGACCCGTCTGCTCGATTCGATGGATGCCTACGCGCAGCGCATGACCGAGCACGAGTTCTTCAGCCACATCTCGGCCGCCGTCCTGTGGGGGATGCCACTTCCCCGGCGGATGCTGCGCGCCAGCACGCTGGACGTTGCGGTGATCTGGCCGCGGCGAGCACCAGCGTCCCAGGGTGTGCGCGGACACGCGCTGCGTCCGTGGATGTGCGAAATCGTGCGGCATCCGGAGTTCGGAGTCTCCGTGTCGTCACCAGCAGCGACCTGGGCCATGTTGTCTTCGCGCTACCGATCGGTCGATGATGCCGTGGTTGCCGGCGATGCGGTGATTCGCGACAAGATGCACCGTGATGATCCGCCCCCGCTGACCACTCTCACCTCCCTCCAGCTCGCGGCGGACGCGGGCCGGCGCATCAGAGGTGGCATCCTTCGCGATGCCCTGCCCCTGATCCACCCGCGCTCGCGGTCACGCCCGGAGTCGGTGATGCGCTTACTGCTCGGCCGTGCCGGTCTCAGCGGGTTCTTGCCGAACTTCGACGTTTTCGACGGAGATGTCTGGATCGCGCAGGTCGACTTCGCCCTCCCGCGCATCCTTCTCGCACTCGAGTATGAGGGCGAACACCACCTCACCGACCCCGTGCAGTGGGCAAAGGACATCGCGCGCGTGGAACGTCTGATCGAGCTCGGCTGGCGCGTCATCCGTGTGACCAAGGCAGACGTGTTCGGGGCCCCCGAGCTTCTCGTGCGTCGCATCCGTCGAGCCGTTGACCAGGGTCGCTGGCATACGTGACCTGCCTCGCTGCGCAGCTTCAGTCGCGCCGTCCTGCGCGCCCGTGGGGCGACACTCCACACCAAGACGCGACCGAACGTGTCAACCTCAATTTCAGTCGCGCCCTCTTGTGAGCTCACGTCCGCCAAACCCGCATATCGGCGCGACCGAAGCAGCACCCCGTGTTCGGTCGCGCCGATATGCGAGTGTGAGCTGACGCGACCCGCAGGAAGGCGCGACCGAAAGTACTGACCCCACATTCGGTCGCGCCAATAGGCGGTGATGCACTCACACGACCCGCAGAAAGGCGCGACTGAAAGTAAACCCCGAACGTCAGAGACGGTCGGCGGCCAGCTGGAGCACGGATTCGGTCAGGGCACGGATGCCGAGGGCAACGTCTGCGGCCGAAACGGCTTCGTCGGGGTGGTGGCTCACGCCGTCGGGGTTGCGCAGGAACAACATCCCGACATCCGTGATCGAGTCGATCGCCATAGCGTCGTGGCCGGCGCGACTGAAGATGACGGGTGGCGCGTCGCTGCCGCGGGGGGCCGCGTGCACGATGCCCTCGCGAACGACGTCCTGCAGCAGGAGCCCACACCGCACGGCCGGCGCGTTGTGCACCTCCCGTGCCTGCCACCGCAGCCCTCGACGGCCCATGATGTCGTCGAGTTCGCGGCTGATCTCGTCCCAGACCCGGTCGCGTTCGCCATCCAGCTCACCGCGCAGGTCGACGCTCAGGTGCGCCTCTCCGGGCACGACGTTGACCGCGCCGGGGAACGCCTCGAGCTGGCCGACCGTCCCGATGATGTGATGTTCGCTGCGGCAGATGCGTTCGACGGCGAGCGCCGCTTCGCTCGCACCGAGGAGCGCATCACGCCGCATGTCGTACGGGGTTCCGCCGGCGTGGCGGGCTTCGCCTTCGACGGTGAGCTGAAAGCGGCGGGCGCTGGCGATCGATGACACCACGGCGAGCGGCTCACCTGCGCGATCGAGCTCGGGTCCCTGCTCGATGTGCGCCTCGAGGTAGGCGACAAGGTGGTCAGGTCGGCGTGCGGCCTCGCCGACGCGCCCCGGGTCGAGCCCGAACTCCAGGAAGGCCTGGCGCAGAGTCACGCCGTCTTCGTCGGCGAGCGTCCACCAGGCGTCGTTCCAGATACCCGCGACGGCCGAAGATCCGAGCAGCGCCTTGCCGAAGCGCGTGCCCTCTTCATCCGAGAAGGCTGCGACTTCGACGGCGAACGGCAGCGGCACCCGCGAGACGCCGTCGCTCTCCTGGCGCAGAAGCCGAACGACCTCAAGAGCCATCAGCACACCGATGATGCCGTCGAACCGGCCCGCATCCTTCACGGTGTCCAGGTGCGAACCGATCATGAGGGCTGGCGCGGCGGGGTCAGGGTCGGCGCTGCGCTCGATGCGGCCGAGCTGATTGCCCGCGGCATCCTGCCAGGACCGAAGGCCAACCTCACGCATCCATTCGGCAGCCAGCCGGTTGACGCGAGCGTGCTCGGGCGAGAGGTACACACGCTCGATCTCTCCCGGCTGCGCGCTCACGCGTGCCAGTTCGTCGCAACGCGCCATCACCCGGCGGGCGGCGGCGGCGATGCGATCGGGGGATGCTTCGAGGAGGGGCATGCGTCAGCTTCCTGCCAGAGCGTCGGATGCGGCATCCACGCCCGCACCGGACGGCACCGCGGCACCGAATCGGCGGAGCACGGCCTCAAGCGCGACGAGGGTCTGCAGTGCGGCATCCGGGCGGGCGTTGTAGCCCATCGTGCCGATGCGCCAGACCTTGCCGTGAAGCGGCCCGAACGACGTGCCGATCTCGATCCCGAAGTCCTCGAGCATCGCGGCGCGCGCCGTATCGCCCGGCACACCCTCGGGGATGTAGACCGCGACGACGTTGCTCATCTTGTGCGAGACGTCGCCGAAGACCCGCAGGCCCATCGCCTCAACACCGGCGAGCATCGCAGCTCCGACGCGGCGGTGGCGGGCGATGACGGCATCCCGGCCCTCGAGCAGCAGCAGGCGCGCGCATTCGCGAGCGGCGTAGAGCATCGAGGTGGCCTCGGTGTGGTGGTTCAGACGCCGGGGCCCCCAGTAGTCGAGGATCATGCCGAGATCGAAATAGTTGGAGCGCACGAAGTCCGGCGACGACGGGTCACCGGGTTCCCGGATGCCGGCCTCCACCTTCTTGCGCGACGAGATCACCTCGACGGCGCGGTCACTGAGAGTGATCGGCGCCGACCCCGAGGGTCCGCCCAGGCACTTCTGCAAGCCGGCGGTCGCGGCATCCAGCCCCCACGCGTCGGCCTCGAACGGGTTGCCGCCGAGGGATGCCGTCGCGTCGGAGTAGAACAGCACGCCATGACGGGCGCAGATCTCGCCGATCTCGTCGAGGGGCTGCAGCATCGTCGTGGAGGTGTCACCCTGCACGAGAGTGAGGAGGGTGGGCTTGACCCGAACGATCGCTTCTTCGATCGCCGAGGGTGTGAAGACCTGCCCCCACTCCGTCTCGATCGTGTGGACCTCGGCCATCGCCCGCTCGGAGATCTCGGCGAGCAGGTGTCCGAACCGCCCGAAGATGGGGACAAGCACACGGTCCCCCGGACGGATCAGCGAGAGGATCGCCGCCTCGATCCCCGCGCGCGAGGTGCCGTCGATCAGCAGTGTCGCGTCGTTGGTCGTGCCCCAGACGCCGCGGTACAGCTCCTGGGTCTCGGTCATCGTCGCCGTCATGAACGGGTCGTACTGGCCGACCAGCGGCGCCGACATCGCGCGCAGCACGCCGGGGTAGGCATCCACAGGCCCGGGGCCCATGAGGAGCCGGCGCGGCGGGTCGATCGGTCCGGGGATGCTCGACAGGGGTTGGTCGGTCATGTCAGGGTCCTTTCGGCCGGGTCGGTCGCGACGAGAGCCGCAAGCCGCCGGGCCAGGCGAACAAGGGCGATATCGGTGCCCGCGCGCGAGATCAGGCATACCCCGACCGGCGCGGGGCCGAGGGGCGAGCGCACCGTGAGCAGCGGGATCGAGAGCGCAGGCAACCCCGCGACGGCGGCGGGGGTCGTCATCCGCAGGGTCGAGAGGCGCGTGGCGTCGATCTCGGCGGGAGCGGCAGTGCGTGCCGGCGCGGGGCCCGGGACGGTCGGCAGCAGCAGCACGGCGTCACGAACGAGGTGGTGCAGGCTCTCGCGCAGCGGGGCGAGCGCCCCGCGAGCGTCGGCCTCCGCCGCGGGAGAGACCGACGCGGCAAGCCGAAAGCGCTCGGCGACGGCCGGTCCCACTGCGCCGGGATGCTCACGCAGCCACTCGCCGTTGTTGCGCCACGCCTCGGCGCCTTGCACCGTCCGGAAGGGCGCAACGTACTCGTCGAGGTCGCCGATCTCGACCCGCGCCAGACGCGGGGGATCATCGGATGCCGCGAGCCGCGCGACCAGAGAGTCGAAAGCCTCACGGGTCGGCGCATCCGCGGCATCCAGCACCTCGTCGGGCACGAGGAACCGCCACGGCAGGTCATCGCCGGACTCGCCGTAGACGCTCTCGGTGGAATCCGACCCGTCGTAGCTCAGGCACCACTCGGCCACCCGCTGCAGCGTCGCGCCGTCGCGCGTCAACCACCCGACGGTGTCGAAGCTCTGCGCGAGGGGGAGCATCCCCTGCCGGGGCACGAGGCCGTGCGTCGTTCGCAGACCCCACAAGCCCTGGTACGACGCAGGGACGCGGATGGATCCTGCAGTGTCGGTCGCGAGGCCGACATCCGCCTGCCCGAGGGCCACGGCACTGGCCGGCCCGCTGGAAGAACCACCGGGCAGAGCCCCCGGCAGCGCGGCGTTCGGCGGCGTGCCGTAGTGGGCGTTGTCACCCGCGATCGAATAGGCGAACTCGTCGGTGCGCGCGAGTCCTCGGACCGACGCTCCGGCCCGGATGAGGTCGGCAAGCGCGGGAGCCGTGGTCTTCTCTGCCCGCGCCTCACGCAGGTAGGTGGGGTTGCCGGCGCCGATGCGGAAACCGGTCAGGGCGAAGAGGTCCTTCACCGCCACGGTGAGGCCCGCAAGCGGCCCCTCCCACGCACCCTGCCAGAGCGGGTCGCCGACGCTGCGCCAGATCGACCGATCGAACGCGGGAGTGCGGGGCGTCACGTGGGCCGCCGTGATCAGCCACTGGCCGTCGACGCGCTGCCACACCTGGGTCTGGATGCCGCGCCCTCCGCCGTGAAAGCGGGATCCAGCGACCAGGAGCGCGATGCCGGGACCAAGCGGCCGGTACTCCAGGCGCTCGATCGTGCGCGGGGCCACTCCGCCGCGCGTGACGCGGAACGCGCTGATGGCGTCGTGTCCGACCAGGAGGCCGGCACCGTCAGCGCGGATCGTCTGCGGACCCGGTGCAAACGCCGCATCGAGCGCATCAAGGTCGTTCGCGAGGATCGCGCGCTCATAGGCGTCGAAGGCCGTGAACAGGTCGGCGGGGATGTCGTCGGGAAAGCCGCTCGGCGGCAGGGTCGCCTCAGCCACGGTCCACCTTCGCAAAATCGGCCTCACGGATGCGGGCATGCACCCCACACACGACATCCACGACCTGGGAGATGTCGAAGTCGGTGGCTGCCGACAGGTAGGCGTACGCGAGGTGTTCATCGAGCCCCCACCGCGCCTCGATGAGACTCACCGCGGCGCGCACGGCGTTGCGCATCGCGACGTTGAGGTCGACATCCATGCCGGTGGGAACGAGGTACTCGTCGGTGCGAACGAGGGGGCCAGCGAGCTCTCCGAACTCGGCGAGCGCGACCTCGCGCGGGATCACCTCGAACCGCAGTGTCGCACGCAAGGATGCCTCGAGTGCGGTGAGCGCGACCTCACCATCTCCCTGTGCGAAATGCGGATCTCCGACGTACGCGAGCGCGCCCGGAACCTGAACCGGCAAGAAGAGCACCGACCCCTCGGTCAGCAGCTTGATGTCGATGTTGCCACCGTGCGGGCCGGGGGGAACCGAGTGTGGGCGCTCGTCGTCGGCGACCGCGACCCCCATGATCCCAAGGAAGGGTGCAAGCGGGAACTCGATTCGACCCTCGCCGCCCTCGGTCACCGGGAGCACGCCGACGAGGCCCTCGGGCCGCGCCTCGACGGGAGTGAAGACGCTGACGTTGTGCGCGCCGCGCGGCAGTTCGCCGATCAGCGCTCCCTTGCCGTGACGGTTCGAGATCACGCCGTACGGCACGCGCGGTTCGAGGCTGACCACGGTGATCTTCAGGAGGTCGCCGGGTTCGGCATCCGTCACCCGGATGGGACCGGTCACGACATGCGGGCCGTCGGTGTCGGGGTTTCGCGTGAGCGCCGAGGCCACCTCGACGGCGTCGTCGAGCACCGCCTCGCGGGGGATGCCGTGGCTGCCGAAGTAGGCCACCGGGTCGGTGCCGTGGTCATCGAGGATGCCTTCGTGGCTGACCGTGTCGATGGTCACCGTCTCGCCGGATGCGACCGCGAGCACCGCGGTGTCGGTGACACACGGCAGGCGCCCCCACATCACGGTCTCGGGTGTGGAGCGCAGGTAGTGGTCACCGGGAATCTCGCCGACACCGGGTTGGAGGATCGGGAAGGGGAAGGTGGTCATCGGGCTCCTTCGTCCGAAGCGGGATTGGTGGCCAGGATCTCACGACCGTGACGGCCTGTGATCCCCCGGTTCGCGGTGTAGGCCGTCTCGCCGTGGACCCAGGTCGTGCGTACGGCGCCGCGCAGCAGCGCGCCGTCCCACGGCGAGAGCTTGTTGCGATACTCCAGGTCAGCGGCGCGAACGACGGATGCCGCATCCGGCGCGAACGCGACCAGGTGCGCGGGAGCGCCCTGCCGAATCACACCGCGGCTGCGGATGCCGGCGATTGCGGCAGGCCCGGTCGTGAACCACGGGATCACCGCTTCGAGCGGGATGCCGCGACGGGATGCCTCTGTCCACACGGCACGGAGCCCCGTCTGTACCCCCGATATCCCGCCCCACGAGAGGCCGAGGTCGCCGTCTTCGCGCTCCTTGAGATCGCGGGTCGCCGGCGAGTGATCGCTGACGACCGCGTCGATCGTGCCGTCGAGCAGCCCCGCCCACAGGAGGTCTTGGTTGTGGCCATCACGCACGGGCGGGCAGCACTTCACGGTGCCCGACCCATCCGGGAGATCCTCGGCCCGCAGGGTCAGATAGTGCGGGCAGGTCTCGGCGGTGAGCCGGATGCCGGCAGCCTTCGCCTCGCGGATGACATCGAGCGCGTGCCCGTCCGAGACGTGCACGATGTGGGCGCGCGCTCCGGTGCGGCCCGCGGCAGCGGCGACAGCGGCGATCGCCGATTCTTCGCTGATCGGCGGTCGGCTCGCGAGGAATCTGGCGTAGCTGCTGCCGATCGCCGGGTCATCGTGCAGGTGGGCGGGGTCTTCGGCATGAGCGATGAGCAACCCGTCGAAGACGGCAAGCTCGGTCAGCGCGGACTCCAGGGCGGCGGCATCCAGATGCCCGAACTCGTCGATCCCCGAGGGCGAGAGGAAGCACTTCACCCCCACCACCCCGGCCGTGAACAAGGGACGCAGCGACCCGAGGTTCTCTGGCACGGCGCCACCCCAGTACGCGACATCGACAGCGAGCTTGCCCGGTGTCGCGGCGCGCTTGGCGGCGAGCGCCTCGACGGTCGTCGTGACCGGCAGCGAGTTCAGCGGCATGTCGACGACGGTGGTGATACCCCCCGCCGCAGCAGCGGCGGTGCCGGTTTCGAAGCCCTCCCAGTCGGTGCGGCCCGGTTCGTTCAGATGCACATGCGAGTCGACGAGGCCCGGCAGGAGCACCTCGTCGTCAGAGAGGATGAGGTCGGCATCCGGGTCGTACGGAGCAATCCCCGCAATGAGGCCATCACGAACGAGGACGGTCGCGGCGGAGAAGCCGCCGTCAAGGAACACCCGGCGTGACGCGAGGGCGATGGCCGGGGACGACATGCCGTCACCGTATGATCCGCGCATTTCTCGCATGTTACCTGTACCAACATTTCGGATCACGTCTGCCGTCGTGCCGGGTCGAGCGCGTTACGGTGTCCGCATGGAGCTGACGCACTTCAATGACCTGCCCGAGACCGAGGCGATCGAGGTCGTGTCGGTGTGGGCGCGCGTCCCGGCCTGGGCCGAGGCCGTCGCAGACGCACGCCCGTTCTTCTCCGTCGACGAGCTCGAGGCCACGGCAGCACGACTGGCCGGCACGTGGCGTCTTCCCGAACTGGATGCCGCACTCGCCCACCATCCCCGCATCGGGGAGCGCCCGCGGGGCGAGGGCGCGGAGGCTAACGCCTCGCGACGCGAGCAATCGGCGATGACGGATGCCGCGGCATCCGTGACCGAGCAGATCGCCGCCGGCAACGCCGACTACGAGGCGCGATTCGGGCGGGTCTTCCTCATCCGTGCCGCCGGACGCACGCCCGACGAGATCCTGGTCGAGCTGCAGCGGCGCCTGGACAACACCGCCGAGGCCGAAGTCGACGAGGCGCTCGACCAGCTGCGGCAGATCGCGATGCTGCGCCTTCGCGCCGCCATCGAACCCGACCCTTCGACCGGAGAGTGAAGACCGTGACAGCGCACCTGACCACCCATGTTCTCGACACGACCAGCGGGATGCCTGCCACAGGCGTCGCGGTCACGCTGCGCGACGCATCCGGTGAGGCGATCGCCGAGGCTGTGACGGATGCCGACGGTCGTGCCGGGCTCGGACCCGAGCTACTTCAGCCGGGAACCTACGCTCTCACCTTCGACACCGGCGCCTACTTCGCAGCTCACGGCACCGACTGCTTCTATCCGAGCGTCACGGTGGACTTCACGATCACCGACGCTCGCCACTATCACGTGCCCCTGCTGCTGAGCCCGTTCGCGTACTCGACCTACCGCGGCAGCTGAGGCGCCGTAACGCGGCCGTGACACACGCTCCCTAATGTTCGTCACATGAAGATCATCATCATCGGCGCAGGCATCGGCGGCGCCAGTGCCGGGATCGCGCTGCAGCGCCTGGGCCACGAGGTCGTCATCTACGACCGGATGCGAGAGAACAAGCCGGTCGGTGCGGCGCTCTCGCTGTGGTCCAACGGGGTGAAGGTCCTCAATTGGCTCGGCCTTGCCGACGAAGTTGCCGCGCTCGGCGGCCGCATGGATGACATGGCTTACCTCGACGGTCTCACCGGTGAGGTCATGTGCCAGTTCTCGCTCGAGCCGGTCACCGCGCAGACCGGTCAGCGCCCGTACCCCGTGGCGCGAGCTGACCTGCAGGCACTTCTCATGCAGACCGTCGGGATGGACCGCATCCACCTCGGGCGCAAGGCGGTGTCGGTAGCCGACGACGGGCAGACCGTGACGGTGACCTTCGACGATGGCTCGACCGACAGTGGTGACCTGTTGATCGGCGCCGACGGTGCGCGGTCGATGGTGCGTGACCACGTCACCGGCGGCGGTATCGAACGCACCTATTCGGGGTACACGAACTTCAACGGTCTGGTGGCCCAGGATGCCGAGATCGGCCCCGCGAACCAGTGGACCACCTACGTCGGCGACGGAAAGCGCTGCGCCGTCATGCCCGTAGCCGGCGACCGGTTCTACTTCTTCGTCGACATCCCCCAGCCGGCCGGGCACGCCGCCGAGGCCGGTGAGCCCCTCGCCGCGCTGCGCGAAGCGTTCGGGCACTGGGCGCCCGGCGTGCAAACCCTGCTGGAGGCGATCGACCCGGCATCCTCCCTCAACCGCGTCGAGATCTGGGACATCGACCCGTTCGACACGTGGGTGAAGGGTCGGGTCGCAATCCTCGGGGATGCCGCTCACAACACGGCGCCCGACATCGGGCAGGGCGCCTGCTCAGCGCTCGAGGACACGTTCGCTCTCGCGATCTCACTGGCAACGAACACGAACTCCGTCGAGGACGCGCTGCGCCGCTACGAGCGCTCGCGCACCGAGCGGGCGGGTGATCTCGTGAACCGGGCCCGCAAGCGCGCTGCCGAGACGCACGGGTTCGTGCCCGGTGCGACCGAGGCCTGGTACGAGAGCCTGCGTGGCACTGACGGAACCGACATCATCCGCGGCATCGTCGGCAACATCGAGGGCAGCCCCATCAATCTCGGCGTCGGAACCCTCTGACCCGGGTCGGGCGGCGCGATCGCCAGCGCGAGGCATCCGGGCCGGATCATCCATCCGTTCAGTCGCGTCGTCGTGCGGGTGTGCGCGCGACCGACCCGCACGACGGCGCGACCGAAGATCTGGGCTCTCCTTTCAGTCGCGTCGTCGTGCGGGTGAGGGCGCCACACACCCGCAACACGGCGCGACCGAACAACTGGCCCGGGTCGGGCCACTGCGAAGAACTAGACGACGAAGAGGGAGTGGACCTCGCCGGCCATGGCGCGACCGTCCAGTGCCTCGAGTTCCATGAGCACTGCCGTGCCGATCACCTCGGCGCCCAGCGTCGTCATGAGCTCACGCGCGGCCGCGATCGTGCCGCCGGTGGCCAGCACGTCGTCCACCAGCAGAATCCGGGTGCCCGGCGCGAGGTCGTCATGCGCTTCGATGGCAGCCTCGCCGTACTCGAGGGCGTACGAGACGGATGCCGCGGGCCGGGGCAGTTTTCCGGCCTTGCGGATCGGCACCAGGCCCACGCCTGCCTCGGCGGCGGCGACGCCCGCGAGGAGGAATCCGCGGGCCTCGATTCCGCCGACGACGTCGAACCCGCCCTCGAACGGCTCGATGAGCGCACGCGTGACGGCGCGCAGGGCCGCGGCATCAGCGAGCAGCGGCGTGATGTCACGGAACTGGATGCCGGGACTCGGGTAGTCGGGGATCGTCCGGATCAAGGACTCTGCGCGGTCGAGGGCGGCGGTGTCGGGCACGCCGACAGACTACGGCTTACGCGTGTCGCGCGCGTGCCCGACCGCCGCACCGCGCGGGCCGCCTCAGACTCGCATGCAAGCGCTTACATCGGTGCAGTATGGTGTGCTCCATGACTTCTGCAGAATCCGTCGCTGCCCCCGCGCTCTCTCGCGAGGCGGCGCCCGGCGGCGAGTGGTGGCGCACCGCCGTCATCTACCAAATCTACCCCCGCTCCTTCGCTGACCAGTCGGGTGACGGCATCGGCGACCTGCGCGGCGTGACGAACCACCTCGGCGACCTCGCGGCCCTCGGCATCGACGCCATCTGGCTGAGCCCCTTCCAGCGCTCGCCCCAGAAGGATGCCGGCTACGACGTCGCCGACTACTGCGACGTCGACCCGATCTTCGGCACCCTCGCCGACTTCGACGAGATGCTCGCGCAGGCGCACGCACGCGGCATCCGGATCATCGTCGACCTCGTTCCCAACCACTGCTCAGACCAGCACGCGTGGTTCCAGGAGGCCGTTGCGTCTCCCGCCGGCAGCCCCGAGCGCGCGCGATACATCTTCCGTGACGGCAAGGGCGCGAACGGCGAGCTGCCGCCCAACAACTGGGAGTCGGTGTTCGGAGGCGGCGCCTGGACGCGCCTCACGCAGCCCGACGGCACCCCAGGCCAGTGGTACCTGCACCTCTTCGACGCCTCACAGCCCGATTTCGACTGGTCCAACCCCGAGGTGCGCGAGGAGTTCCGCCGCATCCTGCGCTTCTGGCTCGACCGCGGCGTCGACGGCTTCCGCGTGGATGTCGCGCACGGGCTCGTCAAGAAAGAGGGCCTCCCCGACTACACGCCGCCGACGGATGCCGGTTCGATGGGCGGCGGCGAGGCAGCAGTCCCCTACTGGGGTCAGGACGGAGTGCACGAGATCTATCGCGACTGGCACGCGCTGCTCGCCGAATACGACGGCGACCGGGCCCTGTGCGCCGAGGCTTGGCTTCCCTCGGTCGCGCAGACCGCGCTGTGGGTGCGTCCCGATGAGATGCATCAGGCATTCAACTTCGAATACCTCGAGACCCCGTGGAATGCCGAGAAGCTGCGCCTTGTGATCGCCGACTCGCTCGCGGGCTACGGCGCGGTCGGCGCCCCCAGCACCTGGGTGCTCTCGAATCACGACGTTGTGCGCCACGCGTCGCGTCTGGCCCTGACCGCCGAGAACCCGCAGGGCGCCGGCATCGGGCCGAAGTCACCGGGCAAGCCGATCCCCGAGGTCGGGCTGCGTCGCGCTCGCGCCGCCACCACGCTGATGCTCGCTCTTCCCGGATCGGCCTACCTCTACCAGGGCGAGGAACTGGGCCTGCCCGAAGTCATCAACCTGCCCGACGAGGCACGCCAGGACCCGACCTGGTTCCGCACGAACGGCCAGCGCTACGGGCGCGACGGATGCCGCGTCCCGCTCCCCTGGACCTCGGACGGGCCCGCCTTCGGCTTCAACGACACCGGAGAGTCCTGGCTGCCGCAGCCCGCCGAGTGGGCTGGCCTTGCCCGCGACGCTCAGCGCGACGACCCCGACTCGACGCTCACCCTCTACAAGAGCCTGCTCGCCGAACGGCGGGCGCGGGGCCTCGGGGCGGGGACCCTCGAGTGGGTGGATGGGCTTGGCACGGATGTCGTGGCCTTCCGCAACGGCTCGATCACCGTGGTAGCGAACCTGAGCGCCAAGCCCATCGAGCTTCCCTCGGGCGTTGTCGTTGTCTCATCCGGCCCGCTCGCCGGCCGGATGCTGCCGGTCGACCAGGCGGTGTGGCTGACCGGCGAGTAAGCCGCGAGGGTCGTCATGGTCGGAATCGATGAGGTAGCCCGAGCGGCCGGGGTCTCGACCGCGACCGTGTCGCGCGCGCTCAGCGGCAAGCACAACGTTTCGGAGTCGACCCGCGAACGCGTGCAAGAGGCCGCGCAGCGCCTGGGCTACGTCGTGTCCTCGTCGGCGTCGAGCCTGGCATCCGGCCGCACCCGCAACATCGGCGTCGTGATCCCTCACCTCGACCGGTGGTTTTTCAGCACACTCCTCAGCGGCATCGCCGAAGAGGTGACGCGGGCGGGCTACGACATCACGCTGTACAACGTGACGCCCGACCGGGAGCACCGCCGCCAGGTGTTCGACACCTTCCTGCGCCGGCAGCGGGTCGACGGGGTGATCGCTGTTGCGCTGGAGCTCGGCGAGCACGAGTCGCGGGCGCTGCTCTCGCTCGGAATGCCGGTGATCGCGATCGGCGGGCCGAACGAACTGCTTCCCACGCTCTCCATCGACGATGTGGGCCTCGGGCGCCTGGCCACCGAGCACCTGCTTGCGATGGGACACCTCGACATCGGTCACATCGGAGCCGACCCCGAGTTCGACATCGACTTCCACATTCCGTCCAGCCGCAGGCACGGTTTCGAGTCGGCGCTGCGGGCAGCGGGCATCGATCCGCGACCGGAGCTGTTCGAGCCCGGCGACTTCACGATCGAGGGCGGCTTCCGCGCAGCGAAGCAGCTCCTGGGCAGGCCCGGAGCATCGCCGACCGCCATCTTCGCGGCATCCGATGAGATGGCTATCGGGGCGATGCTCGCCGCTCGCGACCTCGGATACCGCGTGCCCACAGACCTGTCCATCGCAGGGATCGACGGTCACGAACTCGGCCGATTCTTCGACCTGACGACCGTCGACCAGTTCCCCGCGAGGCAGGGCGCTCGTGCCGCTGCCACGATCCTCCACGAGCTCGAGCAACCGGCAGGCAGCGTCCCCGACCGCGAAGAGCTGCCCTACGAACTCGTCGTGCGGGGCAGCACCGCGCGTATCGGCACCTGACCGTGGGTCTTCTGCAGCTTGCGCGGGCGCCCGTGCAGGCGTAGTCTCGCCCGCCGTGACACTTGACGCGCCCGAATCGGGCGTACCCGAGACGCCCGTCGCTAAGCGCATCCTCCTGGGCCAGCCGCTGTCCTCCGATGCGATGGACGAGCACCTGCTCCCGAAGAAGATGGCACTGCCGATCTTCGCCTCCGACGCACTGTCGTCGGTGGCCTACGCGCCGCAGGAACTGCTCATGATCCTGCTGACCGGTGGGCTCGCTTTTCTCGCCTTCTCGCCGTGGATCGCCGCCGCTGTCGTCGTGCTGCTGAGCGTCGTCGTGCTCAGCTACCGGCAGCTCATCAAGGCTTATCCCTCGGGCGGTGGGGACTACGAGGTGGCCCGCACCAATCTCGGCGAGGTACCCGGTGTCGTCGTGGCGGCCGCCCTGTTGGTCGATTACGTCCTCACCGTGGCGGTGTCGGTGGCCTCGGGGGTCGACAACATCATCTCCGCCCTCCCCGGGCTTGACCCGGCGCGAGTCGAACTTGCCATCGGCTTCGTCGTCGTGATCGTGCTCATCAACCTGCGGGGCGTGCGCGAGGCATCCCTCGTCTTCGCAATCCCCACCTATGTCTTCATCGGCTCGGTGGTGTTCATGATCGGCACCGGGCTCGTGCGCACCGCGCTCGGCGACCCGCCGGTCGCGTCATCCGCCGAATTCGCGGTGCAGGCCGAGAGCCTGTCACAGGCTGCCGTCATCCTGCTCGTGCTGCGGGCCTTCTCGAGCGGATGCTCGGCCCTGACAGGTGTCGAAGCGGTCTCCAACGGAGTCCCGGCGTTCCGCCGACCCAAGGTGCGCAACGCCCAGACCACCCTCTCGATGATGGGCGGCGTCGCGATCCTGATGTTCGCGGGCCTCACGGCACTGGCCCTGATCTCGGGGGTCCACTACGCCGAAGACCCCTGCACGCTCGTCGGGTTCGACTGTGCGAATCAACCGCAGCCGAGCCTCATGGCACAGGTCGCTGCCGCAACGTTCGGCATGGGGTCGATCCCCTTCTACCTGATCCAGGCTGCCACCGCGCTCGTGCTGCTGCTGGCGGCGAACACAGCGTTCAACGGCTTCCCGCTTCTCGGCGCCGTGCTCGCCCGCGACGGGTACGCACCGAAGGCGCTGAACACCCGCGGCGACCGACTCGTGTTCTCCAACGGGATGCTGGTGCTCGGCCTCATCGCGATCGCTGTGCTGGTGATCTACCAAGCCAACCTCACGACACTCATCCAGCTGTACATCATCGGGGTCTTCGTCTCGTTCTCGCTCGGCCAGATCGGCATGGTGCGGCACTGGCGCGGCATCATCCGGGCGACAACCCGCGTTGAAGCGCGGCGAGATCCGGCATCCGCCCTCGAGCGCCGTGGCGCGATCACGGGCCTGATCATCAACACGACCGGTGCAACCTTCACCGCCGCCGTGCTGATCATCGTGACCGTGACGAAGTTCACGCACGGGGCCTGGCTCGTCTTCCTGGCCATCCCGATCCTTGCGACACTGATGCTCGGCGTTAACCGGTACTACCGCGACGTCGAACACGAGATCCGGATGGATGACGAGATCCACTTCGGCTCGGACGGGGACGTTGCACTCGTCATGGTCAGCCGGCTGCAGAAGCCCGTGGTGAAGGCTCTGGACTACGCGGTCGCAGCCCGCCACGACAAGACGATAGCCCTGCACGTCGCGACGGATCACGAGGATGCTGGTGCGCTGCAGGAGGAGTGGAAGGCGCACGGCATTCCGATCCCGCTCGTCATCATCGATTCGCCCTACCGCACCTACGCCGGCCCGATCGGCGAGTTCATCCGGCGCTACCGCGAGAAGAACGGGCCGGCCGTGATGACGGTGTACCTGCCGCAGTACATCGTCGGGCACTGGTGGGAGACGCTGCTGCACAACCGCCGCTCCCGGCGGCTCGCCCAGCAGCTCATGCTGATTCACGGCGTCACGATCACGCTCGTGCCGTGGTTGCTCGACTCCTCGGAGTTGATCTATGGTCGCCGGTCGCGTCCCCTGCCCGGCCAGGAGCGGGCGGGGCGCCCCTACGATCCGGTCGAGAACTTCGAGCACGCCGAGCACTCGAGCCTCGAGCGTCCCCAGGATTAGCGCGCGGCATCCGTCACCCCGGACCACCGACCCGATCCGCCGACACGTACGGCGCGTACGCTGGAGGGGTGACCGTTCCTGCCGTGACCCCGCTGGATCTCGCCGCCATCCGCGCCGACTTCCCCTTGCTCGCGCAGGAGGTGAATGGCCACCCGCTCGCCTACCTGGACTCTGCCGCGACGAGCCAGAAGCCGCAGCAGGTGATCGATGCCGAGGTCGAGTTTCTGACCCACACGAACGCCGCGGTCCACCGCGGTGCTCACACGCTCGCAGCGGAGTCCACTGACGCGTTCGAGGATGCCCGTGAGGCGGTCGCCGCGTTCGTGGGCGCCGGCGAGGGGGAGCTCGTCTGGACTTCCGGTGCCACCGCCGGCATCAATCTCGTCGCATACGCGATCGGGAATGCGACCCTCGGGCGGGGCGGCGAGGCTGCGCGGCGCTTTGCCCTGCGCCCCGATGACGAGATCGTCGTCACGGAGTCCGAGCACCATGCGAACCTCATCCCGTGGCAGGAACTCGCTGCCCGCACGGGTGCGCGGCTGCGCCACATCCCGGTGCTGGACGACGGACGCCTCGACATGGATGCCGCCGCCGAACTGATCGGCGACCGCACCCGGATCGTCGCGTTCCCGCACGTGTCGAACGTGCTGGGCATCATCAACCCCATCGACGACCTCATGGCCCTCGCGCGCAGCGCCGATGCGATCACGGTGATGGATGCCTGTCAGTCAGTGCCGCACCTCAGCATCGGCCTCCCGGCGACCGGCGTGGACTTCGCCGTGTTCTCGGGCCACAAGATGCTCGGCCCGTACGGCATCGGCGGACTCTACGGCAAGCGCGAACTCCTCAACGCCCTGCCGCCGTTCCTCACCGGCGGGTCGATGATCACGACGGTCACCCTCGATGAGGCGCAGTATCTGCCCTCGCCGCAGCGGTTCGAGGCCGGGACGCAGCCGGTGTCGCAGGCTGTCGGCCTCGCCGCCGCTGCCCGCTACCTGCAGGAGCTCGGCATGGACGCGGTCCACGCCCACGAGGTCGAGCTCGAGCGGCGCATGCGTGACGGGCTGCGTGAGATTCCCGGCATCCGTCTTCTCGGCGACACTGACGCCGCGCCGCGCGTCGGTCTTGCCGCGTTCGCCGTCGACGGCGTCCATGCTCACGACGTCGGACAGTTCCTCGATTCGCGGGGTGTGGCGGTGCGCGTGGGCCACCACTGCGCGCAGCCCCTGCACCGCCGGTTCGGCCTCACCGCTTCGGTGCGGGCCTCGGCATCCGTCTACACGACCCCCGATGAGGTCGACCGATTCCTGGACGCGACCGGTGGCGTCCGCGCATTCTTCGGAGCATCCTGATGAGTCTTGAATCCCTGTACCAGGAACTGATCCTCGACCACTCCAAGCGTCCGCACGGCTTCGGTCTTGCCGAGGCCGATGACCACACTGGCACGAGCTACCAGCGCAACCCGATCTGCGGCGACGAAGTGACCCTGCGGGTGCGGGTCTCGGAAGACGGGCAGACGATTCGCGACGTGACATGGGAGGGCCAGGGCTGCTCGATCTCGCAGGCGTCGGCATCCATGCTCGTCGACCTCATCGACGGCGTGCCGCGCGAGAAGGCCGCTGAGCTGATCGATGGCTTCCGCGAGGCGCTGCGATCGCGCGGCACGATCGAGCTCGACGAGGACGTCTACGAGGATGCCGCAGCCCTCTCAGGCGTCTCGAAATTCAGCGCCCGCGTGAAGTGCGCGATGCTCGCCTGGGTAGCTCTCGAAGAGGGCCTCGCTCAGACATCCTGACCCTTTCGCGCGCCCGCCGCATTCGCCCTCTTCGCCGAAGGGTCGCAACACGCCGTACGCTGCACCTCGGCAGCGGCGTGTTGCGACCCTTCGCGTGAGACGGATGCCGCGAGCGGCGAATCAGGCCGACAGGAGCTCGCGCTCCAGACGGGCGTAGCTGGTCTCCATACCCTCGGTCATGCCGGTGGCAAGGACCATGTCGCGGGTGTCCTTGTCGGGGTACTCGATCACCAGCGTGATGAGGGTCGCGCCGTCCTCTTCGTAGAGGGACATGTCGTTGAGCGTCGACGGAAAGTCGGTGCCGGTCATGTGCTCGGTGGTCACCGCGCGCCTCGGGGCCTCGCTCACGAGTGTCTCGCCATCGAACCCGAATGCCTCACCGTCGACACCCTCGTCGGGCGTCCACTCGTAGCGGTAGCGCCCGCCGACCGTCGGATCGATCTCGCACACCATCATGCGCCAACCGTCAGGGCCCAGCAGCCACTTCTTCATGAGCTCGGGCTCGGTGTGGGCCCGCCACACGAGATCTCGGGGCCCCTCGATCAGCCGCGTGATCCGCACGTGGGTATCGCTGAGGATCTCGGTCTGAGTCCCCTTGCCCTGCGCGTACTCCCGCAGGTCCTGCAGCACCGCATCGAGCTGGTTCATGGCCAGGGTCGAGCCTTCGACGGCGCCGAACTCGACAACCTGCTCCAGGGCTTCGAGCGAGTCGAAGTAGGTGATGTTGGTGAGTCGCGAGCCCTCGGGCGTCGCCTCGAAGAGGAACTCGACGCGCATCGTGGGCATGCCTTCGAGCACGTCGCCGTCACCGTTGAGAAACGAGTCGAGCACCTCGAATCGATGGGGCTCGTCGATGGCCGTGAACTCCCACCCGCCGCGCGACACCTCGCCCTGCGGGCTGGTCATCTGATACTGCGCGCGCCCCCCAGGGGTGAGATCGAACGACGTGAAGGTCGCCGGCCACCCCGGAGGGCCCCAGAAGCGGTCGAGCTGGGTCGGGTCCGTGAACGCCCGCCAGAGGCGCTCGACAGGCGCGGCGAAGTCGCCGATAAGCGTCATCGTCAGTGCTTCGGGGTCGGTGGTGACAGCGGTGACAGGCATGGTCAGATCCTTTGCGTGGGGGTGGAGGTCGGTGGATCGGAAGGCTCGGCGAGCAGATCATCGAGTCGGTCGATGCGCGCGCGCCACAGGTCTTCGTAGCGGGCGAGGAGGGCGCGGGCCCGGGCGATCATGGTCGGATCGGCGCGAACGAGACGCTCGCGCCCCTCCGCGCGCTTGATGATGAGGCCAGCCTCTTCGAGGACGGCGACGTGCTTCTGGACTGCTGCGAACGACATGTCATAGTCCCGTGCGAGCGCCGAGACCGAGTGCTCGGACTCGATGGTCCGACGCAGGATGTCGCGTCGCGTCGCCGCCGCGAGCGCGTGGAACAGGCGGTCGATGTCGTCATCCGTGAGGTCCTTTTGTACAACCATTTGGTTGTACGTTAGGACACGCGAACGCCGCCGTCAATCCCCGGGCGGTTAAGACCTGCCGGAGGTCCTACTCCCGCTGAACGTGTTTTTACGTAATTACGAACTATTGATAGGCTCATGGTTATGGACACGCAGACGGGCGGCGAGCTTGAGCATCGCGTTGGCGCCTTAGAGCGGGAGGTAGAGCGCCTTCGCTCTCTGGTCGAGGGGGGAGACACCACCAGTGTCGAGACTGCGCCGGACGCCGCCACACCCCAGATTCCCGAGGCCTCGGAGGATCCGTTGTGGCTGGTGAACACGCTCGCACGTCACGCGCCCGGCGTCGTGATGATGGCTGGCGTGGTGGAGGTGCCGGCCGGCCCGATCCGCTGGCAGTACGGCTTACGTGCCGAGGACCTTCTCGACAGGGATTGGAGCGAGTTCGCGCGTCCGGTCGAGGCCCTCGGGCATCCTGTTCGTCTGGAACTGGTGCGCCGCATCCTCACCGGCACACAGACGACAGCCGAGCTTCTCGAGCTCGACCAGTTCGCCTCCACTGGTCAGCTGTATCACCACCTGCGCCAGCTCGTCAGCGCCGGTTGGCTCGTCTCGCCTCGTCGAGGACACTACGAGGTCCCTGCTCCGCGGATCGTTCCCCTCCTTGTTCTGACCATGATCGCCGCGAGCTAGGAGCAGTACAGCAATGACCTCCCCGTCCACCTCGGACCCTGCGCACCCGGCAGATCCCGCTCCGACACGTGGACGTTCCGCGGCGTTACTCCTGGCGGTGATCGCCGCATCCGCGATCGTCGCGGTGGGCCTAGGCGCAGCCTTCGGCCCCCACCATCAGACCGTGAGCACATCACAGACGGGGAACGAACGCCTCGCTGACAGCATCCAGTCCCTCCCCGGCAGCTTTGATGGCTTCCGCTCCCTGTCTGTCGCAGAGATCGGTCCGAACGGACCTGTCTTCGCGGGCATCGGCGACGCGGATCCCGCACATTCCGGCGCTCCCGGCCCAGACACGGTCTTTGAACTCGGATCGATTACCAAGACCTTCACGGGCGCGCTGTTCGCGGACGCGATCGAGCGCGGCGAAGTTTCCCCCGATGACCCGCTCTCGCAGTACCTCGACGCGCTGACGGGAACACCCGCAGGTGCGGTGACGCTCGCATCCTTGTCGCAGCACTCCTCGGGTCTTCCGGGCCTGGGCGAAACCGCCGTCGCGAGCACGCTCGAGAGCCTGCTCTTGAACGAGAACCCCTACGCCTCGACGAGCACGGAACAACTGATCGCGGACGCCGCCGTCGCACCCGTCGACCCCGACCAGGGCACGGTCTACTCGAACTTCGCCGTCGCCCTGCTCGGCACCGCACTCGTCGAAGCGGCAGGGGTCGACGACTACGCGACGCTCCTCCGGGAACGCCTCACGGAACCGCTCGGCATGGACCACACCGTCGTCGCAGCGACCGCCGACCAGGTACCCGAGGATGCTGTCCCCGGGTACCTTCTCAACGGCACGCGCGCCCCGCGCTGGTGGGGAGAGGGGTACCTCCCCGCCGGATCAGCGACCTTCACCACAGCATCCGACCTGGCGATCTGGGCGCAAGCGAACCTCGACGGGACAGCTCCAGGCGCGGCAGCACTCCAGCCCACTGCGCCAATGGGTACTGACACCGAGATCGGGTGGGGCTGGCTCACCTCACCGTCCTTCGACGGAACCGGCGCCCAGACCTGGCACAACGGCGCCACGGGAGGCTTCCGCACGTTCCTGACCCTCGACCTCGCCGCAGGAACAGGCTTCCTCATCCTGTCGAACAGCGTCGCTCCCGTCGAGGACGTGGTCCTCGCGTACGCCACAGGCTCCTCGATCCCGGGCCCCGACGAGGCTAGTGTGATCTCCGGCTGGCTCCCCTTCGCTCTCGCGGTGCTCTTTGGAGCGATAGCGCTGATCCGAGCGGTGCGGGCGCGGTCATGGCTCCCCTCAGCCAGCGACCTCGCGTGGGCGACCTTCGCGCTGCTTGTGCTGTGGATCAGCGGACCGTGGTTCGCGGTGGGTGGCTGGGTATGGGGCCTGGCACTGGCCCCCACTCTCGCCGCTGCGGCAGTACTGATTCTCCGGGCAGCACGCGGGCCGCGGATGCCGTTCCTGCCCGCCCGACGAGCATGGCTGTGGTGGCCGCTAGCGATTGCGGGACTCGCTGCAGCGGCCGGTATCACCGTGCTCTGGTGAGCCGTGCCCGCGGCATCCGTCTCGCGCTCGCGCGCTCTGCGTTGCAACATCCACGAAGGCCGTTGCCGATCGATCGGGGTCAGGGTGCAGGCGGAAGCAGGGTGAGACCACTGTCGTCCGCGACAAGAATGCTCCCGGTATCGGTGATCGCGGTCGCTTGAGCGGTTCCGTGCACGATGCCCACCTCCTTCCACGCACTCGCCCCGGACACATGGACCCAGATCTTCTCATCCGCATCCACCCCGGCGATGAGCTCACCGTTCGGTGACACAGATAACGCGTAGAGCATGGGCGCGCCTGGCCATGGCTCGAACGACCGCGCCCCATCGGTGCTGACCCGCAGCCCGTCTGGTGTTGCGGCGACGACGTTTCCGCCACTGGTGACCACAAGACCGACCGCCATCAGCTGGCCACCCGTCGGAGCCCACGAGTCACCTCCGTCCTTACTGGCCAATACGTCGATGGCATCGGTGGCCAGCCCGTACACGGTGCCATCGCTGCCGGCAGCGAGAGCGTGGAAGTCCTTCTCGCCGGTAAACGCCGCCGGTTCCCAGCTCACCCCGGCGTCTGCGCTACGGACAATGCCGAGATTGTGATCGCCGAGTTCGGGTGGGGTGTCTGCCCCGGGGTGCCCTGACGCGATCAGATCCTCGCCCACGACAGTGAGTCCCATCGCATCGAAACCGTAGGAGCCAACCCGCGAGAGCAGTTCTCCTTCCGCGCTCACCGCGAGGATGCCTTCGTGAGTGCCGAGAAGAAACCCGTCGCCCTCGGGATCAGGAACGATGGCGTGTACATGGGATGCCATCGCGGCATGAGAGGTGCCCGTCGACGGTGGTTCCGCCGACGCGCACCCGGCCAGCATGATCAGCTCGGCCAGAACAATGGCGGCCGCGGCCGCACGCAGGTGAATTGGCATATGCGTCCCTTTCAGTCGCGGCAGGGGCGCCACCGGCGCAGGCCCGATGACACCCCCGCGAGTCTCTAGAGCTGCGTCAGCAGAGCCCGCATCAGGGCGATCTCGGCCGTCTGTGCATCGGCGATCGTCTGCGCGAGAGCAATCACGTCCGGGTGTCGACCTTGAGACATTTCGGCCTGCGCCATCTCGATCGCGCCCTCGTGGTGAGTGATCATCTGTTCCAGGAACAGCCGGGCAGCCTCCGCGCCCTCAGCAGCCTCCAGCGCCGCCATGTCGTCGTCGGACATCATGCCGTCACCCATGTCCATGCCGTCCATGCCACCCGCATGCGGCATCCCCCAATCTTCGAGCCACGACTGCATCAGCTCGATCTCCGGGGCCTGCGCGTCTTTGATCTGCTGCGCAAGCTCCCGTACCCGCTGATCGACGCCGGATTTCGCCAGCACCATGTCGCTCATCTCCACCGCCTGCTGGTGATGCGGAATCATCATCATCGCGAACATCGAGTCGGAGGCATTGAACTCCGCCTCCACCAGAGACGATGACGCAGAGGGAGGCATCCCCTCGCCGTGTTCCATGCTCGGCATCGAACCCGATCCGGCACCGGCGCACCCCGCAAACAACAACACCGATGCAAGCGGCGCCGCCGACAGCGCGACCAAACGAGACTTCTTCATGACAAACCTGTCCTTCCAATCGAGCGTGAAGTTGGCCCGTGTACGGGCATGACTCATTTCGCGACCGCGCGGGTCGCGGCGACGTCACATCACGTACGACTGATCGACAATTCGAGAAGAGAAGGCGGCCTCAAGGGCACAGGAATCGGGGGCCGGATTGCGAGGGCGACAATGCACGGTCGACCGAGCCGACGGACCACTCCTGGGCCGGTCCGAGCCACCAATATGACCGTGACGAGCAGACCAAGCACGCACGCTAGCGTCATCGCCTCGTGCGCGGCGCCGCCGCAATCGGCACAACCGGCGTCGGGTACCCCTGATGGCTCTGCCATCGCATCCTGTTCGTGTTCGGCTCCGTGCTCGATGACCGAGACAGGCGCCGGCGCAGGATGACCGACGGAAAGAGTATGCATACCCAACAGGCCCGCGACCACGAGAGCGGCGAACACCACCGACATCGCCCAGCGCCAGGACACTGGCGGGCGAAGCTCACGAGCGACGAAACCCAGCATGATCTATCGGCCCCAGGATACTCCCCCCCGGTATGCGGTCAGCGCGAGCGGCGGAGAACCTATGCGTTATCGATTCCGCATTCACGGACCGGCGGCGAGAGGACCGGTCTTGAGGGGTCTTCCGCGCCTGGGACGCTGGGTCTCGATCTCAAGCCCCATCTCGCGCGCCGGATGCCTCGTTAGCCGCTCCTCGACGTGATCGAGCCAGCGAACCTCGGCCTCGGCGGCGAAGATCGTCGCATCGGTGATGATCTTCCAGGCGAGATCTTCCGGACCCTCGAAGCCGCTCCCCTCGACCACAGCACGACGCAAGGTCTCGAGCCGCGCCGCCGACGTTTGCCGCTGCGTGCTGATGAGCTCGAAGACATCCACCCCCGGAAGCGTCGCCGCGAGCGCAAGCTTGATCGCGAGTTCATCCCGGGTGCCGGGGGTGCGTTCGACCGGAGATGCCAGCCATGCGCGGGCCTCGCCGCGGCCGGCATCCGTGATCTGCCAGTAGATGTGTCCGGCCTCGTCGGCTGCGCCCCGCGAAACGAGGCCGTCGCGCTCGAGCCGCTCGAGAGTGCTGTAGATCTGGCCGACGTTGAGCGCCGAGCTCGATCCGGTGCGACGTTCGAACTCCGACCGCAACTGATAGCCGTAGCACGGCCCCTGCGCCAGGATCGCCAACAGGCTTTGCCTCACCGACATTCGGATCTCCCTGAGCGCGATATGCATACCGGGTAGTGTCGCGCTCTCTCATGGATACCGCTGCGCGACACCATCGAGTGGTTCTGCCCGGGCGTTTGGTGGAATCCGCCATATGGTCTGACCACATCAGGGGTGAGCGTCGTGGGCTTCACTGAACGATTGGCGATGCGCCGACTCTCGGCGTAGAACGGCAGCGTGTTCGGTTCGTCTCGGCGCCGCATGGTCGGATGCCTCGCCCTCATCCCCACTGTCGCACTTGCCGCCGTCGCGTGCTCGCCGGCCGCTGCAACTGCTCCCTCACCCGCATCCATCGACCCGGTAGCGGGAATCGTCGTCGGAGACGGCGCTGTCGACATTCAACTCTGGAGCGACCCGTCCTGCCCGCACTGCATGACCCTCGACGAGGCTATCGGCGACGACCTCGCGGCCTTCGTCGCCGACGGCACCGCGACGTGGACGCTGCATCCGATGACGTACGTGAGCGCCAAGCGCGGTGACGTCACCGACTACTCGACCCGGGCCGCCGCCCTGCTTCTCGGCGTCGCAGCTGCGGGAGAAGATGACGCGCTCCTGCCGCTGTACGCGCTGATCCAGCGGAACCAAGTCACGGCAGATCATTCACCCAGCGACGAGGAACTCCTCGGCTTCGCGACCACGGCGGGCGCGGCATCCGACCTCTCGACAGCAATCGCCGACTACGCGAGCCTGGCGAGCGCAGCCAACGACGCCTGGCTCGGCGCGCCGATCCCCGGCACCGACCAGGTCGTCGACCATGTCCCGTTGCTGGTCATCGACGGCACGGTGTTCGAGGTGCGTGAAGACGGCACGGATGCTGCGCGCTTCGCCGCAGCGGTAGCCGAAGCCGCTGCAGGCTGATCCTCAGCCGAGGCCCTCCCGGTGCGGCGCGGCCGCCGCACCTCCCTCGCCGACCACGGGCTTGCGCGAGAGGCCGACGGAGCCGGAGGCGGGATCCTTCGACAGCGCCGCGGCGACGGCGGCTGACTCGTCGATATCCGGGTACTGGGGCCGCAATTGCACGGACTGCCGCTTCTTCTGCTCGCGCTTTGCCTTGCGTGACGAGTACGTGAGGTTCAGCGCCTCGACGAAGATCGCGAAGGCCATCGGACCGTAGATGAATGCCTTGTCGATCTTGATGTGGAAGCCCTCGGCGATGAGGAAGACGCCGATCAGCAGCAGGAACGACAGTGCGAGCATCTTCACGGTCGGGTGCGCGTTGACGAACGCGAAGATGAACCTCGACGCGAAGAGCATGATGCCGAACGAGAGCACCACGACGGTGATGATGATGACCATGTTCGAGGTCATGCCGACGGCCGTGATGACGGAGTCGAGCGAGAAGACGATGTCGAGCAGAAGGATCTGCGCGATGACCGATCCGAAGCTCACGCTCTTGCGTGCACCCGCGCCTTCGCCGTGGTCCTCTTCGGCGCCCTCGAGCTTGTGGTGGATCTCGGTGACCGCCTTGTAGACGAGGAAGAGCCCGCCCGCGATGAGGATGAAGTCCTTCCACGAGAACGAGATACCCCACAGGGTCACGACCGGTTCGGTGAGCGTGATGATCCACCCTGCCGCGAAGACGAGGCCGACCCGGATGAGCATCGCGAGCGTCAGACCGAGGTTGCGGGCGCGGGCCTGCTGCTCCTTGGGGAGCTTGGAGGCGAGGATCGAGATGAAGATGACGTTGTCGACGCCCAGCACGATCTCGAGGACGAACAGCGTGACGAAGACCGCGATCAGGTCGGGCGTGAAGGCGAAGGAGAAGTCCACGCAGACAGCGTAGGGCCTCGGTTCGGTCGCGGCCTTGTGCGGGTTCGCGCCGCGCCAACCCGCGAAACGGCGCGACTGAAGAATCTGCACCACTATTCGGTCGCGCCTTGGTGCGGGCGGAGGGCTGACGAACCCACGTCACGGCGCGACTGAACGGTCATGCGAACCGAGTGGCATCGAGGACTGATACCCCAGGGGGTATTATTGGCACCATGACTTCACCCGCCGCCGACCGCAGTGCCCGGCCCGTCATCGGCGAATGGGTTGACGGCATCGACATCCCCGTCATCAATGAGCGGGCAGTGCGCGCGTCGGCCGGCATCCTGTTCCTCCTGGGCTTCAGCGCCTGGCTCTTCGGTGTGATCACCGGCGACCTGCAGTACATGCGCGGGTTCGGCATCCTGTTCGCCTTCGAAATGTTCCTGCGCCTGTTTATCGGGACGCGCTTCACCCCCACCCTTCTGATCGGCACCCTCATCACGCGCCCACAGCGGCCCGAATGGGTCGATGCCTCGCCCAAGCAGTTCGCGTGGGGTCTTGGATTCACGATGGCGCTCCTCGGGTGTCTGTCGCTCGGATGGCTCGGGCTGCCGGCGGTGATCGCGCAGACCATCTGCGCCGGATGCCTGTTGCTGCTGTTCGCCGAGTCGGCTTTCGGCATCTGCGTGGGGTGCGAGCTAGCCCGCCGCTTCGCGCGCACTAAGCCGCAACTGTGCGCCGGCGACACGTGCACCTACACTCCTCCAGCCCGCGGCGAGCGCCACTCGGTCGAGTGAGGAGCGGCGTGTCAACACAGAACGGGTCTGACGCGCGAGTCGCAACGGCGCACGGATTGCGCGACACCCCGCCTGCGGCATCCGTCGCCCGGCGAGTCGGGCAAGAACTGCGCCGTTGCGACAAGACCGCGCCGGCACGTCGAGCGCCCGAAGACGAGCACGAACCGACACGGATGCCGAAAGCGGCCGCCGCGTAGACTGGAGCGGCCCGCACGCTGGCGCCGGTCTCGGCATCCTCGACCACTGGAGTCCCACCCCGTGAGCACCCCGATCACTCCCGCCCGAGCAGCCGCCGACACCGTCGAGAACGCCGCAGCCACGCCCGAGCGCGAGCAGCCGTACGGCGCGCTCGGCCTGAAGGATGACGAGTACGCGCAGATCCGCGAGATTCTCGGCCGCCGACCCACGAGCGGTGAGCTGGCCATGTACTCCGTCATGTGGAGCGAGCACTGCTCCTACAAGTCCAGCAAGATCTATCTGCGCCGGTTCGGGCAGAAGGTCTCGGATGAGATGCGCGAGCGCCTCATGGTCGGCATGGGCCAGAACGCCGGCGTCGTCGACATCGGCGAGGGCTGGGCGGTGACCTTCAAGGTCGAGTCCCACAACCACCCGAGCTACATCGAACCCTTCCAGGGTGCCGCGACCGGCGTCGGCGGTATCGTCCGCGACATCATCTCCATGGGCGCCCGCCCCGTCGCCGTCATGGACCAGCTGCGTTTCGGCGCCATCGACAACCCCGACACCGCCCGCGTCGTGCACGGCGTCGTCAGCGGCATCTCGTTCTACGGCAACTGCCTGGGCCTTCCCAACATCGGCGGCGAGACCGTGTTCGATGCCGTCTATCAGGGCAATCCGCTCGTCAACGCCCTCGCCGTGGGGGTGCTGCGCCACGAAGACCTGAAGCTCGCGAACGCCTCGGGCGCCGGCAACAAGGTCGTGCTGTTCGGTGCCCGCACCGGCGGCGACGGCATCGGCGGCGCATCCATCCTCGCCTCCGACACCTTCGCCGACGGCGGCCCGACCAAGCGGCCCGCGGTGCAGGTTGGCGACCCGTTCGCCGAGAAGGTGCTCATCGAGTGCTGCCTCGAGCTCTACAAGGCGAACCTCGTCGAGGCGATCCAAGACCTCGGCGCCGCCGGCATCTCGTGTGCCACGAGCGAGCTGGCCGCCAACGGCGGCAGCGGCATGCGCGTCGACCTCGAGCAGGTGCTGCTGCGTGATCCGAGCCTGACTCCCGAAGAGATCCTGATGAGCGAGTCTCAAGAGCGGATGATGGCGATCGTCGCCCCCGAGAAGCTCGACGCGTTCCTCGAGGTCGTCGGCCGGTGGGAGGTCGAGACGAGCGTGCTCGGCGAGGTCACCGGCGACGGCCGCCTGCAGATCTTCTGGCACGGCGAGCAGATCGTGGATGTCGACCCCTCCACCGTCGCGGTCGATGGACCCGTTTACGAGCGACCGGTCGCCTACCCGACCTGGATCGATGCCCTCCGCGACGACTCGGCGAGCGCACTGCAGCGGCCGAGTGAGCCCGACGAGTTGCGGGAGCAGTTCCTGGCACTCGTTGCGAGCCCGAACCTCGCCGACACCTCCTGGATCACCAACCAGTACGACTACTACGTGCTCGGCAACACCGCCCTCTCGTTCCCCGATGACGCCGGCATGGTGCGCGTCGATGAGGAGTCGGGCCTCGGTTTCTCCATCGCGACAGACTGCAACGGTCGCTACTGCCAGCTGGACCCCTACCGGGGCGCCCAGCTCGCCCTCGCGGAGGCCTACCGGAACGTCGCCGTCACGGGCGCCAAACCCGTCGCGGTGACCGACTGCCTGAACTTCGGCAGCCCCGAGAACCCCGAGGTCATGTGGCAATTCGGGCAGGCCGTCGATGGCCTCGCCGACGGATGCCTCGAGCTCGGCATCCCGGTCACCGGCGGCAACGTCTCGTTCTACAACCAGACCGGCGACCAGCCGATCTTCCCGACCCCCGTGGTGGGTGTGCTCGGCATCATCGATGACGTCGCGCGCCGCATCCCGTCGGGGTGGCAGGATGCCGGCGAGAACATCTACCTGCTGGGTGTGACAGCCAACGAGCTCAGCGGCTCGGCGTGGGCGCAGACCGTGCACGACCACCTCGGCGGTCGGCCGCCGGCAGTCGACCTTGCCGCCGAGCGGCGCCTGGCCGACCTCCTGCACGCCGGAGCGCTACAGGGCCTGATCTCCAGCGCGCACGACCTCTCCAGCGGCGGTCTCGCGCAGGCTCTCGCCGAGTGCGTCATGCGCTTCGGTGTCGGCGCCCGCGTGTGGCTGAACGAGATCATCGAACGCGACGGCGTGGATGCGGCATCCGCGCTCTTCTCCGAGTCGACCGGGCGCGTTCTCGTGTCCGTCCCCCGCGAGGACGACGTGAAGTTCCGCGGCCTGTGCGAGGGGCGTGGGTATCCCGTGCTGCGGATCGGGGTGACCGATGCCCCCGGCGACGGCGAAGACCCGAGCCTCGAAGTCCAGGGACTGTTCACGGTTTCCGCGACCGATCTGCGCGCGACGTCGCGGGCCACCCTTCCCGCCGCGTTCGGTCCGACGATCACCGAGCCCGCCCTCTAGACTGATCGCATGTCCGACGACGACACCAACGTCTACAGCGAGACCCGACAGCGACGCATCAAGATCGTCGCGTGGGTCGTGATCGTTTCGCTGATCCTCGTGGGCGGTGGCGCCACCGTCCTCGCTCTGCTGTTCGGCTGAGCCCCCTTCGGGCTTTCCCCCGTACCCGGTGGGGGACAGCGCGGTTAGCATGATGGCGTGGAACCGCTGTTCCAGTTCATCGGCAGCTACTGGTGGCTCGTCTTCCCCCTGATGGGTGTCATGGGGATGATCGGCAGCGCCTGGGAGCGCGGCGCCCGGCGCAGACATAAGCGGCGGCTCGAGATTCTGCAGGCCAAGGGCGAGATTCGCGCCGCGCAGGCCGCTGCGCGCGGCCGCCCCCTTATCGGCGTTACGCTTCCCGGCGCCAAAGCACCGACGGATCCTCTCGCGCAGCGGGTCGAAGAGGCCGTTGCCACCGGAATGGGCACGGCACCACGAACCGCGACCGCATCGAGTTCAGCATCCGTCACGCCGCTTCAGAAGCTGCTGGCAGAGCACGACGCGGTGACCAGGCGCTGGCTCGAGTACGAGCTGGACATCGCCAAGATCATCGCCTTCCCCGCCATGAGCGATGGCCGCCAGCCGCTCACGGCGGCCTTTCTGCGTGCCAAGAAGGTCGCCGACCGGCTGCGTCCCGACTCCGAGAACGCGAAGCTCTCGAAGGATCAGTTCACCGAGTACCGCGCTGCCGTGACCGACTACGAGGTCGCGTTCGATCTGGCCGAGCGCGAGGCCCGCCGCATCCGTGACTCGTCGTTCACCGCCGAAGAGCGCAAGCGCCTGAGCACGGCCCAGCAGCTGCTGAGCGTCGCGATCGATCAGGCTGCGACCCCCGCCGAGCGGCAGCTCGCGTACCGGCGAGTGCGCGACGAGCTCGACGGTCTGCTCGCGGTCTCGGATGAGGCGATCACGATCCTCGAAGAGCGTGTCGCTCTCGAACTTCCCGCGTCGTCCCCGGCCGCACCTCCCGTGACGAAGCCCTCCGATTCGGCATCCCCGCCGGGCGCATCCGCCCGTCCGGGCGTCTGGCCCGTCCCCTCCCGCACCCCGCGCCCCTGAAACCAGCTCCAAACGAGCGCCCCCGGCGACCCACGCGACGTCGATGGATGCCGCGCTTGACGCATCCTGCGTTCCATGGTTACCTACTTGAGTAACTAACCCAGGAACACCACGGAGGCGCGGATGATCGAAGAAGGCAAGGCCCTCTTCTTGCAGATCGCGGAGAGCGTCGAGGACTCGATCGTTGACGGGAGCCTGGCCGAAGAGGCACAGGCACCCTCCACGAACGAACTCGCCGCCTTCTATCGCATCAACCCCGCCACGGCAGCGAAGGGAGTGACGATGCTCGTCGACAAGGGCGTGCTCTACAAGCGACGGGGCATCGGCATGTTCGTCGCCCCGGGCGCTCGCGAAAGTCTGCTCGTCGAACGGCGTGCAGCGTTCCGCGACCGTTACCTGACCCCCCTCCTGGCCGAGGCCCGCAAGCTCGGGCTCGGCTCCGAAGACCTCGCGCAGTTGCTTCGGGAGCACGCGCACACGACAACGACGGAAGGCGACCAATGACCATCAACGATGTCGCACCCCCCTCGGGTGCCGCTGAGAGCGTGATCGAGGTGAGGAACCTCACGAAGCGCTACCGCGACGCCGTCGCCGTCGATGACGTGAGCTTCTCGATCCACAAGAACACCATCTATGGGCTGCTGGGGCGAAACGGTGCGGGCAAGACCACCGTGATGTCGATCCTCACTGCTCAGAACTTCGCGACGTCGGGTGACGTGCGCGTGTTCGGCGAGCACCCGTATGAGAACGCTCGGGTGCTGCGCCGCATGTGCTTCGTGCGGGAGAGCCAGAAATACCCCGACGACGCCAAGCCCATCCACGCATTCGCGACGGCGAAGCTTTTCTTCCCCAACTGGAACCAGGAGCTCGCCGATCGCCTGATCGCAGACTTCCGCCTGCCGGTGCGCACCCGCATCAAGAAGCTCTCCCGCGGCCAGCTCTCGGCCGTCGGCGTGATCATCGGCCTTGCCTCGCGGGCAGAAGTGACCTTCTTCGACGAGCCGTACCTGGGCCTGGATGCCGTCGCGCGTCAGATCTTCTACGATCGGCTACTCGAGGACTACACCGAGCATCCCCGCACTGTCATCCTCTCGAGCCACCTCATCGACGAAGTCTCGAACCTCATCGAGCGGGTGCTCGTCATCGACCGGGGGCAGATCATCATGGATGCAGCCACCGACGACGTTCGCGATCAGGCCACCGCGATCGTGGGCGATGCCGCTGCCGTCGATGCCTTCGTCGCGGGGCGAGAGGTGCTCCACCGCGAGAGCCTCGGACGGGTGGCATCCGTCACAATCGCTGGCGCACTGTCCCCAGATGAGCGCTCCCGCCTGACGGCTGCTGGTCTTGATATCGGTCCGGTGTCGCTGCAGCAGTTGATCGTCCGCACGACACAGCACGCCGACGACACGGATGCCACCGCATCCGATACCCGCACCACGACGAAGGGAGGCCGGCGATGAACCGCGTCGGAAACGTCGTTCGCATGCAGCTGGTCAACAGGCAGACGTTCATCTGGGTACCGCTTCTTGTGCTCGGCGGCACCCTTGCGGTCACGCTCATGATCTGGGCGATGCTGCCTCCCGCGGCGGTGAAGTACGGCGGCGGTGCGCAGGCGCCGATGTGGTACTTCTTTGCCGTCGGCATCATGGGCACGACCCAGACCTTCCCGTTCTCGCAGGCGATGAGCGTCACGCGGCGCGAGTTCTTTCTCGGGTCGCTGCTGACGGCATCCCTGACCTCGGCGATCCTCACGGTGATCTTCGTCATCGGAGGGTTCATCGAGCAGGCGACCAACGGCTGGGGCGTCAACGGATACTTCTTCTACCTCGACTGGATCTGGAGCTCAGGAGCGGTCGTCGCAGCAGCGCTCATCCTGTTCATGACGATGACCTTCTTTGTCACCGGCTTCGCGATCGCCACGATCTACAAGCGGTTCGGCCCCGCCATCCTGACGATCATCCTGGTGGGGTTGGGTCTTCTGCTGGTCGGCGTGATGTGGCTCATCGGTCGGCTGAACGCCTGGGGGCAGGTCTTCGGTTGGATCGTCACACAGGGACCCGAGGGGCTTGCGATTGGTCTGGTGATCACCTTGGTCGTCCTCTCGGGGATCGCCTACGGGCTCCTGCGCCGCGCCATCCCGTGACGGATGCCGCGAGGAAACGAGACGGGGCTCCCGGCCAGCTGGCCGGGAGCCCCGCTTGTGGTTACGTAGAGGTGAAAGATTCAGCGCCCGTCAGCGGCCTCGGTGTGATGACGGATCACTTCGGCAACGATGAACGAGAACCATTTCTGCGCGAACTCGGGATCCAGCTCCGCGTCTTCAGCAAGGCGCCGAAGACGGGCTACCTGCTGCTCTTCTCGCGTGGGATCCGAGGCCGGCATCCCGTGCTCAGCCTTCAAGACACCCACCTGCTTGGTAGCGCGAAAACGCTCCGCGAGCATGAAGATCAGGGCAGCGTCGATGTTGTCGATGGTCGCGCGCAAACGCAGCAGGTCGGCAACAGGATCGGTCGGCTCGGTCATCCCCACTCCTTCGGACTGTGTCGAGATTATCGCCTCCCTCACCGAGCCACCGCCGACCCCTAGAGTGTGACCATGAGCGACGAGAGCCCGACCCCGTCATCGTCGGTGGCACCCGACGGAGAAACCTCCGCCGAGACGGTGGCATCCACCGACGACACCATCACCCCGGCGCCGCAACGGCGGTCGTTCTGGGTCGGCCTGAATCAGCCGTTCGCAGTCGGGTTCGCCGTGACTCTGGGAGCGCTGGCGGCCCTCCTGCTCGGTCTTGCGGTGTCAAACCTTGCCACGGTCATCATCTACATCAGCTTCGCGCTGTTCGCGGCACTCGGGCTCGACCCCATCGTCCGGGCTCTCGAGCGCAAAGGCGTGGGGCGCGTCTGGGGGATGGTGATCGTCTACATGGGCTTCCTGCTCGTCATCGCCGGCGTCATCCTGCTCATCATGCCGACGGTGGTCGCGCAGATCGCACAGTTCATCCGCGACATCCCCTCGATGATCAACGACTTCGAGAAGTCGGACGCGTTCGCGTGGCTTCAGACGAACTTCGGTGACCAGATCGGCAGCATCCTCAAGGATGTCGAAACCTTCATCCTCAATCCCGCGAACATCGCCTCGATCACCGGCGGCGTCCTGGCAGTCGGCGCGGGAATCGCAACGGCGATCTCGGGCATCATCATCGTGATCGTCCTGAGCCTCTACTTCCTCGCCTCACTCAACACGATCAAGGCCAGTTTCGTGCGCCTGACGCCCGCCAAGTCCCGCGCGAAGGTGACGGAGATGACCGAGCAGATCACTGACGGCATCGGCGGATACCTCATGGGGATGGTCATTCTCGCGTTCTTCAACTCTGTCGTGGCCTTCTTCCTTCACCTCTTCCTCGGTCTGCCGTTCCCCGCGCTGATGGCGGTCATCGCGTTCTGCATCACGCTGATCCCTCTGATCGGACCCGTGCTCTATTGGGGCATCGCGACGATCATCGCGCTGTTCACCGATCCGGTTGCTGCGCTGATCTTCGCGGCTCTCTACCTGATCTACATGCAGCTCGAGGCATACGTCCTGACTCCCCGGGTCATGAACCGTGCGATCTCGGTTCCCGGTTCTCTCGTCGTGATCGGCGCGCTTGTCGGAGGCACCCTGCTGGGACTGCTCGGCGCGCTCGTCGCTATCCCGATCACCGCATCGATCCTTCTGATCATCAAGCAGGTCGTCATTCCCCGGCAGGACGCGAAGCTCTAGACCGCGCGGGTGCTGTCCGCCCGCTCGAGCAACCCGAAGCGGTAGGCGGCAGGTACAGCATGGTGGCGCGAGCTCACCCCGAGCTTGCGATAGATCGCTGACAGCTGCGTCTTGACAGTGCTCGGCGACACCGAGAGAGCCTTGGCCATGTCGGAGACCGATCCGTGCCGCTCAAGGGCCTTCAACACGACGGTCTCGCGCGGTGTCAACTGTGGTCGCTCGGTGATCACGAGAGCTGCCGACGCTTTGTCCACCGCTGCCTCGAACGCCGGCCGAACCCCGCGTTCTGACAGGTCGACCATCTGATCCATGAGCCATCCGGGCATGTGCGCGATGATCCGGACAAGACCGGCAGCGACGACCATGCGGCCGACGATGCCACCCTCCCTCGCTGTCGGCATCCGCCCGAGGACCGCGTCCGCCCAGATGCGCACGAGCAGCGCCTCTGCCCGCTCGGCAAGGCTGCTCGTCGAACGATCGAGCACGGCTGTCGCGAGCTCGCGAGCAGCGTCGGCGTCACCGACGAACATCTGCAGGTGGGCTGTCGCGAGGACGACAAGAGGACCCTGCGGCGCCTGAGCCAGGACGTCTCGCGCGCGGTCGGGTTCCGAGAGCTGCAGCAGTGCGTGGGCCTTCATTGCGGCGATAACATCCTGCGCGAAGACGCTGTTCCAGCCCGGGTGGGTCGTCTCTGCGAACTCGACGATCTCGAGCGCACGCATGGGGCTCCGTTCGAGCAGGGCGAGTCGCGCACGGAGGAGGGCGGTAATCGGCCACAGATCATCCGAAGCTTCCACCTCGGGCCATTCCATCTCAGGCTCGTGGTTGTCGAAGCGCTCCACAAGCATCATCGCCTCGGCGAGCGCCTGCTCTTCCCGGAGCGCCCGCAACCACGGCGCGGGGATTTCGCCGTCCACCCTGTCGAAGCGTCGGAGCTGACGCCGTGCCTCGACGAGATTGCCGCGCAGCGCATGCACCGTTGCGGACTTGGCGAGGATGCTGCGGTGCAGTGTCGCGCAGGTATCGGCGAGGCGCGCTGCTACCGCGAGGTGAGCTAAGGCGACCGCAGACGACCCCGCGTGGAGGTGAGCGATCGCCAACTGGACCCGCAGCAGGGCGCGCAGCAACGGCGGCGAGCCCGGGGCTTCGAGTGTGCCTTCCGTGTCGAGCCGCGTCATCTCCGCGAGAAGTCCTGCCGTCTCGTCGGTTCGTGCTCGGCATCGGCTACCGCTCAGCCTGATGAGCATCGACTCCACACGCACGGCATCGTGGGACTCAGGTGCACCGGGAGCGAGCTCCGGAACGCCCAGCAGGTCGGAACCCTGATGAGAACGCAGGACTACCCGAGCGGCGGCGACACGGACTGCCCAGACTCCGTCGTGGGGCGCCAGTGCAGCCAGCGCTCGGCTCGCCAGCCGCAGATCCTCGAACAACAGCCCCCAGAGGGCGAACTCGAGGATCGACTCGACGTCTTCAACCCGCTCGTCGTCGATCGCCGCACTCAGGTCGTAGCGCAGCTGGTCGTCGATGTGGCGGTGCATGGGTTCCTTATAACGAAGGCTGCCTGCACCCGCCAAAACCAGCCTAGTCTGTGGCGGAACCTGTGGCGGGTTCCGCACTAACTGAAGTCTACGGGCGGGTGAGACCAGGAGTATTCATGGACGACCGACGGTTGAATTACTCGATGTAGCTCATGCGCTCCTGGGTCCGACCCGAATAATCGAGGTGGGGGAACCGCGGGCATTCCGTGCCTGCGTCCGGTGTGTCGTCTGGGGGAAGGCCCGTGACCCGCAGTTCCGCTGCCGCTGTCGTGGCCGGCTGGATCCAGGCGATCAACGCTGCTGACCTTTCCGGCTTTCTGAGTGAGCTGGAAGAGGAGTGCATTCTCGTCGAGCCGCAGCACACCTATCTGGGCAAGGGCAACCTCGCCCGCTGGTTCGAGATGGTGGTACTGCACCGCTCATCCACGCTTCGACTCATCTCGACCCACGACGCCGAGCCCGATCACCTGCTCGCGTGGGCGGAGTGGCGGGCCACGAGCTTTCACGACGAAGTCACGGTCTGGACACCGCTTGCGGTGCTGACTGCGCGCGGACGAATCCGCGAGATCCACATCTCGCCCCCGATGCGCGTGCCCCTACCCGCTATCACCCCGCCCGAACCGGAGGAGAGCGCCGCATGAGAAACGCCCCTACGAGCAAGCAGTCGAGCGTCCGCCGCCCTGCGCCGCCGCCAAGCGGGCCGCGGTGGTGGCACTATCTGCTGGTCGGGCTGCTCGCAACCATCGCCATCGCCTTGGCCGGCGCCGCGCTCACCCAAGACCATTCGCCGCCGCAGCCCCGCGAACGTGTTGTGTCGCTCGGTCTGCCCGCCACAGGCCCGATGCCGGACGCAGTTACACCGAGCTAACGCGCTCCCGTCTGCGGTCCCGCCACAGGATGCCGGCAGCGATGACCCCCTGCACCATGACGAGGGCACTGATCGTGGCCGCAATCGTCCCGGCGGCTTGGTCGGATGCCGTGAGCAGGTCGAATCCCCCGTGCCAGATCAGCACGGGAACGATGCTCCATCCGGCGCCGCGCCCCATCCATGCGAGGAGGTACGAGCCCGTGACGAGGGCCAGCATCCATCCGATGATGCCCGGGCCCATCTCACGGTAGGTCGGGTTGAAGATGAAGGCCGGGGCGTGCCACACGATCCACACACCCGCGACGATGAGCGCAGCCCAGAACGTGGAGAAGCGCTCCGCCAGGTGCGGCAGCAGCCAGCCCCGCCATCCTGCTTCCTCGCCGAGCCCGAAGGTGAGGATCCACACAACGGCGACGGCTGCCACGTTCCACCCCGGCAGCTTCTCGGTCAGACCGAACTGCGTCATGTCGGGCCAGCCACCTGTCACGATCGCAGCGGTGAGGTAGCCGACGAGGAAGTACGCGACGGGCATCCCTAGGGCCCACCACCACCACACCCGGCGGAATCGCACCGAGAATGTTCGGTTGGCCCAGGCTCGCACCCCGCGCCACCCGCCGCTCCACGCGCTGGCAGCAACCGCCCCCGCCAGGGGCCCGAAGGACCCGGCGAAAAAGACGAGGGGGACCGGCGGCAGCTCCGTAGCGCTGAGCGCCGCGACCGCCAGAGGGGTCCACACCAGCCAGGTGAGGCCGAACGCGACGGCCAGGTAGACGACGACGCTCCCTCGGCGCCCCGCAACTGCCTCATCAAGGGCAGACGGCATGTCGACCTCCGTGCAGGCACCGGCGACCGCTCGCAGGTGGCGAGCTCGGAGTCAGACCGTTGCGGCGATACTCACGGTAGGCGCAGGAGGCAGGTCGGCGAAGGGACCTCGGTCCTGGTCGCGACGCGTCCCGGGATGCCGCGAGCATCGACAGCCAACACGACGACGTCGTTCGATCGCTGACCCGCGACGAGCACGCCGTCGCCGACGACGAGGTGATGCCGCGGCCAGTCGACTCCGGCCTCCACCAGGGCTAGCGGTGAGACCGCCTCGCCGTCGCCGGCCACCCGCATCACGGCGATCGTGTTGCTGCCGCGCACACCGGCATAAAGGAGCGTGGCGTCAGGCGACGGCGCCAGCTCTGCCGCGGTGTCGCCGTCGAGCGTCCCAGCGCCCAGCGGTGTTCCACCCACGACGTGCCACATTCCGGCCTCGTCAGGCGCGAGCACGAACAGCTCACATGAGAGCTCCGCGACGATGTACAGATGGCCACTGGGGTGCAGGATGCCGTGCCGCGGTCCCGAGCCCCGCGGGAGTGTCACCTCCTGCATGAGGCGCGGCGCGCGCGAACCGGTTCGCCAGAACCGAACGAGGTCGAACCCCATGTCCGTCGTGGCGACAACGCCCGGAGCCACGACGATCGACTGGTGAGCGTGCGAGACCCGCGGCTCCTGGTCGTAGCCCGCGTACGGGTCGGATGCCGCATCCGCCGTCGCGGAACCGCGAATGCCGCCGTCGGCATCCAGCTCGACCTGCACCACCTGGCCGTCTCCCCAGCACGTGACGAAGAGCCGTTCGCGACCAGCGAGGATGTGACAGGGCGCCGCACCGACGGGGGTCGGCTGCCCGAGCGCGACCCACTGGTCTGGCCCCTGCTCCCGGAATGCCTGGACCGCTCCCGCGCCCTCAAGTGTCGCGTAGACCACATCCAGCGTCGGATGCTTCGCCACCCACGAGGGGGAGGGCGCAGAGGCCAGGGTCCCCCGCCAGCTGAGGGCACCAGCGCTCGTCGAGTCAGCATCGCCAGCGGTGAGCAGGCCGATCCCGTCGGCGGTGCCGTCCATGTCGGTCGTGTAGCCGCCGACAAGAAAACGCACGCGCGGCCGACCTCAGTCGACCAGGTCGCGGCGGACGATGACCGCGTCCCGACCGGGTCCGACACCGATCACCGAGATGCGGGTGCCGCTCATCTCCTCGAGCGCGAGCACGTAGTCCTGAGCTTCCAGCGGAAGATCCTCAAACGTGCGCGCCCCGGAGATGTCCTCGCTCCAGCCGGGCAGGTACTCCAGGATCGGGCGCGCGTGGTGGAAGTCCGACTGATTGTCGGGAACGTCGTCGAAACGGCGCCCGTCGACGTCGTACGCGACGCACACGGGGATCTGCTCGAGGCCGGTCAGGATGTCGAGTTTGGTGAGCACGAGGTCGGTGATGCCGTTGATGCGCGTGGCGTACCGCGTGATGGGCGCGTCATACCAGCCGACCCGACGGGGGCGACCCGTCGTGGTCCCGAACTCGAACCCCTGCTGTCGGATCCACTCACCCTGCTCGTCGAAGAGTTCGGTCGGGAAAGGCCCGGACCCGACGCGCGTCGTGTAGGCCTTGACGATACCGACGATCCGGTCGAGGCGATTGGGTCCGACGCCGGACCCGGTCGCCGCGCCGCCCGCGGTAGCCGAGGATGACGTGACGAACGGGTAGGTGCCGTGGTCGACATCGAGCATGGTCGCCTGACCGCCCTCGAAGACGACAAGCTCACCCCTGTCGAGCGCGTCGTTCAGGAGGAGCGAGGTGTCGGTCACCATCGGGCGAAGCCGCTCAGTGTACGAGAGCAGGTCCTCGACGATCTCATCGACCTCGATCGCGCGACGGTTGTAAACCTTCACGAGGAGGTGGTTCTTCTGTTCGAGGGCACCCTCGACCTTCTGCCGCAGAATCTTCTCGTCGAACAGGTCCTGCATCCGGATGCCGACACGGTTGATCTTGTCGGCATATGCCGGACCGATACCGCGCCCCGTCGTTCCGATCTGGCGCTTGCCGAGGAAGCGCTCGGTGACCTTGTCGAGCGTGCGGTGATACTGCGTGATGACGTGGGCTGCCGAGCTGATCTTCAACCGCGACGTGTCGATGCCGCGAGCGCGCAGCGCCTCGAGCTCGCCGAAGAGAACCTCGAGGTCGACGACGACCCCGTTCCCGATGACGGCGTTCACACCGGGGGAGAGGATGCCGGAGGGCAGCAAGTGCAGGGCATACTTCTCATCGCCGATCACGACGGTGTGGCCCGCGTTGTTGCCACCGTTGAACTTGACGACCCAATCGGTGCGATCACCGAGCAGGTCGGTGGCTTTGCCCTTGCCTTCGTCGCCCCACTGCACTCCGACGATCACGATGCCTGGCATGACGAATTCCCCCGGGGTGACGTGAGCTGGTAGGTCTCGAGTCTATCGGCGCGTCGCATCGCGGCCCGAGAAGGCTTCGGCGAGGGCGCTCGATATCGTGTGCACATGCTGAGATCACGGGCCTGGGCCACCGCGTGGGCGACGCTTCGGCTGCTCGCTGCCATCGCGGGCGTGGCGGCAATCATCGGGCAGCTGGTGCGCACCCTGAGTATCTCCGCCAGCAACAGCTGGCCCCTCGGACTCACCGCCGTCGACTTCTTCAGCTTCTTCACGATCCTCTCCAACGTCGGGGCGGCAGTGGCTCTGACGATCGGGGCGATCCTGATCTGGCGGGGTGACCGCGTCGACCCCGCGTGGTTCGCCACGCTGCTGGCCGCGGTGTCGACCTACATGCTGATCACCGGGATCGTCTACAACGCGCTGCTGCGAAACATCCCGCTCCCCCAGGGATCGACAGTTCCGTGGTCGAACGAGATCCTGCACGTCTGGGCTCCCCTGTTCATCCTGCTCGACGTTCTGTTCGGCCCGCTACGGCGCCGCCTTCCCTGGCGTGCGCTGTGGACGATCATCGCCTTCCCGATCGTCTGGGTGATCTACACGCTGGTGCGCGGGCCGCTGGTCACCGACTTCCGCACCGGCAATCCGTGGTGGTATCCCTACCCGTTCCTGAACCCCAACATCCAGCCCTGGGGCTACGGCGGAGTCGCACTCTATGTCGTCGGCATCGCCGCCGGCATCCTGCTCCTGGCGGCCGGTGTGATCTGGGTGGGTCGTCGGCGGGGTGCCGACGCCGCCGAGGCGGGCAGCGCCGCTCAGTAGACTGAGGTTCCATGTCGAAGGTCCTCCAGTCCCTGCCCATCGGCGAGCGCATCGGCATCGCCTTCTCGGGGGGTCTGGACACCTCCGTGGCCGTCGCGTGGATGCGAGACAAGGGTGCGGTGCCTTGCACCTACACGGGGGATCTCGGGCAGCCCGACGAAGATGACATCGCCGCCATTCCGGGCCGCGCGCTGACCTACGGCGCCGAGGTGTCGCGCCTTGTCGACTGCAAGACCGCGCTCGTCGAGGAGGGCTTCGCGGCCCTGTCCTGCGGCGCGTTCCACATCCGCTCCGGTGGTCGCACGTATTTCAACACCACACCGCTGGGTCGCGCCGTCACGGGAACGCTCCTCGTTCGCGCAATGAAGGAGGACGGCGTCGACATCTGGGGCGACGGGTCGACCTACAAGGGCAACGACATCGAGCGCTTCTACCGCTACGGCCTGCTCGCCAACCCCGCGCTGCGCATCTACAAGCCGTGGCTGGATGCCGAGTTCGTGCGCGAACTCGGTGGCCGCAAAGAGATGAGCGAGTGGCTCGTTGCGCACGGCTTCCCGTACCGTGACTCAGCCGAGAAGGCGTACTCGACGGATGCCAACATCTGGGGTGCGACGCACGAAGCGAAGACCCTCGAGCACCTCGACGTGTCGCTCGAGACCGTTGAACCGATCATGGGGGTGCGCTTCTGGGACCCCGAGGTCGAGATCGCAGCCGAGGATGTCACCGTCACCTTCGAGGCCGGTCGTCCGGTCGCCCTGAACGGCACCGCGTACTCCGACCCGGTCGACCTGGTGTTCGAGGCCAACCGCATCGGCGGTCGACACGGCCTCGGCATGAGCGACCAGATCGAGAACCGCATCATCGAGGCGAAGTCGCGCGGAATCTACGAAGCTCCGGGAATGGCGCTGCTGTTCATCGCCTACGAGCGCCTCGTCAATGCGATCCTCAACGAAGACACCCTCGCGACCTACCACGAGCAGGGGCGCCGCCTCGGCAGGCTCATGTACGAGGGCCGCTGGCTGGAGCCGCAGTCGATCATGCTGCGGGAGTCGATCCAGAAGTGGGTGGGTTCCACGATCACGGGGACCGTGACGCTGCGGCTCCGTCGCGGCGAGGACTACACCGTCCTCGACACCACCGCGCCGGTGATGTCGTACGGTCCCGAGAAGCTCTCGATGGAACGCGTCGGCGACGCAGCCTTCGGCCCGGTGGATCGGATCGGCCAGCTCACGATGCGAAACCTCGACATCGCCGATTCCCGCACGCGACTCGAGCAGTACGCGAGCATGGGTCTTCTCGGCGGCCCCACGGGTGAGCTGATCGGAGCTCTCAAGCGCGGCGAGGCCGAGGAGATCACTGAGCACGCCGCTCCCTACGACGCCGCCCGGGAAGAACTGGCCGAGGCGACGGATGCCGCGGGCGAGGCCGCAGCTTTCGATTTCGGCGCCGACTGAGAGGCGCTCAGCTGGCGGTGCCTGAGCATTCGCTGGCGAAAGTGCACACCAGTGTGCACTTTCTGCGATGATTGGTGCATGGCCCACACCGCCGCGCACGCCCTTCGCCGGGACGCCGTGCGCAACCGCGACGAGCTCCTCGCCTGCGCACAACGTGAGATCGCCCGCGACCCGCGCGTCTCGCTCGCCACGATCGCGCAGGCCGCAGGACTGACCCGTCGCGCCCTGTACGGACACTTCGCCGACCGCGACGCATTGGTGCGTGCGGTCATCGAACGCGGTGCAGACCGGTTCAACGCGATAGCGAACGGCGTTGCCGAGGCCGAGCCATTGGAAGAGCTGATCGAGCTGACCACGCGGCTGTGGCACGAGGCCTCGCTTGTGCACGCGTCCGCGGCGATCGCCCTCGAGGAGCGCTACCTGGCACTGACTGCGGCATCCCTCGCGCCCCTGCGCGCGCGTCTTGCAGCTATCGTCGAGGACGGTCAGCGCACCGAACAGATCCGGCGGGACATCAGCGCCGCGATGCTCACGCGCCTGATCGAAGAGACCGCACGCACCCTCATCGTCCGCTGGGACCAGCAGGATGCCGAGGTCACGGCTCAGCTGGCGGTGCGAGCCGTGCTCAGCATCGCCGGGTTGTCTTGGCAGGATGTCGAGGCTCGACTCGCAAGCACAAGCACAAGCACGAGCACGAGCACGAGCACGAGCACGAAGGGGGCATCCGGTGCACGTTGAACTCTCCGACGTCAGCAAGGGCCGGCGCGGCATCGCCCTCCCGCACATGAGTCTCAGCTACGGCAACCGTGTCGCCAGACTCGCCGTCGCCGAAACCGAACAACGCCCCACCGTTCTCGGTCTCATCGCGGCGGGCAGGATGACACCCGATACCGGCACTGTCCGGATCGACGGGGTTGCAGACCGTGGCGCGCTGCGTCGACGAGTCGCCCTGGTCGACGCGCCGGATGTCAGCGATCCCGCGCCCAACGTCACCGTGTGGGGCATCGTCGCCGAGGAACTCATGTTCGCGGGTCACCCTGCCTCGCCTCGAGCAGTGAAGCAGTGGCTCCTGACGCACGATGCCGCGGGTCTGTCCCGCTTGCCGATCGCCGATGTCGCGCCTGCCGATCGGCTCCGGCTGCTGATGGAGCTCGCGATCCTGCGTCCCGGCGTCGAAGGTCTCGTCGTCGTCTCCCCCGATCGCCACGGCGGCCACCCGGAGCGATGGTGGCAGATCGCCGTCGGATTCGCCGACCGCGGCACGAGCGTTCTGGTGATCGCCGGGGCCGCGTCCGGCGCGGTGCTCGCCGACGTCGCGCCCCGCGCCGAGCTCGGCCCCCACGACGTCGAGAGCATTTCCGAGGCGATTCCAGGTTCCGAGCTCGCTGACCCCCCGGCGCTGGAGGACCCGGCGCCCACGAGCTTCGACGATGCCGAGGAGGATCACTCATGAAGGTCCCGGCCATGATCGCGGCGGAGCTTCGGCGGCTGACCGCGACGCGCATGTCGGTCCTCGCCCTCGTGGCGCTCATGCTGGTGCCCGTGCTCTACGGAGGCGTCTACCTGTGGGCAAATCAAGACCCGTACGGCCGGCTCAGCGAGGTGCCGGTTGCCCTCGTGAATCTCGACACGGGAGCTGAGAACGACGGCGCGAGCGTGAACTACGGCGACGAGGTCGCCGACAACCTCCTCCGGGACGGCAGCTTCGACTGGCAGTCGCTCGAGGCCGGTGCTGCCGAGAAGGCTCTGACCGACGGCTCCGTGGACTTCATCGTGACGATCCCGGCCGACTTCTCGAGGGCACTGGTGTCGACCTCGGGCAGCGATCCGCACCAGGCTCGCCTCGAACTCGAGACCAACGACGCCAACAACTACCTCGCCTCCACGATCGGCGACCAGGCGATCGAGAAGATTCGTGCGTCAGTGGCGCAACTTGTCGGACAAGAGGCGGCGTCGCGCTTGCTCTCGGGGATCGCCGACATCCGTTCGAACCTGCAGGATGCCGTCACCGGTGCGACGCAGCTGACCGACGGCACGGCGCAGGCATCCGACGGATCCGCGCGCCTCGCCGACGGGGCTGCCCAGCTCTCATCCGGGGTCACGCAACTCGCGGACGCCGCCCCGAGCCTGGCTGACGGTGCGGCGCAGGTCTCCCAGGGAACCGCGACACTGGCGGGGTACGCGGGCCGAGCCAGCGCCGCCAGCCAGCAGGCGGTCAACGCGCTCCCGGCGGTTCGCCAGGACATCATCGACGCGCTGACCGCCGAGGGCCTCACCCCTGCCGAGATCGATGCCGTACTCGCGCGCCTCGACCCGCTTGCCGGAGCCGTGCAGAACGCCAACGCGCAGGTGCAGAGCGCGGCATCATCCGTCGATGCTCTGGCAGCCGGCGCCGCGCAGGTGGCTGCCGGCGCACAGCAGCTCTCCGGCGGGCTCCAGGATGCCGCCAGCGGCGCGGTGCAGCTGGATGCCGCGTCCCAGACTCTGGCCGAGGGTCTGACGCAGCTCGACGAGGGAGCGGCAACGCTGCGCGACGGTCTTGCCTCGGGCGTCGCGCAGATTCCCGATTCGGATGCCGCACTTCGGGACGCGCAAGCGAAGACGATCGCCGATCCGGTCGCGGTGGAGACAGGCAAGGTCGCCGCAGCGGGAGACTACGGTGCGGGCCTTGCCCCATTCTTCGCAGCACTTGCCGGATGGATCGGCATCTACGCGCTCTTCCTGATCGTGAAGCCGATCTCGCGCCGCGCCGTGACAGCCCTGCACTCGCCGGTCAGGGTCACCCTCGCCGGATGGCTCACCCCGGGGCTCCTCGGCGGACTGCAGATGCTCGCCCTGTTCGGCATCCTCGCTGCGGCCCTCGGCTTCACGTTCACGCATCCGTTGGCGACCCTCGGCGTGATGGTATTCGCCTCACTCACCTACGCCGCGATCATCCTTGCCCTGAACGTGTGGCTCGGGTCGGTCGGTCAGTTCCTGGGGCTCGTGCTCATGGTGCTGCAGCTCGTGACGGCCGGCGGAACCTTCCCGTGGCAGACACTGCCCGAGCCGCTGACCTGGCTGCACCACATCCTGCCCATGGGGTACGTCGTCGACGGGATGCGCCAGCTCATGTACGGCGGCGACATTGCCCGCGTCGGCACCGACCTCGGCATCCTGAGCCTGTGGCTCCTGGGCGGACTCACGCTCGCGGCGATCGGGGTCGCTCGGATGACGCACGGGAGGACTCTGCGGGACCTCCAGCCGAGCCTCATCGGCTGACCCGAACGCGGCAGCGCGGGCTAGGATGACCACCTGACACGGGAGCCCAGATCGACTGCGACCCCGTGTCCGCCCGGCTCTCCCGAGAGGCTTCAATGTCGAAGACCGTAGCCGCCGTTGTCGGCGATGCCCCCGAGGCGCCGACCCGCCCGCGCCTCGGCCGCCGCATCGGCCTCATCGCCTACAGCGTGTTCGTGGGGCTCGTCGTGCTCGCGCTTGTTGCCGCGGGAGTCGGCGTGTGGTTCGTGAATCGATCGTTCCCCCAGGCCGAGGGAACGATCGCTCTGGACGGACTGTCGGGCACCGTCACCGTGCAACGCTCCGAACTCGGCATCCCGACGATCACGGCGGGCTCCACCGACGACCTCTTCTTCGCGCAAGGGTACGTGCACGCCCAGGATCGCTTCTGGGAGATGGACTTCCGCCGCCACGTGACCAGTGGCCGCCTCTCAGAGCTGTTCGGTGAGTCCCAGGTCGGCACCGATGCGTTCCTGCGGACCCTCGGCTGGCGCACGATCGCCGAGCAGGAAGTGGCGGCGCTCGATGAGACGACCGTCTCGTACTACCAGGCCTACGCCGACGGAGTGAACGCGTATCTCGCGAACCGCGACGCGGCAGATGTTTCGCTGGAGTATGCAGTTCTGGGCCTGCAGAGTGCCGACTACGAGATCGAACCGTGGACTCCCGCCGACTCGGTGGCGTGGCTCAAGGCCATGGCCTGGGACCTCCGGTCGAACATCGAGACCGAAACCGAGCGGGCGCTGCTGGCCACCGACTACACCGACGAGGAGCTCCTCGAGCTCTACCCGCCGTACCCGTACGACGAGAACCCGGTCATCGTGCCGCAGATCACCGACGTTCCGGCGGCTACCGAGCCAGCGCAAGCAGCTGCGGCCGGCATCCGCTGGAGCGAGGTGTCAGACGTCGTGAGCGCCGTCTCGACGCTGATCGGTGATGCGGGCGAGGGTATCGGTTCGAACTCCTGGGTCGTGGCGGGCCACTACACCGACACCGGGATGCCGCTGCTGGCCAACGACCCCCACCTCGGAGCCTCCCTACCGAGCGTCTGGTACCAGACCGGTCTGCGCTGCTCCGCCCCAAGCGACACGTGTCCGTTCGATGTCAGCGGCTTCAGCTTCTCGGGCGTGCCCGGCATCATCATCGGGCACAACGCGTCGATCGCCTGGGGTTTCACCAACCTCACGACAGATGTCGTCGACCTCTACATCGAGAAGCTCGACGGCGACCAGTACTGGCGAGACGGCGGGCTCGTCGACCTCGACACCCGCACCGAGACGCTGAAGGTGGCCGGGGGCGAGGACGTCGAGCTGACGATCCGCTCGACGGTGCACGGCCCGATCATTTCGGGTCTGACCCCGGACTTCGACGCGATCGCCGCCGACCCCGTGGTCGGCACAGCAGGCGCCGCAGCCACCCCGGCGGCTGAGCCCGACGGCGAGACCGCCGTCAGCATCCAGTGGACCGCACTGCAGCCGGGAACGACGGCTACTGCGATCTTCGAGCTGAACGCTGCCACGGATTTCACCGGCTTCCGCGCAGCCGCCGAGAAGTTCGTCGTGCCGGCCCAGAACCTCATCTACGCGGATATCGCCGGCAACATCGGCTACCAGACGCCGGGGCAGCTTCCGATTCGCGGCGCCGGCGACGGGTCGATGCCCCAGCCCGGGTGGGACTCGGCCTACGACTGGCAGGGTTACATCCCGTTCGCTGACCTGCCGGTGGCCTACAACCCGGACGCAGGCTACATCGTGACCGCAAACAACGCGATCGTCGACCAGAACTACCCCTACTTCCTCACGCGGGACTGGGACGACGGATGGCGCGCAGCCCGCATCGATGAACTGCTGCAGCGAGCCATCGCCGAGGGGCCCGTCACCGCCGAGGTGATGCGCGGCATCCAGGCCGACAACCAGTCCGAGATCGGCAAGACGCTCATCACTGCCTTCGAGAACCTTCGCACTGGTGACGAGGCAACGGATGCCGCACTCGACCTGCTGCGGCAGTGGGACGCCCAGAACGACGCCGACTCGTCGGCCGCCGCCTTCGCGAACGTCGTGTGGGACGAGCTTGCGCAGAACCTGTTCACCCGGGGACGCTCCGCGCCCGTGCCCCTGACGAGCCAGTCGCGGCAGTTCCTGGTGGTGCAGAACCTGCTCGCTGAGCCCGGCTCTGCCTGGTGGACGAACACGGAGATCGGCGTGTCGGGCCAGCGAGAGATGCTGGAAACCAGCGCACGAAGCGCCACCGAGATCCTCACCAGGGCGCAGGGATCGAATCCCCTGCAGTGGCGGTGGGGCACCCTGCACGCGATCACACTCACCCATGAGACGTTCGGAACTTCGGATATCGCGCCGATCGAAGCGCTGTTCAACCGCGGTCCGTTCCCGGTGGGTGGCGGCTCCTCGGTGGTCAATGCGACGGGATGGCCGCTCGGTGAGGGCTTCGCGACGACGACGGTGCCGTCGATGCGAATGGTCGTCGATCTGAGTGATTTCGACGCGTCAGGCTGGAATCACCTGACCGGCGCCAGCGGTCACGCGTTCCACGAGAACTACACCGACCAGACAGCAACGTGGCAGGCGGCGGGACTCTCGCCCTGGGCTTTCTCTCCGGATGCCGTGACCGCTGCCACCGAGCACACCCTCACTCTCGAACCGGCGAACTGACCCTCAGCCGAACCGGTGAACTCGGCCTCACCCGGGATCAGCGCCCGTCTCGGGGCGGGAGGTCTCGATCTCGGCGTCGGCGAGTTCGTCGACGACGAGGTCATCGACGTCCATCGTGCGGTTGCGGTAAGCCTGGCGCCCCACCATATGAGCGGCAAGCGGCGATGCCGCGAGCTGGATCAGGATGATCGGCACGATGAACGCGACCACTGCCCAACTGCGCTGCGCAAGGGCGATCGCGAGACAGATCAGAATGACACCCAGGACCTGGGGCTTGGTCGCGGCATGAAGACGGCTCGGGACGTCGCGGAACCTCGCGAGTCCGATCGCTGCCGTCAGGCACAGCACTGCGCCGATCAGGATCAGCACGAGGGCCGTCCCGTCAAGAAGTGCCGCGATCTCAGCATCCGTCATTTCGTCACGTCCTTTCGGGCGACGAACCGAGCGATCGCGATCGATCCGAAGATGCCGACCGCCGCGATGATGAGCAAGACGGGCAGCGTGCGGGTGTGGTGTCCGATCACCATGTCAGCGCCGAGGATGCAGACGACCTCGGTCAGCAGCACATCGGACGCGACAGCGCGGTCGAGGATCGAGGGGCCCGCGACGATGCGCCAGAGCGTGATGAGCGCCGCTGCTGTAAACGCGACATAGATGGCGATGATCAGGATCGTCGAAACCGTCATGACACCTCCGCTTCCTGGGCCTGCCGCAGTCGCTGCAGCTGCTCGCGCGACCCGAACGCCCGGGTCAGGCGCGCCTCCCACAGGAGCGTCTCACGCCGATTGGCTTCGATCTCCTTCTCGCCGCGCACGCCGATGATGTGCAGGTAGAGGATGCGGCGATCGCGGTCGGCATCCAGCACGAGCGAGCCGGGAATTAGCGAGCAGGTGATCGCGGTGTGAGCCATCAGCAGGTCATCGTCGGTACGCAGCTGCACGCCGATCACTGCAGTGCCGGGCTGTCGACGCAGGTCGAGCACCTGCCACGCGACACTCAGCGAGCCGCGCACCAGCCCCCCGAGGAAGGTGACGACAAATACCAGCGCGTACCAGAGGTTCAGCCGCCGCGACAGCTCGACCACCGGCAGGTGGAAGACGGTAGTGACCGCGATGGCGGCGACAAGCCCGGTGAGGAAGGCGAGCACTGTGAACTGTCCCCACAGCAGCATCCACAGCACCGTCAGCCACAACAGGACGGGAAGCTGTCGCCAGATGGCCGTGAAGAAGCCGACGGGCTCGGGGAAGCGATCTGTCACGGCTGCACCTCCCCGCTCATGTCGACCGATTCATCGAGCTGGACGACGGTGATCGGCTCCAGCAGCGCGCCGCCCACACGAGCGCAGATCTCATACAGCGGCCCCGCAAAGACGGTCAGTGCGACGCTGACCGCGACCATCCCCGCGGTGGCTGCCGTCATGATGCGCGGAATCACGCGGCGTTCGGTGATCGTCGTCGCTGCGGGAGCAGCCTGCAGGTAAGCCGTGCGCTGTGAGGTCTCGCTGGAATCGTCATCCTCTCGCCAGAACGAGAGGTTCCACGCTCGCATGAGCGCATACAGGGTGAGCAGGCTCGTCGCGATACCGGCGACGATCAGGGTCATCATCAACGGTGTGCCGACGGCAGCGCCCGCATCGAACAACGCGTACTTGCCGATGAAGCCCGAGAAGGGCGGCAGACCCCCGAGGTTCACCGCCGGGATGAAGTACAGCAGCGCGATGACGGGGGCTGCTCGCATGAGCCCCTTGACCTTGAGGATCGAGGTGCTGCCGGCCCGGCGCTCGACCAGGCCCACCGCGAGGAAGAGCGTGGTCTGCACCACGATGTGGTGGACCATGTAGTAGATGGTCGCCCCGATCGCCGCGGGTGTCGCGATCGCGATCCCGAAGATCATGTACCCGACGTGGCTGACCAGGGTGAACGACAGGATCCGCTTGAGTTCAGCCTGCGCGACGGCGCCCAGGATGCCGATCACCATCGTCGCGAGCGCGGCGATGAGCAGGATCGTATTGAGGTCGTTCTCGAGGAAGATCTGGGTCTCGGTGCGGATGATCGCATAGACGCCGACCTTCGTCAGCAGGCCCGCGAACACAGCAGTCACCGGCGCAGGAGCCGTCGGATAGGAGTCGGGGAGCCAGAACGACACCGGGAAGACCGCTGCCTTGATCGCGAAGGCAAGAAGCAGCATGACGTGCAGCACGTACTGCGTCTCCTGCGGCAGCTGCGTCATCCGGTCCGCGAGCTGGACCATGTTGACCGTGCCTGTCGCGCCGTAGATCATCGCGATCGCCGAGAGGAACAGGATCGACGAGACCAGGGAGACGACGATGTACGTAATGCCCGCACGGATGCGTTGCTCACTGTTTCCGAGGGTGATGAGCACGTACGACGCGACGAGCAGGATCTCGAAGCCGACGTAGAGGTTGAACAGGTCGCCCGCGGTGAAGGCGACGAAGATGCCCGCCGCGAGGATGAGGTACGTCGGGTGGAAGATCGAGACCGGGGTGTCGTCGTCGCCGTCCGCGGCTCCCTGCCCGATCGAGAACAGGAGCACGGCAAGTAGCACGACGCTGGAGACCATGACGAGCAGCGCGGCAAGGCGATCGACATAGAGCACGATCCCGAACGGGACGGGCCAGCCTCCCACCGACACCGCGAAGGGGAGGTTCGACGCGTCGACGGCGACCAGCAGCACTGTCGCGATCGCGAGGGTCAGGACGAGAGTGACGACCGAAACGCCCACCTGAACTCGACGGTGGCGGCCGGCGATGAGGGCGATAGCTGCACCCAGCAGGGGCAGGGTGACCAGAAGCGGAACGAGGGCGGTCATGAACCTGATCCCTTCGTCCGGTCGTCTGCGGCTTCGGATGCGAGGAAGTCGCTTGTCGCGTCGTCGTCTTCGGGTTCGATCTCCTGATCCATCTCGTCGTCGGCTCGCATGCCGCGCTCGCGCAGCGCGACATCCGCTTCGTCTTCGTCGAACGTGTCGGCCTGACCCAGCTGCCAAGAGCGGTAGATCAGTGCGAGAAGGAATGCCGAGATCGCGAAGGTGATCACGATCGCGGTCAACGTCAGCGCCTGGGGGAGGGGATCTGACATCTCCTGGGGTTCACCGTCGCCGTAGAACGGCGCGATACCGGGCCGCCCCATCCCGACCAACAGCAAGAGGTTGGCGGCATTGCCGAGCAGGAGGAAGCCGATGAGCACCCGCGTGAGGCTGCGCTCGAGCATCGCGTACACCCCGGCGGCGAAGAGCACCGCCATGATGACGATCAGAACGATCGAGACGTTCACGATCGGCTCCCCCCCTCACGCGCAGCTACCGAATCCACGGCGGCATTCGCCTGACGGTCGACCTCGGCGCCGAGACTGCGCAGGACATCCAGCACCAGTCCGATCACGACCAGGTAGACACCGACGTCGAAGATCGTCGAGGTGACGAACTCGATGTGCCCGAGCACGGGGATCTCGGCCTCGAAGATCGCACGCGTCAGCGGCTCGACACCGAAAGCGAGCGGGATAATGGCGCAGGCTACGGCGATGCCCATGCCGATCCCGAGGAAGCGCCCGGCATCTGTCGGCGCAGCTGCGCCGAGTTCGTAGCGACCACCCGCGATGTAGCGCATCACCAGGGCCATACCGGCAACGAGACCCGCTGCGAACCCACCACCGGGAAGGTTGTGCCCGGCGAACAACAGATACAGCGACACGATGATGATCGAGTGGAAGAGGATCCGCACCACGATCTCGAGCAGGATCGAGCGATTCTCGGGGCGCACGCGCTGACCTCCGACGAGCCACGCGGTGCGGCTAGGAGCACCTTCCACGTCCGCCTCGGTCAGCGGCGTGCGGCGACGCACCGCGCGCTGGGCACGCTGGATGATCGGCGCCGTGATCTGCGGCAGCGTCTCAGAGCGATTCGTGACGAAGACGAGGGATGCGACACCGGTGGCGGCGAGCACGACGACCGAGAGTTCACCCATCGTGTCCCAGCCACGCAGGTCGACAAGCGCGACGTTGACGACGTTCTTGCCGTGCCCGATCTCGTAGGCAAGTCCCGGGAAGGCCAGCGAAATGGGCACATCGACGCGGGCACCCGTCGCCACGATGGCGACACCGGCCATCGTGAGTCCCACGAGCACGGCCAATATTGCGCGCCCCACGGCAAACGACGAACCGTTATGGGCGCCCAGGCGCGACGGGATGCGGCGCAGCACGAGCGCAAAAGCCACCAGTGTGACCGTCTCGACGAGGATCTGGGTGAGGGCGAGATCGGGTGCACCGCTGGTTGCGAAGAGCACGACCATACCGAGGCCGGTGACCGAGACGAGCACGACACCCGTATAGCGCTTGCGGGCACGGACGGCGATGACTCCTGCCGCGATCATCACCGGAGCAACAGCGAGCTGCACGGGCGTGTGGAAGGCGTCGAGGTCTGCCTGCCAGTCGGATGAGGCCAACAACGCGGTTCCCTCGCCTGCCACGAGCACGAGGAAGATCGTGGCGACATAGACCGGCAGCGATCCGCGCTGGACGAGCGTGGTCGTCAGCACCGAGAGCCGCTCGATCATGCGCAGCGACCCGTTGTAGGCATCCACTGCCGTGAAGGGAAGAACGCGCCGGCGTCCGACTCCCCGCGCCGTGAAAACAAAGAGGACGGCACCGAGCGCGATCGTGCCGAGCGAGATCCACAGGGCAGGTTCGAACCCATGCCACAGCGATAGGTACGCGGGGTGCTCCGGTGTGGGGACGCCGGGGCTGGCCGCGGGGGCGAGATCGGCGTACCGTGCGAAAGCCACATCCAAAAGCGGTGCCGAGAAGCCTGCAGCGAGGCTCAGGACGGCCAGCACCACGGGCGCCGAGGCGAATCCGGCTGACGGAGCCGGCCACGATACCCGAGCAATGTCGCGCTTGGTCCAGAAGGCACCCCAGACGAAACGGATGCCGTAGGCCGCGGTCAGCACCGAGCCGAGAACGACGGCCAGCAGCGCCACAAGACCCCATGCGGAGCCGCCGAGCGCCTCGTAGAGGAGTGCCGCGAGCGCGCCTTCCTTCGCCACGAACCCGACGGTGGGGATGATTCCGACCATCGACGCGATCGACACGATCGCGGCGGTGGCAAGGACCGGCGCCTGGCGCCCGAGTCCGCTGATCTCGCGAAGATCGCGGGTTGAAAGTTGGTGGTCGATGATGCCGACGATGAGAAACAGCGCGGACTTGAAGAGGGCATGACTGAGCAACAGTGCAAGCCCCGCCAGGGCGGCATCCTGCGTGCCATACCCGAGCACGACCATGAGGAAGCCGAGCTGACTGACAGTTCCGTAGGCGAGAAGGCGCTTGAGATCTGTCTCCCGCAGGGCCTGCCACCCGCCGAGCAGCATCGTGAAGCCGCCGAGTCCGATCACGATCGGGTGCCACGCGGGGTTCTCGGCGAAAACGGGCGCCAACACCGCGACCAGATAGATACCCGCCTTGACCATGGCTGCCGCGTGCAGGTACGCCGACACTGGCGTCGGGGCCGCCATCGCACCGGGGAGCCAGAAGTGGAAGGGGAAGATCGCGGACTTGCTGAGCGCTCCGACCAGCAGCAGCACGAGCGCCGCGGTCATGACGGGACTGACCGGTGGGTCGGCGAGGATCTCGGACAGGCTCGAGGTGCCTGACTGAACCACAACGAGGACGACGCCGATGAGCATGACCAGGCCACCGAGAGTCGTCACCAGAAGCGCCTGCAGGGCAGCGCGCCGACTGGCCGCTCGCCGGTTGTAGTAGCCGATCAGCAGATACGACAGAACACTCGTGACCTCCCAGAACATCACGAGCACGACGACATCGTCGGTGAGCACGAGTCCGTACATCGCCCCCGCGAACGCGAGCAACACGGCGGCGAACTGGCCGAGGTCTTCCTTGCCGTCGAAGTACCACCGGCAGTACAGCAGCACGAGAGCGCCGACTCCGGTGACGATCAGCGCGAGCACCCATGACAGCGTGTCCATCCGCATCGACAGCGCGATATCGAGCGGTTCGATCCAGGTGAACGACTCGAACGGGATGTCGCCGGCGAGCACGCGAGGTGAGAGCGCCGCGGTGTACAGGAAGGCCGCGAACGAGACCGCAGCGGCGCCGAAGAACGCCCTCGGCCCCCACGCCCGCACGAGCAGCGGAAGTGCGAGCGACCCGATCGTGAACGCCACGAGAACGAGGAGCATGCAGGCCTCCTCGTGGTCGTCGTCCCGTCGATGCTGCGGGATCGGGCGATCAGGGTGTGGCTTTCATCCTATCCGGGCATTGAGGGGGCGCGGCCGGGGGACGTGGGATCACCCCCGGGGAACGGGTCCTGCAGTGGTGCCGATGCGGAAGGAGCACGTGAATGTGACGGATGCCGCATCCTCCCCCGCCAGCATCGACACGACCGCCGCTCCGGCCGCGCGACCCTTCTCGACGGCCGGCTGCACCAGGGTCGTCAGCTCGTAGGCATCCAGTCCGTCGACCTCGACTCCATCGAAGCCGGTGACGCTGAGATCCTCAGGAACGCGCAGGCCGCACTCTTCTGCCGCACGGATGACGCCGGCTGCCAGCAGGTCGGTCTGGGCGATCACTGCTGTTGGGTGGTCGGGTCCGGCGAGAATCTCGCGGCCGGCAATCAGACCCTCATCGATCGAACTGGTCACCGCCGCGTACGTCGGGGCATCGGGGTAGACAGCCTGGGCGCCGGCCAGTCGCGCTGCAGTCACATCGACCTCGACGGCATCCCTGGGGCCGAACCAGCCACGAGCTCGTGACGGGCGGATCGGGAGGGTGAGGAGCGTCACCCTTTCGTGGCCGAGGTCCCGCAAGTAGCTCGCTGCCCGCTGCTGCGCCGCACTGTTGTCGAGTTCGATCCGCGGGATCTCGGGGCCCGCGTCCCCTTCGATGATGACGACCGGCACGCGGCGAGCACGCAACACGTCGAGCGAGGGCTGGCGGGTTTGGCCGAAGCCGACGAGGACCGCGGCATCGATCGGCGCGGCGGTCACCGCCGATGGCACCTCTATCGCACCGCTGTCGGTGCCGGCTGCCGGCGCCGCAGAGGACGTCTCATCCGGTAGGAGCAGGAGTCCGGCGCGAAGCGGCGACACACCCTCGGCGATGCCGTCCATCATGGCGATCGTCACCGGGTCGTGAAATGCGGAACGCAGCGAGCCCCCGAACACGACGCCGACGATGCCGGACCGACCCCGTCGCAGCGACGCGGCGCGCGGATCGGGACCCGTGTACCCGAGCGCCTCGGCAGCCGCCAGCACCCGACGTCGCGTCTCGGCCGAGGCAGGCGCGTTGCCGCTGAAGACGACGGAGGCCGTGGATGCGGAAACTCCGGCTTCGCGCGCGACGTCAGTGATCGTTGCCCTGCGCTCGCTCATGGTGCCTCGATGCTACTGGCTTGCACACGCCGTTCACCGGGAGATGGTGCGCCTCGAAACGATTCGATACACTCGTCCGGTGGATACCGCTCTCTCTCGCGCTCAGATCGTCCGATGGCGCACGGCTGTCTTCACCATCTTCTTCCTCAGCGGTCTGAGCGTGGCGACGTGGGCCGCACGGGTGCCGGCGATCAAGGCGACGCTCGGAGTCGACAACATTCAGATCGGCTTCATGCTGCTGGGCGCGGGCCTCGCATCGATCATCGGCCTCTCTCTGGCATCCGTCGTTCTCGCTCGGTTCGGTGCTCGCCGAAGCATGCTCGGCGCCATCCTCACTTTCTCGGTCGGTGTCGCACTCGTGGGAATCGGCGTCGACGTCGCGAACTCGTATGTCGTCGTCGTCGTGGGGCTCGCATTGTTCGGTCTGGGCAACGGGTCCGTCGACGTCATGATGAACGTCGAGGGAGCCGCGATCGAGAAGACGATCGGCAAGACGATCCTTCCCCTCTTCCACGCGTTCTTCAGCTTCGGAACCGTCGCCGGCGCGGGGCTTGGAGCCCTCGCTATCGCGATGAACCTCAACGTCCTGACGCACACCGCGGTGATCGCCGGCTTGCTCGTGCTGACAGGTCTCTGGGCAAGCGCCAACGTGCCGGCCCGAGAGATCGCGATGGACCCGGATGCCGACCCCGCACCGGACCAGAAGCCACGTATGCGCGAACGCCTGAGCGTCGCCCTGTCGGCATGGAAGGAACCGCGGACCTACACGCTCGGGATCATCATGCTCGGGATGGCGTTCGCCGAGGGCGGCGCCAACGACTGGCTCGCGCTCGGCGTCGTGGACGGCCACGGCGCAAGCGAAGCACTGGGGGCGATCGGACTTGCCGTGTTCTCGGTCAGCATGACCGTCGTCCGGGTCTTCGGCGGGCCACTCGTCGACCGCTTCGGCCGCGTTGCCACGTTGCGCGTTCTCTCGGTGCTCGCGGCATCCGGGTTGCTGCTGTTCATCCTCGCGCCGAATGTCCCGCTCATCTTCGTCGGGGCCGCGCTCTGGGGCGCGGGCACCTCACTGGGCTTCCCGCTGGGGATGTCGGCCGCCGCCGACGACCCTGCGAAGGCTGCGGCCCGCGTGAGCGCGGCAGCCACGATCGGTTACGTCGCGTTCCTGTGCGGCCCGCCGATCCTCGGGTTCATCAGCTTCCACATCGGCGTGCTCAACACGCTGTACATCCTGGTCGCCCTCGCGATCGCCTCGGGACTCGCGTCGGGTGCTGCCCGGCCGCTCCCGGTGCCGGCCGCGGTTCCCGCGGACGGCGAGCGGCCTGCGCAGCCTGCCGATACCCGCACGGACTGAGGCCCGTTAGGCTCGACGGGTGCGTCTTGTCATCGCCCGCTGCACCGTCGATTACACCGGCCGACTGAACGCGCATCTCGCGCTCGCGACCAGGCTCCTGGTGCACAAGGGCGACGGGTCGCTGCTCGTGCACTCGGACGGCGGCTCTTACAAGCCCCTCAACTGGATGAGCCCGCCCTGCTCGCTGGTCGTGGAAGAGCCGGATGCCGAAGCTGCCGACGTCGGCGTCATCGAGCAATGGCGCGTCACGCATGCCAAGACCGGCGACGCCCTCCTCGTGCGGATCTACGAGGTCGTACACGACTCCACACATGAACTCGGCATCGACCCAGGCCTGGTGAAAGACGGCGTCGAAGCAGACCTCCAGCGACTCCTTGCCGAGCAGGTCGACGTCATCGGCGACGGCCTGAGCCTCGTGCGTCGCGAGTATCCCACTGCCATCGGCCCGGTGGACCTCCTGCTGCGCAACCCCGACGGCGGGACGATCGCCGTCGAGGTGAAGCGCCGGGGCGACATCGACGGTGTTGAGCAGCTCACGCGCTACCTCGAGCTGCTCGGGCGCGATCCGCACCTGGCACCGGTGACGGGAGTCTTCGCTGCCCAGGAGATCAAGCCGCAGGCTCGCGTGCTGGCCACCGACCGCGGCATCCGGTGCGTCACCCTCGACTACGAAGGAATGAAGGGCATCGAGTCCGGCGCGCCCCGCCTGTTCTAGTCGGCCCTCCGGCGACTGCCACCCCGCTGGGTTCCCCTAGCGTGGAGTCATGCGATCTCCCTGGACCTGTGTGCTGTGGGATGTCGACGGTACCGTCGTCGACGCCTCCGACGGCATCCTTCGTCGACTGACCACGACCCTCGAGCACTTCGGCTACCCCGCACCGACCCGGGCCGAGCTCGTCCACTGGATCGGTCCGCCGATGTTCGAGTCCTTCCAGGTGAACCTCGGCATGACGCCGGAGCAGTCGACGGATGCCGTGGCGTACTACCGCGCCCTCAGCAAGGCCGACGGCTACACGACCGGTGCACGGCTGTTCGACGGGATCGGAGAACTCATCGCCGATCTCGACAGCGCCGGCATCCCGCAGGCCACCGCCAGCTCGAAGCCGGAGAACCAGGTCATCGCCCTCATGGAGCACTTCGCCCTATCGCCGCACCTGCGTGCGATCACCGGCGCCACCCCGGACGAGCGGACGCTGAGCGCGAAGGCCGACATCGTCGCTGAAGCACTGCGGAGACTGCGGGCGGTGGGTGTGGACACGTCGCGACCCGTGCTCATCGGAGACCGTCACCACGATGTCGACGGAGGCGCCGCTAACGATGTCCCCGTGATCTTCGTGCGGTGGGGTTTCAGTTGGCCGCACGAATCCGAGGGCGCGCAGGCGACGGTCGATGACGTCGCGTCGCTGCGCGGATTGCTCCTGGCACCGACAGAATAGGTGCGCAGGAGGGCAACGATGACCGACACCGCAGCGACCGAGACCCGCGCGCGCCGGGCGTCCGGGTTCGGGATCCGAACCGCGGTGTCGCGCATGCCGGCCACGATCGTGTTCGTGCTCACGCTGCTCGCTGTGGGCATCATCTCGCAGGGGCTGTGGCGATCGTTCAAGCACAACCCGCTCTTCGCGGAGGTCGCATACGGACTGCCGGCGTTCCTCGAGGGCCGATGGTGGACGCCGATCACGGGAACGTTCTTCGTCGTGCATCCGTGGGTCTACGCCATCACTCTCGCGAGCTTCATCGGCATGGGCTACCTCGAGTGGCGCCGCGGGACGCGAGTTGCCCTCGCGTACTACGCGGTGGGGCAGCTGTTCGCGATCTTCGCCAGCGCACTGGCCCTCTGGCTCCTCGCCTTCACTGCCTGGCCCTGGGCGCAGCGCGAGGCACTCGCCCTGGACGTCGGCCCCTCCGGCGGCACCATGGCCTGCCTGGCGGCCGCGGCTACGCTCCTCCCCTCCCCGTGGCGCTCACGTGCGTGGCTGGTGCTGCTCGGCGGTAGCGCGGTGGCGCTGCTCTATTGGGGCTCGCTGGCGGATGTCGTGCACGCGTTCGCGATTCTGCTCGTTCTGGTCGTGGCCCGGCCGCTACGCCTTCGCCGCGTGAGCGTTCAAGAGCAGCGATTCGTCGCTTTGGTCGCTGTCCTCGCGCTGGCAGCGATCGAAACGCTGACCTCGATCGTTCCGACCGATGGGCCCTTCGGCCGGACCGAGCTCGGCGGCGGATCCTGGATCGACACGGCGATCGACGTCATCATCCTGCTTCTGGTGGCCAGGGGCCTCTTTCGCGGTCGACGCTGGGCATGGGTCATCGCCGTCATCCTCGCAAGCATCAACGTTGTGCTCGGCATCCTGGTCGTCGCCCTGTACGTCAGCTTCCCTGCCGCCGACCTCACGTGGGACGGCGACCCGTCGGTCACCGTCGCGACGGCGGTGCTGTGGGGCATCCTGCTCGTCTACCTGGCCTGGGTCCGCGGAGCATTCCGCGGGCGACGGCGAGCCAAGTTGGGCCTCAGCCCCATCCCCACGGTCGGTGAGGTCCGCGAGATGCTGCACGCTTTCGGCGGCGGCACCCTCTCGTGGATGACGACCTGGGAGGGGCTGTCGTACGCCCGCACGAGGTCGGGAATCGTCGCCTACCAGAGGCGCTCGGGAGTCGCCCTCGTGCTCGCCGACCCTCTGGGGCCGCCGGAGAGCCGCGCAGAATCGGTGCACGAGTTCGTCTCGACGGCAGAGAGCGCGGGACTCATCCCCTGCTTCTTCTCGGCGGATGAAGCTACCCGCGCGCTCGTGCCGGAGGGCTGGCGCAGCCTCATCGTCGCTGACGACACGATCGTCGACCTCGCAGGGCTCGAGTTCACGGGCAAGCGGTGGGCTGCGGTTCGCACCTCACTGAACCGCGCGAGCCGCGAAGCGATGACGTTCCGGATGACGCGCCTGGCCGACGAGCCGTGGGGCATCCAGCAGCAGTTGCGTGCCATCTCGGACATGTGGGTCGGCGACAAGGGGCTGCCCGAGATGGGCTTCACCCTGGGCACGCTGCACGAGGCCGCCGACCCCGAAGTGCGGCTCGCCCTGGCGATCTCACCGCACGGCGACGTCGACGGGTTCCTCTCGTGGCTGCCCGTCTACGGCAAGGGTCGGATCGAAGGGTGGACCCTCGACCTCATGCGCCGCCGCGAGGGCGGGTTCGGGCCGGTGATGGAGTTTCTCATCGGCTCGTCGGCACGGTTCTTCGCCGACGAGGGGGCGGGAATGCTTTCCCTCTCAGGAGCTCCCCTCACGCACGACTATCCGCCGGACGCGGGGATGATCGCCGACATCACCGAGCGGCTCGCCGACATGCTGGAGCCGGTGTACGGCTTCCGATCGCTGCACCGGTTCAAGGAGAAGTTCCATCCCCGCTACGAGTCGCTGTACCTGCTGTATCGAGACGAGGCCGACCTGGCTCGGATCGGAATGGCGTTGACCCGAGCCTTCCTCCCCGACGCGTCGCTGCGTCAGCTCGCAGGATCGAGTCGAGAACTCCTCCGCAGCGGGCGCTGAACACCAGCCCATCGAACACGGTGCCATCGAACGCCCGGGCCGAGCAGCGCTCCAGACCCGGGCGTCGACGGATCCCCCCGGATAGATCGCGCCAAAGCGCGACAAGCCACACTCTATCGACACCGCAACGGCGCGGGTACTAGGGCTGGATGAGTTCTCCGGCCCACTCAGGACGTCGCGAGGAAGACGGCGTCACCGCCGGTGTTGAGCACCGTCCACACGCCGCCGTCGATCTCTTCGACCGGCACGCTCACAGCGACGTTTGCCGACAGGTCCTCGGCCGGCGGATACACCGTTCCGATCGACCAGAGCTGGTTCGGCACGTCGGCTGCGGCGTTCTCGAACAGCTCGTAGCTACGCCCGCTCGCCCCGATGTAGCGGACGACCAATGACGCCCACGGGTCAATCCCGAGGGTGTCGGCATCCGCGGGGTCCTGCCCTGCCTCCGCCAGCTGATCACGGATCGCATCCCAGTCGATGAGGATGCGCATCGGTAGCACGACATACCCGTCGCCGACCTCGGTCGCCGCCGTCGCACCCACCGACCATGCCGACCCGTCGGAGAGTCGAATGGTCTCACCGACCGCGAGCGGGTTGGCGCGGGTTCCCGGCGCCGCCTCGGCGCTCTCACTGACCGAGAGCGTCGGGCTCGGATCGGGCGTCGACTCTGCGGTACACCCTGTCAGCGCGATGCCCACGATCGTGAGTGCGGCCAGGGCCGCGGCAGGCTGGAATCTCATGACGCCTCGAGTCGGGTAGGACGAAAAGAAGGCCCCTCTCGGGACCTTCTCTCCTGTGCGCGAGGGGGGAGTTGAACCCCCACGCCCTTTCGGGCACTGGCACCTGAAGCCAGCGCGTCTGCCTATTCCGCCACTCGCGCGAACCGCGGCGGACCGCGGATCAACTTCCCGAGGATATCACGACAGATCAGCGCGTCGGGCCCCGTATCAGCGCTCCGGCGAAGTCGTCCATGGCCTGTTCAGAGTCTCCAACTAGCATGGTCCCACCGCTCTGCCTGCCTGAGGAGATCCGTGGGACTACTTGACAGCTTCGAGAAGGGGCTCGAACGTGCCGTGAACGGCGCGTTCGCGAAGACCTTCCGTAGCGGGATCCAACCCGTCGAGATCGCATCCGCCCTGCGCAGCGAGCTCGACAAGAAGGCTGCCGTGGTGGCCCGGGACCGGATCCTCGCCCCGAACACCTTCACCGTCCGGCTGGCACCCGCTGACGACGAACGGATGCAGGCGATCGGTCAACCGCTCGTCGACGAACTGGGCGAGCTCGTCACGAAGCACGCTCGGTCGCAGGGATACACCTTCGCCGGCCCGGTTTCGGTGACCATTCGCCGAGACAATGCCCTCTCGACCGGAACGCTGCAGGTCGACTCATCGACCGCGCAGGGGTCGGTTTCGTGGCGCGGTGTTCTGGACATCGCGGGCCAGCGGCATCCGCTCGTCAAGGCCCGCACCGTGATCGGCCGCGGTAGCGACGCAGACATCACTCTTGCGGATGCCGGCACGAGCCGCAGGCACGTCGAGGTTCTCTGGGACGGCGAGCGCGCGATGGTGCGCGACCTCGGGTCGACCAATGGCACGCTGCTGAACGGTCGCAAGATCAGCGAGTCTCCCCTGCCGCCGGACTCCACCATCACGATCGGCCGCACCGACATGGTGTTCCGCATCGTCGCGCAGGCCTCCGCGCCGGCCCGACAGCCGGCATCCGATGCCACGCGGGCTTTCGACGTGTTCGACGGGGGCGGACGCGCATGAGTGAGCTGACACTTCTGCTGCTGCAGATCGGGTTCCTGCTGCTGCTGTGGTTCTTCGTGTTCGCCGTCGTCTATGCCCTGCGCGCCGACGTGTTCGGCGTGCGAGTTCGACGGATGCCGGAAGCTGCAGCTCCGGTCGGACCTGTTCGGCGCGAAACGGCACCGGTCGCACCCTCGGCACCGCCGGCACCCTCCGGAGATGCCGGGGGACCCGCGACGAAAGACACGGTCTCGCGCATCGTGATCACGAGTGGCCCCAAGGCCGGTCTCGAGCTCCCCCTGGGAACCGAGCCCCTCACGATCGGGCGCTCGAGCGAGTCGGGCCTGGTCATCCGCGACGACTACACCTCGAGCCACCACGCCCGCCTCCTGCTCTGGGGAGAGCAGTGGATGCTGCAGGACCTGGATTCGACCAACGGCACCTGGCATGACGGGGCACGCGTGAGCGCGCCGGTCGAGGTGAAGATCGGCGCCCCGATCAAGGTCGGCGCCACGACCTTCGAACTGCGGAAGTGACGGCCGACCCGTCATGGTCTTCGAAGGATCCAGCGCGGCGCTGTCGCACACCGGCAAGGTGCGATCGAACAACCAGGATTCCGGGTACGCCGGATCCAACCTGTTCATCGTCGCCGACGGGATGGGCGGCCACGCCGGCGGTGACGTGGCCTCGAGCATCGCGATCGCGCAACTCGCGGACCTCGACCGCCCCTTCGAGTCGCCCGCGGCAGCCGAACGGGCGCTCGGTGAGGCGATCACCGACACCGCGGCTGCCCTGATCGACACCGTCGCCGCACGCCCGGAACTTGCCGGCATGGGAACGACGGTCAGCGCCCTCGCGATGGTCGACGACTACGCCGTCATCGCCCACATCGGCGACTCCCGCGTCTATCTGTACCGCGACGGAGCACTAACGCAGATCACCACCGACCACACGTTCGTCCAGCGTCTTGTGGATTCGGGTCGCATCACCCCCGAGGAAGCGCGCTACCACCCGCGCCGCTCGGTACTGATGCGCGTGCTCGGCGACATGTCGCCGAACCCCGAGATCGACACCTTCGTCATGCCGACTCAGCCCGGCGACCGTTGGCTCCTGTGCTCCGACGGACTGTGCGGCGTCGTCCCCGACACACAGACGGCCAAGGCGCTCGGGGCAGACCTTGCTCCGGCCCGCACCGCTGACGCACTGCTGAAGATGGCCCTGGATGCCGGAGCCCCCGACAACGTCACGATCGTGCTCGTGGATGTCGGGGGGCAGCATCCGCTGTTCTCGGGAACCCCGACGGTCGTCGGTTCGGCGTCCAACCCCGCCGGCATCGACATTCCTGCCGCCCGCAGCTCCCGCACGAGCTGGCTGCACCCCGCAAGGCAGGCAGCCAACGAGCCCACGCACTTCGAGCCGGCGCCGGAATTCCTCGAGGAGCTCATCGAAGAGGACCGACGTCGATCGCGCCGACGCCAGCTCGCCTGGATCGCGGGCTTCGTGATCGTGCTCGCCATGATCGGCGTCGCGCTCTTCGGCGCCTACCAGTGGACGCAGACGCGCTTCTTCGTCGGCGCCGACGAAGACACCGTCGTGATCTACCGCGGCATCCAACAGAACATCGGTCCGATCTCGCTCTCGACCCCGTACGAAGACACCGGCATCCTGCTCGCCGATCTGCAGTCCTTCGACCGCGCAACCGTGGAGCGTACGATCTCGGCACGTTCCCTCGCCGACGCGCAGGCCATCGTCGACAGGCTCGAATCCCGGGCGGAGGTGCCCAGTGGCTGATCCCGCCATCATGCGCGAACCGGCGTCGGAGATCTCGGCCGATACAGCTGTCGTCCGCGCGCTCAAGAGGTTGCGGACCCCGCAGAAGCAGCGCAACCGCGAACTCGGCCTGCTGCTGTTCGCGCTCGTGCTCTCCCTCGGTGCGCTCGTACTCGTGCAGCTCGGCGTCATGGGCGAGATCGCGCCCGGCTACCTCATCGCCTTCGGTGGACTGTTCACCACGGTGATCGCCGTCCACATCGCGCTGCGCGTCTGGGCGCGCGACGCCGACCCGTTCGTCGTGCCGATCGCGACCCTCCTCACAGGCCTGGGTATCGCGATGATTTACCGCATCGACCTCGCGATCGGTGCGGAGGGCTGGGATGCTGCGTCGGTTCGCCAGCTCGCTTGGGCGGGCATCGCGATCCTCGGATGCCTCGCCGTTGTGATCGCGCTGCGCAACTACCGCGTGCTGTTCCGGTACACCTACATCTTCGGGTTCGTGGGAATCGCGCTGCTCCTGCTTCCGATCGTGCCGGGCCTTGGCACCGACGCGAATGCCGATGTGTGGGTGTCGCTCGGGATCTTCTCGTTCCAGCCGGGTGAGCTCGCGAAGATCTCGCTCGCGATCTTCTTCGCCGGCTACCTCGTGCGCACCCGCGAGAGCCTGAGCTCGGTCGGTACCCGGTTCCTCGGCATGACATGGCCGCGAGCACGCGAACTCGGACCCCTCCTCGTACTCTGGCTGATCTCGCTCGGCATCATCGTGCTCCAGCGTGACCTCGGCACCGGACTGCTGCTGTTCGGCATGTTCGTCGCGATGCTCTACGTCGCCACGGGCAAGACCTCGTGGGTCGTCATCGGTCTCGCCCTGGCAGGCGCCGGTGCATTCTTCGCCTCGCGCGTCCTGTCGTACGTGGGTGGACGCTTCGACAACTGGCTCGATCCTTTCAACCCGGACCGCATCGAAGCCACGGGCGGAAGCTTCCAACTCGTCCAGGGCATCTACGGCCTCGCCCACGGGGGACTCATCGGCACCGGGCTCGGGCAGGGTCGCCCCTACATCACCCCGCTCTCGCAGAGCGACTACATTCTGCCGAGCCTCGGCGAAGAGCTCGGCCTCGCCGGTGTGTTTGCGATCCTGCTGCTGTACATGGTGTTCGTCGCACGCGGCATCCGGATCGGCGTCGCGGGCCAGGATGATTTCGGCAAGCTGCTCGCGACGGGCCTTGCCTTCACGATCGCCCTTCAGGTGTTCATCATGGTCGGCGGTGTCACCCGCGTCATCCCGGTGACGGGCCTGACGACACCGTTCCTTGCGGCGGGTGGATCCTCGCTCGTTGCCAACTGGATCATCGTGGCGCTGCTGCTTCGCATCTCGGATGCCGTCCGCAGCCGCCCGCGCGCGGTGATCGGATGATGGGGGTGATGGCTCGATGACCAAGGAGTTGCGGCGGCTCAGCGTCCTGGTGCTGATGATGTTCCTCGCCCTGTTCGCCTCGACGACGTGGATCCAGGGCATCCAGTCGGCGGATCTCGCCGACTACCCGCGAAATACCCGCGCGTTGTACGACTCCTACGAAGTGCAACGCGGCTCGATCATCGCGAGTGGCTCGGCGATCGCGTCCTCAGTCCCCTCGAGCGACGTCTTCAGCTGGCAACGCGTCTACGTCGACCCCGACATGTGGGCGCCGGTGACCGGCGTCATCCCCGTCGTCGGGCAGGCCACCGGCATCGAGCAGGCGATGAACGACGAACTCAGCGGCACAGCGAGTTCGCAGTTCCTCTCCCGCATCGAACAGATCCTCACCGGTCAGCCGCCGCGCGGTTCGAACGTCGTGCTGTCGCTGGATGCCGACGTTCAGCGGGCCGCGTATGAGGCGCTCGGCGACCTGCAGGGAGCAGTCATCGCCATCGAGCCCGATACCGGTCGCGTTCTCGCGATGGTCACGAGCCCCAGCTACGACACCAACCTGCTCGTGTCACACGACACCGCTCAGGTGGAAACTGACTACGCCGCGCTGCTCGCCGATCCGGCGAACCCGCTGTACAACCGCGCGATCGCGGGGGATCTCAACCCGCCGGGGTCGACGTTCAAGGTGGTCGTCGTCGCCGCGGCTCTGGCGTCAGGGCAGTACACGCCCGAGTCGCAGATCCCGAACCCCGCCATCTGGCAACTGCCCCAGTCGTCGAACACGATCCGCAACTCCAGCGGTGGCACGTGCGGTCCCGGGGACACCGTATCCATCGCCGACGCGCTGCGGCTCAGCTGCAACATCCCGATGGCTCAACTTGCCGTGCAGCTGGGGGACGAGGCGATCCGTCAGCAGGCCGAGAAATTCGGCTTCAACCTGTCATTCAGCATCCCTCTGGACTCGACTGCCTCGAGCTATCCCCGCGGGCTCGATGCCCCGCAAACCGCCCTCACCGGGTTCGGCCAGGGACAGGTGACTGCGACTCCGTTGCAGATGGCGATGGTCTCTGCCGGAATCGCTAACGGCGGGATCGTGATGAACCCCCGAATGGTCGATCAGGTCATCGGGCCCGACCTGTCGGTGCAACAGACGTTCGAGAGCACCGTCTTCGGTGAGGCACTGAGCCCGGAACTGAATGAGGAGATGGTCGCCATGATGGTCGCGAATGTCGAAAACGGCGCCGCCTCGAATGCAAGAATAGAGGGCGTCGACGTGGCCGGTAAGACGGGTACGGCGGAGAACGGACCCGACAAGCCGTACACCCTCTGGTTCACCGGGTTCGCGCCCGCCGCCGATCCCGAGGTGGCGGTGGCCGTGGTCGTGGAGAACGGTGGCGGAATGGGTCAGTCGGGATACGGGGACCTCATCGCGTCCCCGATCGCGAAGAAGGTCATGGAGGCGGTGCTGAACAAATGAGACCGACGCAGGGTGTGACCTTCGGCGGCCGTTACGAGCTGGATTCGCGGATCGCGATCGGCGGCATGGGCGAGGTCTGGGAGGCAACAGACCACGTCATCGGACGGACGGTCGCGATCAAGATCCTCAAAGACGAGTACATGGGAGACCCCGGGTTTCTGGAGCGCTTCCGCGCCGAGGCCCGGCATGCAGCCCTCGTCAACCACGAGGGCATCGCCAGCGTCTTCGACTACGGCGAAGAGAACGGCAGCGCGTTCCTGGTGATGGAGCTCGTTCCCGGTGAGGCCCTGTCAACGATCCTTGAACGGGACGGCTCACTGTCGACCGATAAGACGCTCGACATCATCGCCCAGACCTCGGCAGCCCTGCAGGCGGCACATGCCGCCGGGCTCGTCCATCGCGACATCAAGCCGGGGAACCTGCTGATCACCCCGGATGGCCGCGTCAAGATCACCGACTTCGGCATCGCGCGCATCGCCGACCAGGTGCCCCTGACTGCCACCGGCCAGGTCATGGGTACCGTGCAGTACCTGTCGCCCGAGCAGGCATCCGGTCATCCGGCATCCCCCGCTACCGACATCTACTCGCTCGGCATCGTCGCGTACGAATGCCTGGCAGGCAAGCGCCCGTTCACCGGCGAGTCGCAGGTCGCGATCGCGATGGCCCAGATCAACGAGCAGCCGCCGCCGCTGCCGCCGACCGTCGCCGTGCCGGTGCAGAACCTCGTCATGGCGATGATCGCCAAGAAGCCCGAGGACCGCCCCGCCACCGCTGCTGCCGTCGCTCGAGCCGCAACAGCCCTGCGCCGCGGCGACGTCGCCGCGGCAGCTGCAGCGATTCCCGCGATCGCCACGGGCGCCATCGCGGCCGACGACGCAACTGCCCTGCTGACGTCCGCCGCGACATCCGCAGAGACGCGGCTGATGCCGGCTCCGGAGACCCCGGCCGAAGAGCCCGCGCCGCGTAAGCGCAGCCCGTGGACCTGGCCGCTCGTTGCACTCATCGTGCTGCTGGTTCTTGTTCTCGGCGGCACGATCTGGGCTCTCGTTGCCAACCAGCAGCCAGCGCCCGAACCGACCAGTTCGTCGTCGGCGCCGTCGCCCAGCGCATCGACTCCGACGCCCTCGCCCAGCGAGACGCGCATCAACATCGACGCACTGAACCTGGTGGGCATGCAGTGCGAGCAGGCAGTGCAGACGGCGAAGAGTGCAGGTGTGCTCGAAGTCGTCACAGACACGGGCACGCCGGCTCCGGATGACTCGCAGGTCGGTGTCGTCTGGCAGGTCAACCCGACCGGCAACATCGAGCCGACGAAGGCGCTCACGATCTCGTGCTACGGCCAGGTCACACCGATCGGCGGACCGAGCAATCCGCCCGCTATCCAGGGCGGTTCGCCCGCCGTCGCCGGCTCGACCGTCACCCTGACGTGGGACAGCTTCACCTGCCCGTCGGGCACGGGAACCCTCAGTGGCTACACGGTCACGCTGCAGAATGCGGTCTTCACCGTCGACGGCACCTCGCAGCGAACGTTCACCCCGAACGACCGTGAGGAGGCGATCCTCATCGCCAACGCCGCGGGTCAGACCCTGACGGCGTCCTACACGGCACTGTGCAGCGGGTCGGAGCAGCGGACATCGGATGCCTCGCCGAAGATGCAGGTTCAGATCCAGCCCGCCTCTACCCCGTCCCCCACGCCCTGACCGGGGGGTTCACAGGAAGCGCTCGACTAGGCTCAGAAGACTGGCTCAGTCAGGGAGGGGTAGTGTGACCGACGATTCTCGCGTGCTGTCGGGCCGCTACCGGATCGACGAGTCGATCGGCCGAGGCGGCATGGCTTCGGTGTATCGCGGATACGATCTGACGCTCGGCCGCGACGTGGCCATCAAGATCCTCAATCCCGAATTGGCCCGCGACGCCGGTTTCCGCACGCGCTTCCGCCTGGAGGCTCAGGCTGCGTCGCGGATGTCGCACCCGACCATCGTGCGCGTGTTCGACGCCGGCGAAGAGACCGAATCCCTTCCCGACGGGACGACCCAGCCCGTTCCGTACATCGTCATGGAGTTGGTGACGGGGCGCCTGCTGAAGGATGTCATCGAAGAGGGCCCTGTCGACGCCGAACGTGCCGTCGCCTATGCCGACGGCATCCTCGAGGCTCTCGAGTATTCGCACCGCGCGGGCGTCGTGCACCGCGACATCAAGCCCGGCAACGTCATGGTCACTGCCGACGATCACATCAAGGTGATGGACTTCGGAATCGCTCGCGCGGTGTCGGATTCGTCGTCAACCGTTGCCGAGACCACCGCGATCCTCGGCACCGCTGCCTACTTCTCGCCCGAGCAGGCGAAGGGGGAACCGGTCGATGCTCGTGCGGACCTGTACTCCACGGGTGTCGTGCTCTATGAGCTGTTGACCGGTCGTGCGCCATTTCGGGGTGAGTCCCCGGTCGCCGTCGCCTACCAGCACGTCAGCGAGACACCGCTCACACCGTCGGAGATCAATGAAGAGATCCCGCGTGCATTGGATGCCGTCGTGCTTCGCGCTCTCGCGAAGGATCCCTACCAGCGGTACCAAGACGCTGCATCCTTTCGGGCCGCACTGACTCATGCCCTGACCGGCAAGGCGCCCTCGCGTCGGCAGTTGGGAACGCTGACCAGCGAGCTCTACGGCCCTAACCCGCGGCAAGCCGCGGAGACCGCTCGGTCGCTCCGACAGCTTTCGACCGATACGACGATGCGACGCACACAGTCGGGTCCCCCGGTGGCGTGGGTGTGGGCGGGCGTCGCGATCCTCGCCGTGTTGCTGATCTCGGTACTGTTCTGGGTACTCACCATTCCGCGCGGCGGCGAGAATGTCCCGAGCAACTCGCGGATCGTCCCCGACGTGACTGGCATGACCTACGAACGCGCCGCGGAGGAGCTGACCGCCAACGATCTGGTTCCGGTGCGCGTCGAAGAATCAAGCGTCACGGTGGCCGAAGGAAACGTCATTCGCACCGATCCCGGCACGGATGTCTCCGTCGAGGTGAACCAGCAGATCAAGGTCTACGTTTCGACGGGGCAGGAGCTCGTGGCAGTGCCGGCGCTCACGGGCCTGACCCAGGAGACTGCCGCGCAGGCCCTCGAGCAGGTCGGTCTGAAGGTGGGCACGGTGACCTCGCGCAACGATCCCGCCCTCGACGCCGGAATCGTGATCGCTGCAGACCCAGCAGGCGGCGACGAGGTCGCAGTCGGCAGCAGCGTCGATCTCGTCGTTGCGACGGGACGTGTCTTGATCAACGACGTCACCGGGTACACCGTCGAGGCAGCAACGCGGGAGCTCGAAGCCCCCGACACCCAGTTGACGGTAGAAACGCAGGAAGACACGTCGTGCCCCGCGGCCACCCCGCCTGTCGTCATCGCGCAGTCTCTCGCGCCCGGTGAGGTGCCGGTGCGCTCGACGATCACCTTGACCTACTGCGCGGGCTGATCCGCCACTCCTCCCGCACGCTGACCTCGGCTCACCAGGCTGCCGAGACTGCATCCTGCCCGCGAGAGAGCTCGTAGAGCGCGCGGCCTCGCGGGCAAGGTGCAGTCTCGCGACGGGTTACTCAGACGCCGGCGGCGACGTGTGGACGGAGCCTGCCCGATCGTTCGACGGCGTCCGGGTAGCCGACCCTTTCCAACCAGTTCGCCAGCAGCCGGTAGCCGCCTTCGGTGAGCACGCTCTCGGGGTGGAATTGCACACCCCACAGCGGCGCGGCGCGGTGGGCGATACCCATCACGATCCCGTTGTCGGTGCGGGCGGTGATGACAAGGCTCTCGGGAATCGTGTCGGGATCGACCGAGAGTGAGTGATACCGGTTGGCGATGAACGGCGACGGGATGCCGGAGAACAGCATCGACGCGTCGTGGGTCACCGGCGAGGTGACACCGTGGAACAGCTCGGGAGCGACGGTCACCCGAGCACCCAACGCCTCGGCGATCACTTGGTGTCCGAGGCACACCCCGAGCACGGGAACACCCTGCTCGAGGGCCTCCCGAACGAGATGCTGGGATGCCGCGGTGTCGGCGGGACGCCCGGGTCCGGGGGAGATGAGGATGCCAGCGTGATCACGGACGAGCCGCGCAACGGCATCCGCGCTGATCTGGTCAGCCTCCACCATCACGGTCGCGGCCCCCAACTCGTGCAGATAGCCCACGAGCGTATGGACGAAACTGTCGTGGTTGTCGACCACGAGTACGGGGCCGGCGCTCGACGAACCGGCGCTCACCCGACCGTCGCGTCCTGCGGAGTGGTCAGCTCACTGATCCAGGGGAAGACATAGAAGACCAGGCCGTACAGAATGGCGGCAGCAATCACGGCGAGAATCGCGACCTTGGCCCACCATGGACCAGGCAGCACGTGCCAGAGAGCGGCATACATCAGGCGACTCCTTCCGTAAGGGATGCCGGCGGGCCGGCCTCGCGCGGCGTGAACGACTCGAACACGCCGTACGCGACGATCCGCTCCGTCATGCTCCACCGCGGACTGCAGCTGGTCATCGTGATGTAGGCGTCGCCGGCCGCGACATCCATCTGCGGAACGGCATCAAGCACCGACGTCTCGGTCGGCTTCACGTACTCAAGAGTGCGGAACCTGTAGGTGTACCACCCGGCTTCAGTCTCGACGACGATCGCGTCACCGATCCGCAGCGTCTCGATGTCGGAGAACGGCTTTCCGTAGGTCGTCCGGTGGCCGGCGACCGCAAAGTTCCCTGTCTCGCCCGGCATCTGCGTTCCGGGGTAATGGCCGATACCGATCGGATCGAGCGTCCGTGCTCGCGTCACACCGCCCGCGATCGTGACACTGTAATCGGGCCCCCAGCGGGGCACGCGCATGATGGCGAAGGCTTGCGCATCGTCGGGCTGACCAAGAATGGGGATGGTCACGTCGGTCTCGGTCGTCGCTGTCGGATCCGGCGAGGCCGACGCATCCGGCGTAGGAGATGCAGTCTCCGTTGCCTGCGCCCACTGCTGCGACAACTCGCTGCCGGCGGCGTTCTTCTGGGCACCCTGGATCACATCCCCGAGCCACAGCTGCCACCCGACGTACAGGAACGCCAGCACACCCAGAGTGATGAGCAACTCCCCGATCACACCGAGGACACTCACCCGCCGGCGGCGCTTCGCTGGGCGACGCGACCGGCGGGTCGGGTGCGGCGTCTGCTCCGCATCACCCACGGGCATCCCCTTCGTCTGGAGTCCTCGACGAGGCCCAGGTCCCCGGGCGTCGTGCATCTCGGGCGATTCTATTCGTCTCCTGCTGGAGGAGCCCTGGCAGTTAGACTTGTGCGCATGGCACGCCAGAGCAACGACGACGACCCGATCGTCGAGAGCAGCAGCGCGGACTCCGCACCGAACCCGGTTTGGTTCAAGCCGGTGATGATCGGACTCATGTTGCTCGGACTGGTGTGGGTTCTCGTCTTCTACATCAGCGGCATGCAGTTCCCGATTCCCGGGATCGACGCGTGGAACCTCGTGATCGGTTTCGGCATCGCCTTCGTCGGGTTCCTGATGACCACGCGCTGGCGCTAGCCGTGCGGATTCGTCCTCACCGAATTACACGGCTGTGATTCATCCCCAGGTGTGGATGAATCTGTGGATGAATCACACGTAGAACACGGCAGGGATGGCGAGCAGGGCCAGCAACCCCAAGCCGATCGCGATGAGAAGTCCGATCTGCAGCGGCTGTCGGGCCTTCGTGCGGGTGCGGGCAAAGACCAGCCCGATGAGTGCCCCGACGACCAGGCCGCCAACGTGCGCCTGCCATGCGATGTTGTAGCCCGGAACGAACCCGATCACGAGGTTGATGCCGAGCACGATCAGGATGCCGGTGATGTTCGCTCCGATGTGACGGCCGATCACCAGCAGCGCACCGAGGAGCCCGAAGACCGCGCCCGAGGCTCCGACAACCCAGATCCCAGGCGCGATCAACGCGACGCCCACCGATCCGCCGAGTCCGGAGAGCAGGTAGAGCGCGACAAATCGGCCATGCCCGAGCAGCGGCTCCAGCGACCGCCCGATCATCCAGAGCGCGAGCATGTTCAACCCGACGTGGAAGAAGCTCGAGTGCAAGAAGACCGCGGTGAGCAACCGCCAGGGCTCGAAAGCGATGGATGGGATCACGTAGGCGCTGTTGAAGGCGAACATGCCCTCGAGCGCAGGGATGAACAGCTGCAGAACAAAGACCGCCGCGGTGATCGCGATGATGGCGTATGTCGCGGTGGGGCGCTGCGTCCCGACCGCCGTCACCGGCGCGCGCGACCAGCGGCGCTCGGCCTTCTTCTGCGCGCTCGACTGCGTCGCTCGTTGCTCTCGCATGCACTCCGGGCAGATGACCCCGACCGCGGCCTGCGTCTGACACTCCGGACAGATGGTGCGCATGCAGCGCTGACACAGCACGAAGCTCTGCCGGTCAGGATGCCGGTAGCAGAAGTTGTCCCGGTTGCTGCGGAACGCGTCGGAAGTCGTCACGGCAGACGCCGCCCCCCGTCAGACCGAAGCGATGTCGATCGACGAAATGACGACAGGCTCGATGGGGCGATCGCCCGGGCCGGTGGCAACGGCGCTGATCGCGTCGACGACACGGCGCGAGTCCTCATCCGCGACCTCACCGAAGATCGTGTGCTTGCCATGCAACCACTCGGGACCACGACCGCCCTGACCGGGAACCGTGATGAAGAATTGGGAGCCGTTCGTCCCCTCAGGCTGACCGGTGATCGCGTTGCGGCGCAGGCCCGCGTTGGCCATGGCCAGCTTGTAGGGCTCGGTGAAGGTGAGCTCCGGGCTGATCTCGTCGTTGAAGCTGTAACCGGGACCGCCCGTACCGACGCCCAGCGGGTCGCCGCCCTGGATCATGAAGCCTTCGATGATGCGGTGGAAGATGACATCCGTGTAGAGCGCGCCCTCACCCGGCTTCCCGGTGGCCGGGTGAGTCCACTCGCGGCTTCCGTCGGAGAGACCGACGAAGTTCTGGACGGTGCGCGGGGCCTGGTCCCCGAAGAGGTTGACGACGATGTCGCCGTGGTTGGTGTGGATCGTGGCGACCGCGGTGTGCTGAGGCATGCGGCCATTCTTTCAGAGTTCGCCGGGAACACTTCCCGTCTGCGGCTCACATGGCAAGATGGGAAGACCACGTCGACACGACAGGGAGGGCCCCGTGAGCCTCAGCCGCAAGCGCAAGAAGGAACTCCGCAAGCTCCAGAAGCACGCGAACGACATTTGGGAGTCGCAGCAGGTGCTGGTCGGCGAAGCCGCTGACATCGCCCGGGAAGCCGGTCGGCAGCTGGGCAACTACGGCCGAGAGCAGGTCGTTCCTCAGGTCCAAGAGGCCTACGGTCGCTACGCGCAGCCGTATGTGCAGCGCGGACTCGCCTCCTCCAAGTCGTTCCTGACCAACCGCGCCATCCCCGCGACGGGAGCCGTCGTCGGTTCCGCGCTCTCGGCCTGGGATGCCGCGAACGAGACGCGAGCGAAGCTCGCCGCGGGCCGTGGACTGTCGGCGCCCGACGCCAAGAAGTACGCGAAGCTCGCCGACAAGTACGGCAAGGATGTCTCGAAGAAGCTGTCCAAGAGGCTCTCGGCACTCGAGCCCCAGAAGCAGGGGATCGGCGCCGGTGGCGTCTTTGCCATCATCCTCGGTGTGATCGCCGCAGCCGGTGTGCTCTACGCCGCGTGGCAGACGCTGCGAGCCGACGACGAGTTGTGGGTTGCCGACGACCCGCTGCGCGCTCCCGACGCCTGATCCAGATCAGCTTCACTGCGGCGCTCGGCTTCCGGGCGCCGCAGTCGTTTGTGAGGATGCGCTCAGCGCGTGAAGGAGCCGAGTCCCGCCATCCGCAGGCCGATGTTCACGAGACTGACCCGCTTGAGCCTGCGCACCTGCGTCAACGGAAACCAATCCGCCCGATCTGTTGTGCCGTCGGTCTCGTTGCGCAGCTCGCCGCCGGTGACGTGGGCGCGGTACACGATGCGCAGTGCCTGCAGCGGCAGGTCGGATCCGGGCACAAGGCGCCGGTGAGCGGGAATCACCCGTGAATGGATGCCGAGAAGTTCGTCGAGTGCCACACGGTAGCCGGTCTCTTCCTGAACTTCGCGCCGGGCCGCGGCATCCGGGCTCTCGCCCGGCTCGAGGCCACCGCCCGGAAGTGTCCATCCGGATGCGCCGCCCTCATTCCAGTGCGCGAGCAGCATGCGCCTGTCATCGTCGATGACGATCGAGTACGCCGCGACCCGCAGATCCATGTGTTCACGATACGGGAGCTGCCGGCGGCAGCCCCTGCATGCGCGACCGGAAGGTCGCATCCGATCGGCGCGGCGCAAGCCGCCCTCGCTCACGCAGGATCGGCAGGACGAGGTCACCGAAAGCGGCGACATCCCTCGTCCCGAAGACCGGCTCGATGAGGAATCCGTCGAGCCCCGTACTCGCCGCAAGCTCCTCCACACCGTCCGCGACCTCGGTCGGATCTCCGACGAGGCGGAACCCTCGCGTGCCGCGGCCGCGCAACTCGTCGAGGATCTCCCTCACCGTCGGAGCTGGTCGATCGGCGCTGCCGAGGAACCGCTCGATGTTGCTGGTGCCCATCTGTCCGACCGGTCCACCGGCATCGAGCACCTGGTGGAGGGTCTGGTCGGGATCGAGTGTCCGCAGATCGATGCCGGTGTTTCCCGCGTAGAGGGTAGCGACCACGTCGTCGGTCTGCATCCGGTCGAATTCTTCGGCGAGTTCATGCGCGTCAGCGGAGGTCTCGGAGACGATGGCGGTCAGTCCCGCCATCGTCACGAGCGGCGTGGATCGCCCCGCTTCGTTCGCGCGACGGTGCAGGTCGGCAACTGCGGATGCCGTGTGGGCCGGTGTGGTCGCCTGCACGAAGACGCACTCGGCATGCCGAGCGGCGAAGGCCCGTCCGGCCGGAGAGGTTCCCGCCTGGAAGAGCAGCGGCGTGCGCTGGCGGGTGGGCGGGGCGCCGTAGTATCCGCGCGAGCGGTAGTGGTCACCCTCGAACACCACGCGATGGATGCCGGACCGCTGCCCGTACACGCCGGACTCGCGGTCGGCAACAAGCGCGTTATCACTCCAGGCATCCTCCCAGTACCGCCGCGCGAGGGAGACATACTCCTCGGCCATCGCGTACCGGGTGTCGTGCGCGACCATCTCGTCGTGCCCGAAGAGTTCCGCCACCGCGTTCTGGGACGCACCGGTGACGATGTTCCAGCCGATCCGCCCGCACGAGATCGCATCGAGCGTCGAGAAGCGGCGGGCAAGTTGCACAGGGTGGTCGATACCGGTGGTCGCGGTCACGACGAATCCGAGGTCGGATGTCTCGCGCATGAGGACCGGGAGGAGCGTCGCGGGGTCGTAACCCGAAAAGTTGATGCCGTGCGCGACGGCGTCTGCGCTGATGTCATCGCCGACGATCGGGTAGCCGTACCCGTCGGCGAAGAACAGGAAGTCGAACCCGGTGGCATCCATCACCCGCGCCAGGCGAACCCAGCGCTCGGGGTCGGCGAAGTCGATCGAGTCGCTGAGCGGATGCGGCCAGCTGAGGGTCCCGCCCACTTGCGGGCCGTAAACCTCGAAGACCCCAAACCGCAGCGCAGACACGTCAGCTCCCTTCGCCGCGCACACGCGTGCCGCGGTGACGCAACGCTACGCGCCAGCTGTTTCACGCACATGACGCTGCCAAGAGGCAGGAGTGCCTCGGGGGTTCGGCAGATGAGTGCCAATCTCACGGTGAAGGAGTCTCCCCGATCTTCGAGGGCCTCGGCCGTCGGTGCGGTGGTGCCGTATGTCTGGGGCCATCGGTAACGTGAGATCGTGAGTGCACCCGACATCGACCGGAAGGTCATGGAGAGTTTCGCCGCGCTTGCTGGTGACACCCATCTGACTGTCGTGCTTGGGGCGGGCGCGTCAGCACCCTCCGGTCTCCCGACTTGGGACGACTTCGCCACGCGAATCGCGGTTCTGAGCGGACTCGTGACGACCTCCACTGCAGCCGAGGTGCTGCTCAGCAAGCAAGATCCCATGATCGTGCTAGAGGCGGCGCACGCACGCTCTGGATCGAGCTGGGCCGCTCACCTAAATGAGGCGCTGTACGGCCGACCTCCTAGTAGCGCCGACCCCTCGCCGCTTCACCTTGCGGCAGCGGGTCACTTTGCTGCAATGCCGGGGGCAACCACGCTCGCCACCCTGAATTTCGACGATCTCTTGGAGTCGGCGGCGCTAACTAGCGGCGCACCTGTAGTAGTCATGGATACTGGGGGTCAAGCAGAGCCCGGCGTGCCAACTATTCACCATCTTCATGGGGCGGTGTTCGGCGGGAACGAGTACTCAGCTGTCGTTGGCTACAACGACTTCGCAGAGCTTGTCGCCGACCCTCACGCATGGCAACGACAGTTCTTGTCCTCGGCTCTCGCACGCGGCCCTCTACTCCTTGCCGGGACGTCCTACCGCGATCCGGACATCCGCCATTGGCTGCATCTCATTGTTCGCGACGAGAAGCCGAGATACCGTGCCCTAGTAACAATTGTGCGCGAGGGACTCGGTCTTGACCGTGAAACGTTCGAAACAATCGAGGATGCGCTCACCTCAGAGTGGGAGTCAATCGGTCTACAGGCACTAACCCTGCACGACCTCGCCGATGTAGCCCTCGTGATCCGAGAACTGAGGCACGCAGGGAGTGATAGCTACCTAACCCCGGCTGAGCGATCACGCCGCACATGGGACGCCCACACTCGGAGATTCGGAACACTTCAACGCGAGTATGTTGAGCAACTCGAAGCAGATGCAGAGATGATCGCGGCAGCGCTCGGCAGTCCCGCGTACCGGGCCACATTTTGGTTGGCCAATGCACGAGGCAAGCTCGCTCGATGGGCATCGGAGGGCACGTATTACGCCGGTGTGCGGCAGCTGAAGCTCGTGCCGACCGGACACGATAGTCCATGGATCGCGGGCGAGGCGATCGGATCCGAAGAGGTCAAGCTCAAGGACGTGGAGCGCGCCGCGGGTGTTAGTCCAACGTGGCGATCAGTATTGGCTATCCCCGTCTTTGCTGGTGACGGAACCCACCCCGACTTCGCAACGGGCGTCCTCACGTTTGGACTAGCTCAAACAACATCGGCGCTGCTTGCGCGCCAAGACGAGTGGATCAATGCTGCCTCCGAGTTGAGCGCAGCGTGGGGAACACGCATCAACGGTGTCGCGTTCTCGACGAAAGATAACTAGCCTGAGGAAAAGAGTAGGAGTCGCCCATGGCCGCCAAGAAGAGCACTGCCGCGCGTAACGCAAAGACGGGTTCCTACACTGTGCACGTGCCGAAAAGCGCCGCGACTGGAAAGTTCGTGTCGGAGTCCAGCGCCACGGGACGCATAGTAGTCCGTGGGTCTGCGAAGAAGGCATCCTAATAAGTCCGTGCGCTGCTTCGGCGCAAAGGGCTCAGCGACCCATTTCACCTCGCGGCAGCGCCCATGTTGTCCAACTAAGTTCGAGGTGCGAACGGATCGTGGCCCAACAACACGGACACTGAGCTTTCCTAGCGGGCGATCTACGACATAGATGCCCGCCGAGGCGGGAATGATTCAGCACAACGCATCAGTCAAAGGATGCGCGCGATCTATCAAAAATGCGTGGAGCCTAGGAGATTCGAACTCCTGACATCCTGCTTGCAAAGCAGGCGCTCTACCAACTGAGCTAAGGCCCCGGGGCTTGCGTGGGGCTACCAGGACTTGAACCTGGGACCTCTTCATTATCAGTGAAGCGCTCTAACCGCCTGAGCTATAGCCCCGTGTGGTGCCGGCACATCGCACCGTCAACCTCCAAGACTTTACCCGAAGCGACGCGGTTTCCACGAATCCGGATGCACGCTGGCCGGAGTTCGCTTAGCCGATCCTTCATTGCGCGCCGTCATGGCGAGTTGTTGACTGAGCGGCGTGACCGATGCAACGCACGCCCACGAACCGCACGCGACCGGCGTCAGCCAGAAACTGAACTGGCTACGTGCGGGCGTTCTCGGTGCCAATGACGGCATCGTCTCCGTCGCCTCGCTCGTCGTCGGTGTCGCGGGCGCTACGACAGATACGCCGGCCCTCTTACTCGCGGGTGTCGCGGGTCTCGTGGGTGGGGCGATCTCGATGGCCCTCGGCGAGTACGTGTCGGTGAGCAGCCAGCGCGACAGCGAGAGGGCGCTGATCGCCAAGGAGCGGCGCGAACTTGCCGAGATGCCCGAGGAAGAACTCGAGGAGTTGACGCAGTTGTACCAGGAGCGGGGTCTCAGCCGGGACACTGCGGTCAAGGTCGCGAAGGAACTCACGGACCACGATGCCCTCGCGGCTCACCTCGAGGTGGAGCTGCATATCGACCAAGACGATCTCGTGAGCCCGTGGCAGGCAGCGTTCTCCTCTGCCGTCGCGTTCACGTTCGGCGCGCTCCTCCCCCTGTTGGCGATCCTGCTTCCGCCGCCGCAGTGGCGGGTTCCTGTCACCGTCGTGGCAGTTCTCATTGCGTTGGCGGTCACCGGTTCGATTTCGGCACGCCTGGGAGGCGCATCGCAGGGACGCGCTGTCCTGCGCCTGGTCATCGGCGGCGCGCTGGCGCTAGCTGCGACCTATGCGATCGGCACGTTCCTCGGAACCACCGTCGTCTAGCGCCGGCCTTCGGCCGACGAGGTCCTGAACGCGCTCCGCGTCAGTTCGAGGTGAATCCGACGAGCAAGCCGCCGGTTACCTTCACCGCGAGGTTGTAGATGCCGGCAACCACGGCGCCCATGACGGTGACGACCACGAGGTTCAGGATCGCGACGATCGCCGAGAACGCCAGCACCTGCGGGAGAGACAAAACTGCCGACAGCGAGAACGTGCCGTCGGTGAAGCTACCGATGAACGCGTCAGCCTGGCTGATCAGACCCGTCGTCTGCAGGATGAGGAAGATCAGCACGAAGAAGACGACGGTTGCGATGGCGATCGCCACGGCAGCCAAGAACGACAGCTTCACGGCCGACCAGAAGTCAAGGTAGACCAAGCGCAGGCGCACCTGCTTCGTCGTGGTCTTGCTGGATTTCTTGGCGAGTTTGTCGGCTACCGTCGTCATGCGTCGGGACTTCCTTCAACGATCTGGGGGGAGGCGGCGTCATCCGACGCATCCGTGGCCGCGGCATCTTCTGCCACAACCCGCTCTCCGTTACGCGCGACCGCGATGATGCGATCCTCGTCATCGGGGCGGGCGAAGACGACACCCATGGTGTCGCGACCCTTGGCGGGGACCTCGGCCACGGCAGAGCGTACCACCTTGCCGCTGGCAAGAACCACCAAGACCTCGTCGTCCTCCGAGACGATCAAACCGCCCGCGAGGACCCCGCGATCCTCGGTCAACTTCGCGACTTTGATGCCGAGGCCCCCTCGGCCCTGCTCGCGATACTGGGCGACATCCGTGCGTTTCGCGTAGCCGCCCTCAGTCACGACGAACACGTATCCCTCGTCACGAACCACGGATGCCGACAGCAGGCAATCGTCGCCGCGGAACGACATTCCCTTGACTCCCTCGGTAGCCCGACCCATCGGGCGAAGCGCAGAATCCGTGGCCGTGAACCGCAGCGACATGCCCTCGCGGCTGATCAACAGAATGTCGTCACCCTCGTCCACGAGCATCGCGGAGGTCAGTTCGTCTCCGGCATCGTCACCGTCGCCGCCGCGCAGCTTGATGGCGATCACGCCGCCCTGGCGGTTGGTGTCGTACTCAGTCAGGCGCGTCTTCTTCACCAGTCCGCTGCGGGTGGCAAGCACGAGGTAAGGCGCTGCCTGGTAGTCACGGATGTCGAGGATCTGGGCGATCTCTTCCTCGGGCTGGAGCGCGAGGAAGTTCGCGACGTGCTGACCCTTCGCGTCGCGGCCGGCCTCGGGAAGCTCATACGCCTTCGCGCGGTAAACGCGGCCCTTGTTCGTGAAGAACAACAGCCAGTGGTGGGTCGTCGTCACGAAGAAGTGCTCGACCACGTCGTCAGCCCGCAACTGCGCGCCCCTGACGCCTTTGCCGCCGCGGTGCTGTGACCGGTAGTTGTCGCTGCGCGTGCGCTTGATGTACCCGGCGCGGGTGACGGTGATGACCATCTCCTCTTCGGGGATGAGGTCTTCGACCGACATGTCGCCGTCGTAGCCGGGCAGGATTTCGGTACGTCGGTCGTCACCGAAACGGTCGACGATCGCTGTGAGTTCCTCGCGGATGATGGAGCGCTGGCGCGCCGGGTCGGCGAGGATCGCCTGGAAGTCCAGGATCTGAGCCTCGAGCTCGGTGGCTTCGTCGATGATCTTCTGTCGTTCGAGGGCGGCGAGGCGGCGCAGCTGCATCTGCAGGATCGCATCGGCTTGCACGTCGTCGATCTCGAGCAGGTCCTTCAGGCCCTCGCGCGCGTCCTCGACGGTCGCCGAGCGACGGATGAGGGCGATGACCTCGTCGAGCGCGTCGAGCGCCTTGAGGTACCCGCGCAGGATGTGCATCCGCTCTTCGGCCTTGCGCAGGCGGTATCGAGTGCGCCGAACGATGACCTCGACCTGGTGTTCGATCCAGTAGCTGATGAATCCGTCGAGCGGCAGCGTGCGCGGCACACCGTCGACGATCGCCAGCATGTTCGCGCCGAAGTTCTCTTGCAGCTGCGTGTGCTTGTACAGGTTGTTCAGTACGACCTTCGCGACGGCGTCGCGCTTGAGGACGATGACCAGGCGCTGGCCGGTGCGACCCGAGGTCTCGTCACGGATGTCGGCGATGCCGGTGATGCGGCCCTCGCGGGCGAGATCGCCGATCTTCACGGCGACGTTGTCGGGGTTGACCTGGTAGGGCAGTTCGGTGATCACCAGGCACGTGCGGCCCTGGATCTCTTCGACATTGACCACCGCGCGCATCGTGATGGATCCGCGGCCGGTGCGGTAGGCATCCTTGATTCCCTTGGTTCCCAGGATCTGCGCGGCAGTGGGGAAGTCGGGACCCGGGATGCGCTCCATGAGAGCGTCGAGGAGTTCCTCGCGGGTGGCCTCGGGGTGCTCGAGCGCCCAGAGGGCGCCAGCGGAAACCTCGCGGAGGTTGTGCGGCGGGATGTTCGTTGCCATGCCGACCGCGATACCCACGGAACCGTTGACCAACAGGTTCGGGAAGCGGGCAGGCAGAACGATCGGTTCCTGCGTCTGTCCGTCGTAGTTGGGCTGGAAGTCGACGGTCTCTTCTTCGATATCCCTGACCATCTCCAGCGCAAGGGGCGCCATCTTGGTCTCGGTATATCGAGGCGCGGCCGCGCCCTGGTTTCCCGGGGTCCCGAAGTTCCCCTGGCCGAGCGCGAGTGGGTATCGCAGCGCCCAGGGCTGCACGAGCCGGACGAGGGTGTCATAGATCGCCGAGTCACCGTGCGGGTGGTACTGACCCATGACCTCGCCGACGACACGCGAGCACTTCGAGAACGACTTGTCGGGGCGGTATCCGCCGTCGTACATGCCATAGATCACACGGCGGTGCACGGGCTTGAGGCCATCGCGCACGTCGGGAAGGGCGCGACCGACGATGACGCTCATCGCGTAGTCGAGGTAGGACCGCTGCATCTCCAGCTGCAGGTCGACCTGGTCGATTCGACCGTGGTTGTGCTCCGGCTCGGGACGTTGTTCGTCTGCCATGTCTGTCTCTACTTCGTCGTTTCGATGTGCTCGCGTACTCAGATGTCCAGGAAGCGGACGTCTTTCGCGTTTCGCTGAATGAACCCGCGGCGCGACTCCACGTCCTCACCCATGAGAATCGAGAAGATCTCATCGGCGGCGGCGGCGTCATCGATCGTGACCTGACGCAGCGTCCGGGTCTGGGGATCCATCGTGGTCTCCCACAGCTCCTCGGCGTTCATCTCACCGAGACCCTTGTAGCGCTGGATCGCGTTGTCCTTCGGGATGCGCTTGCCCGCTGCGGCTCCCTCGGTCAGAAGCGCGTCACGCTCGCGGTCCGAGTACACGTACTCGTGGGCAGAGTTCGACCACTTGATCCGGTACAGCGGGGGCTGGGCGAGGTAGACGTAGCCGGCTTCGATGAGACCGCGCATGTAGCGAAACAGCAGGGTCAGCAGCAGCGTCGTGATGTGCTGACCATCGACGTCGGCATCCGTCATCAGCACGATCTTGTGGTACCGCGCCTTCGCAATGTCGAAGTCCTCACCGATGCCCGTCCCGAAGGCCGAGATCATCGCTTGCACTTCCTTGTTGCCCAGGGCGCGGTCCAGGCGTGCCCGCTCGACGTTGAGGATCTTTCCACGAAGGGCAAGGATCGCCTGCGTGTGAGGATCGCGACCACCGACAGCCGAACCACCGGCCGAGTCGCCCTCCACGAGGAAGATTTCGCTGATCGACGGGTCCTTCGAGACGCAGTCCTTGAGCTTGTCGGGCATCGCCGCCGACTCGAAGACGCTCTTGCGTCGTGCTGTCTCGCGCGCCTTGCGCGCAGCAAGCCGCGCGGTCGCGGCATCGATCGCTTTGCGGATGACGTTCTTGGCCTGCGCGGGATTGCGATCCAGCCAATCCGTCAGCTGGTCACCGACCACCTTCTGCACGAAGGCTTTGGCCTCGGTGTTGCCGAGCTTCGTCTTGGTCTGGCCCTCGAACTGCGGCTCGGAGAGCTTGACGGAGATGACGGCAGTCAATCCTTCTCGGATGTCTTCACCGGTGAGGTTGTCGTCTTTCTCCTTGAGCATGCCCTGAGCCCGCGCGTACCGGTTCACGAGCGTCGTCAACGCCGCCCGGAAGCCTTCTTCGTGGGTTCCACCCTCGTGGGTGTTGATCGTGTTGGCGAAGGTGAACACGTTCTCGGTGTAGCTCGTGGTCCACTGCATCGCCAGCTCGAGTGAGATGTGACGCTCGGTGTCTTCGGACTCGACCTCGATGATCTCGTCGTTGACGACCTCTGTCTTGCGCACCTTGTTGAGGTACTCGACGTAGTCGACGAGTCCGCGCTCATAGAGGAAGTCATCGTGGGGCTGGGTAGCAGCAGTACCGCTGGACTGGTCGTCGACGACGTAGGCGGACTCCGGGCGCTCGTCTCGAAGCGTGATACGCAGCCCCTTGTTGAGGAAGGCCATCTGCTGGAAACGGGTGCGAAGGGTGTCGTAGTCGAAGTGGACGGTGTCGAAGATCCCGGCATCCGGCCAGAAGGTGATCGTCGTTCCGGTCTCGTCGCTTGGCTCGGCCTTCTCCAGCGGCGCGAGCGGAGTTCCCCCGTCACGGAAGGACTGCCGCCAGACGAATCCCTGGCGCTTGACCTCCACCTCGAGGCGTGTCGAGAGGGCATTCACCACCGAGGATCCGACACCGTGCAGACCACCCGAGACCGCGTATCCGCCGCCACCGAACTTCCCGCCGGCGTGAAGCACCGTCAGCACGACCTCGACGGTCGATTTTCCCTCGGTTCGGTGCATATCGACGGGAATTCCGCGGCCATTGTCGACAACGCGCACCGCGCCGTCTTCAAGGATGGTGACCGTGATCGTGTCGCAGTAGCCGGCGAGGGCTTCGTCGACCGAGTTGTCGACGATCTCGTAGACGAGATGGTGAAGGCCGCGTTCGCCGGTCGAACCGATGTACATGCCGGGGCGCTTACGGACCGCCTCCAGTCCCTCGAGGACCTGGATCGCGTCAGCTCCGTACTCGTTCTGGACCTTGCCGGCGTTTGCGAGCTGCGGATCTTCGGGAACGCTTTCAGGGACTTCTGAGGGCATGGTGAGAGGCGCTCCACATCGACGATAGGACTGTGGGCCAGTCTATCAAGTCCAGACTCTGTTCGAGCGCTCTACGGTCCTGTGGCGCGATGAAATTCGTCGCGACGTCCCGGGAGGTGGTTCAGCCGTAGGTATCGCGCGGACCGCGGCCTGGAACGGCTCTCGGCCCCCATTTCCAGGAGGGGACGTCCGGCCCGATGAAGCGGACGCTCTCGACCCCGGCGTCCGGGAACCGACGAATGATCTCGGTGAGGATCTGTGAGCGCATGTTCTGCAACTGCCGAGCCCACGCCGTCGAATCAGCCTGGACGGTGAGGATGCCGTCGACAAAGCCCACCGGACGGGTATGGCGCGCCGTCTCAGCCCCGGCCACCTCGTTCCAGGTGAGAACCACATCTTCCCGGGCAAGCTGTGCGTCCCATCCCGCTTCCCGCGTGAGGTCGGTGAGGACGTCGCCGACACCCTTGGGATCGCGGCCTGGAGTGAACGGCTCGTTCTCGTCATCCGTTCGACGCCGGCGTCGCCGCGCAACGCGGGCCGTCGGGGCAAGCCCGCGCAGGCGCAGGTACGTCGCGATCGTTTCGGGTACCGAGGATGCCTGATCCGCGTCCACGGTCATGACACTTCTCGATCAACCGGACCGCTACCACTCAGGGTGCCCGCCTCGACACGGACGGTGCCGACGCGAAGCTCAGCAGGAACATCCTGCTCAACTGCGGCAGTCACGATCACCTGTTCGAACTCGCCCACGATGTCGGCCAGCCGCACCCGGCGGCCCGCGTCGAGTTCGGCAAAGACATCATCAAGGATGACGATCGGGTCACCGAGCTGCGACTCGGCTCGGAGCAGATGAGCCGACGCGATGCGCAGCGCCAGAGCCAGAGACCAGGATTCGCCATGCGAGGCGTACCCGCGCGCCGGCAGACCGCGAAGCGAGAGCACAAGGTCGTCGCGGTGCGGACCCACGAGGTTGACCCCGCGTTCCAGCTCTGCGCTGCGCTTCTCACGCAGCGCCGCGCGGAACCGCTCGAACAGGTCGCCGGATTCGGTGACATCAACACTGCGCTCATCGTCATCAGGGTCGGCGCCGTCCACGGAAAGCACCCACCGCGCGTCCGGAGCGTGATCGGCCCCGGCGATTGACGCGTAGGCATCAGCGATCGGTCCCGCGAGATCCCTCACGAGTGCTTCGCGCGCCCGGATGATCTCCACCCCGAGAGCCACGAGTTTGTCATCCCATACGTCCAGGGTTGGCAGGGCATCCGAGTCCAGGCGCCTGGCGCGCGCCGATTTCAGCAGCGCCCCGCGCTGCTTGAGAACGCGATCGTAGTCGGCGAGCGTGGCCGACAGTCTCGGGTATCGCTGCACGAGAAGCTGGTCCGCGAAGCGGCGCCGGGCACCCGGATCACCGCGGACGATCTGCAGGTCTTCCGGCGCGAACAATACGACATGCGCATAGCGACCGAGTTCGCCCGTACGGATGCCGGTTCCATTCACCTGTGCGCGGTTCGATCCCTGGCGGTTGATCTGGACATCGACGTTCAACCGACGCTCCCCGTGCGCAAGGGTTGCCCGAACGATGGCGAAGTCGGAACCGTCTCGCACCAGTGGTGCGTCTGAGGAGACCCGGTGTGAGCCGGCCGTGGCGAGATACGCGACGGCCTCAGCGAGGTTCGTCTTGCCCTGCCCGTTGCTTCCGACCAGAACGGTCGGTCCGCTGGAGAGCTGGAGATCGGCGCGCGCGTAGTTGCGAAAGTCGGTGAGACTCAGCCGCTCGACGATCATCGGTACAGGCTATCCGCCACGACTGACGCCTGACCCGCGCCAGAACTCAGCGCAGCAGCAGGTTCGGCTGCAACAGGTACTTGAAGGAATCCTCGCCCGACCGGTCGACCGAGGTCTGCGCCGTGATGAGCACGGGGCTGAGCTTGTTGGCGTTGTCGCTGGAGGTGAAGGTGACCCGTGCGAACTCGCTGCGAACTGCACCGAGCGCCTCGAGCAGATACTGGGGGTTCAGGCCCAGCGTCACATCCTCCCCGCTCAGCGTCGCATCGACGGACTCAGTTGCCCGGGCCTGTTCGGTGCCCGCGGCATCCATCGACACGCCCTCTGCAGTGAAGGTGAATCGCAGCGGTGCGGACCGATCCAGAACCAGCGAAACGCGCCGGACGGCTTCGGCGAATTCGGAGGTGCTCACGACAGCGTGGTGTTCGGTCTGCTCGGGGAAGAGCCGTCGCACCGGGGGGAAGTTGCCCTTGATCAGCAGCGACGTGACCGTCTTGTTACCCGCGGTGAACGCAATGATCTCGCGGTCACCGCTGCCCGAGAACGCAATGGAGATCTGTCCCGAGTGCGCGAAGGTCTTGCCGACTTCGGTCAGTGTTCGCGCCGGGACCAGCGCGGTTGCGCCCTCCTGGGATGCGCCGCTTGCCGGATCCCAAGGGATCTCACGCAGGGCGACCCGGTAACGGTCGGTGGCAACGAGGCTCAGGCGGTTACCCGAGACTTCGAGCTGAACACCGGTGAGAACCGGCGTGACATCGTCGCGTGATGCGGCGAAGGCGACCTGGGCGATTGCGGTTGCGAAGTCTTCGGCGGGGACGAGACCCGACTCGCCGGTGACTTCGGGAATCGCGGGGTACTCAGCAACCGGCATGGATGCCAGGGTGAAGGTCGCCGACCCACAGGTGAGCAGGATGCCGCCGTCATCGTCGACGCGCACAGTGACCGGGGCGTTCGGCAACCGGTTCGCGATCTCGGACAGCAGTCGTCCGTGGACGAGGATCGTGCCCGGGTCATCGACAGTCGCCTCGATGAGGGTTCGCGCCGACGCCTCGTAGTCGAAGGCCGACAGGGAGAGGCCGTCTGCGCTGGCCTCGATCAGGATTCCCGCAAGGATCGGCTGCGGGTTGCGTTGTGGCAGGAGCTTGACGACGAACGACACAGCCTCGCTGAACACATCGCGGTTGACTTCGAACCTCACGCGCGCTCCCTCGATCCGGTTGGGCTCTCCCATGCTAGTGCCCACATGTCTTGTGACCTCAAGAGATCCGCTGGGCTCACGCTGAGCCCCGAGCCGCACTTAAGGTCATCGAACCGGATTCATTTCAAGAAGTTCTTTGTCATGGTGTTAACGCCTGTGGAAACTGGGGATGAATCTCCCGATCCCTTGTGCCGAGCCGAAACCACATTCGTGTCATTTGTGGAGGGGCTGCGGATGAGTTGCGTGAAGCGGTGTGCTGGAGCTCACCGCTTCCGCCCGTGTTCCACAACCGAGAGTCGCTTCACTCACAGCTGAGAGCGCTGCTTCCACACTTATCCACAAGTTATCCACACTGTGGGGAACGCGTATTTTTGTGCCCGCGATAGCGCTGTGTCAAGTGAGAATCCATGAGGCTCCTATGAGCCCCAGATTGCGCGTGTGAGAGGACGCCTCAGCGACCGTTTCGACCGAGCTGAGCGGTGATCTCGGAGACCTGGTTGTAGATCGAGCGCCGCTCCTTCATGAGGTCGCTGATCTTCTTGTACGCGTACATGACCGTCGTGTGGTCGCGGTTTCCGAAGAGTTGACCGATCTTGGGGAGCGAAAGACTCGTGCGTTCGCGGCACAGATACATGGCGATCTGTCGAGCGGTGGCGACTGCCTGCGAGCGGCTCGATCCGTACAGGTCATCGACCGAGAGCTTGAAGTAGGTGGCGGTGGCCGCGATGATGTCGGTCGGCGAGACGACGTTGGCGTCATCTTGATCGATGATGTCGCGCAGCACGGTTTGGGCGAGCGAGATGTCCAGGCTCGAGCGATTCAAGCTGGCAAAGGCCGACACCCGGATGAGCGCGCCCTCGAGTTCACGGATGTTCGACGAGACCGCGGTGGCGATGTACTCCAGCACGTCGTCGGGAATGTGGAGCCGCTCGCTCTGCGCCTTCTTGCGCAGGATCGCGATGCGGGTTTCGAGGTCTGGTGCTTGAACGTCTGTGATGAGCCCCCACTCGAACCGGCTCCGCATCCGATCTTCGAATCCGGTCAGGTGCTTGGGTGGCACGTCGCTGGTGATCACCACTTGCTTGTCGTGATCGTGGAGCTGATTGAAGGTGTGGAAGAAGGCTTCCTGGGTCTCTGCGCGGCCCTGCAGGAACTGGATGTCATCGATGAGCAGGATGTCGACATCCCGGTACCGAGCCTGGAAGGCAGCGCCGCGGTTGTTGGCGATCGAGTTGATGAAGTCGTTCGTGAACTCTTCGCTCGAGACGTACCGAACTTTGATGCCGGCATAGAGGCTGATCGCGTAGTCGCCGATTGCGTGCAGGAGGTGGGTCTTGCCGAGGCCTGAGTCGCCATAGATGAACAGCGGGTTGTACGCCTTCGCGGGAGCTTCCGCGACGGCGACTGCCGCTGCGTGGGCGAACCGGTTGGACTGGCCGATGACGAAGTTGTCGAAGGTGTACTTCGGGTTCAAGCGCGTGTCGGTGCGTGAGGAGGTACTCGTCGATTCGACGGGTTCCTCGGCAGCGCGGTGCACGGATGCCGAGGGCGGTGCCGCCAACGGCATGACCGCCGTCAGGTGAGACTCGGCAAGGTCAGGATTCACGACGACACGGAAGGCCGACACGCTCTCACCCCTGCCATCTTCTGCGTGCGCGAGCGCCTCGAGGATCGGCGCGCGCATCCTCTTGTTGATCTGCGCGGCGGTCAGTTCGTTCGGAACATCCAGGTAGAGGGTGCCCCCCATGACGCCCTGAGCTACCGCGAGATTGAGGAACCCCTCCAGCTGCGGGGTGATCCGATCGTCTCCACGCATGATCTCTAGCGCGGCGGTCCAGACCGGAACATCCGGAATCTCCTGGGTCGACATGGCCCCCCTCAGGCTTCAGCGGCATCGGTGCGGCGAGCCCGTCCCCGGCTGTGGATAACTTTCGGAGCAACGGTAGTCAGCGGCATCCGTCAGCGCAAAATCAACTGTAGACGCGACTCGCGTGTCGTCTCCAGATGGTGGATGACGCTGGGGATAATGTCCCTTTGCCTCTGCTCGGTTTGAGTTCGAGCGCTGCGCGACGTACCCTTAGTCGGTTGACTTGTGCCCTCGTGGCAGTCCCCGATTCATCGTCCCGGTGTGAGCATCCCGGCGACACCTCATCCGGAAGTGATCTCATGAGCAAGCGTACGTTCCAGCCCAACAACCGCCGCCGCGCCAAGAAGCACGGCTTCCGCGCCCGCATGCGCACCCGCGCCGGCCGTGCCATCCTCTCGGCTCGCCGCGCCAAGGGTCGCAGCGAACTCTCGGCCTGACCTCACAGTGCTTGCGCGCGCCCACCGGATCACCCGGGGCGCGGACTATCGTTCCGTCGTCCGCAGGGGCCGCCGGTGTGTGGCTGCGCACCTCATGAGTTACACGACGGTGTCAGTGGATGCCGGTCCCGCTCGGTTCGGCTTCATCGTGAGCAAGCAGGTGGGTTCAGCGGTGGCACGCAATACCGTGCGTCGGCGGCTGAAGGCAATCAGCGCGGGTCTCGTGGATGAGATTCGCCCGGGCTCGCAGGTCGTCATCCGCGCCTTGCCCGCTGCAGCCGACGCGCCGTACGAGGTGCTCGCGGGCGAGGTCAAGCGATGCCTCACCGGAGAGCACCGATGAGTGAGTTGCCCTCGTACGCCCTCGGTCATGCGCACCTTGATGCTGTCGATGCAGCGCGTGCGCTCCCGCTTGTTCCTCGTAACGCTGTGCTCGCTTTGCTACACGGGTACCGCGCGACGATTTCCCACCTGTACGGCGATGTGTGCCGGTACTATCCCTCGTGCTCGGCCTATGCCGTGGGTGCTGTGCAACAACACGGCGCTCTCAAGGGAGCGGCGCTCGCGGCGGCACGGCTGAGCAGATGCCACCCGTGGGCCCAGGGCGGCGTCGACGACGTTCCGCCCCACGAGCACTTCCGATTCGATCTCACCCGGCACGGGTTCGTCGTGCCACGCAGAAAGGACTGATCCTTGCTGGATCTCCTCGCCAGTGCGACACCCTCCCCGTCCCCCACCGCGGCGGCTGGAGGCGGCTTCGACCTGTTCGCGATCATTCTGTGGCCGCTGAAGTGGGTCGTCGAACTCATCCTCGTCGCGTGGCATTGGCTCTTCACTGCGATCGGACTGCCACCGGCGGACGGCATCACCTGGGTACTCGCGATCGTCGGGCTCGTCGTGGTCGTGCGCGCCGCGCTCATCCCGCTGTTCGTCAAGCAGATCAAGTCGCAGCGCAAGATGATGGAGATCGCTCCGGAGCTGCGGAAGATCCAGGACAAATACCGCGGTAAGAAGGACCAACTCTCGCGAGAGGCCATGAGTCGCGAGACGATGGCGCTCTACAAGAAGCACGGGACGAGCCCCGTCTCCGGTTGCCTTCCACTGCTGGTGCAGATGCCGGTCTTCTTCTCGCTGTATTCGGTGCTCAGCAGCGTGAAGGTCAACGCGGAGCTGGGTCTCGGTGGCGTCGGAGCCCTCAGCCCCGAACTTACGAAGCAGTTCTATGACGCTTCCCTCTTCGGCGTCGCATCGCTCCACGAGACCCTCATCGATGCCTGGAACACGGGTAACACCCCGGCGGTCATGATCCTCGTGGTGCTCGTGGTGCTGATGATCGCGTCGCAGTTCTTCACCCAGCTGCAGATCATTTCGAAGAACCTCTCCCCCGAGGCAAAGACCGGCCAGGCCTACCAGATGCAGCGCATCATGCTGTGGGTACTTCCGTTCGCGTTCGTGTTCTCGGGCGTCTTCTTCCCGCTCGGTGTTGTTCTGTACTGGTTCACGAGCAACATCTGGACGATGGTTCAGCAGTTCATCGTCATCCGTGAGATGCCGACCCCGGGATCCGAGGCCGCGAAGCAGCGCGAGGAGCGACTGGCTCGGAAGGGCAAGGCGATCGACTCCAGCGGCAAGGTCGTTCCGATGGACAAGTACCTCGCCGAGCAGCAGCGACTTCTGGAAGAGGCCGAGAAGACCAAGGCTCAGGCCCCGAAGCGTGAGCAGCCGATGAGCAAACAGCGCGCGAAGAAGCAAGGCCAGCGGCCGACGGGCGGGACGAATTCCCGGCCACAGAACCAGCGTCCACCAGGCAGTGCGGCGGAGGGCTCATCACCCACCCCGGAACCGAACAACTAGGAACAGAGGGTGGAGATGACAACGACCCCCGACACCGCTTCGTCTCGCGCAGAGGCGACCATCGAAGACCTGGAGCAGGAGGGCGACGTCGCCGCCGACTTCCTCGAGGGCCTTCTCGATATCGCAGACATCGATGGCGACCTCGCATTGGATGTCCGTAATGGTCGCGCGTACGTCTCGATCGAGCGGGACGGCGGAGAAGGAACCGCCGGCCTCGGCGCTCTGTCCGACCCGACGACCGTGCAGGCGCTCCAGGAGCTCACGCGTATTGCGGTCCAGAATCAGACGGGTCGTTTCTCCCGCTTGATCCTGGACATCGGCGGGTCGCGCGACACGCGGCAGCGAGAGCTCGACACTCTTGTCGACCGCGCCGTAGCTCGGTTGGACGAAGGAGCCTCGCAGGCTTCACTTCCGCCGATGTCCAGCTATGAGCGCAAGCTCATCCACGACCTCGTTGCTGAGCGTGGCTTGGTCTCGGAGTCGTACGGCGAGGGCGCCGAGCGGCACACCGTCATCCGCCGCGCGTAAGTGCATGTTTCACGTGAAACATCGATGAGCACCCTTGAGGCCGAGCCTTCGGCAGCGGCAGACCTGTTTGGCGACCGGATCGGCCTCGCGCGCGCATTCACCGCTGCGCTGGCAGACCAGGGCGAGACCCGGGGACTCATCGGTCCCCTCGAACTGCCGCGGCTATGGACGCGACACGTTCTGAACAGTGCGATCGCAGCGCCGCTCTTCGAGGGGCACGCCGCGGACATCGGTTCGGGTGCGGGACTCCCCGGGATCGTGTTGGCCATCGCGCGTCCCGATGTCAGGTGGACGCTGGTCGAACCGATGGAGCGTCGCGTGGCCTGGTTGATGGAGCAGGCCGATGTACTGGGGCTCGGCAACGTCGTGGTCGTTCGCGCACGCGCCGAAGAGTGGACTCCCGAGGAGCCGGTGGATGTCGTCACGGCTCGTGCCGTGAGCGCACTTCGCACACTGATCCCGATGACAGCTCCTCTCGTGCGTCCCGGGGGCAAGCTGATGCTGTTCAAAGGTCGGGGCGCTGAGGCGGAGATCGATGCCGCGCAGAAGCAGATCCGTCGATACGGACTCACCGAGGTCGGGGTTCTCACCCTCGGCGAGGGTGTCCTCGACGAGACGACTCGTGTTGTGCATGCCACCGTGGGTGGTTGAGGGCGTGAAGCCGTGACGAACTCAGCCCGCATGTTTCACGTGAAACGTTGAGTCCCCGAGACCGGCCCGGGGTCGAGTCGTAAGCCGCACATAGAGTAGAGAAGCCCATGACCCGATCGGAGCGTTTCACGTGAAACACGACGAGGATCCCGCGACGGACTCGTTCTATGACACCCCCTTGGCGCGCGAACTCGCAGACCTCACGGCACGCCGCCGAGCCCTCGATTCCATCCCGATGGCGTACTCGGGTAGGCGACGCATCTTCACGGTGTCGAACCAGAAGGGTGGGGTCGGTAAGACCACGTCAACCGTCAACCTCGCAGCCGCGTTCGCGCACATGGGCGCCACGGTGCTGGTCGTCGACCTCGACCCGCAGGGTAACGCGTCCACCGCGCTCAGCATCCCGCACAACGCGGAGACTCCGAGCGTCTACGACGTCCTCGTCGAGGAGCGACCACTGTCTGAGGTCGTCCAGCAGAGCCCCGAGTCCCCCAGGCTCTTCTGTGCTCCGAGCACGATCCACCTCGCGGGAGCGGAGATCGAGCTCGTTTCGCTCGTGGCTCGCGAGCGGCGGCTGCGGACGGCATTGGAGAAGCACCTGTCCACGACGGGCACGGATATCGACATCGTGCTCATCGACTGCCCGCCCTCCCTCGGGCTGCTCACCATCAACGCGTTCACCGCGGCCGATGAAGTCCTCATTCCCATCCAGTGTGAGTACTACGCGCTCGAGGGGCTCAGCCAGTTGATGGGAACGGTGTCGATGATCCAAAGACACCTGAACCCCACACTCACGCTCTCGACGATCCTGCTCACGATGTACGACGGCCGCACTCGCCTCTCACAACAGGTGGCTGATGAGGTTCGTGCGCACTTCGCGGATCAGGTGCTCACCACGGTCATCCCAAGGTCGGTTCGCATCTCGGAGGCGCCGAGCTTCGGGCAGACTGTGATCGCCTACGATGGGCAGTCCGTCGGGGCAGTGGCGTATCGCGAGGCTGCCGTCGAGATCGTCCGGCGCGATCAGCGCCCGGATGTCGCGAACGGGGAAGCCGCTGGGATATCTGCGCGCGACCGTGGCGCTGAAGAGAGGGACGCGTGATGGCCAAGCGAACGGGACTCGGTCGAGGAATCGGCGCTCTCATCCCCACCACCGATCAGGGCGAGAGCCGCCCCGTGGACGTCTTCTTCCCCGAAGCACCCCCTGCCGAGGATCTCGTCACGGTGCCAGGAGCCCGACTGATCCACGTCGACCCGAACGCGATTGTCCCCAATCCGCGGCAGCCACGCACGAACTTCGACCCGGATGAACTCGCAGAACTTGTGCACAGCGTGCGTGAGTTCGGCGTGCTCCAGCCCGTCGTTGTCCGCGATCGTGGCGATGGGACCTATGAGCTCATCATGGGTGAGCGTCGCACCCGGGCCTCTCGGGAGGCGGGCCTTGACTCCATCCCGGCGATCGTCCGCGACACCGCAGACGAGAACCTGCTGCGAGACGCTCTGCTCGAAAACCTGCACCGCTCGCAGCTCAACCCGCTCGAAGAAGCCTCTGCCTACCAGCAGTTGCTCGAGGACTTCGGCATCACGCAGGAGGAGCTCGCGGGGCGGATCGGTCGGTCGAGACCCCAGATCAGCAACACGATCCGCCTGCTGAAGCTTCCGATCCCCGTGCAGCAGCGCGTGGCGGCCGGTGTGATCAGCGCAGGTCACGCCCGCGCGATCCTGTCGGTCGAAGGCGATGATGCCATGGCCCGCCTCGCTGACAAGATCGTCAACGAAGACCTTTCGGTGCGAGAGGCTGAAGCTGCAGCGAAGGGCGCGGCATCCGCCGGACGAAAGGCGGCCAAGCCACAGGCTGGCGGCCGCCGTGGTCACCTCGACGAACTCGCCGAGCGGCTCGGTGACCGCCTCGACACCCGCGTGAAGATCACTCTGGCCGCGAAAAAAGGGCAGATCAGCATTGATTTTGCAAGCATCCAGGATCTGAACCGCATTCTCGCGGAACTCGGTGTCGATGGCTTCGGGTCCTGATCATCCACATCCGGGCGGCCGGGGCTCAGGGCGACGTACGCTGGAGTTATGACGCGCGAGAATTCGGCCCCGACCCGTCGGGCGAGTCTCGAGCTGCTGCGCGCTGAAGCGGCTGACGAATTGTCGGTGCTCGTCGAGGAAAGGCTGCGAGCGGGTGAAGATCCGTGGGAGTTCATGGAGGATCTCCCCACGGTGGACGAGCTCGTCGTTTTGATGCTGCGGGCCGAGAACATCCTGACCACAGGGTTGCCCTCCACCGGCATCCGGCATTACCGCGTACTCCGGCAGATCGCACTGGACTATCCACCACTCACCCGCGCCGTCTGGCGCCTGCTGGGCTCGTCGCGGCACCGTACCTGGGATTCACTGCTTCCCGACGTTCCCTGAGGAAGTGCGTCCTCGCGTGAGGCGCAGAGCGCAGATGTGCCCAACAATGACGGATGCCGCAGCCCCGTGAGGGAACCGCGGCATCCGTGTCAGAGCGGCAGATCAGCCGATGAACTCGGCGAGATCTTGCTCGAGTGCGTACTTCGGCTTCGCGCCGATGATCGTCGTCTTGACCTCGCCGCCCTGGAAAACCTTCATGGCGGGGATCGAGGTGATCTGATACTTCATCGCGAGGTCGGGGTTCTCATCGACGTTGAGCTTGAGGATGGTGATCTTGTCGGGGTGCTCGGCCTGGATCTCGTCCAACACCGGGGCGACCATGCGACACGGGCCGCACCAGGCTGCCCAGAAGTCGACAAGAACGGGGCCATCGGCTTGCAGGACATCCTGGTCCCACGTTGCCGAGGTGGTTGCAGCGGCAGTCATGTGTTCTCCTTCGTCAAAGCTTTCGGTTGTGAAAACGCGTCAGTGGCGACGATTGTTCCGGCGCTCAGGCCAGAGCCTCGCTGGGGACGTCGACAGGCTCGTCAGGCAGCGGGTCGGTGGCGTCCTCGAGCAGGGCGGCGAGGTAGTGCTCAACGTCCAGGGCAGCAACCGCGCCCGATCCGGCGGCGGTGACTGCCTGCCGGTAGGTGGGGTCGATCACGTCACCGGCCGCGAAGACACCGGGAAGCGACGTGCGCGAAGAACGGCCTTCGAGCTGGATGGTGCCATCTTCTGTGAGTTCGAGCACGCCGTGAACGAGGTGCGTGCGCGGGTCGTGGCCGATCGCGACGAAGATCCCGTCGAGCGCGAGCTCGGACGTCTCGCCGGTGGCGGTGTTGCGCAACGTGGCACCGGTTACCTGGTCGCCGCCGCTGATGTCGATGATCTCGCTGTTCAAGATGAACTCGATCTTCTCGTTCGCGAACGCGCGATCCTGCATGATCTTCGATGCGCGCAGCTCATCGCGGCGGTGAATGATGTACACCTTTGAGGCGAATTTGGTGAGGAACGTCGCCTCCTCCATGGCGGAGTCGCCACCGCCGACCACCGCGATCACGCGCTCGCGGAAGAAGAACCCGTCGCAGGTCGCGCAGTACGAGACTCCGCGGCCCGAGAAGGTCTTCTCGCCCTCGATGCCGAGCTTGCGAGGCGCGGAGCCTGTTGCGAAGATCACGGCGTGAGCTTCGTGCACCGCTCCCGACCCGAGGGTCACGGACTTGACCGGGCCGTCGAGTGACGCGGAAACGACGTCGTCGTAGACGATCTCAGAACCGAATTTTTCTGCCTGGACCTGCATTTTTGCCATGAGGTCAGGACCCATGATGCCTTCGGGGAAGCCGGGGAAGTTCTCGACCTCAGTGGTGTTCATGAGCTCACCGCCGGCCTCGACCGAGCTTGCGATGACGAGCGGCTGGTGCCCACCACGGGCCGCATAGATTGCTGCGGTGTATCCGGCAGGGCCGGACCCGATGATGATGACGTTGCGCATGAGCGACCCTTCGTTGCGGTTCCGGATGCTTCAACACATGCTATCCGCGCGACATTCCCCAGGCCCGGTTACCGGGAGCGTCACCCACCGTTCAGGTGAGAGACGGTCACCGTCGCGAGCTGATCCGCCGGATCGTCTGCCATGCCGCGGTGAGCTCGGGAACGCGCAGCAAAGCGAGGATGCCGATATAGACCGCCAGGGCGACGACGCCGATCAGAGCCGAGCCGAGTGCGCCGGTGAACTGATTCTGGAGCATCCAGCTGGTTTCAGCGCCGGACAGAAGGTACACACCCCAGCCCACCAGTCCGGCTGGCACGGCAGCCGCGGCAAAGAGCGCAAGGGACGGCATCCATCGTCTGATTCCGATGCGGGAGAGGCGGCGACGGAGGAACCAGGTGGCCAGGGCCAGCTGGACGCACACCGCGAGAGACTGACCGAGCGCGATCCCGGCGGTGACGAACGCTGTCGGCAGGTTCAGTGCGAGCACCGCCGTGATGATGACGATGCTCGCCTGCACGAGGGTGAAGAAGAACGGGGTTCGGGTGTCGTTGTAGGCGTAGAAGACGCGCCCGATGATGAACAGCACGGTCTGGGGGATGAGCCCGACGAGGAAAGCGAGCAGCACCCACGACGCATCCACTGCGTAGTCCGCCGTGGTGGTGAAGATTCGGGAGGCCGGTACTGCGGCGGCGGCGAGGACCGCGGTGGAGATCACCATGAACAGGCCGAGAAGACGGATGCTGCGCGCGATGTCGGCGCGGACCTCTTCGTCACGGCCGGCGGCTGCGTGCTCGCTCAGCTGCGTGAAGTAGGGGGTACCGATCGACAGGACGAACACCGAGAAGGGCAGCATGTACAGCAGCCACGCGTTGGCGGCGACGGTGGCGGCCGGAGCGTCACCCGACACGACCGACATGATCTGGCTCTGCACGATCCCCGCGACCTGACCGACCACGACCATGAGGAAGGTCCAGCCTGCGAGGCGTCCGATGTTGCGAAGGCCCACGCCTCGCCACGCGAAGTCGGGGCGCAGGTGCAATCCGGCCCGCACCCAAAAGACCATGAGTACGGCCGCCTGCACCACGATGCCGAGGGTGGCGGTGCCTGCGAGCAGCGCGATCATCGTCGGTGTCCAGTCGGCGACCTCCGTGACCGGGCCTCCGAAGATCACGATGAAGACACCGAAGCCCGCGATCGAGATGACATTGTTGGCGATCGGCGCCCACGTGAACGGGCCGTAGACGCGCCGGGCATTGAGAATCTCGCCGAGGAGGGCGTAGAGCCCGTAGAACAGCAGCTGCGGGATGCACCAGTAGGCGAACGCGGTAGCGAGAGCCAACTGGTCGGGCGTGAACTGTGACGCGTACAGCTGCACGAGCAGAGGAGCTGCGATCGTGCCGATGGCAGTGGTCGCAACGAGCGCGACGGTGCCGAGAGTGAACAGCTTCGAGATGAACGCGCGACCGCCGTCGGCATGCGCGGCGGCCTGCACGATCTGTGGCACGACGACCGCTGTCAGCAGGCCCGTCGAGATGATCGCGTAGAGGTTGTTGGGCAGCTGGTTCGCGATTGTGAAGGCGTCGGCTGCGCGGCTGCCCACGGAGCCGACGGCTGCGACCAACACGACCGAGCGAAGAAACCCGGTGAGCCGCGACACGAGCGTACCGGCGGCGATGAGGGTGCTCGCACGCCCAATGGAACTCACGACTGCTCCTCCGCTGCGGTGCTGTCGGCATCCGTCGCAGCCTGAGCATCGTCTGTTTCGGGGCCCTCTGCTTCAGGGCCCTCTGCTTCGGGACGGCGACGGATGCGACGGACCGTTCGGATCGCGCCGAGAGCGAGGAACGCAGCCGCCAGAACCGACAGGATGATGAGCCCGATCGTCTCCCAGTCGGCGCGCACGTTGACTTCCAGCGACTGGTCATCGCCGATGGGAACGCCCGTGGGGCTCGTCAGCGACAGATCAACCTGGACGGTTCCGCTGCCAACCCGTGCTTTAACCGGGAGCGAGGCCCGCGTGCTCTGCTGCGGTCCGATCTCGACCTCGATGCTCTCGGTGACCTCGAGCCGCAGGTCGTCGCTGTTTGCGTGCAGGGTGACGGTGACGGGGTAGGGCAGGTCATTCTTGATACCTACGGGGATCTCGGCGTCGGCGGCGACCAGTTGAATCGGGCTCGGCGGCAGGATCGCAACCGACGACAGAGTAGCCTCGGTGGCCGCGGCGTGGGCATCGAGAGCTTCCTCCCACGCGGCATCCTGCCCCGCCCAGCCGAGGCCCAGGAGCTGCAGGATCTCAGCGCGTTCGACGCCGGTCAGCAGCAACGGGTCGGCGATGACACTGGCGAAAGACTCGACGCGTTGCTCACCGTCGAGCAGCGCGGGCACGGCCTCGACCCGCGCTGTCTCGAGGGGTTGGTCGGCGATGGACACCTCGCTCGGTTCGCTGCCGATGAGGGTGTTGAGTCCGCGGGGCTGGGCACCCGGCAAGGTCTGAGCGCCGTCGATGGCGGCCCGCAGCGCAACGGCATCGCGGGTCGGGTCGCGGTCGAGGGCGACGACCGTTGTCGTTCCGGTCAATGGGAGAGTCTCGAGGGCGGACGCTTCAGCAAGGGCTGCCGCGCGGTCCAGGGCGTCGGGGCTGGCCGCCGCCGCCGATAGTGCGGCGCTCACATCGGCATCCGCGACCAGCAGGCCGGCGTTACCTGCGCGGGCGTGAGCCGTGGGCGAGGAGGTCGCGATGGCCGTCGTATCGGTGAGCGTGATCGCGCCACCGGTGCCGAGTGCCGCGACGACGTCGGCAGTTACCGCGTCGGGCCACCAGATGTCGGTCGTCGCGCCGACGTCCAGGAGCTCATCGAGGGTGGGTAGCCCCGACTCGTCATCCGTGTCGGATCCGGACGGCGTCGCGGCGCCGGTTGGTGTGGGGTTTGGCTTGGGATCGTTTCCCGAGAAGCCGGCCGGGTCGATGTACGCGGCAAGCGAGGTCGGTGCCAGCGGCGGCACAATCCCGGCGGCGACCTGGGCGGAGGGGTCGGCGTCGCCGAACTGCAGCGCGAACCGATCGTTGGGGAGCGCGTCGAAGCGTGCGAGCCAGTCCCGCGCCGTCGCCGGGGCGGTCGTGCCGAGGACGCGGATCGCGGCGAGGATCGCGGGATCGATCGCGATGATCGCGTTGGTCCCTTGGATGCCGGCGAGTGCTGCCGTCAGTGCGCCGTGCTCCGCGGTCAGTGATGCCAGTGCGTCGGCGCTGAGCAGACCTCGTCCTGTCGGCGGGGCAGTAATTGGCACGATGACCGCGACATCCGCCGCAGCTCCGGTGGGGACGACGAACACTGACGACGACTGCAGTGTTCGCCCCGCGACCGTGGCGCTCGCGAGCACGGGGTAGACGCCGGGGGTGCGGTCGGTGAGCACCGGGTCGCTTGCCGGGACGCGCACGATGGCGCTTGCTCGCTCGCCGGCCGCGGCAGGATCGAGCGAGGCGGTCCCGACGGTCGTCGTCGCGCGCTCTTCGAGGGGCGAAGTGAGCCAGTTGTCGACATCCGTCCTGGTTGAGAGGGGTTCCGTGCCGATCGCGACGGACACCTGCGTTGCAGCCAGGGGCGCGGACCCGGCCGTGAGACCGAGCGAGATAGCCAGGGAGTCGCCGGGTGAAACGACGCCGCCCGAGAGGGGAGCTGCGACCAGCTGAGGATCGACGGCCGTTGCGGTCGGGGTCGGCGTTGCGGCGGCGGCAGCGGGTGCGGTATCCGTTGCGAGTCCGCCAGCTGCCAGAAGCACCCCGATTGCGACCGTTGCCGACAGGCGCCGAACGAGTCGCGCAAGGCCGGTGCGGCGGCGCGGCACAGGGCGGCCGGGAGGCACGGATGCGGGGAGCGGGGTGGGCGCGGTCATGTCGTGTCGCGGGACGACCGCTGATCGTGCGGATCCCGCCGGAATTCTACGGTCCGCGGCTCGGAGCATCCCGCAGGCCGTCCGCGCTTGAATGGATCCGTGACGTTCCCCCTTCATCCCAACCCCACGATCTGCGCCGCCCTGGCGTCTGACCTGACCGCCGCCGGCTTCACCGCTGAGGCCCTGCGTAACGCCTGGGGTTCTGTCGGTGACGCCGCAATCGGGCGCGGGCTGCGCGGGCCAGCAGGGCGTGCGCTCGCGGGACGCGACGACGCTCTTGCGACGCTCGCGCGCCTGCTTGGCCTCGGGATGCCGCAGCCCGTGACTGCCGTCGATGCCGCACTCCCGCGGACCGGCGCGGCAGGACTCGTCTTGCTCGGCCTCGCGATGGTCGACGGTGACACTGCCACGCCGATCGCCCTCATCAGACCGCAGGAGTGGGGTGGCGAGGCGGATGCCGGTGCCGGCGAGTGGTGGATAGCGAGCGATCTCGACGAAGCTGCCCTCGAGGGCGCGTTGCCGACCGACCACGTGCTCGGAGTCGGTGGAGCGTCACTGACCCTGGCGGGCCTGCAGCTGCCTGCGCCGGCGGGGCGCGTGCTTGACCTCGGCGCCGGATGCGGCATCCAGGCCCTTCGTGCCCGCCTCTACGCCGACGAGGTCGTCGCCACTGACATCTCGACCCGCGCGCTGGGATTCGCCAGCCTGACTGCCGCGCTCAACGGCGTCGACGGCATGGAGGTGCGCCACGGCAGTCTCTTCGACCCGGTTGCCGGCGAGCGGTTCGACCGTGTGGTCTCCAATCCGCCGTTCGTCATCACGCCACGCGGTGCAACCGCCGACGGTGTGTCGGCTCCCGCCTACGAATACCGCGACGGCGGCGCGGTGGGTGACGACCTCGTCCGACAGGTCGTGACAGGAGTGGCCGATGTGCTTGCCGACGGCGGGATTGCGCAGCTCCTGGGTAACTGGGAGTACCGCGACGGTCGCGACGGCCTCGATCGTGTGCGGGAATGGGTGGCGGCGGCATCCGTGCCGATGGATGCCTGGGTCATCGAACGCGAGATCCTCAGCCCCCTCGATTACGCGCAGCTGTGGGTGCGGGATGGCGGCACGCCGCCGGGCTCACCGGAATACGCTGCGCTCATAGACCTGTGGCTGCAGGACTTCGAGGGCCGCGGAGTGACCGGCATCGGTTTCGGCTACATCCTGCTGCGCCGGCCCGGCTCGGGCACTGCGCCCCTGTCACGTTTCGAGCGCGTGAGCTCGCCCGCTCCGCAGGAGGGGCTCGGCGCGGATCTTGCCCGGGCCCTCGCGGTGCACGATGTGCTGGGCGCCCGCGATGACGTCGGGCTTGCGGCCTCAGCGTTCACGACCGCGCCCGATGTCACGGAGGCGCGCCACTTCGTTCCCGGCGCCGAGGACCCGACAGTCATCGAGCTGCGCCAGGGGCGGGGTTTCGGTCGAACGCTCACCGTCGACCCGGGTATCGCGGCGCTCGTCGGCGCGTGCGACGGTGAGCTTCCGGTCGGGGTGCTGATCGATGCGATCGCTGAGCTCCTCGAGGTGGATGCCGCGGCACTTCGCGCCGACCTGCTGCCCCGCGTCCGCGAACTCGCCTTCCTCGGCTTCCTCGACCCCGTCGCCTAGGCCGCCGCGCAGCGGACTCCAAGACGCCGAACCCCCACCGGTAGGCTCGAAGCCATGCTGAACATGGCTGAGGGTGTCGCGCGCCTGGGCGCCCTCGCCACCTCTCCCGTCGTCGCTGCCGTTGCGGTGGCGTTCGAGGAAGCGGGCTTCGAGCTGGCGATCGTCGGCGGTCCCGTTCGCGATGCGCTGCTGGGCCGAACCACGCATGATCTCGACTTCACGACGAATGCGCGACCCGACGACATCCTGCGCATCGTCGCACCGCTGAGCACCGCCCACTGGGACATCGGGCGCGACTTCGGCACGATCGGGGCGCGGATTGCGCTTCCCGGTGGCGGTGCTGAGCAGGTGGAGATCACGACGTATCGGGCCGACAGCTATGACGGCGTGACCCGCAAACCGACCGTCGAGTTCGGTGACACGCTCGAAGGCGATCTGGTGCGGCGCGACTTCACCGTCAACGCCATGGCGCTGCGGGTTCCGTCGCAGAAGCTTGTCGACCCGTCCGGCGGAGTCGAGGACCTCCTCGGGCGGCGACTGCGAACGCCGGCCGATCCCGCCGTGAGTTTCGGCGACGATCCGCTCCGGATGCTGCGCGCCGCCCGGTTCGCGTCCCAGCTGTCGTTCGACGTCGATTCCGAGACGGTTTCGGCGATGCAGCGGTTGCGCGAGAGCATCCGGATCGTCAGCGCTGAGCGGATCCACGGCGAGCTCGTGCGTCTCATGCAGACCGATGACCCGTTGCGCGGCATCCGTCTGCTGGTCGAGACGGGGCTGATGGAGCAGTTCCTGCCCGAGGTCCCGGCGCTGCGGCTCGAGATCGACGAACACCACCACCACAAGGATGTCTACGAGCACTCGCTCACGGTCGTGCGTCAGGCGATCGAGCTCGAGCACGAGCGGCATCCGGATGCTGCCCCCGACGTGCCGCTGCGGCTTGCTGCGCTGCTGCACGACATCGGCAAGCCCGCTACGCGCCGCCTGGAGCCGGGCGGCGGGGTGACGTTCCACCACCACGACATCAAGGGCGCGCGGATGGCGCGTAAGCGCCTGAAGGAGTTGCGGTTCGATGCGGCGACGATCGACACGATCACGACGCTCATCGAGCTGCACCTGCGGTTCTTCGGGTACGCGGAGGGGGCGTGGACCGACTCCGCGGTGCGGCGATATGTGCGGGATGCCGGCGATGAACTCGAGCGCCTGCACATCCTGACCCGCGCCGATGTGACGACCCGCAATAAACGCAAGGCTTCGCGTCTGGCATCCGCGTACGACGACATCGAACGACGAATCGCTGAACTTGCCGCGCAAGAGGAGCTCGACGCGATGCGCCCCGAGCTCGACGGGAACCGCATCCAGGAGGTGCTGGGCATCGGTCCCGGCCGGGAGGTCGGCGAGGCTTACCGGTTCTTGCTTGACCTGCGGCTGGACGAGGGAGTGCTCGGCGAGGCCGAGGCCGAGAAGCGCCTACGCGAGTGGTGGTCAGCCCGGGGCTGATCCCGGACCAAAGCTCCCACCGTTCGACTGTCACAGAACGCTGATTTCGAGCCCCGCAAGACGCAGTCTGTGACAGCGGAACCGGGCGATGAGGGCGTCAGCGGAGGTCGCGCGCGAGCGCGATGGCGTCGCCGGCCAGGGCGGCCGAGGTGTCGGCATCCCGCATCCACAGCGGAACCGCGCGGGTCGGGATGCCGTCCGCGACGAGTCCGTCGACGGATGCCGCGTCCTCCTCCGCGACGAGCCAGCCGTCCAGCACGCCACCGGCGCCGCGGGCGCCATCCGCGCCGCGAGCTGCGTAGTGGCGGGCGACGGCTGCGGCATCCGTGTCGACGCCGATGGCGGTGAGGCAGGCATCGGCCATACCGCGTACGACCCTGCCGCCGATGACCGGCGCGACCCCGACAACCGGAGCGGATGCCGTTCGGAGCGCGTCGCGCATCCCCGGAATGCCGAGGATCGGCCCGATCGAAACGACGGGGTTTGAGGGGGCGATCAGGATCACGTCGGCATCAGCGATGGCTTCGAGGGCCCCGGCGGCCGGTCGCGCCGTCTCGATTCCGGCGTTCTCGAAGCGCACCGCCGGGATTGTGGCACGGTGCCGGGTCCACCATTCCTGAAAGTGCATGCGCTGACCGTCGGCGGTGTGCACGTGGGTGTCGATCTCGTCCTCGGTCGCCGGAAGGAGCGTCGCTCCGAGAGGCCAGCGCGTCCCGAGCCGGCGGTACACCTCGCTGAGCGGCACCCCGCTTCGAAGCCAGGCGGTGCGCGCGATGTGCACGCCGAGGTCGAGGTCACCGAGGGTGAACCAGTCGGGTGTCACCCCCCAGGCCTGAAGCTCCGAGGCGACTCGCTCGGTCTCGTCGCGCCGACCCCATCCCCGGTCCTGGTCGTTCTGACCGCTCAGCGAATACAGCAGTGAGTCGTGGTCGGGCGCGATCCGCAGACCCGCCAGCCACCAGTCGTCTCCGGTGTTCACGACGACCCGGATGTCGTGGGCGGCATCCTCGGGAAGGCCTCGCGCTGCGGCATCCCGGCGTGCCCACTCGCGGACGCCGCTCACGAAACGCGCTCCGCCGACACCGCCAGAAAGCACCGTGATCTGCACGCAGCCACGCTACCCGGCGACAGCGCGTGCCGCCGCGCCTACACTGGACGGCACCGGCGCGCACAGACGCTCGCGCCCATCACGATCAGTGCCGATCGGAGTCCGCATGCCCTCGCCGTGGTCCCCCGGGTCGGGTACCACCCCCGACGCCTCGAGGCTGATCATCGAGCGCGCCCGCGAGGAGTTCGTGCTCGGAAACGACACTGACGCGCGGGTCGGTGATGTGCGAGGCGTCGTGCGCGAAAGCTGGCGGCGTTCGCGCGACGGACGTGTCGGCGTCGAGGGTCTTCCCCCGCTCGCGCTGAGCGCCGAGGAACTCGAACTGCTTCGGGCGCAGCATCCGCTCGGTTCGGTCATGGACATGATCCGGGGACTGCTGATCCCGGGAGCGGCCGAGGACTCGGGCGTGATCGTCGCGGTCGGGGATGCCGCCGGACGGCTGCTGTGGGTCGAGGGAGACCGCACGTTGCGATCCCTCACCGGTGACATGGGGTTCGTGCCCGGCGCCGACTGGTCAGAGAAGGCTGTCGGGACCGCCGCCCCCGGGACCGCGCTCGCGCTCGACCGGTCGGTGCAGATCCGCGGCGCAGAGCACTTCAACCGACTCGTCCAACCCTGGTCGTGCACCGCGGCGCCCGTCCATGACCCTGAGACGCGTCGGCTCCTCGGGGTCATCGACGTCACCGGAGACGACCCAGCCGCGTCGGCCCAAGCCCAGCTTCTGGTGGACGCGACAGCCCGCGCCGTCGAGGGTGAACTGCTCCTTGCGCGTCTCCGGGAGCGGGCTTCCGGCGCGCGGCGCACGGGGGAGACGGCCGAGGTCGAGGCACCCAAGCTTCGGCGAGCCCGGCCGGCTTCGGCATCCGTCGTGGCAACCCTTCGCGTGCTCGGTCGAGATCGCGCCCTTCTCGAGACCCTCTCAGACGGACACCTGCGGGTCAACGAGCTCACCACGCGCCACGCCGAGATCTTGCTGTGCCTTGCGACCCACCGCCAGGGCGTCTCGGCCGAAGCCCTCGGTGAACTCGTGTACGGCGATCCGGATGCGGGAACGACCCTGCGTGCCGAGATGGTGCGGTTGCGCAAGATCCTCGAGCGGATCGCGCCCTCGCTCGCTCCGCAATCCCGTCCCTACCGCCTCACGATGCCACTCGAGACCGACGCGCATCAGCTGCTCTCGCTTCTTGACCGGGGCGCGCACCGGGTCGCGCTCGCTGCCTATCGCGGCGATGTGCTCCCCGACTCGGCAGCGCCGGGCGTCGAGGAGTTCCGAGACACCGTGCGGGTGACGCTCCGAGAAGCGCTGCTCGCGGAGGCGAGCCTGGATGTGTTGCTCGCCTTTGCCGACACGGATGCCGGAGCCGACGATGTCGAGGTGCTTCGCCTGTGCCTGTCCATGCTCCCAGCGCGTTCCCCCAAGCGCGCTGGCCTGGTTGCCCGCATCGATCGTCTCGAGCGCGCCGAACCCTGACGCGCCACGCTCGGCAACGCCGGGAGCGCGGCATCCGTTTCACGTGCAACGGATGCCGGCAGAAGGCCTGCAACGGAATGCAACCTTGCCTCACCTACCGTCGACCCATCGCGACGACGGCCGTCGCGCGCAGTCGAAGGAGACTCACATGACGATTGTTGAAGAGGGCGTCTCAAGCGTGTACGCCGCCCCCGGCCAGCGCGGGGCGCTCGCCGACTACCGGGCCCGCTACGGCCACTACATCGGCGGCGAGTTTGTCGAACCGCTCAAGGGCCAGTACTTCGAAAACATCACCCCCGTCACCGGCAAGCCGTTCTGCGAGGTCGGCCGCGGCACCGTCGAAGACATCGACCGGGCTGTGGATGTCGCATGGAAGGCGTTCCAGAGCTGGAAGCGCACCACTCCCGCCGAGCGGGCGAACATCCTCAACAAGATCGCCGACCGCATGGAGGCGAACCTCGAGTCCATCGCGGTGGCCGAGACCTGGGAGAACGGCAAGCCCGTCCGCGAGACGCTCGCCGCCGACATCCCGCTCGCGATCGATCACTTCCGATACTTCGCCGGGGTGCTCCGGGCACAGGAGGGATCGCTCAGCCAGATCGACGAAGACACCGTCGCCTACCACTTCAACGAGCCGCTGGGCGTGGTCGGTCAGATCATCCCGTGGAACTTCCCGATCCTCATGGCCACATGGAAGCTCGCCCCTGCGCTGGCTGCCGGCAACTGTGTCGTGCTCAAGCCCGCCGAGCAGACGCCGGCGTCGATTCTGTTCCTGTTCGACATCATCGGTGACCTGCTGCCGGCAGGTGTCGTGAACATCGTCAACGGCTTCGGTATCGAGGCAGGTGCCCCGCTCGCGCAGCACAAGGGCATCCGCAAGGTCGCCTTCACCGGTGAGACCACGACCGGGCGCCTGATCATGCAGTACGCCTCGCAGAACCTCATCCCGGTGACCCTCGAGCTCGGTGGCAAGAGCGCGAACGTGTTCTTCGAGGATGTCGCCCGCGAACGCCACGACGACTATTACGACAAGGCTCTCGAGGGCTTCACGTTCTTCGCCCTCAACCAGGGTGAGGTCTGCACCTGCCCCTCGCGCGCGCTGATCCAGCGCTCGATCTACGACCAGTTCCTTGGCGACGGCCTGGAGCGGGTCGGCAAGATCGTGCAGGGCAACCCGCTCGATCCGGCCACGATGATCGGCGCGCAGGCATCCAACGACCAGCTCGAGAAGATCCTGTCCTACATCCAGATCGGCAAGGATGGCGGGGCCAAGCTTCTCGCCGGTGGCGAGCGCGTCGACCTCGGCGGCGAGCTCAGCGGCGGCTACTACGTCGCCCCGACGGTGTTCGAGGGCACCAACGACATGCGGATCTTCCAGGAAGAGATCTTCGGCCCGGTCGTTTCGGTCACCTCGTTCGACGGGTTCGATGACGCCATCCACATCGCCAACGACACCCTCTACGGTCTGGGTGCGGGCGTGTGGAGCCGGTCCGGTGACACCGCGTACCGCGCCGGCCGCGCGATCGAGGCAGGACGTGTCTGGACGAACACGTACCACCAGTACCCGGCTCACGCCGCGTTCGGTGGCTACAAGCAGTCCGGCATCGGTCGCGAGAACCACCTGAAGATGCTCGACCACTACCAGCAGACCAAGAACCTCCTGGTCTCCTACGCCGAAGGCCCCATGGGCTTCTTCTAAGCCGGACACGAGTCGTGAGACGGGACCTCGCGCGACGGACGGAGGTGAGTCTGTCGCGCGAGGTTACGTTTCACGCGCGTGGGCTGGTCGGGAGAGACAAGGGAGAGGAGACACCATGGTCAGTATCGGAACCTACGAACGGGTCGACGTCACCGACGAGGCCGCCGCGCTGCTGCGCGAGCTCGCGGGCCAGCACGGCCCGCTCATGTTCCACCAGTCGGGCGGATGCTGCGACGGGAGCGCGCCCATGTGCTACCCGGTCGGGATGTTCATGACCGGGCCGAGCGACGTGAAGCTTGGCATCCTCGAGGTGGACGGCATCGATCCGATCGACTTCTTCATGTCGCAGTCGCAGTTCGAGTACTGGAAGTACACGCACCTCACGGTCGATGTGGTGCCGGGTCGTGGTGCCGGCTTCAGTGTCGAGAGTCCGACGGGGATGCGGTTCATCATCCGGTCACGGATGCTCAACGAGGCCGAACTGGACTACTTCGGCCTCGGCCCGACCCCGTAGCTCCGCGGCCCGCTGCATCCACCGAGCCCCGCTGTCGTCTCAGCCAGAGCGCAGCGGGGCTCGGGGTGGGTAGTACGGTGTCGGCATGACGGATGCCGAGCCTCGCGCCACCGAGGAATCGAACGCCAACGACGAACTGCCGTCGGCGGAGCGCCTGAAGGCGTTCACCGACGCCGTCGTCGCCATCGCGATGACGCTGCTGATCCTTCCGCTCATGGACAGCGTCACGGACGCAGACGAGACCAGCACCGCTGCCTGGCTGGCGCAGGAGTGGCCGAGTCTGCTCACGTTCATGCTCAGCTTCGTGCTCATCGCGAACTTCTGGCTCACGCACCATCGGATGTTCGCCCGGGTCGAGCGCGTCGATAAGGGCCTGCTGTGGCTGACGATCCTGTGGATGTTCACCATCGTCTGGCTCCCGGTGGCCACCGCGATCACGAGCACCTTCGACGCAGACCCGATCGAGAAGCTCGTCTACGTCGGCTCGCTCGCCTTGACCAGCCTCGTTCTCACCCTCACCAGGATCTACCTGATTCGGCACCCGAAACTGCACCACGAGAAGCCGCAGCTGCTGTCCGAGGGGCTGGTCGTCGGCATCATCATCACCTCGCTGTTCGCGCTCTCGCTCCTGGTGATGCTCGCGATCCCCTCGCTCAACTACTGGGCGCTGTTCCTGCTCTTCCTCACGTGGCCGCTGCATTCGGCGATCATGCGTGCGCGGGGGCGGGTGCCCGGCCCCCGCGCATAGCCCGGAGCGCGGAATTCGCGCGGTTGGGCGCCGGATGCCGCATCCGATACACTGTGAAGGTTGTCCGGCATCCGCTCCCGCGGAATCCGTCCGGGCACGTGCACACACCCTCCTGCTGTCGGGAAATGCCCGACAGCCGTTCTAGTCCGAAGGAGGTGGGTCAGTGACGCACACACACCAGTACGAACTCATGGTGATCATCAACCCTGAGATCGACGAGCGCCAGGTCCCCACGACCCTCGACAAGTTCCTCGCGGTCATCACCAACGATGGTGGCTCGATCGACAACGTCGATGTCTGGGGCCGCCGCCGGCTCGCATACGAGATCCAGAAGAAGACCGAAGGCATCTACGCCGTCGTCAACTTCACCTCGACCAGCGACGCCGCGCAGGAGCTCGACCGCCAGCTCAAGCTGAACGAGCAGATCATGCGCACGAAGGTGCTGCGCGCCGAAGAGGCCATCGCCATGGTCGCCTCCGAAGCGAAGCGCGCCGAGGAGAAGGCCGCTCGCAAGGCTGCCGCTCCCGCTCGTGCCCGCCGCACCGAGACCGCTGACGCGAAGGCCTGACGATCATGGCCGGCGAAACCGTCATCACCGTTGTGGGCAACCTCACGGCTGACCCCGAACTGCGGTACACGCAGAACGGGCTTCCGGTCGCGAACTTCACGATCGCATCCACGCCGCGCACTTTCGACCGTCAGGCCAACGAGTGGAAGGACGGCGAAGCGCTGTTCCTCCGCGCGAGTGTCTGGCGTGACTTCGCCGAGCACGTCGCCGGCTCGCTGACCAAGGGATCCCGCGTCATCGCGACCGGGCGCCTCAAGCAGCGCAGCTACCAGGACCGCGAAGGCAACAACCGCACCGCCATCGAGCTGGAGGTCGACGAGATCGGCCCCTCGCTGCGCTACGCGACAGCTCAGGTCACGCGTGCCGCGAGCAGCGGTGGCGGCGCCGGCGGTGGCCAGTCCCGCGGCCAGGTCGCCGACGAGCCCTGGTCGACCCCCGGTTCCTCGAACGCCGACGCCTGGGCTGCCCCCGGCAGCTACGGCGACGACACCCCGTTCTAAGCACCACGGATGCCGCGGCATCCGTTCACACGTAAGGAAAACCCATGGCTGGAAAGTCAAGCGGCGATCGCCGCAAGCCGCGCAAGGGCGGCAAGCCGGTCGCCCCGGCAAAGGCAATCCGGGTCGGCCTCATCGACTACAAGGATGTCGCCACCCTCCGCAAGTTCATCTCGGAGCGCGGCAAGATCCGCGCCCGTCGTATCACCGGTGTCTCGGTGCAGGAGCAGCGTCTGATCGCCCGCGCGATCAAGAACGCGCGCGAAATGGCGCTCCTGCCTTACGCCGGCGCTGGCCGCTAAGGAGTCCCCATGTCGAAGCTCATTCTCACGAACGAGGTCGCCGGGCTCGGTAGCGCCGGTGACGTTGTCGAGGTCAAGGACGGGTACGCCCGCAACTACCTCATCCCCCAGGGATTCGCCGTGGCCTGGAGCCGCGGTGGCGAGAAGCAGGTCGCCTCGATCCGCGCCGCCCGCGAGGCGCGTGCGATCCACGACCACGAAGAGGCTGTTTCGCTCAAGCAGAACCTCGAGTCGAACAAGGTCAAGCTCGCCATCAAGGCCGGCGCCGAAGGCCGCCTGTTCGGTTCGGTCAAGCCCGCGGATGTCGCAGACGCCGTCAAGGCCGCCGGTTTCGGTGACCTCGACAAGCGCAAGATCCACATCACCTCGCCGATCAAGTCGGTCGGCGAGCACGAGGCCACGATCCGTCTTCGCGACGACGTGACCGCCGTGATCACGCTGCAGGTCGTCGCCGCGAAGTAATCGCGAGACGCCACGCCGGGGCGGATGCCGCAGACACGCAGTCTGCAGCATCCGCCCTTCTGCGTCAGCGGCGAGCAGGGCGTCGGGCGAGCAGTGTCGCGGCGACACCCGCGACGAGCAGTGCCGCCGCAATGCCCCACAGCGGCGCGGTGCCGCCGGTGCTGGCAAGGCCCGTTGCGCTCAGCGCTGCGGACTGGCCGCCGCCGGTGATCCCGCCACCCGGGTTACCGGGTTGGCCAGGGCTACCCGGGGTGCCGGGGTCACCGGGGTCACCGGGGTCGCCAGGGTCGCCAGGGTCACCAGAACCGGCAGGAGTCGTGGAACCGCCGGTCTCCGAGTCGCCGATCACCGAGATGGCGTTCCCGCCCAGGGTCACGGGGACGGACAGCGGAAGCGCGAACTGCGTGCCGCCCAAGATCCCGTCCTGCCCCGAGCTCAGCGGGGTAGCGGTCCCGCTGCCCGTGGGTGCGGTGGTGTCGGCATCCGTGCTCTGGCTGTCGCCGATGACCGAGATGGCGTTGCCCCCCACCGTCACCGGGACCGTCGCGTCGACGAGGGCCTGGGTGCCGCCGAGAATGCCATCCTCGCCGGAGGTCTGCGGGTTCACCGCGACCTCGGGCCCTGTCGGCTCTGTCGGCGCCGTGGCAGCATCTGTGCTCTCGCTGTCGCCCGCGACCGAGACGGCGTTGCCACCGACGGTGACCGGCACCACAACCGACACCAGAGCCTGGGTGCCGGATGCCGCACCGTTGTCTCCGTCAGTCGTGGCCGCAGGCGCGGAGCCCGCGTCGGTGCCGCCCGGGGCTGTGGTGGCAGAGTCGGTGCTCGATGAGTCGCCGAGCACCGAGATGGCGTTGCCACCCACGGTGATCGGCACCTCGATGCTCGGCAGGATCTGGCTGCCCGAGAGCAGACCGTCCTCGCCGTCGGTTTCGGCAGCTTGAGCCATTCCGGCCCCAGCGATGGCGATGCCGCCGCCGATGAGAACTCCGAGGAGCGCTCGCTTGATGAAAGTACGCATGAGAATCTCTCCTGATCGATGAATGGGGGAACGCGTGCCGGATGGCGCGCGTGGTCGCCTGCCGCACGAATGCGGCGCGACCCCCGTCAATCAGGAGAGACGTCGGTGGGGTAGACCGGGGCTGCCGGGACGGCATTCGAAGACACGGATGCCACGGCTCCGGCGCACAGCGTTGTCAGGGGTCGAGCAGGAAGGGCAGCGTGAAGGGCCCCGGCACCGGCGCTGGCTGAGCCGCCACCGACGGTGCAGGATCCGGGAAGGGTGGTTGTTCCGCCGCCGGGTGGAGTTGCGACGGCGGGTGGATGGCTCAGACCGGCAGGTGGATCTGTCGCGGACCCGCCCGCGCTCGCCCCGAGGGCACGCACGGATGGATCCCGGCTGTCACCCGGGGGCCTCAGCGCTGTGATGACAGAGGACTCCGCCGAGTCAGCGCCCGGGCCGGCGCCGGTCGGGACGGGCGCGGAGCCGGGAGCCGTCGGAGACACGGGAACGATGACACCGACGATGCCGTCAAGAATGCCGGTGGGGACCTCGGGAATAATCACCGCCGGACCCACGGAGTCGCCCACCACAGCCTCCAGGGCGCAGTCGAGTCGAGATGAAACGCTCGACACGACATCCATGACGGTCGACGCGAGGCTGGTGTCCACAATGACACCGGCGATCGGCACCTCAGCGGCGCCCGAAACCACGCCATCAGTGACCGACGCGACGGGCTCCGACTCAACCACCTCATCAACGGCGGTGACGGCGGTATTCGCCGCAGACCCCAGCTGGTCGACGGCCGACTGGGTCACACTCTCCGCACTCTCCACGACGGGCGGCACGACAGCTGCGGCCGGGGCAGGAGCGACAGTCTGCACCACCGTGAGCACCGGCTCGGCGACTTGCGCCGTCGTAGCGACGACATCAGTCAGCGTCGCGTCGATATCAGCGACTGTCGAGCTCACGGCATCCGTGACGCTGGCCACCGCGCCGAGCAGTCCTCCGGAGTCGGTGTCGTCATCGGCGGCGCTCGCGGCGCTCGCGCCCACGAGCGAAAGAGCGAAACCCGCGGCCAGCGATGCTCCGCCGAGCAGGAGCGCGCGACGGAGGGACCCCATCCGCCGATGCTGCGTGTCCATCACTCACCTCCGTTTGCCGAATGGGCCGGCCTGTGGACGCACGATTTGCGAGGCATGGTACGCCGATTCGCTTCGAGTGCAACCCCCTTGCTTCTGCAGGGTGCTGCACTTTTCGGTCGTCCTACTTGCACGTTCACGGGGTGGCTGGTATGAGAATCCCCCGCAGTTTGTACACAGTGAACGGTCCTCGGCTGAACCTTCAATCCCAGGTTCAACCACAACCTTGTCCACACTCTGTGTGAAAAACAAAGACCAGATCAGATGGATATTCGGAGGCCGATATCCGATAACCCCCAGGCTTTATCCACAGGCACTTCTCACAAGCTCCACGGCGTTTCCCGCACCTTATCCCCAAAGTTATCCACAGGCCGTGTTGCGGGTGTCGGACCCCATCCCTAGCGTGGTCCTGCCCGGTGGGGAGGCGATCCGTATTCGGCGCGGAAACCGGATGGCGGCACGGCCTCGGCACCCAGCCCAAGACGGTGTTCCCATCGAGCTGCGGGCAGTTAACGCACGACGGTCAACGTCATCACAGCGAAGGGGGACACATGTCGATTGCGGACATCTCGGAGGATCGGCTCGGCGGACCCCGCGAGCACGAGCGCACTCCGCCGCACGACATCCTCGCCGAGCAGAGCGCACTCGGCGGCATGCTGTTGTCGAAGGATGCCGTCGCCGATGTCATCGAGACCCTGCGGGGTGCTGACTTCTACATCCCCAAGCACGAGCTGATCTTCGAGGCGATTCTCACCCTCTACTCGCACGGTGAGCCGACGGACGTCATCACCGTCACCGACGAGCTCATCAAGACGGGTGAACTGCAGCGTGCTGGCGGCGCCGACTACCTGCACACCCTCACCTCGATCGTCCCGACCGCCGCCAACGCCGCCTATTACGCGTCGATCGTCGCGGAGCGCGCGCTGCTGCGCCGTCTCGTCGAGGCCGGGACCCGCATCGTTCAGATGGGTTACGCCGGGCAGGGCGAGGCGGTAGACCTCGTCAACAGTGCGCAGGCCGAGATCTACTCCGTCACCGGCGCCGACGCCGCTGAAGACTACGTGCCTCTTGAGATCGCGGTGGATGCCGCGCTCGAAGAGATCGAGGCTGCTCGAGGCCGCGATGGCAAGATGACCGGCATCCCGACCGGGTTCCAGGGCCTCGATCAACTCACCAACGGGCTGCACCCCGGGCAGATGATCATCATCGCGGCGCGTCCCGCTATGGGTAAGTCGACGCTCGCCCTCGATTTCGCACGGGCCGCGGCGATCAAGAACAACATGCCGACGATCTTCTTCTCGCTCGAAATGGGTCGCAGCGAGATCGCGATGCGTCTCATGAGCGCCGAGGGCGCTGTGCCCCTGCAGAACATGCGCAAGGGCACGCTCGACTCCCGCGACTGGACGACGATCGCCGCGACCCGCGGCCGTATCAATGAGGCGCCGCTGTACATCGACGACAGCCCGAACATGACCCTCGTCGAGATCCGCGCGAAGTGCCGTCGACTCAAGCAGCGCGCGGGCCTGAAGATGGTCGTGATCGACTATCTGCAGCTGATGACCAGCGGCAAGCGCGTCGAATCCCGTCAGCAGGAGGTCTCGGAGTTCTCGCGGGCCTTGAAGCTGCTCGCCAAGGAGCTCGGTGTTCCCGTGATCGCCCTGTCGCAGCTGAACCGTGGTCCCGAGCAGCGCGCCGACAAGAAGCCCGCGCTGTCTGACCTGCGTGAATCGGGCTCGATCGAGCAGGACGCCGACATGGTCGTGCTGCTGCACCGGGAAGCCGCCTACGAGAAGGACTCACCTCGTGCGGGCGAGGCTGACCTGATCGTCGCCAAGCATCGTAACGGCCCCACCGACACGATCACCGTCGCCTTCCAGGGCCACTACTCGCGCTTTGCCGACATGGCCCCTGGCGACTTCGGGTAGTGTAGGTTCCACGCCGAGATGACAGTTTCCACGGGTAGTTGGCAGACATCTGGCAGTTCTGCCATTTGCTGTGGACGACGTCACGCTCAACGCAGAGGAGGGAGGGGCGGTGACGAGGTCGGACTACCTGTTCGATGACAACCCTGCAACGCAGGATCTGACTGGACTACACGCGGTGGCGGTCGCAGTCGCGGATGTTGCCGTTGATGACCGGTTTGAGACGCTCACGGTTGGCCTGAACTCCCCTTGGGGCGGCGGCAAGAGCACGGCACTCAACCTGATCGAAGTGGAACTGCGGCGCCGCGACGACGTTGTCGTAGTCGTTATCGATCCATGGGAGTTCGTGGACTCTGGCGATCCGCGTGGCACGCTGATCAATCGTGTTCTGGAAGGTATCGCGGCAGAGCTGACCGCTGAGCGCCTCGCGAAGCGGCAGGGCGGTTCGGCGAAACTCACGGGTGTGGCCTCTGACCTGATCGACAAGCTGAACGATCTCCGCAAGCGAGTCTCCTGGAGCAAGGTCGCTCAGGTCGCGATCACATCCGCCGTGACTTTGACGCCGAACATCGCCGACTTGGTCAACGCTCTCACGCCTGAGCCAGCCAAGGCACCGGCCGCGAAGGGGATGCGCGACTTCCGCGCGGACTTTGGAAAGCTACTCGCTGGGATGGGTGATGGGTGGCGTGTCGTCGTGCTCATCGATGATCTCGACCGCTCGCTCCCCGACGATGTGCTCGGAGCGCTTGAAGCGATCAAGCTGTTCCTGAGCGTGAAGGGCATGTCCTTCGTGATTGCTGCGGACGACGACTTCATCCGGGAGAGCCTTCGCGACGCCCTCGATCGCAGTGGAGGAAGTCGAGGGCGTTTCGCCGACCGCTACACGGAGAAGATTGTTCAGCTGCCTTTCACATTGCCGCGATTGTCGTCGGCCGACGCCGTCGCCTACCTCGCAGCGCTCTTCGTTCAGGCGGACGCGGGCAGGGACTGCGCGGCGGCCGTTGCGGAGAAGGCTGCCCTCCGACGCATCAAGGGCGAGGTGCCCTATGTCGCAGCAAACCTTCACGAGTCGTTCCCGACGGAAGAGCACATACGGCTGGCGAACCAGATCGTTCGCGGAATGAGTACTTCACGTCGCGAGACCCCGCGGCAGCTCAAGCGGTTCCTTAACAACTTCGCCGTGCGTGCCGAGATGCTGGGGGCCCAGTTCGAGGGATTCCCGGTCGAGATCCTCATGAAGCTCTGGCTGCTCGAACAGAACCACCCCCATCAGTTCCGGGAGCTTGTCGGAACGAGCGAAACGCAGAGGCGACAGCTTCTCGGCGGGTGGGAGAGCGGAGCTATCGAGGCACCGGCAGAGATCACAGCATGGGCCAACGAGGAGCCAAAGGCGTCCGACGTCGGGGCATGGGTTGACCGGTATGTCTCATTCGCCACCGCCACCGTCGCAACGCTCCAATCCGCCGCGGTGCTGGACGACGAGCAGAGTTCCCTCCTCGCGCAACTCACAGATACGAGTGGCCTTATCAGGACGGAAGCTGTCAGCAGGCTCACAACGATGCCCTCCAGCGGAGACGAGGACGTTGCGCGGCACCTTGCGACGGCGATCGTCGGAGACCGCTCCTCGGCAGCTCTGGAGTCGTTGCAGGCGTTGGGCGTCAAGCGGCCCGATCTCCGTCCGATCATGAGCGCCGTGATACTGGACGAGTTCGTTCTGAACGCGCTCGATGCAGAGCACGTCCCGTGGCTGGCGGCATCCTTCCCAGAGGTCGTTGCCGCGCTTCGTACGCGGCCCGGTGCGACACCCGAACTGTTGGCGGCGATCAATGAAGAGTCCGATGGGGTTGCGCTCTAGTGGGTACGTCGGGAGCGTTCGGTGGGTCCGGCGCATGGTCGGGCACGGTTGATTCTCTGTATGACGCCGCAGACGCGTTGAACGTCTCGCCCGCAGCACCGATTGCGGGTGGCGTGCTGTCCGCCCTCGGCAAGTCGCTGTCTCGCGGCGACAAACAGGGCAAGTCCTACAAGGTCCAGGATCTACTTCGGGGCCGACGCAGCGACGGATCCTCGAGTTCCGGAGATGGGCGCGACAGCGGCGGTGCGACGTTCTCGCGGCAGGCCGCACGCGGATCCTTGGTACTGGACGCGCTGGCATCGATCCAGCAAGGTGACGTTCCCCACCTTGTCGAGTACGGCGTGGACTTTTCCTCACTGGAGGGACTCAGCGGTGTCCGGCTATTCACCGAACTCATCGCGCTCGTCCTGGGCCCGGCCTCTCATCCCGACGACGCTGCCCTCCAGCAGGCGCTCCTTGCCACCATGCGCTCCGCAGAACAGAGCTCGGACGCGTCCCTCGCGGACACAGTAGGGCGCTTCGTAACCGAGCTTGCCTGGAAGACCACTCTCGTGCAACTCTCCGCAAGCGAACGTCGTCTTTCAGTCGTACGCAGTGCCCTCGTGCAGCTGGAGCAAAAGGTGCGCACCTACATCGGTGGAAAGGTCAAACAGATCGCGGGCCAGCTCGTGAACGCCACGCCCCAAGCTGTGGCGGACTTCGCCTCTTCACTCGCCGCGAAAGCATGCCGAGTGTTCGGCAAGGGAGACGGCTAATGCAGACGCACGAGATCGAAGTTCTCCCTGCGGGTACTTCCTCCACCGGCGCGGGGCTCACTTTCGCATGGTCCACGAAAGACGTGTCGAGTGCGGACCTCGCCTCAACGATGACGTGGGATCTGGGCGAGTTTGCGGCCGCACCGGTCGTTGCACGCGACCTGTTTCGGATCGCGGCAGCCGCCTACCTCGCCGACACGGCTATCGCGAAGCCAGGGGTTTCGCTACACCGCAACTTCGAGCTCACCGTTCACGTAGAGCACCCCTCGTCGTGGAGTGGTAGTCCGATCTCCGACTTCGCTGACATTCTTCACTGGCTGACAGGAGATTCGTGGAGCATCATTCTGAAGCCGGCCACCGCGAGACTGCCGTTGGCTGTCTCGGAGCCTGCGGCACGAGTGCAACTGCTCTCCGGGGGTCTGGACTCGTTGTGCGGTGCCGTGATCGGTCTCCGGGATAGTGCGGCCGATGTTCGTTTCGTTGGCCACCGAGATGCGTCCAAAGCGGTGCGGCGCGCGCAGAACGCGATCGCCGACGCGATCGGTGGCCACCCGTACGACCGCTACGAGCTTTACGTTCGCGACTCAAAGCGCCGCAAGAACCACGGCCCACGCTCTCGCTCGCTGATGTTCATGGCCCTCGGAGTAATGACCGCCGCCGCGCACTCCGCTCCTGAGCTGTGGGTTCCGGAGAACGGGTTCACCAGCATCAACCCCCCGCTCGATGCGGGCCGAGGAGGCGCGTTGACCACTCGCTCGACGCACCCGTACACGTTCCACCTATTGTCGAGGCTGCTGACGACCCTTCTGATCGATGTCGTCGTCATCAATCCCTTCACGAACCTGACGAAGGGTCAACTGGTCGCCGCGGCGCTGCCGGAGCTGATGTCGGACCAATATCGAGACTCGGCTACCACGTCGTTCTCGTGCGCGAAAGGCGGAACCCAGTTTCACCACGGCGACTCCAACCACAACTGCGGTCTGTGCGTCGCATGCGTCGTGCGCCGCGCAGCATTTCTCGGCGCCGGTATCGACGACCCGACTCCGTATGACTGTGAGCTGCTGGACGGTGCCGATCTGGCCGGCCTTATCAAGCAACGTTGGCGGGACGTCATCAGCCTTCGCGACGTCTTCGCCTACGGGATCGAGGAGGATGCCATTCTCAGTGCGACGGTGTGGCCACCTGATACGGACCTCGACGCTGTTCTGCAGTTGGTAGATCGAGGCCTGGAAGAGTTGAGACGTGTTCCCCTTCCCGCACCTTGACTGCCACGCTCACATCGCACCCGATGTGACGGCAGCGCAGACTCGCACACTGCACGGCGCGCAGGTGTTTGCCATGACGCGCAGCCTCGACGAGTTTGATGCTGCGATCGAGAACCCCCAGGCCGGGTTGCTCTGGGGTATCGGTACGCATCCCGGCGTGCCCGCTGCTCTTGCTCAATGGTCGGAGCAACGCTTTCAAGATGCGGTTAGCCGCTCCATCCTGATCGGTGAAGTCGGGCTCGACCGACGGGGCGACGCTACTCAGCAGGGCGAGATCCTCGCCGCCATCCTTCGTGCTGCCCCACCGGCACTGATATCGGTCCACTCGACGGGGCGCACCAAGCAGGTCGTAGACCTCGTTGAGAAACACCCGCACCCCGGGGTCATCCTCCACTGGTTCACCGGCGATCGCGACGACGCGGCTCGCGCAGCGGATGCAGGTTGCTTCTTCTCAATCAACGCGGCAATGTCCGATGAGCAGATGACCGTACTTCCGCTCGACCGTGTGCTTCCAGAGACAGACTTTCCCTCTTCGAGATCTCGAACCCAGGCCCGCACACCGGGAGACACTGCAGCACTCGAACGAACGGTTTCCCGCCTTACGCGGCAAGGCGCGAGCGACGTGCGACGCGGTTGGTACCGCAATCTCGGTGCGCTCTCGACGCGAGTGGGGGTCAGACAACGGCTCCCCGCGGAACTACAGGAACTCATCGACCGAGCTGAAGCCAGGTAATCAGCCGCTTGCCGCTGATGCGCGCGCGTACTCACGAGCGGCGCGGATGTAGGGGTTGTCGTTGGCCTTATAGAGCGTGGTCTTCTCGCCGGGAACGCGTCCGATGTACTCGATGAAGTGCTGCGAGCGGAGCCGTTTGATCAGCGGGTGCACGAGCCCTCCGGGAAGGCCGGTCGCGTCGATGATCTGCTTGGGCGAGAAGGGCTCTCCCTCGTGCTTGCTGATCTCGACGAGCACGGTGTGCATGTAGCTGTTCCCGAAGAGCGCCTTGGACCCCTCGGGGGCAATCGGGTCGATCGCCGTCGTCATGCTCCGAGTGTCTCATATGCGCTGGAGAGTCCCCAGGCGTGCTCGGAAAGCTTGTTGTGTACGTGACATGGACAACCCCTGTAGAGTAGTGAATGTGACATTTACAGTGAACAGCTTTTTATTGATTTGATACAAAGCTGATCGCTGATTTTTGTCGCGTCCACCGATTCCGTGGGGGGCGTGGCAGGCAACAGCATGTCTGCATGCACACGTTGATTGAACCGGCCTCGAGACGGGGGATCGGTCGGGGCGGGTGCTGGATCTGGGACATGGTTCCTCGATGATTCGGTCGGCGTCGACGGTTCAGATCCGCAAGTCGGAGGACCTGGTCGACGTCGTTTCGATCGAGGATGTGCGCCTGCGCATGTTCGACGCTGCGGTTCCCTGGCGTCAGTTCCGTTGGTACAAGAACCAGGCGCACTTCTCGGGCAGCTACTGGTCGGCGACGATGGAAGCGCCGGTCGGCTACGAGTCGCGCCTCGAATACGCGAACTTGCTCCTGGTGGACTTCGACCCACAGGTCGAGTGGATTCTCTCGCAGCCGTTCCTGCTCGAAGGGGATGATCGCGGCAAGCGCCGCCGACATATCCCGGACTACCTGATTGCGGGCACCGATCAGTCCGTGTGTGTGGTTGACGTGAAGCCCGCGGAGAAGCTGTCGCTGCCCAAAGTGCGTGACTCGCTCGCCTGGTCGCGTCGGGTGATCACGGCACACGGCTGGGAGTACCGGGTGCTGTCCGAGCCCGAGCCGACGCTGTTCGCGAATGTGCAGTTCCTCGCCGGCTATCGGCGGCCATTCCAGTTCGTTGACGCCCATGTCGCCGCGGCAGTTCAGGAGTTGTCGATCCCTCAGCCGCTCGGGGAAGCGGTCCGTGCCGTGACTCCGATCGCGGGCGATGTCAGGTTCGCCCGTTCTCTCGTGCTGCATCTGCTGTGGACGCAGCGGCTGCGCACCGACCTCAGCACCAACCCTTTGAGCACGACCAACCTGTTGGAGCCGACATGAACACCATCGAGACCTTCCGCGCCGGCCGAGCCGACTCTACTGCCGCTGCAGAAGCGCCGCCGCGGGATGCGGTCGAGACTGGCGTCGATCGGGTGTGTGCGTTGCTCGGCATCCCCGCCGCGGCGCCCGCTGCGACCGATGACGCGGCGATAACAGCTGTCGTGTTCCAGGATGCCGAGGAGTACCTGAGGGAAGTGTTCGGCGAACGAACCGCTCGGGAGGGCGCGCAGACCGTGCAGGCTCGCCCGATCGTGCACCTCCACGTCGCCCCGCCGACCACTCCGCCTCGGGCAGCCTGACCCTGTCGATCCGAAGGAGAGCGATATGAGTAACACCTGGATGTTGAAGGCCGGGGCTGACATGGTCTACGACGGTGAGGCTTGCACGGTGATCGAAGTCTGCGACGGAGCTATTGTCACCCGAGGCAGAGATGGACGAATCCGCCGACTACGACTGCTCGATGTGCTTCGACCGCGCAGCGAAGGCGGTCTCGCACACATCCCAGGCCGGACCCGAGCCGAGGAAGAAGCCATCCCGCTCGGTGTGATCTGGGACGACGCGACCGACATGGCCCGAGCCACGTCGCTCGAACGCGCCGACCACGTCCGCGAGGTGCTCACCGGATACAAGAGCGGTAGTGCGGAGGTTGCCCGTGAGGGTGAGCCTCGCCTGGCCTTCCACCCGGAGCGGCGGATGGAGGAACGCATCGCAGCGAAAGCCGCCGAACTCGGCAAGGGGCACCGCACCGTTGCGCGATGGATCGCACGGTACAAGGAGGCAGGCGAGGTCGGCCTGATCGACAACCGCTTGGCGCAGCCGGGTCAGGCGCTGGTGAACTTCGACGACCGATGGGTGGACGCCGCGCGGGAGATCATCAACGAGCAGACGAACGAGTCGAAAGTCGCGAAACGCATCATCATCGCGCGCGTCAACTCCCGCGCGGAGCGCACGTTCGGTCCAGGCGCGGTCACCGCGCCGTCACGCAGCGCCGCCTACAAGATCCTCGACGAACTCTCCCGGGGCAGGGCAACGTTCTCGGGCAGCACGAAGCGGAAGCGCTCCAACGCCAATCGGCCGCCCGCCCCGTACGGTCGATTGCACGCCACGAGACCGGGACAGTACGTGTTCATGGACACCACCCCACTGAACGTGTTCGCCGTCGCACCGGTCACCGGCAAGTGGGTGTGCGCTGACCTTACCGTCGCGATGGATCTCTACTCCCGCTGCATTCTGGGGCTGCGTCTCACCCCAGGCTCGACGAAGTCCATCGATGTCGCCGGGGTACTGATGGAGGCTTGCCAGCCGTTCGACGCTCCGAACGAGTGGGATGCTCGGGCGCGCTGGCCGTACCACGGGGTGCCCGACACGCTGCTCGCCGACCCCACCCGCATCGGCATGCCCCGATTCGCTCGCGCGGGCATTCTCCCGGAGACGATCATCGTCGACCACGGCGCGCCCTACCTGTCTGAGCACGTCACGAGCGCCTGCGCCCGCATCGGAATGTCGATCCAGCCCGCTCGCGTCTACCAACCGACCGACAAGGGCCCCATGGAACGATTCTTCCGAACCCTCGACACGTTCCTCCAGGAGCTGCCGGGGTACAAGGGCGCGGACGTGGCCAGCCGCGGCGACGACATCGAGGGCGACGCGGTCTACACCGTCCCACAGCTTGAGCAGATCATCCGCGAATGGGCGGCCACCGTCTACCACCTTCGTCCTCATGGCTCCCTGGAGGACCCGATGCTTCCCGGTGTGAAGCTGAGCCCCGCCGAACGGTACGACCAGGGCCTCGCCGTCGCAGGACAACTGCGGATGCCGGTCGACCGCAGCGTCCTCCTCGAGCTGCTCCCGGTCGTCAAACGCCAGTTCAACCACTACGGGGTGGAGATCCACAAGCTCCGCTACACGGGCGAGTCCGTCGCGAAGTACCGCAACCGCGCCAGATCGATCCACCGGGACAAGGGCACCGACTGGCCGTTCGTGATCAACCCCGACGACCTCTCACAGATCTACTTCCGAGACCCCGAGGACAACACGTGGCACACCCTCGAGTGGGAGCACAAAGGCGCATTCGACACCCCATTCAGCCTCGACGCGCTCGAGTACGCGAAGAAGATCGCCATCAAACAGGGGCGTCCCTCCCAGGTTGAGGACGTCGCCGCCCAGCTGCTCGAGGACTGGGGCGCCGGCCGCGCGCTCACCCCGTCTGAACGGCGGATGAGCGCACGGACGGCCGCGCGACTCAATGACCGGGAGCCCGACCCGGACGGAGTGTGGTCGCTTCGATCAATCCAGCGGATTCTCGACGCGGAACTGACCCCGTCCCCTGACCTTACGGACGAGCTGACCGGGTCCGTGCGGGATCCGCGCCGGCGCGTCGAGGTGCCAGAGGGTGGCGATGACGACGACGAGGACGACATCGACGAACCCACTATCCGATCCGACTATCACTTCGAGCCGATGGAGATGATCCAATGACCGCCACCGCCCGTGCTTTCGAAGGGGCTTCAACGCGTCGGCAGCGGAGCCTGTCGACCTACGAGGGCTGGAAGGATTTCGCCGAGCGCCCGCCCCGAGCGCGCCCCGAACACCTCGCTCGGGACCAGGTCGAGGCGCTCGACCCGGAGGCGCGGGCACGGTACGACGCGGACCGGCGGGTGTGGCACGCGAACATCCTTCTGCGCACCCGCCAGGTCCACGGCGTGCACACCCAGCTGGCCGACATCCTCGACAGTAACCTGCAGGACTCCGACAGGGTCAAGTCCGCGGCCGCCCTGGACGCCCCGCCGGCGCTCGGCAAGTCCACGGTGGTGAACACATTCGGGCGGGACTTCCACCGGCAGCGGATCGCCGAGATCGGCGAACAACTCGACGCCGACGAGGACATCCTGCATCTCCCGGTGTGCCACATCACTGTGCCCGGCAGGCTGACCATCAAGGGCCTGCACATGATGATCCTCGGGTTCTATGCGCACCCTGCGACGGCGGGCATCCTGCACCGTTCGATGGCCGGCCGTGACCTGGCTCGCGCTGCCGCGGACTGCATCGAACGGCACGACACCCGCCTGGTGATCATCGACGACCTGCACTTCCTGAGCATGCGGACCCGAGACGGCGTGGAGGTCGCAAACCAGTTGAAGTGGCTGTCCAACGAGTACAGCGCCACCTTCCTATTCGCCGGCGTCGCCCTCCGCGAACGTGGTCTAGTCGGCGAAGGCGCGGTGGGAAGGGAGGCTGCAATGGCGCAGACATTCCGGCGGTGGACGGTGTTCAGCCTGGACCCCTACAGCCTGCGCACCAAGCACACCCGCGAAGAATGGTGCAGCCTGCTCTGGCACATCGAACAGGCACTGGTTCTCGCCGAAGGGTGCGACGGGATGCTCGTCGATATGTCCCGCTACCTCTTCGCCCGCACCACCGGCAACATCGGCTCGCTCATGGACCTGATCCGCCGGGGAGCGTCCCGCGCTATCCGCACCGGCCAGGAGAGCATCGACCGAACATTGCTCGACGACATCCGCATCGATGAGGGCGCGGAGACGGAGCGCGGCGAACTCGAAGCGCGCCTCGACAAGCAGGAGGCCGCACGTCGAGCACGGCGCCGCGCCAAGGAAGCACCCAAGCAGCAGCCCCACGCGGGAAAGAAGTCGGCCGCCTGATGAGCGACATCGCCGACGAGGTCCGCGTGCTGCCGTTTCGGGTGCGGCCGCTTCCGGATGAGCCGTTCGATTCGTGGGTGGAAGCGTTGGCGGCCGCGAACAGGGCGACGATCGCGGAGGTCGGGTGCGCGCTGGGCCTGATCGAGCAGCGTGATGGGACGGCGGTGTCGGCGACGTGGTGGATGGCGAACGCGTGGGCGACCGAGCTGACCGATGCGCAGGCGGGTCGGGTGGAGCAGGCGACGGGTATCCCGGCGGCGCAGTTCCAGGAGATGACGAGGATGCGGTTCGCGCGGCATGCGATCCGCCGCACACGCAACGGGAGGATCAGCGTCCGGTGCGCTGCCGCGGGGACGGCAGGCCGGTTCTGCCCGGAGTGTCTGGCTGACTCGGGTGGGCGGTGGCGGATGTCGTGGCAGTTCCCATTCGCGTTCGCGTGCAACAGGCATCGTCGGATCCTCGTCGACGCCTGCCCCGCATGCGGTAAGCATCCACGCCATGTAGGGCATCCGCTCGCCGTGATCCCCGTACCCGGCCAATGCCACAACAGGGTGCCCGGTGCGGGGATCGGGCCGATCGCCAGCCGTTGCCGCGCCGATCTCACCGTCGACGCGGAACGGATCCCCGCGTCAGAGGCGGTCCTGCACGCCCAGCGGACGATGATGCGGGTCGTGTCCACGGGGGAGGGCAGGTTCGGGATCTACGCGGATGCCCCGCAGCCCGCGGTTCGTGTGCTCGAGGACGTCCGCCTTCTCTCCCGCGCCGCCCGCGTCGCGCTGAACGACGGCCAGGTCGACGACACGGTGCTCGGCGCGCAGCTGCTCGACCATCTGCACAGGGGAGACATCGACACATCCTGGTCCTCGTCGTCGACCTCGGCCGCCTCGGCGGCGGGGACGGCGATCGCCATCACTGCGCTGGCCGACTCCGGTCACACGATCGATCTGATGCGTGGCCACCTCGCTGCCAGTACGTCCTACACTCTCAGCACCCCGCAGGTGCAGTCGCTGATCGCGGCGTCGTTCGGTCGCACCCGCCGCCCCACCGGGTTTCTCCAGTCCGCGGGCCTGTCCGATGTCGATGCGAGAGAGAGGGCACGAAAGGTGCCCGCCCAGTTATGGGACGAGTGGACCGCCATGCTCGCCCCAGGACGCATGAACAGGGAGATCGCCGCATCCGCTCTCGCCGCGGCCGTCGTGTTCGCCGGCACACGACTGACCCACGCCGCCGCCCTCGCCCTGTTGGACTCGGATGCGCCGGTGCGGCAGGTCACGAACGTGATGCGCGAGTTCGGGCGCGGACAGCATGAACATCTCGCACTGGGCGTGATTCTCCGCCTCGTCGCTTACCTCGACAGCCAGGGGTCACCGATCGACTACGCGCGCCGCCGCGAGCTCGACTGCAGCCCTCTGCTGCCCGAAGCGCAGTGGCGCGACCTATGCAGCGGGCACAATGTGCACCCAGGAGCGGGGCGCCGACACCGACACGCTCGTGCGTACCTGTTCCGCCAGATCACCGGGAACCCGCTGCGAGCAATGCCAGGAGACTGGGACGCGACCGATGTCACGGTCGCGTCTCAGACGAGGCTTGTGGGCCGCATCCCCGAGGAACTGCGCGTGGACCTTGCACGGGTTGGCGATGAGTTCCTCGCCGCCCACGGCATCGACGAACCGCTCGCATGGACGCCACCGCTCGCACAGTTCGACATCGACACAGCCGTGGACACCCCCGGCGAGGCATCGTGGCCTCCCGCCCGACCTTCGAGCGCTCGGATCGATGAAAGCGTCGGCGCGGACGGCATCGCTGATCGGTACCAGGCCGGTTCCAGCACTTACGAGCTCGCCGGACTGGCCGGGGTGTCCCGACAGACTGTCTCCCGGCTGCTCGCTGACCGATCCACCTCGACGCGTCGTGGCAGGCCGCCCATGCATGTGATCGACGAGCGGTGGCTGCGCCACCAGTACCTCGACCAACGGCTCACCATCGGCCAGATCGCCGCCCTCGTCGGATGCACCACACCGACGATCAGTCGCCGACTGCGGGACGCGGGGGTCCCGATCCGCCCCGCCGGGAGCGCGAGCGAAGCCGCGACCCTGCACCCGCACCCGCTCGCGGGAGCATCGCCGCTCCTGCGCCGCACCATCATCGGCCGGTACCCGATCGAGCGTGCCCGTCGCTTCCTGATCGCCGCCCGACACACCAGCATCCGGGCCGCGGCCACCGAAATCGGGACAACCCAAAGCACCCTCAGCAAGCAACTAGCACGGCTCAGCCGCGACGCCGGCGGTCCCCTCCTGACCGCAGGAGCCCGCGGCCGCCCCATGACTCTCACACACCTCGGCGCGCGCCTGGCCCGCGAGCTCGAAAGAGTACTGCCGGACGAGAGCGCCCGCCTCGAACCGGGAAGGAAAGCAGCATGACCGGCGAGAAGAGCACCACAGGCGGAGGCGCCCTGTTCGGCGACGATGCCGCGCGGCTCGGACGCGACATCGTCGAGAAGAGCATCGCGCACGACATCGCCGCCGTCCGGGAAAGGCTGCGCGAGCTCTGGACCGACCCCGCCATCGAGGTCTGGCTGACCAGCACCAACTCCCATCTCGATGGAGCCCGACCAATCGACGTACTTGCCCTGAACGGCGTCGAGACCGTCATGGGTGCCATCGACGTGGAAATAGCCGGCGGATCACGCTGAGGTGACGCATAGAGAGGCATGGACGTCACCGCCGGGGCCGAACGTGACGATCGTGCATTGACGGCGCGACGGCTGGATCCGCTTCCGACCTGAACCGCGACTCTCTAATCCGGTCCCGCCGGCGGCGAACTGTTCACACCCACGGCGCCGAGAAGATGCCAGCCGTGGTCCCCATTCAAGTGATGTTCGGGGGTGAGTCGGGGTAGGTGGAGTCGAGTGCTCCGAGGAGTTCTTCCATCGCGATTCGCAGTTCGTTATACCCCATCATGTAGAACAGTGCGTCGGAGTTCGAGGTTTCGCTGCCGTCGAGCTCTGCGATGGTCTGGCGGGCTTCACGGATCGCGACATCGAGCCACGGTTCGACGTCCGGCAGCCCGCGGATCCAGGCGTCGATGACGGTGAACGGGATGGGCGCGTAGCCGTGGGCGTCGACGCCGACGTGGAACTGGTGCCCGTTGGGTCCGTGGTCGCGGGCGTGGGTGTGGCCGTGCAGTAGCGGGATCCCGTCGTCCCACCGCGGCCGGTGTGTGGTGTGCCGGTCCGACTCCTGCGAGTCGCCCTTGTACGGGTAGTGGGAGGCAAGGATCCGGTACCCGCGCCGGATGCCTTCTATGACTTCCGGCAGAATCGTCCATCCGGCTGCCTCGTAGAGCGGCGCGAACCGTTCGATCGCCTTCTTCGACTGCGTCGCCGGCGACACCCGGTCATGGTTTCCGGGCACAAGGTACCGGCGACCGTGCAGCTGCGCGCTGAGGGCGATCGATTCTTCGATCGGTCCGAGCGCGACATCCCCGAGATGCAGCACCACATCTGACGGGCCGACGGTTTCGTTCCACCGGCGGATGAGTTCAGTGTTCATCTCGTCGACCCTGGTGAACGGACGTTCGGCGAGTCCGCTGATCCGAGCGTGGCTGAAGTGAGTGTCCGCGGTGACGAAGTCCACCTGGTCGAACTCGAACCACGGATACTCACTCACGTCCTCGCACCTGCCCCTCGGATGCTCGTTGTATTGCAGAATCTAGCGGTGTCTAGCGTTTCGATAGACCTCGGTAGATATCGCTAGAGTTCGTCGAGATCTATCCCGAACTTCCGGGCGAGATCGGCGAGCGGGATCTCTGCACTGTCGGCGGGCCGTCCCCGCACGATGCGGGCGATCTCCATTTCCTCCGCCGCATCCTCCGCATCTGCGATTTCGGCCAACTCTTCGATCAGCACCTGAACGGATGCGCCGCCGTTCATCGCGCGGCGGCGAATCTCGGCGGCAGCGTGGGCGAGGGTGTACATCCGCTCCCACGGGTGATCGCCGTGGCGGGCGGTGGCGACGGTGTCGCGGGTGTAGCTGCGCTCATCACCGGGGACGAGCCACCGTTCGGTGCCGTCGGAGGCGTGGAAGAAGTCGACATAGCAGTTCCCGCATGGCATCCGGTAGACGCCGGGCTCGGTGGGTGCGGACTCGGTGCTCCGCGCGATCATGTGCAGGACGACCTGCTCCCAGTCGTCATTGGCCTCATCATCTGACACAGCATCCCCCTTCGATGCGGAACCCACTAGTCTCGCACCCGCGTAGGGCGGTGTCTGCACCGTTCGCGGTAGGCGCGTTGGTCCCGCTAGGAGGTGGGATTCTGACCTTGTCCGGGTCGAGCGTTACTGGTTGTCCCTACGATGAGTTCAGCGGTCGACATCGGGTAGCCCTCGTGCCAGATGCCTCACGCGCACGGTGACGAAGTCGGCTAGGGCATCCGTGAGCTCACCGCTGAGGGCGCGAATTCGCGCTGTCGGCGTCGTCGGCTGGCGAGAAACTGATGCGCTGGAAAAACCGGAGCTTGGAAACGGAGTGGGCTCCCGCTCACCGACTCTCTTGGCTTCACTTCAGGCGAGTCAGTGCCCGTTGGATGGATCGTCGGAGTCGCGTGCGGCGTCTTCTCCGCGGTCGAGGGTGTCGAGAACGCTCATCTGGGCGGGGGAGAGTTCGAAGTCGAAGAGGTCGAGGTTCTGGGCGAGCTGTTGACTATTGGACGAGCGTGGGATGGGCACGATCCCCATCTGGACGTGCCATCTCAGCAGTACCTGGGCGGGTGAGCGGCCCAGGTGGTGGGCGATCGCGGTGACCTGCTCGTTGTCGCGGAGTGTTGCGCCTCGTCCGAGGGGGCTCCACGCTTCGGTGGTGATTCCCAGGTTGTCGTGGGCAGTACGGGGGAGTGTTCTGGCGATGTCGATGCTCAACTGGATCTGGTTGACATCGGGGACGTAGCCGGTTGCCGCGATGATCCGGTCAAGGTGTGCCGGTTTGAAGTTCGACACCCCGATAGCACGCACCGATCCCGCCTCGAGCAGGGCAACCAGACCCTCCCATGCGTCCACGTACCGGTTGAGCGCTGGTACCGGCCAATGGATGAGGAACAGGTCGAGGTAGTCCAGGCCGGTGCGTCTGAGGCTCTCCTCGTAGGCGGTTCTCACGCCGTCGACACTGTGGTTCTCCTTGTTGAACTTGCTGGTCACGAACAACTCATCGCGGGGGATTCCGGAGCGGCGGATGGCCTCCCCCACGGCATCTTCGTTGTCGTACTTGTGTGACGTGTCGATGAGGCGGTATCCGAGGTCGAGTGCGGTGCGTACGATTTGCTGGCACTCCTCGCCCACGAACGGCCACGTGCCGAGCCCGATCCGCGGGATGTCGACGCCGTGCAGCAGGGTGATCGGTGGGGGGGTCATCAGGGTGCTCCGAACTGTGTGGTGAATCGGGCACCCTGGTCGTTCAGCCGAGCACCTCGGCGAGCCGTTGCGCTGCGGTCTGAAGGGTGCGGGCGAAGTCTTTGGTCTTTCGTGCCGGTAGTCGGTGAATGGGCGCGGAGGCGTTGATCGCGATCTTTAGCCCGGATGCCGTCGGGACGGCGACTGCGACGGAGCCGACGCCATCTTCGCTCTCTTCTCGGTTCACTGCGTATCCCGCCTGGCGCACTTGTTCGAGCTGGGCCTCGAGTTCGGCGCGGGATCGGACCGAGTGGGAGGTGACGGGTTCGAGCTCTTGGTTCGGGTAGAGGGTGTGCAGTTGGTCTGTGGTCAGCTCTGCCAGCAGTGCTTTTCCTGTCGACGTGGCGTGGGCGGGCATGATTTTGCCCAGTCGCGAGGCGACTCTCACTGCGATGTCCGGTTCCGACACCGCAAGGAACCGCAGACGACTGCCCTCGAGCACTCCCAGGTGGCTGGTCTCGCCGAGTGCGGAGCTGACCTCGTTGAGGATGGGCTCCGCGAGGCGCTGAAGGTCCATCCTCTTGAACACGGAGAACGCGATCGTGGTGAGAGCCGGCCCGGGCAGGTAGGCCTTGGACGCGCGATCCTGTCGCATGAACCCGCGCCAGACGAGCATGGCGAGGATGCGGTGAGCGGTGGATGACGCGACACCGAGATGCGCGCTTGCGTCGGTCAACCTGATCTCGGGACGTTCGCCGAGCAGGAGGATGAGTTTCAGGGCGTTGTCGACGGATTCGATCGGATACTGCGGCGGGCTGGTTGGATCGGAGGAGTGGCTCTTGCGTTTCTGCACAACAGAAACCGTACCGGGTAACCTGGACCACGACTAGATGCATGGGCTTATGCGCGCGCGCGAGCGTCGGCGGATGTGGCGGCGAGGCGGGCGAGCGAGTCGCGGACGGAGGCGATGTCCGTCCCGTCGGCGATTGCCCTGCGGCAGGTCACGAGCGCTCGGGGCCAGTTGACGATCACCGCGCCGGTGAGCTTTCGGCCGTCGGCTGTGTAGGTCACCGCGAAGCGTCCGTCCTCGGGGGCGCCGATGAGTTCGTGGTCGGTCGCGCCGGTGCGGCCGACGACCTGGATTTTCCAGTCGTATTGATCGCTCCAGACGTACTCGATCGCCTCGTATGCGCGCTGCGCGGTGGGGTTGACGATGTTGTGGGCGACGATCGGCGCCTGGTCGGTGGCATTGGTCCAATGTTCGAGGCGGATGGTCTCGCCCCGTGTTGCGTCTGTCCAACGGCAGACGTCTCCGACTGCGTAGATGTCATCCACTCCGACAGCGGCGAGCCCGGGGGTGCAGAGGACACCGTTGTCCAGCACGAGCCCGGACCCTTCCAGCCACTCGGTGTTGACGACGGCCCCGATGCCCACAAGTACAGCGTCGACGTCCAGGCGGGTGCCGTCTGTCAGGGCTACGTGGAACCCGCCGCCATCGGCCCGCTCCACGGATGACACGGAATGTCCGAGGATCAGGTCGACCCCCTCCGTGTTGTGTTTGTCGCCGAAGATCTGTCCGACGTCGTCGTTCAGCACGCGTGACATCGGGGCCGGCAGGGGGTCGACCATGGTCACTGTCACGCCGGCCTTCGTCGCTGTGGCGGCGATCTCGGCGCCGATGAACCCAGCCCCGACGATGAGGAGTCTGCGGGCGGGGAGCAGTTCTGCGCGGAGGGCTTCGGCATCCGCGCTGGTCCGCAGCACGTGCATGCCCGGGCCCTCCCCCCACGGAGAGCGGCGGGCGCGGGCGCCTGTGGCGATGACGAGGGAATCGTAGCCGAGTTGTTCGCCGTCCTCGAGGGTGACGAGCTTCCTCGTGGGGTCGAGGGCGGTGGCGGCCGCGCCGTACCGGACCTGAACATCTATGGCGGCAAGCTCGTCTGCGGTGGTGAGGGCGATCTGCGCGAGTGCCGCATCGGGAGCCAGGTAGCCCTTGGATAGCGGCGGCCGGTCGTAGGGGTGGGCGACCGCTTCTGCCTCCACGATCACGATCTGCCCGGTGTGCCCGGCCGCGCGCAGCGCCTGGGCGGTTTTCACACCGCCGACGGAGGCTCCGACGATGAGGGCACGGTTCATTCGTCCACGACCATCAGAGCCGAGACCGGGCAGCTGCGGGCGGCTTCCTCCACGCGTTTGCGGTCGTCTTCGGGCACGTCCACGCGTAGCAGCACGACGAGCCCGTCGTCGTCGATGTCGAAGTAGTCGGAGGCTCCGACGACGCAGTTGGCATATCCCTGGCAGGCGCCGAGGTCGGCTTTGACGACAGGCACGGGCACTCCTTGTCTTGTGGGTGGACGTCAGCCCCGGCTGTCCGGGAACATAGGTTCGAACGGTGAGGCGATCATCGCCGAGAAGGTCTGGGTGGTCTGCCAGGTGAGCGCTTCCAGCTCGAGCGGGTCCACGGCGATCCACTGGCCCGATTTGGGGGACTCGATCAGCAGACGGGACCCGTTGCGGGTCTCCACGTGTGAGACGCGGATCTCACTGAACTCGTTCGCAATCGTCAGCGGCACCCCGACGGTGCGTTCGACCAGCCGATCATGTTCGAGGGCGGCGCGCCGGGCGTTGTCCCGGTCGATGTCCTCGCCTTCCCATTCGAGGGTCACAGGAAGATCGCCAGATTCTGGGTATGTAGCACTGACTCGTCGACCAGGATCACCCGGCGGGCCAGCTGGTAGGTGTCTCCGACGCGGCGGAGCACGTCTTCGCGCTGCGCAGACACGAGCGATGCCGGGTTGGTGTCGCCACGGCTGCGGAACAGCAGCACGGCCGAATCGGCGATCAACTCGCCGGTGACATCCGTGTCGAAGGTGCGGATATTCGTGACGTAGTGACGCAGACGCGAAGGGGGATCCTCGGTCCACGCGTGCTCTGTGAGGAAACGCGCCACGCGCCTGCTGAGGGAGTACTTGTTCTCGTCCCAGTGCGCCATCCCCGGACTGGTCGAATAGCCCGCGCCGAGAGCGGTCGTGACCCGCACCGGCATCAGGTAGTGGATGTCCTCAGTCAGGGTCTCGAGCCAGTCCTCGTATCTCTGATCGTCGAGCGTGTAGGCCTCTTCGATGAGCCAGCGCGAGGCGTCGAGGTGCCGGGGGTCACCGAATCCGAGCGACACGCCGGCCTTGCGTGCCGGGGTGGCATGCGCGCCGAGCACCGACTGGGAGGAGAGGTCGGCTCCGATGAGGCTCACGCGGACGCCTCCTTCTGCACGCCTGCGGCGGCAAGAGCGTTCTCAGCGGCGAGCACGGACGGTGTCTTGCGGATGAGACCGACGACGACCGGGCGGGTCGGCTCGGCGGGCTCGTTCTCGAGGTAGTCCGCCCACCGGTTGAGGAGGTGGCGCTGGTTGTACTCCCCGTAGCCGACGTGAGCTTCCCCGGGTCCGGCGAATTCTTCGGCGGTCAGCGGCTCCACCACGGGGGTGCCGTCCTTGAGCATGCCCATGCGTCCGTTCAGGAGGAGCCGCCGTGCCATGGAGCCTTTCGCGGTGTTGGTGAGGGACACCCAGTTCTCGACGTCGTCCTGCTCGAACATGCCGGTGGAGCCGAAGCACATCAGGTAGGCCTTGTAGCTGAGCTCCTTGAACTCCTCGGGAGCCTCGGCGTCGACGGCGAACCAGGAGAGCACCTCGGTCTCGTTCTCGCTGATCGGCTGCCACAGCCGGATGGAGATGAACGGCAGCACATCGTCGCCGTCCTCGACCTTCGGCCAGTTGTGCACGAAGCTCATGTTCGGGAACGCGGAGGCCGCAGAGATCATGAACCCGTTCTCGCCGATGACATCCATCTGCTCCTGCGACCAGACGGTCTTCATCCGGTCGATCATCTCCTGCGGGTAGCCGACGTATCGCAGCTTCTCCTCGAGAGTGCCCGGGGGCAGCTTGTAGGTCGTGCCCCCGCCGTTGCCGGCCCAGTAGGTGTTGCCGTCCTTGCGTTTCTCGGCCTTCGGCTCGCGGAACAGCCCGATCTCCACCACCGACGTGTGCGTCTGCGGGGTGTGGTACATGTCGCCGGCGAAGTTCTCGGCGCCGATCTTCCAGTTCGCGTTCACCCGCCACCGTTGCGGTCCGCGCAACTCGATGCCGGAGGGTGACTGCCGGGTGTAGTAGTCGAGGTAGAAGGTGAAATCGCCCAGATACTCCCGCAGCGGGGGAGCGTAGGGGTCCATGCTGATGAAGATCAGCCCGTTGTAGCTGTCCAGGCTCGGAGCAGGCAGGAGCCTGGCGCCTTTGCGGCTGAATCCCTCTTCCCCGCCGTACGCCTCCTGATGGAAAGGGAGCCCGATGATCCGTCCATCGTTGCGGTATGACCAGCCGTGATACGGGCACCGGAAGTGGGACGCGTTTCCGATCTCGGCCCGGCAGACTTGCATTCCGCGATGCAGGCACATGTTGAAGTGCGCTTTGATCTCACCCTTCTCGTCGCGAACCACGATGAACGAGTCGTCGAGCACCTTGCGGACCACGTAGTCACCGGGCTGCGGAATCTCCGACTCGTGCGCAACGAACAGCCAGGCCCGGCTGAACAGGTTCCTCTTCTCGAGCTCGAACACGTCCCGGTCGTTGTAGATGTGTGCGGGGATCATCCCTTCCCGCACTTCGTCGAAGATGGTGGATTCGGTGGTCATCGGGCCGTCGCCTCAGATCGTCGTTGAAAGAAGAACTATCTGTCTCGCAGAGAACGTAGACCGTTTCCGATCCAACCTCAAGTTGGATTCTGGCAGACAGAGATGGATTCTGCTAGCGTCGAAGTGTGCAGAGCTGGACGGACGAGCGAACGGCGGTCGCCAACGCCTGCCGGGTGCTCGCCTATCGCGGGCTCGTCTCCGACGTGCTTGGGCACGTCAGCGTGAGAGTCGGCGAGGATGCTGTGCTCGTGCGCTGCCGCGGGCCCAAGGAACGCGGTCTTGCGTTCACCACTGCGGAGGATGTGCACGAGGTCGGCCTTGATGGTTCGCACGATCTGCCCGACGGGTGGTCGGTGCCGAACGAACTCCCGCTGCATCTTGCCGTGATCGCGGCCTCGCCCGAGACCCGTTCCGTGGTGCACGCGCATCCGCCTGCGGTTGTCGCAATGACGCTCACGGGCGTCCCGTTGCGCCCGATCGTTGGCGCCTACAACATCCCGGCCATGCAGTTGGCAACCGCGGGGATCCCGGTGCATCCGAGCTCCGCGCTCATCCGCACCCGTGCGCGGGCGGACGCGATGCTCGCCAGCATGGGCCACTCCCCGGTGGTGCTGCTGTCCGGACACGGGCTCACCGCCGCCGGGGCAACAATCCAACAGGCCGTGATCCGAGCCCTCAACGTCGATGCCCTCGCCCGAATGCACCTCAGCGTCCTGTCGACGGGGGCGGTTCCTTCCGACATCGATGACGGCGACCGCGACGACTTGCCCGATCTGGGATCGGCATTCAACGACGAGGCCGTGTGGCGGTATCACCTCGCCGCACTCGAACACGAGGCACGATTGAGCCCGTGAGACAGGAGTCCCCATGAACCCCGATCCCCGCGGCCAGGGCGCCATCAGCCAACGGGAGTGGCACGTCCTCGTCGACGGTGAGCACCTCGCCGTCGACGCGCGGTACCAGGTGGAGAACCCGGCATCCGGCCGGATGCTCACCACGGTCCCGGACTGCTCAGAAGCCGACGTCGACCGGGCAGTCCGCGCCGCCCAGGCGGCCCAGCCCGCGTGGGCGGCTACACCGCCGCGGCAGCGGGCCGCCACGCTTCGAGCATTCGCCGACCACGTTCGCCGGCATGCCGAGGAACTGGCGATCCTGGACGCGATGGACGGAGGATTCACCCTCTCCATGATGCGCCGGGACGTGGAGGCGGGACTCGAACTGATCGACATCTTCGCGGACATGGCGCTGCAACTGGGCGGGCGGACCGTACCGCTGAGCGAGAACCTGCACTACACCACACACGAACCCTACGGTGTGGTGGCGCGGATCGGCGCATTCAACCACCCGATCTTCTTCGCCCTATCCAAGATCGCCGCGCCGTTGATGGCCGGCAACGCCGTCATCCTGAAGGCCCCGGACCAGACTCCGCTGTCCTCGCTGCGGCTTGCGGAACTGGCAACCGAGGTGCTGCCCACGAACCTGCTGATCACGATCAGCGGTCGAGGAGCGGTAGCGGGTCGGGCGATCGTTCGGCACCCCGATGTGCGCCGAATCGGGTTCATCGGCTCCACCACCACCGGGCAGGCGATCCAGCGGGACGCATCCGAGACGGGTGTCAAGCACGTCTCGCTGGAGCTCGGCGGCAAGAACGCCCAGATCGTCTTTGCTGACGCCGACCTGGAGAAGGCGGCCCAGGGCGCGGTGAGCGGGATGAACTTCACCTGGACGGCGGGACAGAGTTGTGGGTCCACCAGCAGGCTCCTCGTGCACAGATCGATCGCGGAACCGGTCACCGCCCGCGTGGCCGAGCTCGTCTCCGCCATCCGCGTCGGACACCCGCTCGACGAGCTCACCGAGATGGGGCCCCTCGTGTCCGAGGCCCAGCTCGACAAGTCCGAGCACGCCATCCGCACCGCCGTCGCGGAGGGCGCCCGCATCGTCGCAGGCGGAAGCCGCCCTGAAGGGCTTGCTGCCGGCGGGTGGTACCTGGCACCCACGGTGCTGGCAGGAGTGACGCCGGGTTCCTTGGTCGAACAGAATGAGATATTCGGCCCGGTCCTGTCCGTGATCGTGTTCGACACCGAGGAAGAAGCGATTCGGATCGCCAATGGCGTCGAGTACGGACTGACCGCCACGGTCTGGACCTCGGACATCACCCGCGCGCTCACCGTGGCTCACCGGGTGGAGGCGGGGTACGTCGTCGTCAACGGGGGCAGCCGACACTATTGGGGCTTGCCGTTCGGGGGGACGAAGGCGTCGGGCGTCGGGCGGGAGGAGTCCATCGACGAGCTCCTCTCCTACACCGAGGTCAAAGCGACCACCGTCGTGATCTAGCTAGAGACGTTCAGCGATGGGGGAACCGCTCGCGCTGCCCGTGCTGGTGTACATCTCCCGGCGTGCCCTGCCGGGCAGGGAGGACGACCTGTTGCAGTGGGCGGACGCCCTGTGCTCCGACGCATCCCGGTTCACCGGCTACCTCGGCTCGAGCGTGCGGACAGCGCCTGACCCCGACGGCGCCACGTTCATTGTCGGAGTGCGGTTCCGTTCGGCGATGAACCTGCTCGCGTGGGAGAAGAGCGAGCAACGGCACCGGCGACTCGAAGAGGGCTCCCCCCTCACCGCGGGCCGCCCCGTCGCGATCAGCCTGCAAGAACTCGAGGCGGGACTTGCGGGGGAGCCCGGTCGCATCGTTCCCAAGTGGCGGACAGCGCTCATGGTGTGGCTGGCACTGTTCCCGCTCGCCCTGCTCTCCGGTGCTGTCCTGCTGCCGTGGCTGGCGGCACTGCCCTGGCCGCTACCCACAGCGATCTCGACACTCGCCACCGTCGCCGCAGTGATCTGGATCACCCTGCCACTGGTACACCGGGCCTTCCGCATCCGCATCAGGCGCCACTAGCCGGGCACGCGCCCAATCACGACTCTACTGTGCAGAAAATGACTATGGACAAAGGAAACACCTTCGTGGTTGAGTGTTGACCGATGGCTTCCCGGGCCGTCGATCAACGATGACGCAAGTCCAATGGAGGCCTTATGACGTATGTAATCGGAATCGACATCGGTGGCACATTCACCGACGCCTTCGTCGCCGACGAGAGCGGACGGGTCGCCGCAGCCAAGACCCCGTCGACCCCCCCGGATTTCGCTCACGGGTTCCTCCAGGTCGTCGACGACCTCGCCGACTCGCTGGGCATCCCCACGAGGTCGCTGCTCGAGCAGACCGACTACATCGTGCACGGCACAACCACGACTCTCAACGCGCTCGTGACCGGCGATGTCGCCAGGGTCGGGTTCCTCACCACCGCCGGTCATGCGGACTCGATCACGATCATGAACCTGGAGGGTCGATACGCGGGCCTGGGCGCGGACAAGATCCAGGACATGGTCCGCACCAACAAGCCGCAGCCGCTGGTGCCACCGCACCTCATCCACGAGATCGACGAACGTGTGGACTACAAGGGCACCGTCGTGGTCCGGCTGGACGAGGCCGCGACCCGAGAGTCGGTCCGTGCGTTGCTGGCAGAGGGCGTGGAGGCCTTCGCGGTCTCTTTCCTGTGGTCTTTCCTCAATCCCGTCCATGAGCAGCGGGCGCGGGAGATCATCCAGGAGGAGGCCCCGGGCCGCTACGTCGCCCTCTCGAGCGATGTCAGCCCGCGCATCCGCGAGTTCTCGCGGAGCGTCACGACGATCATGAACACCCAGGTCGGGCCGCGACTGCGCGCCTACCTGGAGCCGCTCGAGGCGTCGTTGCGGGACCGGGGGCTGCGCGGCAGCCTGCTGGTGATGCAGGGCAGCGGAGGATGTGTCACCGCGGAGGACGCTCCGGCACGCGCGATCACCACGATCGGTTCCGTGCTGACCGGGGGAGTCGTCGGCTGCACTCGGCTGGCGGATGAACTCGGTCACCGTAACGTGATTTCTACCGACATGGGCGGCACGACGTTCCTGACCGGGCTGGTGGTCGACGGGGAACCGGTCTCCTCGACCAGCACCGTCCTGAACCAGTACCAGGTGAACGTGCCCATGGTCGATGTGCACACCATCGGCGCTGGTGGGGGTGCGATCGCCTGGGTCGATGCCGGCGGGAACCTTCACGTCGGCCCCCGCAGCGCCGGCGCCCGGCCTGGACCGGCCTGCTATGGCGAGGGCGGCACAGAGCCGACCGTCACCGATGTGGACCTCGTGCTCGGGATCGTCAACCCCGACAACTTCCTGGGCGGCAAGAAGAAGCTGCACCGTCACCTCGCGGAGGAGGCGATCCGGGTGAAGATCGCGGAGCCGCTGGGGATGTCGGTGGAGAGCGCGGCCGCCGCCGTCTACGCGATCCAGAACGCGCAGACCGCCGACCTGGTGCGGAAAGTCGTCGTCACCTCCGGCCGCGACCCGCGGGACTTCGTGCTCTACGCGTTCGGCGGCGCGGGCCCTATGCACTGCGCCGCCTACGCCGCCGATCTCGAGGTGCAGCAGGTCGTCGTCCCTCTCGGGACTGCAGCGGCCGTGTTCTCTGCGTACGGCTTGGCGGCGTCGGACATCGCGCTCACCGCCGAGATGTCGCAGCCGTCAAACTTCCCCCCGGCCGCGGACGAGTTCACCGGGGTGTTCGAGGAGCTGGACCGTGAACTGGACGCCCGGCTCGCGGCCCAGGAGCTCAAGTTCGCGAGTGTGATCCACAACCGCGAGGTGGATATGCGCTACACGATGCAGCTCGCCGAGGTGACCACACCGGTGCTGGAGGAGGTGCCGGATCTGCCGGGGATGGACCGGCTGGCCGCGCAGTTCGGCGACCAGTACGAACGGCTGTACGGGAAGGGCGCGGGCTTCGCTGACGCGGGTCTGCAGCTGATCACCTACCGCACCCGGGCGATCGGAGTCCTCCCCATCCGGCCGCGGCTGAACGAGGCGAGCCGCTCACCGGAGCCGCCCGCACCCGGCAGCCACCGCCAGGTGCTGCTCGACCCGCTGACCGGATGGGAGGAGGCGGCGATCTACGACTACACCGCACTGGCCCGCGATCACGAGATCCCAGGGCCTGCCGTCGTCGAAGCGCCGACCACCACGGTCGCTATTCCCCGAGGATGCCGGGCGGTCGTGGACCGGCTCGGAAACCTCGTCATCCACTACGCATCGAACTGAGGGAGCACATCGTGCCGATCATCCCCGTCGCGGGTTCCGAGGAATTCGCCAACCAACCCGTCACCGCGGACGAGACCCGCCGCCTGCTCGCCGGCAAGATCGCCCTCCATTCCGTGGCACCCGACCTCGTCGAAGGACTCGACCCGTTGACGTACGAGGTCATCAGACACCGCCTCACCTCCATCACCGAGGAGATGGGGGAGGCGCTGAAGAAGATGTCCGGATCCGTCGTGGTCACCGACTGCAACGACTTCGACGCCGCCATCATGGACGAGGTCGGCGATGTGGTCCAGGTGGGCCTGTACAACACCGAGCTGGCCGCATCCCTGGACATGGCGGCGAACTGGACGCTGCGCAACCGGGTGGACTCGCCCGGTATCGCCCCCGGCGACATGTTCCTGTGCAACGACCCCTGGGTGGGCGGCGGGCTGCATCAGAGCGATGTGAGCCTGTTCGCCCCGCTGTTCCATGAGGGTGAGCTGTTCGCCTGGACGGGCGCGGTCGCCCATCAGGTCGACCTCGGCGGAGTGTCCCCGGGCAGCTGGTCGGTCGGCGCGACCGACGTGTTCTGGGAGTCCGTACCCACCCCGCCGGTGAAGATCGTGGACGGCGGAGTGATCCGCAAGGACGTGGAGGACGTCTACCTGCGTCGATCCCGCGTCCCCAAACTCGTCGCCCTGGACCTTCGAGCGAAGATCGGCGCCAACAACGTCGCGCACGAACGCCTTCGGGCGCTCATCGCACGGTACGGCGCCGACACGGTCAAGGCCGTGATGCGCCGCACCATGGACGACGCCGAACGGCGGCTGCGCGCCAAGCTGCTCGAGATCCCCGATGGCACCTGGTCCGCGGTAGCCCACCAGGACTCCGCCCGGGCCGGAGACGACGGCGTCTACAAGATCGTGCTCACCCTCTCCAAGACCGGCGACCGGCTCACGTTCGACTTCACCGGCACGGACCCGCAGGTGGAGGGCCTCATCAACTGCACCTATGCGGGCCTGCGCGGGGGGATCATGCCGATCCTCCTCACCACCCTGTGCGGAGACATCCCCTGGGCGCCCGGCGGGATCTACCGCTGCCTGGACATCATCAGCGAACCCGGCACGATCAACAACTGCACCTTCCCCGCCGGCATCGGGAAAGCATCGGTGGCATCCGCATGGGCGACCCAGAACGTCGTCACCGAATGCCTGGCCGGCCTGCTGGACACGCACGTCGAGCACCGTCAACGGCTGATGAGCGTGTGCTGCGGAACCTGGGACTTCGCGCTGCTCGCCGGCGTCGACCAGCGCGGCGGCGGCTTCGTGACCATGCTGTGCGACTCCATGGCCGGCGGCCTCGGCGCACGCACCGACTCCGACGGCGTCGACACCGGCGGGCTGGCCTGCATCCCGATGGGACGCATCGCCGACTCGGAGATGAACGAGTTCGCCTTCCCCATGCTCTATCTCTGGCGACGAGAGGAAGCAGACTCGGGCGGTCCCGGCCGCCACCGCGGCGGTGTCGGCGCCTCCAGCTGCTTCATCCCCTGGGACAGCCCGATCGGCGGAGTCCACCTCGTGGTGTCCGCCCCGGGCAAGGCCCTCCCCCTGGCAACCGGGATCAGCGGCGGGATGCCGGCCGGCACCCAGTACGACGTCCTCGTCCGCAACAGCCTCGTGCAGGATCTCTTCGCGCAGGGCAGGATCCCCCGATCCATCGACGAGCTCGGAGGAGACGAGCAGCTCGTCCCGACCCATCACGAGACCGATCTCGGCCCCACCGACGTGTACTTCACCCACTGGCAGGGCGGAGGAGGATACGGAGACCCGCTGCTCCGAGAGCCGGAACTTGTCGCCGCCGACGTCCTCGCCCGCAAGGTCAGCCCGGCCGCCGCCGCCCAGGTGTACGGCGTCGTGCTGGACGGTCACGCGACCGTCGACCACATCGCCACCAACGAGACACGCAACCGCCTGCGACACGACAGGGCCGGAATAGAGGAGGGGGTGGCGCGATGACCACGAGAATCGACGACAACCTGCTCCTGGACGGCGCCATCGTGACATGCCGCCACTGCGGCACGATCCTGGGAGACGACCACGATCCGATCAGGGACGCGGTCGTACGCGAGTCCGAACCGAGCGAAGCCGGCCCGGGGGTGAGAGCCGCGGCCACCAACTTCGCCACCCGGCGGATCCTCCTGCGCCGCGCGTTCTGCCCATCCTGTCTGGTGCAGCTGAAGTTCGAGATCGTCCCCGCAGACGAAGCATCCTTCCGGTCAAGCCGGGTCGGAGCCGGCCTGTGAGCGACGCCGGGAGCCCGAGGCCGTCGGCGGCCCGCTCGCTCGCCGACCGCGTCGTCGTCATCACCGGCGGCGGGCAGGGAATCGGGCGCGCGTATGCCCGCGAGATCGCGGCGGACGGGGGAATCGCCGTGATCGCCGACGTCAACGAGACCACGGGGCGCTCCGTCGAACAGGAGATCCTCGCCGCCGGCGGGGAGGCGGTCTTCCACCCCCTCGATGTCAGCGATGCCGGCAGCTGCCAGGCGCTGGGCCGGTTCGTGTCCCAGCGCTACGGCAGGGTCGATGGTCTGGTCAACAACGCCGCAGTGTTCTCCACGATCACGATGCGGCCGTTCTGGGAGATCCCCGTCGAGGAGTGGGATCGGCTCATGGCGATCAATCTGCGCGGACCGTGGCTTCTCACCACCGCCTTGCTGAACAGTCTTAGAGCCTCGCCGGCAGCGTCGATCGTCAACATCTCCTCGGACGCGGTCTGGCTCGGCCGCGGCGGGTACCTCCACTACGTCGCAAGCAAGGGCGGCGTCGCAGCGTTGAGCTTCGCCATGTCGCACGAGCTCGGCGCAGACGGCATCCGGGTCAACACCGTCGCGCCCGGCCCCACCTACACCGAAGTCGAACGCGCGACCGTGTCCCCTGCGCAGAAGACCGCCATGCTCGAACGTCAATCGCTGCACCGGGAGGCGCATCCCGAGGACATGGTCGGCGCGGTGCTCTTCCTCCTCTCCGATGCGAGCGGATTCATCACGGGCCAGACCCTCCACGTCAACGGGGGAATGCTGCACGCCTGATCGGAGATCGGGCTGGGAAAAAGCCAGGAAAGACCGTCGTTGCCACGCTCTAGAAGCAAGGCGACGACGGTCTCTCTGTTGCTGATCGTTGGAATCCGGTATGACCGGCCCGGCCCACTATCTCCACCGACGACAGCATCATGGGCTTGCTTTATCTGCTCAACAGAACTAATCTCTGAGAAGTGCTACGCGCGTAGATGCGTCATGTTGCAGATTGGAATGCAGTCGATGAGGATGCTTCCCCGCTCGTCGGAGGCGGTGGCGACGATTGTCCCAGCGGATGCCACCTCTAGGCAGTGCGCCGCGCACTGGTCGACGCAACCTGCCCACGACACGCGGAGTGCACGGAAATGACGTTTGTCACCCGCGCCGACGTCGCCGCACGTGCGGGCACCTCGGTGGCGGTCGTCAGCTACGTCGTCAATGACGGCCCGAGATCCGTCGCTCCTGCCACCCGCCAGCGCGTGCAACGAGCCATCGAGGAACTGGGGTACGTTCCCAATCGCAGCGCGCAAGCACTGGCGGGCTCACGAACATTCGCCTGTGGTCTCCTGCTCCCGGACATTTCCAACCCGTTCTTCGCGTCACTGGCGCACGCACTCCAGGACGAGGCGATGCGGCATGGCCTGACGTTGCTGCTGGGCGACTCGGGCGGGGACAAAGACCGTGAACAGCGACTGCTCGCCACCTTCCTGGAGCAGCGTGTTCGTGCGCTCATCGTGGTCGGCGTGGACGACTCGCCGCACCTGGAAGCGGCGACACGCTATGGGGTGCCTGTCGTGATGCTCGACCGTGGCAACAGCAGTCCGGAGTTCTCTTCGGTATGCATCGACAACTACGCGGCGGCCCGACACGGTACCGAGTTTTTGATCGAGGCCGGACACCGCCGCGTCGGGTTCGTCGGAGGACCGCACGGACTCGGTGTTGCGGCGCAGAGGCTCGCCGGGTTCCGAGCCGCGTTGCAAGACCATGGCATCGAAGAAGTCCCCGCGTGGAACTTCTCGGGTGAGTTCTCCAAGCAGAGCGGCTACGAGATCGGATCGACGATCAGTCAGCTGCCGGATCGGCCCGATGCGGTGTTCGTCTCCAGCGACCAGCAAGCGATCGGCCTTCTCGCGGCTCTGCTGGACCGGTCGGTCAGGGTGCCCGCCGACGTGGCGATGGTCTCCCTGGACGGCACCGACGACGGCCGGTACACGCGGCCGCCGCTCACCTCGGTGCTGCAGCCGGTCGACCAGATCGCCCGGCAGACCATGGACATGGTCACCGGCTCCCGGCACACAGCCCCCAGCCGTGTCACCATCCCGCACCGGCTCATCCTGGGCCGGTCGAGCGGGTCGGCTCGTGAAGCCGACCCCGCACACAGCCCTCCTCACCCTGGAGGAGACCTGGAAGCACACACCGCAGTCAACACACAGCAAAGGAGCTACGAATGAAGACAACTCGATGGGCCGCGGCGGCGGCAGTATTCGCCACGGCCACGCTCGTCACCGCGTGCACCGCCAGCGGAACACCCGACTCCTCGGAGGGCGGCGACGTGACCATCACGTTCCTGCACATCTTCGGGGAAGGATTCGACGACGCGATCGCGGCCTTCGAAGACGCCCACCCCAACATCACCGTGTCCTCCGAGTCGGTGCCCTTTGACCAGCTGGTCTCCCAGACGCAGGCCCGCCTCGGCTCCGGAGACACCTCGATCGATGTGATCGCAGTCGACCCGCCCCGTCTGCCCGCCATGGTCACCGACGGATATCTGCTGGACGTGAGCAGCGACTTCGCAGATCCCCCGGTGAGCCTTTCCGAGCCTGGCGTCCAGTCGGTGACGTGGGAGGGCAAGCAGTACTCGTACCCGCTCTGGTCCTCAGACGGATTCCTGCTCTACAACAAGGCGCTGCTGGAGCAGGCCGGCATCACCCCGCCGTCCAGCGACGATTCGTCACGACTGACATGGGAACAGGTCCTCGCGGACGCACAGCGCGCCAAAGAGGCAGGAGCCGCGTACGGGCTCGGATTCGAGCAGGTCGACCGCTACTACCAGCTGCAGCCGCTCATCGAGTCCTTCGGGGCGACAAGCGGGCTCGGCGGGGAAGGCAATCTCACCCCCGACGTCAACTCGGACGACTGGAAGAAGTGGGGGAAGTGGTATCAGCAGATTCACACGAGTGGTCTCGCGCCGATCGGAGTGGACGCGACGCAGATGCCGGAGATGTTCACAACCGGTCAGATCGCCTACTTCGTGGCGTCATCGTCCAGAGTCAAGCAGTTCCAGGACTCTCCGCTGGCTGACGGGTGGGGCGTCGCCCCTCTGCCGTACTTCGCAGGCGGCGAGATCTACACACCCACGGACAGCTGGGCAGTCGGGGTGAGCGCCTACAGCGAACATAAGGACGCCGCGGAGGAGTTCGGCCGCTTCCTCTCGATGTCCACGGACGGCGGGAACCTCATCAGCCAGATCTACACGTTGCCCCCGGTGAACCAGGACGTCTATCCGGACTTCATCGCCGGCCTGGAAGCGATCGCGCCCGAGCCTGCCAAGGCGATGGATTCCCTCTTCCCTGTCGACTCGGAAAAGCACGCCCTGCATCGTCCCTCCAGCATCGGATACGTGGAGTTCGAAACGGTCATGAACAAGGCGTTTTCCGACATCCGCAACGGTGGCGACGTGAGCGGCATCCTCGATTCAGCGCAACAGCAACTCGAATCCCAACTCGCCCAGTACCGGTGAATTGGGTGGGGTCGGCCGCTGAGCCGACCCCACCCCTCTGAGGAGAGCAGCACATGTCCGTCACCCGGACCGTCACATCCCGTTCACGGACCCGAACACGCCGGTCCGCGCTGACCGCCCTGGCCTTTCTGGCGCCCGCGGTCGTCGGAGTCGTCTTGCTCCGCCTCTGGCCTGCCGTGGAGGCGCTGGTCGGCTCCTTCACTAGCCGAAGCGGGGATGTCAGCTTCGGAACATTCGAACGGCTTTTCAGTGATCCGACCTTCATCGGATCGCTGAAGGTGACCCTCCTCTTTTCCGTCGTCATCAACCCGCTCCAGATCGCCCTGGCGCTGCTTCTCGCCGTGCTCCTGACGCAGACAGTCCCCCTGGTCGGCCTCTGGCGCACGTTCATCTTGCTTCCCGTCGCGGTCCCGCAGATCGTCTCCGCGATCATCTGGGGCGTGCTCTTCCGACCCGACGGCCCGTTCAACAGTGTGCTCGTCGCACTCGGTCTTCCGGCCGTCCCGTGGCTCACCAGCCCGGACATGGCGCTGTGGTCCATCGTTATCATCTGCAGCTGGGTCGGCGTCGGATACTGGATGACGTTCCTCGTCGCGGGCATCAAAGACATTCCCGAGACGCTGTACGAGGCGGCCCAACTGGACGGCGCCGGTCCATGGCGGAGATTCACGAATATCACGCTGCCAGGGCTGCGCCGCCCGCTTCTGTTCGTGCTCGTGGCCGACACGGTCGCGAACTTCCTCGTGTTCGCGCCGGTCCGGCAGCTCACTCGAGGAGGCCCCGAGGGTTCCACCAACCTCATCATGAACACGATCTTTGAACGCGCCTACCAGATCGGCGATCTGCCCGCAGCATCCGCTGCCACCACGATCCTGGTGCTCATCGTCGTCGTGGTGGTCGGCATCCAATTCCGCCTCCTCCCAGGGAAGGACTGATATGACCCTCGATGTCTCGACGGCCAGAGAACGGCGATACGGCCGGTGGCTGCTGCTGGCTGTGCTCCCCATCGTCGCGGTGTCGCTGCTGCCCCTCTTCTATACGTTCATCTCGTCCTTCCGCCCCGGAAGCGAGATCTTCCAGTACCTCAGCCCGCTCTCCGTCCACACGTTCTGGCCGAAAGAACTCACGCTCGAGAACTATGCCACTCTCTTGTCGGGTACCTTTCTGCCCGCGCTACTCAACAGCGTGATAGTCACGACCGTGACTGTCGTGATCGGGCTGACTGTGGCGTCGCTCGCAGCATTCGGGCTCGCAGTGTTCGACTTTCCGCTCAAGAACGCGCTGTTCGTGGCACTGGTATTGAGCTTCCTGATCCCGTTCGAAGCGGTTGCCATCCCGCTGTCCTCGATGTTCCGTGACCTGGGTCTTGCGAACACCTACGCGGGCCTGATCCTGCCGGGCATCGGCAACGGGCTCGCGATCTTTCTCCTACGACAGTTCTTTCTCGGGATACCTCCGTCATTGTCCGAAGCCGCCCGCATCGACGGCGCGTCGTGGCTCAGAGTGTTCTGGACGATCTACCTGCCGCTGTCGCGCCCGTCGCTCGTGGGGGCGGGACTGATCCTGTTCGTCTTTCAATGGCAGTCGTTCCTCTGGCCGTTGATCATCGCCCCCAGCCCCACGATGAAAGTCGCCCCGATCGCGATCGCCGACCTGGCCGGTGAGGCGGAGATCGACTTCGGCGCTATGTTCGCCGGCGCACTGCTTACCGCCGCCCTGCCCCTGATTCTCCTTCTCGTCTTCCAGCGGCAGTTCACCAACTCCCTCGCCTCCAGCGGAACGAAAGAATGACCCTTCGTCACCATCTCATCATCGACTGCGATCCGGGCAGCGGGGTCCCGTTCTCCGACGTGGACGACGGGCTCGCGCTAGCCCTTGCGCTCGCACACCCTGACGTGCACGTGGACGGAATAACGATCGTCGCAGGGAACACGCCACGGGAACTCGGCTATGCATCCGCGGCGGAGCTCGTATCTCTTGCGAAGACGCATACGCCGATCTTCGTCGGCGCTGACGACCCTCCCGGCGGGGACGACACGGTCTGGAGGCCGCTGCTCGACGACAGGCGCGACGCGACGGCCTGGAAGAGCGAGTACGGCGGCTCCATCTTCCTCGCACCCACCGGGCACACAACGACTCGAACGGCTGTCGATTTCCTCGTGGACACGGTGAAGGCATCACCGGGTCAGATCACGATCGCAGCATTGGGGCCTCTGACCAACATCGCCGCCGCGATCCGCCGCGATCCGGGATTCGTTCGCGCCGTCAAACACATCGCCGTCATGGGCGGAGCGTTCCTTCAGGACAGCTTGCCGCAAGAGCTCAACTTCGGATACGACCCGGACGCCGCGCACATCGTCATGACATCAGGGGCAGACCTGTCCCTGATCCCCTTCGATGTCACATCGACGACGTTGCTCACCCATCAGCAGCTCGAGCTGCTCGATGAGGACGACCCGCTGCAGGCATTCCTCAAGGCCACGACCTCGCCCTGGATGAGGTATACCGATTCCCGGTTCGGGCTCGGCGGCTGCTACCTGCATGACCCCCTCGTCATCGCCAGCCTCATCGACCCGAGCCTGGTCACCTGGAAGACCGCATCCGTGGACGTCGTCCTGGCCGATCCGGTGGCGCGCGGACGACCGATCCGTTGGGACCCGCAAGGAACCATCTTCGGCGGAGGGTCCCAAGTACTGCCCCATATCGGGTCCGCGCATGTCGCGGAAAGCGTCGACCGAGCGAGATTCGCCGGACTCCTCGTCGACACCCTCGCAGGTTTCCGTGTGCGCTGAACGCCGACGGGGCTGTGCACAAGCGCCGGCGCGGCTGACCCCGTAGAGTGCCGTCGGTCGATCTGACCCACCAGCCATGCCAGGCCCTTGCGCAGCCACTCGACATTTCGAGTGTTGACTCAATCCAATAGGAGGTTTCTCATCGAAGGCTTGCCTAGCACCGACGTGGCAGTCGTCGGATCCGCGAACCTCGACTACGTCGTTCATGTTCGTCGACCACCAGCTCCGGGCGAGACGGTCCTGGGGAAGCGACTATCTACCTACCCCGGGGGCAAGGGACTGAACCAAGCCGTCGCTGCCGCAGCGATCGTCCGGACCGCTCTTGTCGGGGCCGTCGGGAACGACCCGGCAGGTGATCAGCTGCGGCGCGCGCTGAATCAAGTGCACGTCGACACGAGGTTCCTCCACTCCGTTCGAGAGGCTTCAGGGGTGGCCATCGTGCATGTGTTCGATGGGGCAGAGAACAGCATCACGGTGATCCCCGGCGCGAACGAGAGCCTCACCGCGGACGATACGACTGCCGCCCTCGCAGTCCTCCGCCCGCGAATCGTCATTTCTCAACTTGAGGTACCTCTCGAGTCGGCCATCGCCACAGCGCACTGGGCCAAGCAGAACAACGCACGCTGGATACTGAACCCGAGCCCACTCGACCGACTGATCAATGCATCCCCAACGCAAACGATTCGTAGCCTTCTGCGATCGGCGGATCCCCTCATCGTCAACGCCGCCGAAGCGTCGGCGCTACTGCGAACGCCCACCGGTGCCACATTCAGGGAACTTGCCGACGAACTCACTTCCCACGCGTTATCGGTAGTCGTAACCAATGGGGCCCAAGGTTCCTATGTAGGCGACATATCCGAACTAATCCTCGTGCCTGCCGACCCGGTGCAGGTCGTCGACACGACCGGTGCCGGCGACGCCTTCGCAGGAACCCTCGCCGGACACCTTAGCGCTGGTAAGGACCTAGCAACTGCGGCAAGACTCGCGAGTCGTTCAGCCGCACGGATTGTGGCGACTCCGCGCTCTGATCGCTGAGAGTGAGTTTCGTATCGCTCTACCGAGTTCGACACCGGTCGCGTTGTTGGCACCTCCAGCGACCACGATCGATAGTGTGGCGGCCGCCTTGGCCAGTGCAGCGGGCTGCAGGGCGGGCACTGGGCGCACTCCGTCTTCACAGGACGCGCCCAGTACATGGGCGATTCGGTCTGCGTTCAGCTGCCGGACGATGGACCGGTGGATTCGACTGCGTGCACTGTAGCGATCCTGCCGGGTGATAGGTGCCGGGCATGCGTCTTGCGATCACCGACAGTCGCTTGAGAGCTACACAGGATCCTCTTTGCCATGCGTAGGAATGTGCCATATCGCGTGGAATCCTGGCCCTGAATCCGTTGCCAACTACCGTGGAATCGTGGGGTTTCATGCCATCTCGAGCTGGAACCTACAGGTAGTAGTTGTAGGTTCCACGTGAAGATGGCCGTTTCTGTGTCAACTTGGCCCGCACTTGGCCATTCGGCCAAGTGCGGTGGATGGATTTGGCATCGACGTGATCGGGCGGCTCATCTCCGTCGACCCGGTCTGGCGTGGGGTCGCGGTCAGAGTGGGCTGTTCACATCCAACACGCGAGAATATTTCTGCACATGGATCGCGCGATTGTCGGAGGCGCTGACTAAGATGGGAGTCATGGCAGAGTTTGCTTCTGATCGCCGGACCGGCCGGGTGATGCTCGGCACGGTCCGAGTTGCGCGTGGGTGGACGCAGGGTGCGTTGTCCGAAGCCACGGGGATCTCGCAAGCGGTGCTGTCGAAGGCGGAATCCGGGCTGGTGGAGTTGGACCCCGACCGCCTGGAGAAGCTGAGCGGTGTGCTGCGTGTTCCACCGGTGCTGCTGACGGTCCCGGTGGATGAGGGAGCGGCGCCGTATGTGTTCCATCGCAAGCGCTCCACGTTGCCCCTGTCGGTGGCGAACCGGTTGCGGGCAGAACTGGAATTGCTGCACTTGCAAGTGACGGGGCTCGTCGCGGGAGACACGCCGGTGCGGCTGGTGCGGCACCCGCTTCCGCCCGATGGCTTCGATACTCCGGAGGAGATCGCGCAGGAGGTGCGTGCGTCGATCGGTATCGCGTCCGGTCCGCTGGAAGACCTCGTGCGCTCGCTGGAGGATGCCGGGGTTGTGGTGGTGAAGCGATCGTTGGGGTCGGAGCGGATCGATGCGATGGTGAGCTGGCCGGAAGGACAGCGACCAGTGGTGCTGCTGGGAGATCACATTCCGCCGGATCGGCAGCGGTTCTCGCTGGCGCATGAGCTTGCGCACGCGGTGATGCATCAGGTGCCGTCGGAGACGCAGGAGTCTGAGGCGGATCGGTTCGCGGCGGAGTTCTTGATGCCGGCGCAGGATGTGCGCATGGATCTGGCGGCGGCACCGGTGACGATCCCGGGCTTGGCACGGTTGAAGTCGAAGTGGCGGGTGTCGATCGCGGCGCTGCTGCGGCGTGCGGTGGATCTGGATGTGATCAGCGAGGGCCGTTACCGGCAGTTGAACATCGAGCTCTCCCGCGCCGGATATCGGAGCGTAGAGCCGGTAGCGATCGCCGAGGAACATCCTGGTCTGATCGACCGGGTGGTGCAGCAGCGGCTGAATGAGGGTGAGAGCGTCGCAGAGCTCGCGCGCGACGCGTTCCTGGTTCAGGACGAGTTCGAAGACCTTTACGTGAGGAGCGCAGCATGACCGATCGGGCCAACATCGAGGTGGTCGACAGCTCTCTGGTTTCGCGGACGACGCGTGAGTCGCTCGCCGGTGCCACGCTGGTCGAGCGCACTTTGGGCGGGCGAGTGTTCACGATGGCTGGCGGTGAGACGATGCAGACCGCCCCGCACGTGAACATGGAACACGGCGGCATGGTGTTGTCGGGGCCGACGGCTCTTCAGACCGCCTGGCGCCTGCGGGCGCGGCATCAGGATTTGGTTTTCCTTATCGAGCCGACTTCGGTGCTCGCTCCGGCGACGGCCGAGCGCCCGTTGATTATCGATGAACCGGTGGATGCGCTCATCGCGCCCACGGTGGAGGAGACTCTCCAGGCGCAGCGCGATGCAGGCGCGGCGGTCGCGGTGATCCCAGCGGGGTTTGTGGACGTCGCAGACCCGGGGGCGCTTAAGGCGGTCCTCGCGGCTGCGGACAATATCGACCGCGACGACGTGATCCTCCCGTTGGCCGTCCATCAGAAGTGGTCGACGCCGGATCACATCTCGCAGTTGATCGCGGTCGCCGCGCGGAGCCGTCATCCGGTGGCGTTGGCGCTGGGAGCGAAGGCGGGTGATCCTCTGAATCTCAAGGGGGCGCCGGAGTCGTATCGCCGGTTCTTCGGCGAGGTGAAGGGTGCGGTGCCGTGGCGGGCGGACTTCGCTGGCATCGATGCGTTCGCGTCCGGCGCTCGCGCGGCCGTGATCGGGCAGATCCCGAGCCTGCGGCGCCTGCCGGTGCCGGGCAGCCGACCGTACTCGAGTCGCCCTGGTGATCGCACGCCGCACGTGCTGATGCCGGAGCTGATGCGATTCGCCCGGTCCAGCGAGATGCACCTGAAGTGGTTCGCCAGCGCGACTCCGTGGCCGTGCCCGTGTCGCCACTGTGAGGGACGCGCGGTGGACTCGTTCACCGGCTCCGATGAGGATCGGCTCCGGGCTCACCTGCACAATCTGGCCGCGCTGGACGAGATCGCAGGTATCGTCACCTCGATGGGGACCTCTCAAGTGGCACGGTGGTGGAATCAGCGTCTGGCGGAGGCTGAAGCGGAGCATGTTCGGCTCGCCCAGCACACGGGTGTCATGATCTCGATGCCGCCGACACTTGCCCGGTGGCGGTCGCTGAGCTGAGCGCCTGGCCGTAGATGCGCTCAGCGAACAGCCAGGAGGCGCCAGTGAACCGGGCGGGCTGGAAGGGCGCCGACGCGGCGACGGTCCGCTCGCCGTTGGCGTCGGCCACCGTAACGCCGACACCGTAGAAGGTTGCTTCGAGCAACAATATCTCGTCGAGCCGTCCAGAGGGGACGACGAGTCGACGACGCCCGTAGGGGGCGAATGTCGTCGCCAACTGCAGGGTGCTGCGACGGAACGGGCCGAACACCGATATCAGCCGCACCGTCACGGGAGGCTCCGCTCTTCGGATGAGAGTGGACTGGCTGCGGGCGACGGCGCGCTCTTCGGCGAACCCGCAGCGGACGGCTCGCCGAGCCAGGCGCCGCTCGTACGCATCGAGGCCCGCGAGGGCGGTGGGCTGATCGACGGGGAGCGTCAGCAGGAACCGCAGAGTGTCCAGGTCTTGTACAGACCCCGCCGCGTTTGTGGCGCGGCGGCGCTGGATCTCCGGGAGGTGAAGCTCGAGGTCGACGTGGACGCGATGGGCACCGGTTTGCCAACTCACCCCGGACGTCCCGGCGACGGTCGTGGAGGGGCTAGCTGTCATAGGGGCCTCCGATGCCCAGGGTGTCAGTCACCTCGGACGTGAGTTGAGATGCCGCCTGCCATACGAGATGGTCGCGACGCTGGTAGGCGAGGGTGCGTTCTCCCTCGAGATGGCCCACGACCTCGATGAGGCCGGCGCGTTTGAGTCGTGCGAGCATGCCGTGCACGATGCTCCCGGCCAGGCCCGTGGCCCGTTCGATGGCGGGAGCGTTGAACGTTGCGTCCGGTGCCTGCGAGATCTGCCACATCACGGAAAGCATGTGCTCGCTGCCGAAGACCGCCTTCGACAGCTCGGCCGCGCGGGCAAGGGTTGGCACCTACCCAGTCTAGATCAAATTCAAGATTCATGAAACATGGAGAACGCACCAGTGTGTGCTCTGGACGCCGCACCTTGCGAATTCGGCAGCGGTGGCACGTGGTGGCGCGACGCACGTCGAACACGTCGCTCACCGGTCGTCGCGACCGAGCTGTGGGTCGATCCGGGGCGCCGTGGGTTAGCTGGCGGCTCGATGCTGCGGGATCTCGGGCGCAGCTTCGGCGTACTCGCGGGCGGCGCGCATGTAGGGGTTGTCGCGGACCTGGTACAGCGTGGTCTTCTCCCCGGGCACACGGCCCAGGTACTCGATGAAATGCCTGGACTTCAGCCTCTTGATGAGCGGGTGGATGATCCCGCCGGGCAGTCCGGTGGCGTCGATGATCTGCTTCGGGGAGAACGGTTCATCGCCGTGCCGGGTGATCTCGACCAGCACGGTGTGCATGTAGCTGTTCCCGAAGAGCGCTTTGGAGTCTTCGGGGGCAATCGGGTGGATCGCCGTCATGCTCCGAGTGTCTCATATGCGTCGGACGCCGCCGACTGGTCGGCGGAGGTTTGTTGTGTATCTGACAGGCGCAACATCGAGCTTGGTAGTGAATGTGACATTTACTAGTGATTAGCTGTTTAGTGATTTAGTACAAAGCTGCTCACTTCTTTCTGTGGCGTCGGTGAGTTCCGCTGCGCGGTCGCGGGGCAACAGCATGTGTTCATGCGCACGCACCGCTGTCAGGTTCCGACCGGGGACACGGGCGATGGTGAGCTGCGGGCCGGGGAGCCGGGTCGGGGATGATCGCGGTGGCGTCGACGATCCGGATCCGTATGATGCAGGATCACGTCGACGTCGTTTCGCTGCCGGATGCCCGGTTGGGGGTGTTCGCGGCGGCGGTGCCGTGGCGTGAGTTCCGCTGGTACCGCAAGCAGCGTCACTTCTCCGGCTCGTACTGGTCCGCGACGATGCAGGCGCCCGTGGGGTACGAGTCGCGGCTGGAGTACGCGAACCTGCTGCTGTGCGACTTCGACCCGCGAGTGGACTGGATCCTGTCCCAGCCGTTCCTGATGGAGGGCGACGATCACGGCACGACCCGCAGGCACATCCCGGACTATCTGATCTCGCACACAGACCGGTTGGTGTGCGTTGTCGATGTGAAGCCGGCGGCGAAGCTGCAGGTCCCGGCGGTGCGGGACTCGCTGGACTGGACGCGGCGGGAGGTCGAGGCGCATGGCTGGGAGTACCGGGTGTGCTCCGAGCCCGATCCGGTGCTGCTGGCGAATGTGCAGTTCCTCGCCGGGTACCGGCGCAGCTTCCAGTTCGATCCCGGGCAGGTCGATGCCGCGGCGACCGTGCTGGGAGCCGCTGTGACGTTCGGGGAAGCGGTGCGTGCCGTGACTCCGATCGCGGGAGAGCAGCGGTTCGCCCGTTCCCTCGTGCTGCACCTGCTGTGGACACAGCGTTTGCGCACGGACCTGTCCCACCTGTTGAGCACGACGAGCGTATTGGAGCTGACATGAGCGCACGAGACGACCTTCGACCTGGCACTCCCTCCCTGCTCTTCGAGGAGGCTGGCCCGGAGCGGTCGACGAGATCGGAGCGCGACCGCGAGGCCGACACGGCGCGAGCATGCGAGGCGCTGGGCATCCCCGTGGCCCTGCCGGTGCCCCCGCAGTCACCGAGAGCGGACAAGGAAGCGGCAGCCCAGCTGCTGCGCGCCGTTGAGGAGTACCTGCGGCAAGTGCTCGGTACGCGCGTCGTGCAGCCACCGGCGCGGCATCTTCGCGTGACGGCGGAGAGCGGCTCATCCCTCCGTGACACGGCCTGAGTCCCGGCACCCGATCCCCGACTACTCACTTTGAGAGGAAGCATGATGATGGATAGCTGGATGCTGCGACCTGGGATGGACTTCGTCTACGACGGGGAGGCGTGCACGGTCGCGGAGATCGCTGACGGGGCGGTGATCATCCGCGACCGCACGGGCCGGCACCGCCGACTCCGGATGGTCGACGTGCTGCGCCCCGCCGCCGAGGGCGGCAAGGCCCACATCCCTGGCCACACGCGGGAAAGGGATGCTACTCCGCTGGGGGTGCTGTGGGCGGACGCTACCGACTCCGCGAAGGCACGCACCATGGAGCGCGCCGACCACGTCCGCGAGGTGCTCACCGGATACAAGTCCGGCACTCCGCAGATCCCGCGGGAGGGTGAGCCGCGCCTGGAATACCACCCGCAGCACAGTCTGCGACAGCGGACTGCGGCGAAGGCGACCGAACTCGGGAAGGGCGAACGGACCGTGCGCCGCTGGGTGGCGCAGTACCGGGAGTCCGGGGAGGCGGGCCTGATGGACTACCGGTCCTCCCAAGCCGGAAACGCGCTGACCGGGTTCGACCCGCGGTGGATCGCTACCGCGCAGACGGTCCTGGATGAGCAGACCCCCGAAGCGAAGGTCTCCAAGAAGATCATCATCGACCGGATCAATGCACGCACCGAGCGCGTCCACGGCCCGGGGACAGTGAAGCGCCCCTCGCGCGCGAGCGCGTACAACGCGCTGGCTGAGCTGGATCGAGGCCGGGCCACATTCACCGGCCCCACCAAACGCAAACGGTCGACCGCGAACCGACCCTCCGCACCCTACGGGCGGTTGTCGGCGGTCCGGCCGGGCGAGTACGTGCTGATGGACACCACGCCGCTGAACGTGTTCGCCGTCGCCCCGGTGACCGGGAAATGGGTGTCAGCGGATCTCACGATCGCGATGGACCTGTACTCGCGGTGCATCCTCGGACTGCGGCTCACGCCGGGTTCGACGAAATCGATCGACGTCGCCGGCGTGCTGATGGAGGCGCTGCAACCGTTTGATACGCCCACGGATTGGGGCACGTCCGCTCGCTGGCCGTACCACGGTCTGCCCGACACGCTGCTGGTAGACCCGACCCGTACGAAGGTGTCCCGGTTCACCCGCGCCGGCATCCTGCCGGAGACGCTGGTCGTCGACCACGGCGCCGCCTACCTGTCGGAGCATCTCACCAGCGGGTGCGCCCGGTTGGGGATCTCGATCCAACCCGCCCGGATCTACCAGCCCACCGACAAGAGCCCCGTGGAACGATTCTTCCGCACCCTCGACGACCTGCTGCAAGAGCTGCCCGGCTACAAGGGCGCGGACGTCGCCGGACGCGGCGAGGACCCCGAAGCAGAGGCCGTCTACACGGTGCCGCAGCTGGAGCAGATCATCCGGGAATGGGTAGCCACCGTCTACCACCTTCGTCCCCACAGTTCGTTGGAGGATCCAAACCTGCCCGGGGTAAAGCTCAGCCCCGCGCAACGATACGAACAGGGCCTGGCTGTCGCGGGACAGCTGCGTCTGCCCACCGACCGGAACGTGCTGCTGGAGCTGCTGCCGGTGGTGAAGCGGCAGTTCAACCACTACGGGGTGGAGATCCACAAACTCCGCTACACCGGCGAGTCGGTCGCGAAGTACCGCAACCGGGCCCGGTCGATCCACCGCGACAAGGGTACGGAGTGGCCATTCTTCGTCAACCCCGACGACCTCACCAGAATCTACTTCCACGACCCCGAGGACCACACCTGGCACACCCTCGAATGGGAGCACAAGGGCAGCTTCGACACCCCGTTCAGCCTGGACGCGTTGGAGTACGCGAAGAAGATCGCAATCCGGCAGGGTCGCCCCTCCCAGGTTGACGACGTCGCCGCGCAGCTGCTGGAGGACTGGGGCGCCGGCCGTGGTCTGACGCCATCGGAGCGGCGGATGAGCGCCCGGATGGCCGCACAGCTGAACGACAAGGAACCGGACCCGGACGGGGTGTGGTCGCTACGCACCGTGCAACGGATGCTCGACGCGGAACTGACCGCCTCGTCTGATCTCGGAACCGAGCTCACCGGCTCCGTCCGCGACCCGCGCCGACGCGTCGACACGCCCGAGACCGGTGATGATGACGACGAGGACGACATCGACGAGCCCACCATCCGCGGCGACTACCACTTCGAACCGATGGAGATGCTCCGATGACCAGCCCGACGAGCGCCCCGCAGCAGCCGCCCCGCCAACGGAGCCTCTCCACCTACGAGGGCTGGACAGACTTCGCCGAACGGCCTCCCCGCGCTCGCCCTGAGGAGCTCTCGCGCGCCCAGCTGGAGTCGTTGCCTGCTCGCGATCGCGTCGTCTACGACTTGGAGCGGCGGGTGTGGCACGCGAACATCCTGCTGCGCACACGGCAGGTAGAGGACATCGAACTGCAGCTGGCGGACATCCTCGACTCCAACCTGCAGGACTCCGACCGGGTGAAGTCAGCCGCAGCGATCGACGCCCCGCCGGCGCTCGGGAAGTCGACCGTGGTGAACAACTTCGGCCGCGTGTTCCACCAGCAGCGGATCGCGGAGGCCGGGGGATGGCTGGACGCGGACAGGGACGTGCGGCACCTGCCGGTGTGTCATGTGACGCTGACGGGGCGGCTGACGATCAAGGGCCTGCACATGATGATCCTCGGCTTCTACGCCCACCCCGCCACCGCCGGCATCCTGCACCGCTCCATGGCCGGCCGGGACCTGGCCCGGGCGGCGGCGGAGTGCATCGAACGGCATGACACCCGGCTGGTGATCGTTGACGACCTGCACTTCTTGAACATGCGCACCCGCGACGGGGTCGAAGTCGCCAACCAGCTGAAGTGGCTCGCAAACGAATACAACGCGACGTTCTTGTTCGCCGGCGTCGCCCTCCGCGCCCGCGGCCTGGTGGGTGAAGGGGAGACCGGCCGGGAGGCGGCGATGGCGCAGACCTTCCGCCGATGGACCGTCCTCGGGCTCAGCCCCTTCACGCTTACCCACAAGAGGGGCAGGGAGGAGTGGGACCGGCTGCTATTCGGCGTCGAACAAGCTCTCGTCCTCACCGGTGCTCGCCCCGGGATGCTGGTCGACCTGTCCCGGTACCTGTTCGCCCGCACCACCGGCAACATCGGATCCCTCATGGACCTGATCCGTCGCGGCGCGTCCCGCGCGATCCGCACAGGGCGGGAGGTCATCGATCGGGAACTGCTCGACGACATCCGCATCGATGAGGGCGCGGAGACGGAGCGCCGCGAGCTTGAGGCGAAGCTGGATCAGCAGCTGCGAAACCACCAGGCACGCCGCCGCAAGAACCAGGACGGCGAGGCGGCCGCCGCATGACCACGACGTCGACGATTTCCTATGAGGTGCGGGTGCTGCCGTTTCGGGTGCGGCCGCTGCCTGATGAGCCGTTCGACTCTTGGCTGGAGAAGATGGCGGCCACCTATGGGGCGACGATGAACGAGATGGCCTGCGCGCTCGGCCTCATCGAGCAGCAGGAGGGTGTGGCGGTGTCGGCGACCGCGTGGATGGCGGACAGTTGGGCCACCGCGCTGACTGATGAGCAGGCGTCGCGGCTCGAGGCGTCGACGGGCATTCCGGCGGATCAGTTCCAGGAGATGACGAGAATGCGGTTCGCGCACCATGCGATCCGGTACACCCGGCGGGGGCGGATCAGTTCGCAATGCCCGGCGGCGGGGACCGCGGGACGCTACTGCCCGGAGTGCCTGGTCGATTCGGGTGGCCGGTGGCGGATGTCGTGGCAGTTCCCGTTCGGGTTCGCCTGTTTTCGCCACCGCCGCCTGCTCGTGGACCGGTGCCCCGTGTGTGATCGTCCTGCCCGGTACCGTGCCCACCCGCTCGCGCTTGTTCCCGTTCCTGGCCGGTGCCACAATCCCGTCCAAGGGCCGGGACGGGGCCCGCAAGCGAACCGGTGTCGGGCCGACCTCACGGCCGACCCGACCCGCACTCCAGTGTCGCGGGCGGTCCTGGATGCGCAGCGGGCGTTGATGCGGATCGTTTCCACCGGCGGGGCAGGGTTCGGGATCTATGCGGAGGCGCCGCAGCCGGCGGTCGCGGTGCTGGAAGACACTCGGTTGCTGTCCCGTACCGCCCGGCACGCGATTGCCGCCGGCGATCGCCTCGACATCAGTCCGCTTGGTGAGGAGCTCGTGGCGCTGTTTAGGGCGAGCGAGGATTGGACGACGGCAGTACGGGCACGACCGGATTCTGCCGTCGGGGCCGCCGTCGGCACCACCCTCGCCGTCACCGCACTGGCGAAGCCGGGCAGTGTCGCCGCGCTGCTGCAGGGGCGGCTGGCTCAGAGTTCGTCGTACACGGCGCACACGCCGCAACTGCAGACCCTGATCGCGGCCGCGCTGGGGCGTCGTCGCCGGCCGACGGTGTTCCTGCAGTCCGCACCACCGTCAGGGGTCAGCCCGGTCGAACGAGCGCGAAAGGTACCGGCACAGTTGTGGGGCGAGTGGATCACCCGGTACGCGCCGCAACGGGTCGGCAGTGAGGTGGTGGCGTCGGCGTTGGCGGCGGCGGTGGTGTTCACGGGCACGAGGCTCACACACTCCGCCGCTCTTGCATTGCTCGATCCGCAGGCGCCGGCCCGCCAGGTGACCCATGTGATGCGTGACCTCGGTCGCAGCTCTCATGACGTGGGCACCCTGCACGCGATCCTCCGGCTGGCCGCGTTCCTCGATACGCATGACGTGCCCGTTGACTACGCCCGACGTCGCGCCCTCGACTACAGCGGGATCCTCCTCGAATCCCAGTGGCAGGAGGTGTGCCGGGTGGCGGGGGTATCGGCTGGGGGTGGACGACGATGGCGTTTGGCCCGGGCGCTCCTGCACCGGACACTGTCGGGGAATCCGATCCATTCGATCCCGCCGGAGTGGGATCAGGCAGGGGTGACCGCGCCGGCCGTCGCCCGCTTCGCCGATGGACTGCCGTCAGCGGTGCGGACGGGACTCGACCAGCTCGCCGCGGACTTCCTTCTCGTCAACGGCATCGATGAGCCCGTCACATGGACACCCGAGCCTTCGGACGGTGTCCCGGACGCGCCTGCGGCGTGGGCGCGGAGCCGCCCAGCACGATCAACGGCCGCGGACGTGATGCCTCCCGATGTGTTAGCGCGGGCGTATGCGGCGGGGGCGTCGACGTACGAGATCGCCGCGGACGTGAACGTGTCCCGGCAGACCGTGGGCCGCATCCTCGCCGACACGGGCACCAAGTCGCGTCGCGGACGACCCCCCACCTTCACCCTCGATTCCGATTGGCTACGCGACCACTATGAGACGCAAGGGAGGACTATGGCACAGATCGCGCACCTTGCCGGATGCAGCGAGATGACCATCAACCGGCACCTGCACGCCGCCGGCATCACCGTCCGCCCCCGCGGGAAAGCAGGGACGTCATGACAACTGAGAAGCGAACCTCCCGTCGGCTGCAGCAAGCCGCCAGGGAACGCATGAAGGCGACCGGAGAGAAGTACACCACGGCACTGCAAGCACTCATCGATGCGGCGCCGTTGCCGAGCACATCCTCGCCGACCGCCCCACGCGAGACACTGACATCCTCCCCTGGCGAGGATCATCCTTCTGACGACGCCCGCGCCCCTGGCTGGGCTCGGCGGCGGTATATCTGGGATGACCGCTGAGGGGAGCTGCAGGGTGGTGTCGAACGACGGTGAAGTGTACGAGAAGCCGTGGTCGGCACCGCACCTCGCCTGGAGTCCCGCGGGGTGGTGGTCTTTCGGGCCCGCGGCGTCGTGACCGCGACGGGGTGAGCCATCGTGCGATGGTCAGTGAGAACGACCAAGAACTCACACAGAAAGACGACACCGCACGATGGC